>Ga0187844_10000042_pt1 | contig 80119 bp, 86 predicted proteins | sample SpaLakP09_SKY_50_FD_134517 | JGI IMG/M metagenome (GOLD analysis project Ga0187844, IMG submission 134517) | Oligotrophic lake water microbial communities from Sparkling Lake, Wisconsin, USA - SP09_SKY_50 | ecosystem: Environmental > Aquatic > Freshwater > Lake | place: USA: Sparkling Lake...
AACTGGTGCGACAGGTAGAACTGGTGCCACGGGTGGTACAGGAACAACTGGTAATACTGGTCCAACTGGTAATACTGGTACAACTGGTGCGACTGGTAATACGGGTATAACTGGTGGAACTGGCGCGACTGGTGGTACAGGAACAACTGGTAATACTGGACCGACTGGTAATACTGGTACAACTGGTGCGACTGGTAATACGGGTATAACTGGCGCCACGGGTGGTACAGGGACTACTGGTAATACTGGTCCAACTGGTCCGACTGGTACAACTGGTGCGACGGGTAATACAGGTATAACTGGTGGAACTGGTGCCACGGGTGGTACAGGCACTACTGGTAATACTGGTCCAACTGGTAATACTGGTCCAACTGGCGCGACGGGTAATACTGGTATTACTGGCGCGACGGGTTCTACTGGTGCGCCTGGTAATTATGGTATTGGATCTTTTGATGGTACTACATTTACAACTACCGGTGGGTATGTCGGAAGCGATACCTTATTACATTTCACTCCAGCAAATGCTTCAAATCCAGGGTTAGTTTCAACAACTGGACAAACGTTTGGTGGTAATAAAATATTTGCGAATGATGTATATATTTATGGTGGGTCTACTTTTGGAGGTACCGCATATTTCAGGGATAGCGTGACAATTGGTGATTCGAGCACGGATATCTTAACAATAAACGCAAATATTATAGGTAATACAGCCACGTTTTCACGTACAGTCACCGCTGGTAATTTCAATGTTACCTCCGATTACCGAGTAAAAGAAAACGTACAAAATTTAAATACCGATATTTTCAATGTGAATAATTTAAGACCTGTCAATTACCACAATACGATATTTAATAAGCCAGACATTGGGTTTATTGCGCACGAAGTTCAAGAACAATACCCCTTTTTAGTAACGGGTGAAAAGGATGGCAAAGAAAAACAATCCATGAACTATACTGGTTTAATTGGTATTGCCGTTAAAGAAATACAAGACCTAAAACAAATATCCACAGAAACAAAAGAAACAATACGAAATATTGTTTCAATTCAAGAAAAGCAAATACCAGTTGAAAAACAAACGGATCAATCCGTAAATATAATGTATTACGATGATTACGATAGTGAAAAATATAAATACACTACCAAAACTTTCGTAATAGACCATCCAATGGATCAAGACAAATACCTAGTCCACGGTTGTTTAGAAGGTCCAGAAGCAGGTGTATATTACCGCGGAGAAGGAATCATCACCAATAATGAGTTTGTAACAATAGAATTACCAGATTATGTAAATAGTATAGCCAAATCTTTGACCATACAAATAACACCCATTTATGATGGCACACAAATAAAAACGTATAATACCGGAAAAGTAGTTGATAATAAATTTACAGTATATGGTGTAAATGGCGAATTTTATTGGATGGTACATGGAAAACGATTAGAATTCGAGGTTGAACCATTAAAGGAAAATACTCATGTAAAAGGTGATGGTCCTTACAAATGGATTTAATTTTGACGACGCATCTAAAAGTATTCGTAAACGTAAAAAATAAATATTAAAAGTTATATTTGTTATGAAACCAAATAACAAATATAAAAATATAAACCAAATTTCACCTTTGAAAATCAACATCAACGAGAGAAAGCTACGCGTCATAAGTAGAGTTTGTATTATTCTGTTCTTTTTCACTGCTGGTGCTCATCGGTTTCAAAAACTTTTCTTGATTCATTAAATCATCTAAATAATTATTTTGAACCAAAAATGGATTTTGATTGATTTGCCCAAACATTTCCCTTTCTGACATTTTGTTATAATTATCTTCCCTTTTATTCAAAGGTTTATCGATAAAAACTGAACCATCAATGGACCATATATCATTTTCAGAAAGCAATGATTGTTCATAGGCGCTTCTTTCGTGATTTGCCAAGGTTTTTTGTTCTTGCTGTTCCTGATACGAATATGTATCTTCCTCATAATATTCATTCTTTTTCATTAATTTTTGAGAAGACCGCGGGGTTTTTTCCATTTTCTCTCCACATGTCCATTTCCATTCAATAAAATTCATCTTAAATTCAATAATATATACATATAATATAACATCCTAGTTTTATCGCAATTCTATATCTCCGGAATTCACACCCTCGTAGTCCTCGCCGACCGAGTGATCTACTCGCACAATGTTCATCTGCTTAGTGAACAAAAACGCGTTACTATTTTTTTTCCGACGTTTTAAATTACAGTCTAAACAAGAAATCACTACGTTATCATAAAAATGTCCTATATCATTGTCAATGCGGTCCAACGTCCATTGTTTCATTTCTCTCACTATCTTGTATAATAAATACACTTCTTCTTTACAATAAAGACATTTCAACCCGCTTTCTTGTAATTTACATATCACCTGTTCCATGTTTATGAGTTTTCTTTCATCATACACTTTTTTAAAAACATCTTGTTGTTTATAATTATTCAGTTTACTAGATATTTGTTTCTTTACCAAGATAACACTTGAGTCCTCATTTTTTTTTGTTGAAAACATATTTAATAATGACAATTGATTTTCCCAAGAAAACATTTCGAGAGAAACACGGTCCATGGTTTTCCGTTCTTTTACATCTTCTGGGTTTTTAATAACTTTTTTCATTTGGTATCTTGTTAATGTACCGCTGATTACGACTTTTTTTTCATTTGTTATTTCACTCATATAATGCGCCATTATTATTATTTGTTCCAAAATAACCTAAAAATAACATATTATAAAAAGGAGTTAAAATGTAATCTACATATTATATTATAATTACAAATGTCTACTACAACTACAGAGAAAAAAGACGAATGCGTTGAATTAAAAAACATTAAATACAAAACCATGTTAATGAGTGGTAATGTCATTCAAGAAACAAAAACCACCAATAATATGAATAATCTAGAAAATTTCTTGGAAAACGAAAAGATCACAAATAAAGCCGAGCCTTGGGCAAAACTAGACAAAACCGTTAAAATACAAAAGTTATTGGTGTATGCTGAATCGTACGCAAAAAAAAAAGGAATATAATGAAGATGAGAAAAACAATTTAATCAAGTTTTTAAAAGATTCGTTAGATCGTAAAAAACTACAGCGCGTAAAAGATGTCATATATGACAAAATGACATGTGAAGTAAAGGAAATTCCTGGTTTAGTTTATAATAAATCTAACAATCATTTTACTTTGAAAAATTTGGATAGCAAAAGGGTGTCTACCTTAAAAAGTCTACCACCAAAAAAAGTTAAAGGAACATTAAAAAATATTGTAGAAAATGAAGATCCAGACGATGAATAAAAAATATTGTAGAAAATGAAGATCCAGACGATGAATAAAAAATTGATTTATAATTGTATTTATATTTGAAATAAATATAAACACAAAATTGTATATTATAATAATTAAAAACAAATTTAACATATTTCATGAATACAAATTATTTGGACGATTTGAGTGATTTGGAAGACGTATTTGGTGACGTGGATGAAGACTGGGATAATGAATTGTCAAATAAAACTGATGATGACGACGATGATGATTTATTAAGCTGTATGTCTTTCACGTCTAGTGATGAAATGGAAATCGTGGAATCCACGTTGGAGGACATGTATGAATATATCGAGGACAATCCAAACGCAATTTGCGACACTGATTTTCACGATGTCATTACCGAATATATTCAAGATTTACTGAATGTTTATTTTGAAAATCTGTATTTTGACAGGATCGAAGATTATTTTAAAGATGAAATCAAAATCATTATTGACAAATCATTTGAACTCTTTTATAACATGTATCCAAGACGGTCATATCCAAATACGCGGGTATTACACAAACCAGATACAAATGAGATTCAAGAAAAAATCAAAAAAATAAAAAACAAAAACCAGCCATCCCAAAGGACTTCCGAATGGTATACCTATCGTCATAATTTGATCACAGCAAGTAACGCATATAAGGTATTTGAAAATGAATCAAGCAGAAACCAATTGATCTATGAAAAATGTGTACCCCCTTATATACCAAATTCCAATCCAGAAAATAGCGAGGTGTCGTATACCCAAGTAAATGTCAATTCGGCATTACATTGGGGGCAAAAATATGAGCCTATTTCGGTGATGGTTTATGAGCATTTGTATAAAACTACGGTGGGTGATTTTGGTTGTATTCAACACGATACCTATGGTTTCATTGGTGCGTCACCGGACGGTATCAATATTGATCCAAATAGTCCAATTTATGGGCGAATGTTGGAAATAAAAAATCCGGTAAGCCGGGAAATTGATGGTGTTCCTAAAAAGGAATATTGGGTCCAAATGCAACAACAAATGGAGGTCTGTGATTTGGACGAATGTGATTTTTTGGAGACAAAATTTACTGAATATGTGAATGAGGACGAATTCAATAAAGACGGTGAATTTGCGGAGACCTCCACGGACGGAAATATGAAAGGAATTATTATGTATTTTTCAAACAAGAATGGTATTCCTGTGTATAAGTACAAACCATTACATATTGACAATCATGAGGATTTTGAGATCTGGGAAGAACAACAAATGGAAGAAAACGAGGACACCATGACTTGGATCAAAAATATTTATTGGAAATTGGAACAAATTAGTTGTGTGTTGGTTCAACGAAATCAAAAATGGTTTCACGATAATGTAGGCGCCATGAAAGAATTATGGGAAATCGTGGAGAAAGAACGCCAAACCGGGTTTTCCCACAGGGAGCCCAAAAAGCGTGCCAAGAAAGCCGAGGCTCATGAACCCGTCGGAAGCGGCTGTTTGATTAGTATTAAAAAAAATAATGAAGCGGTATCGTGCTCTCCACCCGTGGCGTCGTCACCCATCATCAAAATACGCACAGAATCTATTGATGAAACTCAAGAAATGATGATGAAAACACAAGAAGAAGATTTTGTCTAAATAAATTACACCAGATTTATTTTTTAGTTTGCCTATATTTTTTACTTTTCATCATTTTAGACATCATTTTAGTTTTTGTCTTGATTTGTTGTTTTCTGCTTCTTTTATGCTGTGTTTTTTTGTGTTTTTTCTTTCCTCCGTTCTTAATATATTCAAGTGATATATTTTCAAGTTTTTTTGTATCATTACCATTTTCATCAACTTCATCAACATTTTTTACAACAATATATATTCTAAATGCCTCTTGATTATTTGCAATATATATAATTATATCACCAATTTTTACATCATTTTTTTCATCATCAACATAAACATTTGGATCTTCCCGAAGTGCTTCAAATAAATAATGTTCTTTTGGAATATTTTTACTCATATTATAATATATACTACTATATTACAATATTTTTATGCGAACACGGGTAATTCGGGTCCAGCTTGAGGTCCTAAAAACAAGTTTTGGTCAGTATTATAATAATTGACTCTCACCCCATACATGGTTTCCGGAACAGGTGCTAAAGGTTGGATTACGTTGGATAATACTTCTTTGTCTTTGTATAAAGCATCACACATATCGGCACGAACACATTCCCCGTCATCCGGATTCTTCCAATATCTTAAATTGTTTGTAATTTGGGCATAAGAACCTACTCTAAATACTGGATATTTCATCCAGATATCGTTATAGTCTTTATTACTCACGGTCTTTGAACCAGTATATGGATAACTTCCTTCTAAAAGCGGATATTCAGTACTGTATGGATATTCCCCTGGATTTGCTAAATTTTGTAATCCTTCTTTTAAAAACTTATTATTACCGGAAAACATACCTGCATTATTCAGTGATATACATATTATGATAAATATTAATATACCGAAAAAAATCTTCATTTTTGTCATTCTTATATACTATATATATTATAATACAAATATATTTATTTCAATGGTGTTTGAATTTTTGTTGCGCGGGGTCTCTTTAAGTTAAAAAGTGCGCTAAATATATTTCCACCGAAAGGGCTTAAAGCCGCCATTTAAAGATGTAAAAGAACAAATGGTTTAAAAATAAAATGATCCATATATGTATAGAATGAATACAGGAGATGAAACAAGTATAGATATGCGTGTTACCAAACGTGATGGTGATTTAGAGGATATTGCCTTTGATAAAATATTAAATCGGGTGAAAAAATTGGGCTTGGAAGCAAATATTCAAATTAATTATTCGTCATTGGTGATGAAAGTCATTGACCAGTTGTATGATAAGATTCCCACTACTAAAATTGATGAATTGACCGCAGAACAGTGCGCCGTGATGTCTACACAACATCCTGATTATGCTGTGTTGGCTGGACGCGTCGTTGTCTCCAACCATCAGAAAAATACGGATGCGTCGTTTTACAAAGTGATGGAAAAGTTGTATTGGTATAACGATGTTCATGGAAAACAGTCGCCTTTGTTGTCGCACGAAACATGGATGGTTATTAGTGCCAATCAGGATGAACTAGAAGGAATGATTGATTACAACCGGTATTATTTGATTGATTATTTTGGTTTTAAGACTTTAGAACGTGCCTACTTGTTCAAAGTAAATGATGTCGTGGTTGAAAGACCTCAGCATATGTGGTTGCGTGTTGCGGTGGGAATTCATGGAAACAACATGGATGCCGTGCGCGAGACCTATGATTTAATGTCTCAAAAATATTTTACTCATGCTACACCAACTCTGTTTAATGCTGGGACACCTAGACCGCAATTAAGTTCTTGCTATTTGATTGCCATGGAGGACGATAGTGTAGATGGAATATACGATACGCTCAAAGACTGTGCTAAAATATCCAAGTGGGCGGGTGGTATTGGTCTTCATATTCATAATATTCGCGCGAAAGGAACCCGTATTCGCGGAACTAATGGAAAGTCAAATGGAATTGTGCCCATGTTACGTGTCTTTAATAACACCGCAAAATTTATTGACCAGGGCGGTGGTCGCAGAAACGGCTCCTTCGCAATCTATTTAGAAACCTGGCATGCAGACATTGAAGACTTTTTAGACATGAGGAAAAACCACGGTGACGAAGAATTGCGCGCTCGTGATTTGTTTTATGCCTTATGGGTGTCTGATTTATTCATGGAGCGCGTAAAGGAAAACGGAAAATGGTCACTTTTTTGTCCTCACGAATGCCCTGGTCTTTCCGATGTATACGGCGACGAATTCAAGGAATTATATATGAAATACGAGTCGCAACCCACAAATACCCGGGTCGTCAATGCGCGTGATTTATGGTTTAAGATCTTGGACGCACAGATGGAGACTGGCACACCATACTTATTGTATAAAGATGCTGCGAATATGAAATCAAACCAGAAAAATATTGGCACCATTAAGAGTAGCAATTTATGCTGTGAAATAATGGAGTTTTCGGACGATAAGGAAACCGCCGTTTGTAACTTGGCAAGTATCGCCTTACCTGCTTTTGTAAATCAAGAGACCAAAGAGTTCAATTATGAGGAGCTTCATCGTGTCACCAAGGTAGTCACTGGTAATTTGAATCGCATCATTGACATTAATTTTTATCCAACCGAAAAGACCAAAAGAAGTAATATGCTTCATAGACCAATCGGCATAGGAGTTCAAGGATTGGCGGATGTTTTTATCATGATGGATATACCATTTCACAGCGAGGAAGCCAAAGAAGTGAATAAAATGATTTTTGAGACCATTTATCACGCGGCTCTTGAAAAGAGTAACAATATCGCTATCTCGCGCAAAGAATTGGTGAAACATATACGATCAAAATTATCGCCTGAAGATATAGAAAAGATAAGACAAACTTTAAAACTGGAACAAAGCATTATTGATTATCCGGACTTGTCGTCTTTATTAGGACAGTTGTTTTATAACAATGCCTCAAATCAAAACGTGGTAGTTGCGGAAATCCTCAATATCAAAGAGCGTGAATTATGCGGTTCCTATAGTTCATTTGAGGGATCGCCTGCGTCAAAGGGGCAATTACAGTTTGATTTGTGGGGCGTAGATCCGGCAACCACCCGTTATAACTGGAATGAATTACGAGAATCTATTCAAAAATACGGATTGCGAAATTCATTATTGGTTGCCCCAATGCCAACCGCGTCAACCTCGCAAATCCTGGGTTACAATGAATGTTTTGAGCCATTGACAAGTAATTTGTATACAAGACGCACCTTAGCCGGAGAATTTGTGGTGGCAAATAAATATTTGATGAAAGATTTAATTTCGTTGGGGTTATGGAATGAAAAGATTAAGAATAATATTATTGCCAACAAGGGAAGTATTCAACAATTGACTGTCTTGCCTGAACATATACGCGAAAAATACAAGATTGTGTGGGAAATGCCAATGAAACACTTGATAGACATGGCGGCGGATCGTGGTGCCTTTATATGCCAGAGCCAGAGTTTGAATTTATGGTTGGAGGACCCAAATTACAATACCTTGACATCGATGCATTTTTATTCTTGGAAGAAGGGATTAAAAACCGGGATTTATTATTTGAGACGCAAGGCAAAACACCAGGCGCAGCAATTTACGCTTGAACCAGATAAAAAGGAACACGGAACAGAAAATGATGAAATATGTGAAATGTGCTCGGCTTAAAATACAAACAAACGTCAAATACAAACGTTAAATACAAACGTGAAAAAAATAAATATATTTATGTCAAACATATTTATTTTTATATTTTTGTTTTATATTTTTGTTTTATATTTTTGTTTTATATTTTTGTTTTATATTTTTGTTTTATATTTTTGTTTTATATTTTTGTGTTAGTCTAATGAGAATCATAACCGCCATCATAGTTTGAACCATAAGTAATATTGGACGAGTTGCCACAAACACCATAATATTCTTCGTCAAATTGGTATTTATCACGAGGGTCGACATATTGATTGATTTCTTCATAATTTAGGACAATTGGTTTATCTTGTTCAACCAGTTCTGTTGGGTCTATTTCCAATTCATTTATATCAACATTTAAATCACTATCAGAATCATTGAATTCTTCATCTACATTCATTAACGCATCATAACGCTCATTAATCATATCAATAATTTCAGAATCAATTATTTCGTCTTTTTTCAAGATATGTAATACATGAAACAAAGATAAATTGTTTTTATCAACGGACTCAGTTACACGAGCGCCTTTATATTCATTCTTGGCACAATTTAAACAGTAGTCAATAAATATTCCCTTGTATGTTCCATAATATAAACAATTAAGGCATTCGTGGGGTCCTGTTTGAGGCAAGTGACTAAGCGCCCATTCCTTTGGGAATGATGAAGCATAGTAAATACCATAATAAGAATAACAAATTTGATGATTGCCAATTGAATAATGTGTAATGTTTCTTTCATCTGTTTTATAAGAAATACACCCGTTATAAAATTGTAGCCCATGGGTGTCGTTGGTTGTTTCCATTATTAACTTCGGCGGGTGTCTTTAACTTGTTTTTTGGGTTTTAATTTACTTTCAAAAATCAAATAAAAAAATAAATCAATTTTTTTATTTGGATCAAACCATGTGAAAACGAGGTTATGTTTCGCGTAATATTTGTCTAATGGTGCGATTAATTTCTCGTAAATCTTTTTCAAAAATCAATTTATAAAAACACCGCAATGTGATAATGACATCAATTAAAGAATTATGTAGATTTTTTGGTTCATAAGAAAACAAATGTTTATGAAGCTCACTCAATTTAGGATATTTGTATCCTTCACTTTTTTTATTTGGATTTTCAAGTTTACAAAGGTCTACCGTGTTTTTCATGGTACAAAAACATTTTGAACCAAATTGCTTTCTTTTTTCAAAATAACCAATAATTTGTTCATATGCGTCATTATTATTACTTTCTTCTTTTAAACGATATAATTCAATAATCAACATTTTCACGTCAAATTCCAAGTTGTGACCTATAACATAATCCGCTTCTTTTACTTTTTGATAAAAAGCGCTTAAAATATTGTATAATACAACACCTTGTGTCTTACATTTTTCTTGAGTAATTCCATGAATCTGAATACATTCTGGCGATATTACAAGGTGTTCTGGGATTTTTATAATATCATCGCAAATGAATACATTATTTTTTTCAGTATCGTACATCACATAACTGAACTGAACAATATGAGGATGTTTTTCAGTTTCTGATAGATGGGCAAATTTATCTATTTTACCCGTAGTTTCGGTGTCGAAAACTAAAATTTTCATTTTTGTTGTGTGTTTGCTATAATATATTAATGAGTAATGTAAATTTTATATCCTATTTTTTAAATCAATTTTAATTTACTATTTTATACGTTTTATACGTTTTACGTTTTAAATTAAGAAAGAATATAAAGAATAACTATATAATACATCATGTATATTATTAAATATGGCGACAAAGGAAATAATATTGATGTAACGTCAATCGTTTATAATAAATTCATAAAACAAAATATTATATACATACCAGATGGTGATGCGATTCGGGCACATTATTTCACAGATCCTGTACCATATGTTGTGAAAACCGTATTTATTACTGATCCGGAAAAGAATACCATAAAATATGACCATACCACAAAAGTATATATTGATTTAAATACTGATAAAGTTTTTACAAATAAAGATCTTGTTCCTGAATATATTAAAGATATTCACATTGATTATAAAGAAAAATTACACGGTATACATGAAAAAATAAAAATACATTTTGGAGATTTTAGTCAAGAATATTCAGAACAAATGATGGCTATCAAAAATTTGACCGGCAATGAAAAAGTATTGGAAATTGGCGGAAATATTGGAAGAAATAGTTTGATTATTGCTCATATTTTGAACCAAAAGAATAATAATCATTTGGTTACACTTGAAAGCGGTAAAACAATTTATCAACAATTATTACATAATAAAACAATAAATCCACATCTTGATTTTTTTATAGAAAATTCAGCATTGTCCAGTAAACCATTAAAACAGAATAAATGGGATACCAGTTTTTATGATGGTGGTATTTTAGAAAATGATTATGAATTAGTTAATACTATTACATTTCAAGAATTACAAGAAAAATACCAAATAGAGTTTGATACATTGGTGTTGGATTGTGAGGGTGCGTTTTATTATATTTTATTGGATATGCCAGAAATTTTGGATAATATCAAATTAATCATTATTGAAAATGATTTCAAAGAAGAAGAACAAAAAAAATATTTTGATAATGCTTTGCTAAAACATGATTTTTATAATAGTTATTCAGAGGATTTAATCATTGGTCCTGGCAATATTCGTAAAGATTTTTTTCAAGTTTGGAAAAAAAGTGTGTAAACTTGTAGATTCTTTAGATATTTTATAAAATATCTGAAGAATTATACATATTGTTTACAAATACCAAAACTACGGCGATGCCATATGGTGATTCCATGTTGTTGAATTCCATCTAAATGTTTTTTGGCGCCATAACCCTTATTAGTATCAATGCTATAATATTCAATCAATTGTGTATTTTCCTTACATAATTCGTCAATATATGTATCACGCGCGACCTTTGCCAAGATTGAGGCCGCAGCAATTGCGGAATATTTATTATCACCGCCTTCAATACAAATATGAGATAATGATTCTAATATTTTGCGCTTTTTGTTATACATGGTATATGGATTAAAATAATTTCCGTCAATCAATAATTGTATTTTTTTGTCGGGGTCAAATAATTCTGGGTGTTTTTTGATTAATTCACCAATACATTTATGCATGGCCTGTTGAGTTGCTTGTAAAATATTGATTTCATCAATTACTTTTTCGTCTTCATAACATACAACCCATGCTAGGGAACTGTTTTTAATATATTCTGCCGTTTCTTCAATCTTCTTTTTAGAATGAAATTTTTTACTGTCTTTCATTTTTGAATGATTAAAACTGTCGTCTTTAGGTAAAATAACCGCGGATACATACACTCTTCCAAAAAGAGGTCCTCTTCCAACTTCGTCAATACCAATTTCAATAATATTGGCATCTTCTATAAAATATTTTTGGAGTGGTTGTTGCTTGACTCTTGTTCTTTTTTTTGATGTTTCTGGTGTTGGTGTTTCTGGTGTTGGTGTTTCTGGTGTTGGTGTTTCTGGTGTTGGTGTTTCTGGTGTTGGTGTTTCTGGTGTTTCCTCACTCATATTTATTACTAATATGTATATATTTTATATAATTCATTTTATATAAAATAATTTGTTTCAATTTTTTAGTAAAATCAAAATCTATATAAAATTCTAAATTGGATTCATAGACAACCAAGATTTATAATTTTTGGTTTTTTGACATTCCATAAAATACAAACATTGTAATAATGGATTACCATTTTTATTCTGTAATAATATATTTTCATTCATATCTCTTACGATTTCTATATTTGGCTCAAATTTCAAAAAATGTATTTTACCATGATTTCTCTCTAATCCAACAAAAGAGTCTGTTTCATTACGACCCAAAACCTGATTCGCTGCTCTACCAAGTAATCCTGGACCGCAAAAATCTAATTTGGATGAGGAAATTCTTTTATTTTCTACATTAGATACAATTCGTTCAATCGCGTTTAATAAGATAGGATTTCCCGGAGTGGACGCAATAAAGGTATTAAACAAATTATGTTGTCCTTCTCCCGGATTTGTATTTAAATCAATCGGGACCATAAATTCTATGTCTTCTGTCAAAAATTTATCGATTCCACTCAAACACAATGTATCAATATCCACGTATACTCCGCCATATTTGTACAAGACACAATATCTCCATAAATCCGCCTTAAACGCACCTGGAATAATTTTACAATAGGCATTATATGTTTGTTCATCAAAGTTTTTCTTTATAAAAATTTCGCAATCATCATTGTCATAGAAACAATATTCATATTCAGGATTTAATATTTTCCATAAATCGACAATTTGTTGAAACGAGGGTGAAATATTTTTTGTTGACCAGGTTTGAAAAATCTTTTTTGGTATTTTAGACATATCATTCCTTGAAATTTTCTATTTAAGTCATTATAACTTTAGCTAATTACATAATTTTATGCCGTATTTTTAATTATTTAATTTCATAATTATTTTTTTCACATTATAAATTATACATGAATAAATTATTAATTCTTTTTATTATTTTATTACTCGGGCTTGTTTTTTGTCATTTTTTAGGAGGTAAATGTTATACTGAAGGTTTCACGAATCATCTTAGTACCAGCGTAGGTCTAACTAAAAAAACTGAAAATTTTACATCAAATAACAATAACGACTTAGAAGAAGATTCATATATATATAGCAACAATAAAAAATCAAATAAATATGATAATTATAACCACTATGATGGTTCAAGCGATCCTACAAAAATGTATAGTCCAAATGATACAATTTCAAGTTTAATGAATACAGCAGAATATAAAGAAGGTATAAGTCTTGGTCAAGGTTACACCAATTACAAAGAAGCCTTTACTGGAAATGATTCTGGCGAATCTTTACAAAAAGGAATTCCAAAAAGTATGATTCCTTCAGGTCAAGAAGATTTATATATTTTAAAATCAGAAGTTGTCCCCCCTTTATGTCCGGCATGTCCAAAATGTTTGAGTAATTCTAGCTCTAGCTCTAGCTCTAGCTCTAGCTCTACCACAAATAATAGCGATTTGTCAAAAAGTTGCCAACCATGTCCTCCTTGTGGTCGTTGCCCCGAACCAGCTTTCGAATGTAAAAAAGTACCAAACTATAATTCCATAAACAATAGTTATTTACCCATGCCTGTATTGAGCGATTTTAGCAATTTTGGAATGTAATTTTATTTTTTATAAATTATTTATGTAAAATAAAAAATACTTGTAAAAAAGATGAATATTATTTATATTTTTTATAATAATAATATAATAATATATAAAGATATGGCAAATATCCCACCTACTCCTTATTACGATAAAGTCAATTTAACAGATAATAGTGACCAAGAAGATAAAAAGTATAAAAATTTATATAATTTTATTGCTACAAAAGCACGAGAAAAACAAGAATTAAAAAATTATTTGAACGAACTTGGTTTTGAAAACCAGTCCGATTTGAAATATTTTCAAGGCACGCCCACTTGGTTTCAAGATATTTATGATTTATTAGATGAGGAAGATAAAATAGAAATAAAAGAAAATTATTTATATAATATAAGAAATATTTTAGGTGAAGGACACACAAATTTTCAATTTACAGGAGGTAAAAAAAAATACAAAAAAACCTATAGAAAATACAAAAAAACCTATAGAAAAAACAAAAAAACCTATAGAAAAAACAAAAAGAGTAAAAACAAAAATACAAAAAGAGTAAAAAAATACTGATTAAAAAGATAAATAAAAGTTTGGTTACAAAATGATTATATAATATATAATTATTTTGATAAAGTATAAATTATATTTATAGATCATTTATTTTTTTACGTTTTGTTTTTTTACGTTTTGTTTTTTTACGCTTTGTTTTTTTACGCTTTGTTTTTTTACGATTCGTTTTTTTACGTTTTCCACCATCCAATTTTTTAACAATTTTAAAAACATCAATTGGATAATAATCTTCGTTCACTTTTCTAACATTGTTACAATTATAATAATCATTATAATATAAATCTGTATGAAAATAACCAATATTTTCTAATTTTTCTTGAGCAATTTTACACGCATTTTTACAATTTTCTGTAACTTCATTTCCTAACTCAGAAAAAAATAGGTACTTCTCATTATTATATATATGATTCATTAATGGTGTTTCATTTATTCGTAATAATAATCCAGTATTCGGATTATAAAGAGTATTCCACATATCTAATGAATATTGTGCGTTTTCTGGTGATATAATTTTTTTTCCGTAATATTTTTTTTCATTTATATTTATTGAAACTGTTTCTTGAAATGCTTCATCTGGATCACCTAGATTCATTAACATACGATCCGCATGATCCGCATGATCCATATATATTTATTATATTTTATTTATATTATATCAATAAATACTTTTCCGTAAAATAATCACGACATATTTATTTTTTCCAAAGTTTCCTCGTTTTCACGCACTTTTTATCCATTTGAAAAGTTGCCCCTTTTTCTTCCTGTGGCACAATCTTAATAATACATTTTGATTTCTTACCATATAACGGCTCTGTACACCCCTTGCCTTCTATTAGTTTATCATGTTCTTTCTCTTCATATTTGAATAATTTAGGTAAATCATCAGTACATCTTGATCGAAAATGCTCATATCTTTCTCTCACGTCACAATATTTTAAATTAGATTTCTTCTTTAATTTACGATTGATCAGTTCGTGTAATTCATAAATATATCTTGAAAAAGTATCGCGGTTTTTCATACATTCCATGGTCAATGGTAATTCTCTTAAATTTGTCTTGAAATTCATACGACAATATTTACAAGGAAGAACATTTTTTAAACTCAATACATAATTTCGGTATTGATGTTTTTCTTCCATTGTTGGATCAACTGGATAATTGAAGCTCATTGTGTGAAGAAAATGCCACGCGCCAGGACCCCAAACTGTTGTAAGCATACCGTCGCCACTATTGTAATCATCTTTTGAATACACTTTTTTTGTGTTATTTTTTATAGTTTTGTTTTTATTCGTCTTGTTTTTAGTATTTTTTTTAGAAATTGTATTTGTCATATTGATTTATGTTGGTATATATTATACAAATATTATAATATTTACAATAATTATGAACGATACTGTTTACATAAATAGTTATGTAAAAAATACAAAAAAATCTTGTTTTTATATCATATTATCTATATTTCTCATTTTTTTATTTATATTTGGACCTTTAAACCGTTTTATAATCACGTCTATTATTAGTAAAATTATTATAATTGGTCTTTTATTATACGCACTTTATCAAAACACTACTTCAACTATGAATTTTTCTAAATATACCAACACTATTTTTACGGATAGACCATGGAATAGTATAAAAACAAATATTATTTTTGGTTATATATTTTCACTCTTTATATTATTCTTGATTATCAAGATCATTGGAGGATCTTTTTAACAAATGATCAATTAAATCATTTGAATAATTCGCAGAATTTATACGGACACTATTTAGGACATCATTTTTGCCAAATTTAATACTTTTCATTTTATTATAATATAATTGATCGTTTTTAAACTCATATTTATTTATAATGACTATTGAACCGTTATGACTTCTAAATAACATTTATTTTATTAAATATATGAAATAATATTTAAATCATTATGACATATGTATTATTTCATATTTATTATGTAATGGTGCTAGGACATTTACAATAATATTGACCTTTTTTATTTGCTTGGCAACTAGGATATCCACCACCAGAACATGTTCCGGTGTATTTGCAATTATCATGATAACCTGGCGTGCATGACGTCCTAAATTCCTCAACAATACGAGTTTTCACAAAAAAGAAAAGAAAAAGTGCGGCTAAAACAATAAAAACCCAGAAAAACCCAGAAAAACTCCTTTTCTTCATATAAGTTAAACAAATAAAATAAATTATTTATATTTATATTTAGAAATTTGACTCATTTTTACGAAGTATGTAATTACATATTTTTTGTGTATTTTTAATGTTTTGTATTTCGTTTGAACCTAATTACATTTTTTATTCTCATTATACATATATGGCATTTTTAAGTAGTTTAACGAGTTCAGCATCTTCTTCTGGAATTTTAAATAAACTCAAAGAATTTATATCTAAATTGAAGATAAAAAATGTGTTGATGATTATTTTGGCTATTGTTTTAATAATCGTCATTTATTATATTTACACCAAGTATTTTAGTAAGGGATATGGAAGAACTATCGAAAACATGGAAAATGAATCTGGTGATAAAACCGCGGAATTAATGCTATTCCATGTAGACTGGTGCCCTCATTGTAAAACCGCAAAACCAGAATGGGACCAAGTCAAGGCAGAATATCAAAACAAGAAAATTAATGGATACAAAGTAATGTTTAATGAAATCAACTGTACAGATGAAACACCTGAAAAGGTAAAAATGATTGAAACCTATAAAATTGAAGGTTACCCAACCATTAAATTAGTCAAGGACAACCAAGTCATTGATTTTGATGCGAAACCAACCAAGGACACCCTGACTAAATTTCTGAATACTGTATTATAATACTTGAGGCGATTCTTCTGATTCTACTGTAATGATTGGTTGATTTCCATTTTTGTGTTCATTTTTGTCTTCATTTTTGTTTTCATTTTTGTCTTCATTTTTGTGTTCATTTTTGTGTTCATTTTTGTGTTCATTTTTGTGTTCATTTTTGTCTTCATTTTTGTGTTCATTTTTGTGTTCATTTTTGTGTTCATTTTTGTCTTCATTTTTACATTCTTTCTTTTGTTTCAAAGAGAGAAACTGTTGGGACGCCTGAATACCAATATTTAATAATTGCTGTCTGACTTCACTTGAAGAAACCGCTGATTTTAAAAATGAAAAACTCGCATGTTTTGTATTATAAACAACTTCATTTTCAATGCTTGGTTGTTTTTTTTCAGTATCTACATTTTCAACAAGTTTATTTATAAACGTCATCATATAATCTAATATAGTCGATTCTTGATTTACTATATTATTTACAAAATCAGTCTCAGGGTCTTTTTCATAATTGTTTCGTAATCCCAAAATTTCATCATAGCCACCTTGTTGTGTTATACAGTTATTCTTGATACAAAAATTCAATGGATAATTTGAAATGATTCCACCATCTACAAAACAGTCGTCGCCTATACAATACGGCGAAATTATGAGTGGTAATGCGCTTGTCATATGTATTGCCTTTAATATTTCCAAATCAGGATGTGTTTTATAAGATACATCCACAATTTCAAAACGGTTCATTTCTAAAGAAAATACATGAAAATCAATTTTAGTATATTCATAAAATTCGTACATGGTCATTTTCATAGATATGTCTCGCGAATTAAAAAATGGTTTAAAAAAAATATCAAATAATTTTTCATCAAAGACTCCTTTTTTGTTATATGCTTCAAAAATTTGACTTACACGAATTTGAAATACCTCGTGCCACGGGCGTTTTATAATATAATCATTAATACTATCCCAGTCAAATTTCAGGGCGACCAAGAGTCCAAGGATTGATCCAGCTGATGTACAATATATTGATTCTATGTTTTCTATATTCCAAAATTGTTGTTTTTCCAAGTGTTGCAGAGCGCCTAATGCGATGACTCCCGTGGGTCCTCCACCCGATATCACAAGATGTTTAATTGTCATTATTATTATAAATTAAATTACTTTTAATAAGTTTTTTTCCCTATATTTTGTAAATGGCAAATATATTTACTTTGGAAAATGTAAATGATTTTTCAGAAAAATTAAACATTGATGAATTGTACGAAAAAAAACGGCAATATGATTTGAATAAATTGGAATTATACAACAAAATATTAAACAGAATACATGTCAGAATTAAAACCACATCGCGACAAAAAATAGACGAGCAATTTTGCTGGTTTGTTGTACCAGAAGTGATTATAGGCGTTCCCAAATATGATCAAGGCGCGTGTATTGCATACATTATAGATAAATTAAAGGAAAATGGTTTTAATGTAAAATACATTCACCCAAATACTTTGTTTATATCCTGGCAACACTGGGTGCCTTCTTATGTGAGGTCCGAAATTAAAAAAAAAACAGGAATAGTGATTGATGAATATGGTAATAAAGTAGATGAAATGGGAGAAATCACCAATGGACATGTAAATGATATGTTTAATATCAAACCACAACCTCAAACAAAAGTAGTGAAAAGTGCTATGAAACAACAAAAGAATTTTACTCCAATCACTTCTTATAAACCACAAGGAAATTTCATTTATGACAATGATTTGTTGAGTACTTTAGAAGAAAAAATAACATGAACTGTTGACAAAAATATTTATATTATTTAAAATATATTTATATATATTATATACTATACTAAAAATACATGATAAATAAATCAAAAAAACATAAGGGTTCTCACACACACAATAAAACCAAGAAAAATTATAATATTAATAAAATTCGAGATGTATTTGATTCCTTTGAAGATAGTTATGAAAAAAAAGTAAACGAAAGTATTAAGAAAAAAAACAGAAAATATGCTTCCAATGTAGAAAAATTATTAAACCAAAGTAGAGTTGCGATTTACAAAAAACAAGACAGCGGTGATTTATGGCAAAAAAAATTAGTTCAACTATTTAATATTCCATTTACTCCATCTAGTATAAAACCCAATGACGATTTTTACACCTATATTAATTACAGATGGTTACAAAATACTGAAAAAGAATTTGATAGCAAGGGAAAACCACAGAACAAAAAATATTTTTCACAAATTGACGAATTTAGATTAGTACAAGACAAGACCTATCGCGATGTATTGAGATTGGTAGATGAATATATTAAGAAAACCGGATCAACTACAACAAAAGATGAAAAAATGAATCATGTGAAAAAGTCATTTGAAAATTTAAACAATTTTTCGCATACAAAGAAGCATATTGCGGAATTTACCAAGATGTATCAGGGTTGTCTTGAAAAAAATAATTTATGGGATTTTTTAGCAGAAATTAATAAAAATGAAATTATTTCATGGGGATGCCCAATACAATGGCAAGTAACACCTGATCAAAAAAACGCCAAAAAATATCGTAGTTTTATTAGTAGTCCAGAATTATCCATATTTGATATTAATATATATTTTGATGAATCTCCCGGAGCCAGCAAGGAAGATAAAGAATACCGGAAACTATTAAAGAACAAATATTTAAAATATATTCACGATATTTTTGACGCTTGTTTAGAAAAAAATCATGGTCTAAAAGCCCAAGATGTATTTGATAAAGAAGTGGAAATTGTAAATGCGATGGGTTGCTTATCAATTAAAAACGATTCGCCCAAGTTTTACAATATTGTTCAAAAAAATGAAGCACTGAAAAAATACGGTTTTGACTGGGAGAACTTTACCAAATGTTTAGGATATACACATACTCCTGATTTTTTTATATGTGGTAGTCTCAACTATTTGAAATGTATTTGTGACAATCTTACCGCTAATTGGACCGATAATAAATGGAAAAGTTACTGGTATTACATCTTTTTACGACAACTCATTCGTTTTGATAGAAATTTAAATGAAATACATTATGAATTTAAGGGTAAATTTATGACTGGATTACCCGCAAATTTTCCGTATGATTTGTATCCTGTTTTTGGATTATCCATCACATTCAACTCAACATTGACCAAACTATATTTGGACTCATTCAAAAATGAAGAAGTGATTCAATATGTCAAAAATATGTTTTATGATTTAGTAAAAGTATTTAAAAGAATTATTACACGCAACAACTGGATGGACCCAAAAACCAAAAAGAATGCCTTGATTAAATTAAATCACATCAGATTAGATATTGGCAGACCAAAAGTATTAAGGGAAGATCCTTTATTAGATTATGTTCCAAGTGATCCATGGGTCAATATGATGTTGATTGTTGGATGGAGACACCGCAAATTTTTAAAATTAGACGGAGGAAAAGTGATTGATATACCAATGGTTGACTGGGCGGCGACACCATTTAAATTAACCGGTTATCAAACTTATATTGTGAATGCGTTTTATACACCCACAATGAATTCAATTTATATTCCTTATGCGTATTTACAAAAACCATTTATAGATTTAGAAGAAAGGGGTATTGAATATAATTTGGTCCATATTGGTTATACTTTAGGACACGAAATGTCGCATTGTTTAGACAGTACAGGAAGTAAATATGATTACCAGGGTAATTTATATGATTGGTGGACCAAGAATGATAAAATACAATACAAACATATTTTAGACAATATTATCAAACAATACGAGGCGTTTGCGTTAAAAGATGGAATTAAATTTGACGCGGCGCCCAGTATTGGGGAAGATGTTGCGGATATTTCTGGTTTAGCAATATGTGAAGAATATTTAAAAGATTTTCAAGACAACAATGATTATATTGTCCCAATCAGAGCTTTATCTTTTGAAATGTTTTATGTTTATTTTGCGGTAAATCAAAGACAGCATATTTACAAGAGTGCCTTGCGTGCTCAATTATTGACTAACCCGCATCCTTTAGACAAATATCGTACAAATGTTCCATTATCTCGTTTAGAAATATTTAGGAATATTTACAATGTAAAAAAAGGGGATGGAATGTATTGGCCAGATATGAGAACAGTATTTTAATCTTTTTTACTTTATTATTATTTTTATTCTATTTTTATTTAGGAAATTTATTCAAAATTTTGGTTTCTCTCATTCATTGTAAAATAAAACAATAAAAATAAAACAATAAAAATAAAATCAAAATATTAAGAAATATAGAAAATACATCTATTTTCATTATTTTCATTATATTATTTAAAAACCATAAAAATATTATTTGTAAATATTAATATTATTTTTAGTAAAAACCAAATTCATATTTCAAAAAATTTTTTTGTCATGTATATATATAAAATGGCAAGTCGTCGTTCAAGAAGAGTAAGTCGTCGTTCAAGAAAGGGTAGTAAGAAAGCATTCAGAGCCGCAGCTAAGCGCGCAGTTAAATTACAAAAGTCCGCAAAGAAGGCGGCAAGTGTTGCTCAAGCAAAGTCTAAATCTGCTTCCGCTGCTCAATCTGCTGCTCAATCATTAGCACAAAAAGCGGCCCAAGCCCAAGCACATGCTCAATCTGCCGCTCAATCCGCCACCGCGGCCCAAGCACATGCTCAATCAAGTGCCCAATCCGCCGCATACGCATAAATATAAAATCAAAATATTACGCTAATCTTTAGTGTTTCAATGATTTTATAAATTTGTTATGTTATATTCATTAATGAATATAATATATAATATATTCTTTTCATTTGTCTAATTATTATTTATTACTGCGAATAAGTGATAAGATTGTCGCCTATTTCTTCCAAACTATTAATTTGATTTTGAGTCGTTTCAAAAATTTTGGTTTCCACAATTGCCTCATATATTTGTATTCCTTCTACAAAATCCTTTTCGCATTTAAGATATAAATCATGAATACAATTTCGCGTTTCATTTGATATAATTTGTAATGAATTTTCATTTAGTTCTGGATTAATTGTAACACGTTTATCATCACCATCTCCTATATAAACAAAAATTCTATTTAAAATTTCGACTAATTCGTCATGTTTTTCATTTACTGAATGTACCATACTCTTGAGATTTTTAGCGTATGCTTGAAAAAGTTGGTCATCTTGACTAATTTCATATGACGTATATGCTGATGTATTTGTCAGACAGTATTTCTTTTTACTATAGTCTCGCAAAGGTATGTCGCTGAATTTTTTTATATTTTCAGGAACTGTTAGATTACCGGTATATTCCGTGTAAAATTTATTTAAATCTTTTTGAAATTGTGTAGATGTTTTTGGTGTCATACCTGTGAATTTTCCTGTTTTAAAATCGTAGTCAGTGTCATTATATAAATCGGCTAATTCGGGAATTCCTGGTTCATCTGCCAAAGTTTTATTTTGATTAAAAAAACATAATTTTTCGGGGTTAGGATTCACAAGAGGTGTTTCATTTGGTAACATTATATTCAAAAAAAGATCGTTTTTTAAAATATCAATACGCTCCCCACATATATTTGTTTTGAAAATTTCTACATGTCCTGTTTTAGGAATATTATGTTTTTCACTTAATTTATATTTAGTCATTTTACCTGAATTATTTGTATGAATATATTCGGGGTTGATTGTTGTTACAATTGCCGCAAATATTTGTGCTATTTTTACGTAAAACTTTGAGATTTGTTGGCATTTTTCCATTTTGTCGTCTTGTTCGGAAAGCTTAATTACATTGTTGATGTCATTTTTATTTATAAAAACCATCTTTTCTTGTGCGACCCCGTTTTCTGCGACGACCCCGTTTTCTGCGACGATTCCGTTTTCTGCGACGACCCCGTTTTCTACCCGATCAACCATTTTATTTACTTGTAAATCCTTGAAATATTTATTTATGATTTCAGAAGTCAATATGATTAAGTCGTCGCAATATTTTTCTTTGTAAAGATTTCTTAAACTTTGAAAATTCATAGTTAAAATATAATGTGTAGCAATATAGTCAATTTCGTCTTCTAATGAAACTTTTGTTCTTGTTCCCCCGTTTAAATTAGAAGTTTGATTACCCATATATGATAAATATAAAAAAATTATAAATTAAAATTGAATTAAAATTATCTTTTCTTATCAAAATAAAAATATGAGTAAAGACAAAAGTATTAAAAAAAGAGACAACCTTGCCAGTGTGAACAAAAAAGAATTATGGAATGTATTTGACTGCGAAATAAACAAAAACAACACGCCGCTTGAATGTATGTTTCGCGAATGCGGGAATCGTGAAAGTTGTGATCGTTGTGAATCCATGTTAGCATTTTCAGAAGAAGGATTCTTAACTTGTACCAATAACCGATGTGGTATTATTTACAAGGATATTGTCGATCATTCGGCAGAATGGAGATATTATGGTGCGGATGATAATCAAAACTCTGACCCAACTAGATGTGGTATGCCAATTAATCCGCTATTACAAGAGTCTTCCTTTGGTTGTAAAGTCTTATGTTACGGTTCCACCAGTTATGAAATGCGAAAAATCCGGAGATACACAGAGTGGCAATCTATGCCATACAAGGAAAAATCACAATATGAAGAATTCCAGCGTATTACCATCATGGCGCAAAATGGAGGTATTCCCAAATTAATTATTGATGATGCGATTCGCTATCACAAAAAAATATCAGAATACGAATTGACATTTCGTGGTGACAATCGTGACGGAATATTGGCCGCATCTATTTATATTTCATGTCGTATCAATAATTATCCACGCACAGCAAAAGAAATCGCGACTATCTTTAATTTAGATGTTACTAGTGCTACCAAGGGCTGTAAAAACGCTCAATTAATTATTAATAACCTTGAAAAAGACATGATACATTCTGACAAGACATTGTTTTGTAAGACAAAACCAGAAGCATTTATTGAGCGATATTGTAGCAAATTAAGTATTAACAATGAATTGACAAAGTTGTGTCAATTTATTTCTATGAAGATTGAAAAAAAAGGACTCATGCCGGAAAATACCCCACATTCCATTGCCGCAGGAGTGGTTTATTTTATAGCACAATTATGTAATTTAAATATCAGTAAAAAGGATATTAAAAATACAAGCGAAATCAGTGAAGTCACGATCAATAAATGTTTCAAAAAAATAGAAAAAATGAAAGAGGAGCTAGTTCCGGCAGTAATACTTAAAAAATACGGGTGTATTTGATCAAATAAAATAGTTACATTATTAGTTAAAAAATATTTAAAAATTTATTTTTTAATTATAATATTAGACTACATGGAATTTGTTGAAAAAAAACCATTAGACAATATTTGTATTCTTTTGACGTCAACAATATATGTAAATCCTAAAAAAAACCATTTATGTAATACAGATCCATCAAATAGAATAGAAACATATTTAAAATCTGTGAAACAATGGTTAGAAAATACAAATTTTAAAATTGTTTTAGTTGAAAATTCTGGTTATAAATATCCAGAATTAAAAAAATATACCGAAACATATAAACACCGGTTTGAAATAATTTTATTTAAAGAAGATGAATTAAAAGATGAAGTATTTGATGAAATCGGCGCACAGGCATTGCGATTACCCGATGATTATTTATATACAAGCAAAGGAACAAGTGAAATGTTTGCTATTTATTATGCTTATCAACAATCATTTTTGGCAAAGTCGTGTGATTTTTTTATAAAAATTACTTGTCGATATTTTGTTTCGCAGCTTGAAGAATTTTTAAGAGACAAAAATATGGATGATTATGAAGCATTAAGACAAAATGACGGGGTTGATAAGCCGGAATTATTTAATGACCAAAAAGATAAATGTAAATGTGAAATAGTGGGTGCACATAGAAATAAATTTGATGAAGTTTTTAGACCTGACCATTTTAGATGTAGTGATGGTATGTGGTATCATCATGCTGAAAGTATTTATAGAGATCGTCTTTTTACACGTTTATCATCCTTAGAAAAAATATTAGTTTGCGATACATTCAAAATAGAACCAACATTACAAGGAGGGACTTTTGAATTGATGCGAACTTTATAATTTTAGGAAGTGTAATGCGTTTTTAGTTTTTTTTTATTATACGCAACTTTAATATTTGATTGTTGTATATGTCTTTATCAAATATTATTATACCAAAAAGAATTTTTATTGTTCCCTATAGAAATCGCCGCGAACAAAAGTTTTTTTTCAGTAATCAAATGACATTTATATTGGGTAATGATGTGGATAGTGATTATGAAATATATTTTGTTCATCAATGTGATAATCGTAATTTCAATCGCGGTGCCACAAAAAATATTGGATTTTTAGCAATGAAGGAAAAGTATCCAAATGATTACAAGAATATTAATTTTATATTCAATGACGTTGACACATTACCGTTTCATAAATTGTTTGATTATGAAACAACACGTGGAGTTATTAAACATTATTACGGATTTACGACCGCTTTAGGTGGAATTGTTGTTATTCGCGGCGCCGATTTTGAAAGGATCAATGGTTACCCAAATTATTGGGGGTGGGGTATGGAAGATGCTTGTCTTGAAAAAAGAGCGTCTTTTATGAAAATACAAATTGACCGTTCACAATTTTATACAATCGGCAGTCCCGAAATTCTCCAATTGTTTGACGGGGTATCTCGTATGGTTTCGCGCAAAGATCCTTTTCGTATGAAAAATGATACCGGTGTTGACGGTATTCGGTCCATCAAAAATTTTGCGTATACAATTGATGATAAATCGTTGAATCCCAATGACAATATCTATGTAGTTGAAAATACTCGTATACAAGTAGTAAATGTAACTCATTTTACAACACTTGTAGACGCAAATGCTGATGTATACCATGATTACGATTTGAGAGAACCCGTGAGAAATATCATGTATCCAGCGGCAAATGTCAAAAAATCGGAAAAAAGTGTAGTTGGAACAGAAGATTGGAAAAATATTCCATATTATCCAACTGTTTTAGAAAAAAAAGAAAATGAAATGAAGAACATAGAGAGAAAATATATACATACCCCTTCTCCACAAGGACAACTACAAAAACCAATCTCGGCAAAATATTATTTTTCCAAAGAATACGCCAGGAATCATTATCCTGCTCCACGATCGATCGCAAGTGCCAATGTTCCTTTTGTTACCAGGAGCACGAGTTCAATTGGCGCAGCTAGAAGAAGATAAAAATGTAAAGATTAAAAATTGGTAGTTAAATTCGGTAAAACGGCTTTCTCTCTTTCTCTCTTTATAGTATATGTTAAAAAGTAAAAAGAAGGATGAAATATGTCATCAAATTAAAAATATTTCGTATAACAAGGTTCTTACTGAATGGAACAACATCCAGGATCTCTTGGGTTCGCAAAAAGAATTAAATGGTCGTAGCAAACTCGGATGCGATTTTCTAGATTACTATTTTTTTGCGCATCGTCTAGAAACCATAGGTAATAAGGGGATAAACTTTTACGATTTTTTAGAAAACATTGAATATTACAAGACCAAGAAATATATTCAAACTTTGCTCACTTTTTGTGAAGAGAAAAACCGTTATGTTGGCAAAGAAATCAAAAAATACTATTACATTTATGGTCTTTGTTTTGGCAGATGTAACGCGTTTAAAATAACAAATGCCCTGGAGATGTACCAAAAATACAAACCTGCGCATATTTTAGATCCCTTTTGTGGATTTGGGGGAAGACTGGTTGCGGCAATGTTGCTTGGGGTGAATTATACCGGTATTGATTTGAATGTGGACCTAAAGACGGGTTATGATAAATTATTGACAGATTTTCAAAGTAAAACGACATCCGATGTTTCTCTCATCTATCAAGATTCAAAAGAGGTTGATTACACAAAATTTACATATGATATGGTTTTTACATCACCTCCTTATGAGAATATTGAGATTTACAAAAACGGAGAGAAAAAAACCAACGAACAATGGTCAGACTTTTACAAGAAAGTATTCCAAAATACGTGGGTGAGTCTCTCGCCAGGAGGCATTTATGCGATCAATATTAATGCCGCTATTTATGAAAAATCTCTTGTGCCGCTCTTGGGCGCATGCCACGAAAAAAGAGAACTTAAGAAATCCACCCGGAATACCAAATACAAGGAATATATTTATATATGGGAAAAACCAGCTTAAATACTTTTTTGGAATTATATGTATTCGTCGCGCTCCCAAAATGTCAAGTGTGATTTCTTGTATTCCCGATATTCAACATTCATTGTATATTAATTTAGAAAAACGCGCTGACCGGAGAGTACACGTGGAAAATGAGCTTAAAAAAATTGGAATTCAGGCTATACGGTTTAATGCGATTCGGCTGGAAAATGGCGCACTTGGATGTAGTATGAGTCATTTGAAATGTATTCAAATTGCGAAAGAAAACAACTGGTCACATGTATTAATTTGTGAAGATGATATTCAATTCTTGGACCCGGAATTATTTAAAACGCAACTGAACACTTTTTTGAAAAACCACACTGACGATTGGGATGTTGTTTTATTGGCAGGAAACAATATGCCACCTTTTCAAGAAGTTGATGATACTTGTATAAAAGTATCACAATGTCAAACTACCACTGGATATATTGTGAAACAACATTATTACGATACTTTGATTGATAATTTCAAATTAGGAATTAAATTTTTACTACGAGAACCGCAAAAACACCTTATCTATGCGATTGATAAAAACTGGTTTCATCTACAACAAAACGATAATTGGTTTTTAATTATTCCCTTGACGGTTGTTCAAAAAACAGATTATAGTAATATTGAAAAACGAATCGTTAATTACAAACAAATTATGACTGACTTAGATAAACATTTTTTGATTCGGCAAATTCAGGATCACCGTAAATAATGTAAATGATATGTAAATGATATAATATGTTTTATTATATTATTTTAACCATTTTACCTTTTGAAAATGAGGGTCAAAGAGAGAAAACGTGGGTTATCCCAAGTCCTTCCTCAAACATTAAATTTTATAAATAATTATTTTATAGTATAATAATATGATAAAGGCGTTTTCTTCTGTATTTTCATGTGTAAAACCAGACGTTGTTGAATGTACAAACTTACCCCCGTTAGATTTAACAGTATCAAAAAATTGGTATGATAGGTCTATAACTAAATTTAGAACTGAACTAGATTCAGATAAAAATATATATAAAGGTCCAACAACTGAATCTAATTGGTTAATTCCGGGTAGATTATTAGTAGGAGCATATCCATCTGAAGATGAAAATTTAGAAAATATAATGAAAAGTGGAATAAATACTTTTGTATCTTTAAATAGTGAGTATGGTTATTCTAGTGATAAAATGGCTTACGCAGATCTCCCAAATGTTGATGATGGAACAGGAAAAATAATAATAAATCCTAAATTATTTAATAAAAAAGGTTTAGTAACTTTAACTAACAAAAAATTTGATAAAGAAAAAAATTTTTTACATCTTCCGATAAAAGATATGAAAACTGCGAATGATGATGATGATGTAATTAAATTATGTCTAGAATTAAAAAAAAGAATTTGTCAAGGTGAAAATATATATATACATTGTTGGGGTGGACATGGTAGAACAGGTATAATATCTACTATCTTACTATGTTTATTATATAAAATTACTCCTGAAGAGGCGTTTGAATACGTACAATATTCACACGATCAACGAATGTTGGGTTATAATCATGATAATAATTATACAAAATTAATAACCGATGAAACATTAAAAAATAAATTTGCTCCTGGTCAAGTTCCTTCGCCCCAAACATCAGAACAACGCAAACAAGTTATTAGAATAGTTAATAAATTAAATTCATGTTCTCGTGGAGGAAGAACAAAACAAAATAAGTTAAAATCTAGAACAAAAAAAAATAAAAGTAAAAAAATAAAGAGGAAAAGTAGAAAGACAAAAAACAAAAAAATAATAAAAAAATTATTGGGGGGGGGTCTTATGGAAGATAATGTATTTGAACAATTGTTAACTGTAAAACATAAATTAGAAGATAAACGTATTTTAGATATTGGCACGAGGGATGGATTAAATTGTTATTCTTTGTTGTATTTTGGAAAAAAAGAAGTAATTGGTATTGATATTGATGATTCTCAATTTTTCAAATTAGAAGAATATTTAGATAAGATGTATCCAAATAAAGAAAAAAATGAGTATTCTAAAAAAAAATTTGAATATTATAAAAATAATATTAAATTAATAAAAGTAAATTTATTGGATTTTGTTGATGATAATAAATTTGATATTATAACTTGTTTTTTATGGAATATGCCATTTGATAATTATGATGAAATAATGTTAAAAATAAAATCACTATTAAATACAAATGGAATTCTTTATATAGGAATACATGATTATGTTTATAAAGATATAAACAGTCAATTATCTGTTATAAATTTATTAGAAAAATATTTTAATAAAGTAAGAATTATAAATAATAAAGACAGATTTCAATGGATAATTGAAGCAACAGAACCTAAATAATTATTTTACATGTTTTTATTTTTTATATAAATGAAAAAACAAAAACAAAAATTCTAAATATTGAAAATTTAAAATTCAAAAATTTACACACATGCCACCTTTATCCACTCCTCCAAAAATAAATCGCATGTATCATGTGGTGCTTTGGGTCCAAACCATGTTTCAGGGTAACACACGATTTTTGATGGGTTTGAATTCAAATACGCTCCCCACCAACTAAAGGTACTATTCGCAATGATATTATGACCGCAACTACTCATCATTAACAATTGTTCCCAGTCTGGGATTTGATCGTTTACCTTTATAAATGCGCAATTTGTAAACTTGTCACTTAATAATGCTATTATTTTATTTACATCCTCATTGTCTTGTTCTTCACAAAAATACAATATTTTAATCACTTTTGTAGGTTTTATTTTATTCAACAATAATTGGATACTATTTTTATAATATTCAGCTGACATAATGGGGTGAATATCTTGTAAATTCTTGAAATCGCCGAGCCTGAAATGAATACTGATAAAATCCTTGTAATTATAATTATATTTTTGGGTAACCTTCTTTTTCAAATCATCCATGCGCAATAAATGGTAAATTTTTTCATAATGTTCTTCAAAATATTTGGGGCTTTGAAAATAACCATCCAAAATAATACTTTGAGCCATAGTCGTTTTATCTGGTAGTTTTTCATAAGTAAATAATTTTTCTCTCACAATATCCATCATCATAAATTTATTGTTCAAAAAACTTTTAATCGCTATAAAAAAAGTATTCCAATAGGTATACCTTTTTGTTACACCATTCAATGAATCAACATTTTTGAAAAAAAAGATATCCTTATTTGACAACGCATACGCAATGGTCGTAAATATTTCAAACAACTGATTCCCTAAACCTCCCTTTAAATTACAAGTAATCATATGGATTCGTGTATATTATATATAATATATAATCTATAATATGTAATCATATTTATACTCTTATTACTGTAAATCTTTAAAAATCCTCATTAAAATTAAAAGTCTCCTCCGATATTGTCTTATCCGCTAAAGCATAAGAATCCACTCGTTTCTCAAAAAAGTTTGACTTTGCCTCAAGACTAATCAATTCCATAAAATCAAATGGGTTCGCCACATCATAAATCTTGTCGTATCCCAATTGAAGACACAAACGGTCCGCCACAAATTGTATATATTGTGTCATCATTTTTGAATTCATACCTATTAAGCGACATGGCAACGCATCACAAATAAATTCTGTTTCTATTTCAACCGCATCTTTTACCAATTCATGAATTTTTGCCTTGCTCATCTTTTTCACTAATTTACTGTACAACAAAATGGCAAACTCACAGTGTAACGCCTCATCGCGCGAGATTAATTCGTTTGAAAATGTCAATCCTGGAAGCAATCCCCGTTTTTTTAACCAGTATATACTACAAAAAGCACCTGAAAAAAAGATACCCTCTACGCAGGCAAACGCCACTAAACGTGTAGCAAAATTACTGCGATTGTCTTTTATCCATTTTTGTGCCCAATCCGACTTCTTTTTTATACAAGGAAAATTATCTATGGCGCGAAATAAACGCATCTTTTCTTCTTCATTTTTGATATAAGTCTCAATCAATAAACTATAGGTCTGAGAATGTATATTTTCCATTGCGATTTGAAACCCGTAAAACGCTCTTGCCTCTGACAATTGAACATCTGACATAAAACGCACAGCCAGATTTTCCAAAACAATCCCATCACTTGCTGCAAAAAACGCCAAAATCATTGATATAAATTGCTTTTCGTCTTCACTTAAGGTCTCCCAATGAGTTAAATCTTTTGATAAATCGATTTCTTCGGCTCGCCAAAAACAATCCACTTGTTTCTTATACATTTCCCATATATCTTGGTGTTGGATAGGAAACATTACAAAGCGATTATCGTCAGGAGATAGTAACGGTTCTTGAATAGTCTTTGACATCCTAAATAATATATAGTCAAGATTTTATATTTTGTTAAAAATATATATTGTTGTTTTTTAAATAAAAAGATTTTTTGGTATATTTATATAAAACACTTGAAAATGGTACGCGTCGCAATTTGTTATTGGGGCATGACCCGGTCAACACGGCTTGTTCATCACGCACATAAAAACCAAATATTTGATATATTCAAAAATAACCAGGTTGATTATGATGTATATATTCATACGTGGAAAAGCGCTCAAAATATGATATGGGGTGTTGATTGGAATAGTACGCGGAATATTCCCAATGATTACAATGAGTACAAATTATTGAATCCAACGCACTATGAATTTGATGATCAAGAAAAGTTTTTGAAAACAGTTTATTTTTCCGATTATTTCAAAAAAGAATTATACGATACCTATGGAGATCACCCGGATTACGAATGGCGTCCCGAATTAATACGCAATATGATTTGTGCGCTAGAAAGTCAAAAAAGAGTTACCCAAATGTGCGTCGATTCTCAAAAAAAATACGATTTCATGCTTTATGTTAGACCCGACGTGGATATATACACGCCTTTTTTGCTTGAATGGTTTGACTTGGTGAAACCTGGCGAAATCGCACTAACAAATGAAAGTTATCGTCATTTTGAGGGATATAATGACAAGTTCGCGTTAATGCGCTTTGACGATTGTAAATTATATGCGGATCGTTTGGACGGTTTGAAATCTTATCGGGATACCAAGGGACGAATTGTGGCGGAAAAATATTTGAAATATGTCATTGAAAAAAATTTTTCAAATGTTCATTTTGTGAACATGAGTGTGCGTTTAATTCGACCGCAATAATTTTCTTCTTTCTTTTTTGTGATATTTTTATTTACCTTGTTTGCTGTTTGCCTTTTTAAGTGACAAATCACATAATTCTTGTAATCGCGCCTTGTAGTATTCAGAATAATAACTAGAGCCTTCATTTAATTCATCAGTATAATGTAAATGAGTTAAATCCCCATGGTGTTGTTCATATAAATAACGGTTATTGTTTATTTCGGGGTGTATATAAAATTCGGCATCAGTCAATTGTTCGTTATAATTTTGATATATACTTGCGGGACTATTCTCTGGATTATTATCATGATTACTCTGAATCGTATTTTTTTGATTATTTATTTGTGTTGTTGTAAATAATAATAACACCAATAAAGTGGTCACTATTATAAACGCAATTATATCCCAGTTATTTACTGAGTGATATAATTTTGATTTAGGGGAATATGGACAATTTTTAGATATATAAGGAACGTTTGATTCAAGAGCATCATATTCATCATTGGAACAGGATTTATACGAGTGATCGTTGATATTTACTGGATAATTGTTTGCCGAATAATTGTTTGCCTGATGATTGTTATTACTTGTTGGTAAATTATTTGAAAGGTAATTCATATTTGCGGTGTAATTCATTTTTTATAAGTTATGTTTATTTTTATAATAAATAAATTATAATAAATTACTTTTCAATTTTTTTTACATTGATGTAATATAAGTAAATTAAGAAAATGGTGAATGTTAAAATGAGTATAAAAGATAGAAATGATATTTTAACAAAAGTTGAAAATGAAATTGATTCAAAATTAAGCACTTTGTATCAAAAACAACATTATAGAGATAATAAAAACCCACAAAAAATATCAGAAAAAATACATAAACAACCAGTAAAAACACATGTAGATACGCCATTAAAGGAAGCACCATTGGAAGCACCATTAAAGGAAGCGTCATTGGAAGCACCATTAAAGAAAGCACCATTGGAAGCACCATTGGAAGCACCATTAAAGGAAGCGCCATTAAAAGAAGCACCATTGGAAGCGCCATTAAAGGAAGCACCATTGGAAGCATCATTGGAAGCATCATTGGAAGCATCATTAAAAGAAGCACCATTGGAAGCTCAATTAGAAAAATTATTAGAAGAGCCTGTAATAAAACCTAATTTAAATATATATAATGATGACGGTCCTTTGAATTTAAAAAACCAAAATAAACCACCTTTAGGATTGGGATTAGGCGAAGGATCAAATCCTAATAAAAAAGCCGACAATCCTCCATTTATGAATTTAGCAGAAAAAGAAAATTGTTTATCAAAAATAGAACAAGAAATAAAATTTAAAAAAAATTTATTAATGGAAAAACAAAAATATTTAAAAAAAACGTCTGGCGACAATATTTTTTTAAAAAATGTCAATAATGATTATCAAAAATATTATAATTTTATTATCAAACAAAAAGAAGACCAATTAAAAACATTGAACTTTTTGAATGATTATATTAAAAATATCATGGTAAATAGTAAATTAACAGAACAGGGTATACTTGAAACAAATAAAGAACAAAAACGGGTATTGACCGAAATTAAAAATATTAGAAAAAGTTTAGAAGAAATTATTCATTCTTGAATTGTATAATAATAAAAATAATATTTTGTTATTATATATGGAAGAAGATATAAAGCTTGTGAATTCTATAACTCAAAATGTGGATCAACTTACTAGTATGTTAAATGATAAAAACATTTTTTTGACGAATGTTAGCAAAGAGGTTGAAAAATTAAAACCTCTTGTTGCTAGTATCGTTGAATATTTTAACGAATTAAGAACAGGTTTAAGTGATCAAGAAGATAAATCAAGTAATTATCAAAATCAAATTAATGATTTGAGTTCTCGTGTTGACAATCTAGATAATGAGTTAACAGACTTACAAAATAAGTATGATCCAATCAAAGATACAATAAGGGGTTTAAATTTTGCTAACACAGATTTAGAACATCAAATAGCTACTTTAAACACAATTATAGAAGGTTTAAATTCTAAAATAAAAGATTTAACAGAACAAAATACCGCATTAGCGGGTAAATCGGGTGCTGAAGTAACTAAATTAAATGATTTAATCATTGGATTAGAACAACAAAAAACTCAGGTAGAAGCACAATTAGCCGAGTTAAGAGGAGAGCATGAATCATTGGAAGGACAACTTAAAATAGCAATAACTGAAAAAGACTCTTTACAACAAGATTTGACTGCTGTAACCACAGAAAAAACTAATCTTACTGGTGAATTAGAAAGTGCAAAAAACGCTTTGAATGAATCAAATAATAGAATTGAATATTTTAAAAAGGCGTTAAATCATATAAATACATTAATAGGAACTCTTATATCCAGTGAAGACAATAATAGTGGTAATATTAAATTTAAATCTATAATGGATACACTTACAGCATTACAAACAGATATTAATAATATATTGTCATCTAGAAATCCTGTATCTGGTGGTAGTAAAGTACGAGGGGGTGGTCGCAGAAGAAGACATCGTGGTAAATATTCTACACGAAAAATAAAAAAAGGCATGAAAAAACGCATCATTATGAAGGGCGGATTTTATATTGGCAATAACAATAACAACAAACCAAAAACATATCACAGACGACAAAAAGATAAAAAAAGTACTTCATCTCGTCGTAGAAATAAACATAGATATACAACTACGACAAGTACTCGATCAAGAAAAAGAACATCATCCAGTTATTAAATATGAGGTTGCCCAAAACATACCGTGTATACTAGGAATGCGTATACAATAATTCGGGCCTGTTTCTCGGATTCGCAAGTATTGTATAATATTTGGGGGTTTCAACATTTCTTTACGCGCGTAATAAACACGCCTCCAACACCTTTGAATAATTCTTAACCAAAAGGTTTTCAATATGGCAACACACTCATTCCCTGATAAATATACCTGATAACCAATTTGTGGCGTAATGTAATTATCTTGGGAAATGATATTAAAATAATTTCGAATTGTTGGATGAAATATTTCCAAATTATTTTTTTTATAAGACTCTGTTAAATATTTGTATTTTTTTTTATAAATATCTATCATTACTTTGTTTAATATAAAATAATCGTCTTCGCTATTGCTGTCACTATCACTGTTGCTATAGTATTCGCTATCTTGATGATTATTATCATCTATATGAATGATCAAATGATGTCCGTGAATATTAGGGTCGCTTTCATTTATATCATAGCCATGTAAATGAGGATGGAATAGTTCGCATATTAACAAATAATTTTTTTTCTTTTTGTTCATTTGGTTCATTTGGTTCATTTGGTTCATTTGGTTCATTTGGTTCATTTGGTTCATTTGGTTCATTTATGACAAATATATATACATTTATGAAATATGATTTATACATTAAATTATTAATATTTATCAATTTTTTTTAATTGTAATATATATAATCATGAAATTCCCAAAATTACCAAAATTACCAAAATTTATGGATAAACAAAATGTATCAAAAATGCTTGAAAATAAATATGTTTTATATTTTGTTTTTATTTTAGCAATCATTAATCTTTTTGGATACATGATTACCGGAAATTTTAATTCTATTATATTCTTTATTTTAGTAGGATTTTTAACAACCTTTTTTAGTAAAAATATGATTATTATTTTAACTGTTCCTTTAGTATTAACAAGTGTGTTAATGGTTGGAAAAACGGTTAAGGAAAGTTTTGAAAATGCGAGTAAAAGTATTGATGATCAAATAAAGGAACTTCAGGCAGAAATCGACTCTATGGTTGAAAAAGGAATATCTACCAAAGCAGATAAAGCCGCGTTTAAAGAAAAAACTGATAAATTACAAAAATTATTGGCAAAAAAAATGACAGAAGGAAAGACAAAAGAAACAACTAAATCAACAATGTCAACAACTCCAAAAACATCATCAAACAGCGAGCCAATGTCGTCCATGTATAATAAACCAAATAGAATCGATTATGCCTCTACCGTAGAAGACGCATATGAAGATTTAAACAAGATTTTAGGAGGAAATGGTATTAAGCAATTAACGGATGATACTCAAAAATTAATGAAACAACAATTGGAATTAGCAGACGCAATGAAAAGTATGAGTCCATTAATGGAGCAAGCAAAGGGGTTATTACAAGGTTTTGACCTAAAAAGTTTAGGTAGTTTAACAAATGTTGGAAAAAATTTACAAATGCCTGTAGAAGGAAATTAAATCTCTGGGGTTTGACATATATTATATATATAATATATATGCCAAACAAAAAATGTATTCCAGGAGTCATATGTATTGAAAATGTAACACTCTTTTTTCTTGTATTATTTATTTTTATTTTAGGTTATTTACTTTATATTACTGTTATTAAGAAAGAAAACAATGTCATTGTCAATGTAAAAAAAGACCGCGATTTCAGGGTCCTCCCGCCAGATTTCATTCCCAATTATCCATATAATAATCAAACCCCGGACGTTTTATTGAACCCCTATATACCACCTCTTGCCGATGAACGTTATTTTGTGCCTAATCCTAGAAGAGTTGTCCCTATTAATGTTCCAACCAATCCTGGTTTTGTTGATACGAGTTATCGTCAAATGGGAATTTTAACACCTCTACACAATAACAGCAAAAAAGATAAAATATTGCCTTTAATGGGGCGACCTTTATATGTAAATCGTGACAAATGGCAGTATTATACCATGAGTGACCAAAATAACAGTGTAAAATTACCGATTGTTTATAATGGTCGTAGTTGTACAAATGAATATGGTTGCGATCAACTAAATGGCGGCGACCGAGTTTTTGTTGAGGGATATAATCAGGGTTTTAAGGTGACTATTTATGAAACAAACACCATACAGTATTTACCTTGGTAAGACTAATTTTAAAATGATGTATTCTTGATTTCTATTATACATTATATAAGCACATGAAATGGTGAATAATAGTAAATCGCTTGATCCCCGTATAGTAATGGGTAAGTCTGAAACAATAATACTGTAATTTATCCATAAAGATGAAGATATGATATTCAGTATACAAAAAATCAGTGAATATATATTTGTTGATTTTTTTGTATAGAGCAAATACATAAAAATGAATCTAGCAATAATCGAAATACCCGTAGCTGAATAAGGTATAATATAGAGTGTATTCATTAATAAAATTGTTATAATATGTGAACATATATTTTATTATATTTCTAAATGTTTTAATGTCGTATTATGTAAATTTACTGCTTTTTTGTTCTTGAACGACTTGTTTTTTTCGGTTGATTTTTGAGACGTAGTTTTGTATTTTTTCATTGTTTGCTTTTTTTTATCGTATAATTTTATTAACTTACCTTTAGTTAATTTCATAATTATATATAATTTAAAAAATAATATTTAATTATTTATCTCATTATTTATATAATATATAATTATGGCAGATAAAGATAAAAAAACTTCTTCAAAACCTACTACTACAGCTAAACCAGGCGTTACATCAAAACCACCTCCTCCATCAAAAGCATTTTCAAATAATAAAACAAATAATCCGTTAAAAATTAAACCCACAAATATACAAAATAATGTGCCGATTAAACCAAATACTATAAATGTCGCATCTACCGCTGCCGCTGTTTCAAAAGCCAAACCATTAAATATTTCATCACAAAGTGTTGCTGGTGAATGTAAACTAAAATGCGATTATTCATTTAATTATAGTTCCGTTACAAATCCTACATCAACAAATTTTGGAACATATATACAAGTGACATATGACGATAACCCCAGTGTTACCTATAATAATGTTCAATACAAAGTTTCTAGTATAAATATTTATTCTCCTTCATTACATTATTATAATGGCGTATCGACAAGTGGAGAAATATGTATTACACATGTCCCGTTATATGGTGGTAATAGTCTCATGGTTTATATTCCAGTCAGTACTTCTGGAGTGACTGTTAATGCGTCTAGTATACTACAAAATATTGTTACGGCGGTTTCTACAATGGCTCCATCGGCAGGTCAAAATACGAATAAAGGAACAGGTACATTTACCCTAAATGATGTAGTACCAAAAAAATCATTTTATACGTATAGCAGTGGATCTCGTGATGTCATTGTGTATGGAGTTGGTGACGCGATTGGAATAACAAATGAAAGTTTAACTACGTTACAAAAAATAATAACACGCGTTAGCAGCAATCCCGCCGTTGTATCTGTGCCTATATATGTAAATAATGGAGGTCCAAGTATGTCGGCGTCACTTAGTAATTTAACCATGGATTGCCAGGCGTTGGATATTGGTGAGCCAATGGAAGATTATGTAAAAAATAAATCATCAAATGCGTTAAATCTTATGAATAGTGACGGAATGTTGTATTTTGTAATTATTATCATAATTATTGCTGTATTTTTGCTCGCATATTTTCTGAAGAAATATTTTATAAATACTTTTGAAATGGATATAAAAGGTTAGATGTATAAATATATAATAATGATAAATCAGTCAAATATAATTATTATAACTACTACTATTCCAAATAATAATACATCTTTAAAAAGAATGAATAATATAATAAATAATTTTAGTAATTATAATATACCTATTCTTTTGAATGATTATATTTTAAAAAATAAATCCATAAACGATATATCATTTGAAATGACTATTAATAGTATAAACTTATTTAAAAAAATTAATTTTGACTATGCTATAATTTGCGATAATGATTTTTTTCCAATTAATAATTTTTTGGAAGAAATAAATAAAACCGTTATATTATTACCTGAAAATTGGAGATGCTTACATTTATGTCCAGGTTATTTGTGGGGTCGAAAATATAATGATATTTCTAAAATAGGACATTTAAATTCAGAATATAATATGGATGGTATTGATTATCATGAATCAGGCAGATTCTATAATAATTGTGATTCAGTAAAATATAATAAAAATAATTTTTGGTTAGGAGGTCCAATTGCTATATTAGTAAATAAAAATAATGTAGATATTTTATTGAATGACTTTATACATGAATATAATAATAATAATAATCCGAACGACGTTATTTTTACAAAAATTTTAAAACCCGTCGATTTCATTTGTAGAGAACCAATACTCGGTTATGAAAAAGAAGAGGGAAATAGCACGTTTCTTTTAAAAAATCAAGTCATAAAAAATAGTTATATTTCAGGATACTCTTTTTATAAAATCTCGCAATGGTGTATTTGTCCGAGATATAATGGAACATTTTCATCAATTGAAGTCAAATTAAATGATTTCGTTTTTTTGAATTTAGATTATTTTGATTTATTTGTCACTCACTTGAATAATAATCCACCTAAAAATAAATTTAATTTAATCACACATAATAGTGATATTCGTTTTAGTGATAATCATTATCATTTAATAAAAGATTATGTGTTTAGAATATATTCAATCAACAACACATGTAACAATATAAATGTAAAATCAATTCCAATTGGGTTTAGAGATTATCCAAATGATACAGTATCAATTATACAAAATATACCTGTAATGAATAAGGATGAAAAAATACATATACTCTATATGAATTTTATTATCAAAACAAATATACAAAAAAGAAGTGAATGTTATAATACATTTCATTATTTAGATTGGGTTATAAATGAAGAAAATATAGAAATACAAAAATTTTATATAAATATGTCAAAATCAAAATATATTTTATCTCCAGAAGAAACTGGTATTGATTGTCATCGTATATATGAATCTTTATATTTAAATTCAATCCCTATTATTAAATGTACAAATACTGAAATGGATAAATTTTATAATGACTTACCAATAGTTATTGTTTCAGAATGGAATTTAATTACAAAAGATTTTTTAATAGAAAATTATGATACACATTATTCTAAAATGATTGAATGGAAAAAAAAGAATGATTGGTTAAATCCTTTATATTGGTTGAATAAATAATGTATATATGTTTCAAAAACACATATATATTTACACTGGTAAAGCATCATGAGTATTGTCTAATAATGGGACAAAGGACGCAGGTTCATATACAGTATGTTCAATAGGCGCCATTTTACTCACCATTTCTTGTTCTAAAGTATATGGAAATTGATTAAATGCTGTTAAATTAGACGCCTTCTTTTCTTCCGTAGGCATATATCTTTCAAGCGCATATGTTCCGGTTTTCATTTCAGATCTGCGAATTAATACATAAGCAACGACTAATCCTAATACACCTAAAATTGGATTAGAACATGAAAATAATAAAAGCGCAACAACTACGACTACTATTTTTCCAATCATCGTATCGATTCCTCTTGCCAATAATTCAGGGGTCTTGTATCCGGCTAGTAAATAAATAATGAATAAAATTAATAAAATGACTTGACCCGTATTTTGTTTTTTGAATAGGCTATCAAAACTTTCCATATATCATATTCATAGATTATATTCTGTGATAATTTGAAAATTAATTTCAAAAATCAAAATAAATCAAAATAAAAATTGACTTTAAAATATTTTACTAAATGAATACAATATACAAAATACAAAATATTTACAAAATAGAATGTATTTTAAAAAGAAAACCCAAAACCCATCGCCAAAATTACTTAATCATTTAGAGTTGGACTCTTTTGACAAGACCTCGAATAAACCACGCGGATACCTCGGTCAAAAAGGATACACTATATTGAAAAATGAATTAACACCCGAACAACAAGAAGAATTAAAACGCGAATTAACAGCAAAACCTATTACGCAAGGTGCGGTGATGACTCAGGCAGCTCATACTTTTCCGGTATATCGCGAATCTGATAATAAATTTTATGTCCCGCGTTATTTTGGTGAATCCTATTTTGGTCCCCATATAAAAAACAAAATACCTCCCGGCGACGATATTAGCGTTCAGTTTATGGGTGATTTGCGCGACCATCAAAAACCTGTGGTAAAAACGTATATTGATCATGTAGGCAAGTATGGGAGTGATGGTGGTTGTGGTTTACTTGAACTCCCATGTGCTGCGGGTAAGACCGTTCTTTCTATCAATATTATTAGCGTTTTGCTTAAGAAAACTTTGGTAATTGTACACAAAGAATTCCTCATGAATCAGTGGATTGAACGCATTCGTCAATTTCTTCCCAGTGCGCGCGTAGGAAAAATTCAGGGTCAAATTGTTGATATTGAAGACAAGGATATTGTCATTGGTATGCTACAGTCGCTCTCTATGAAAGATTATCCAGGGTCCATGTTTGACAGTTTTGGATTAACTATTATTGACGAAGTACATCATATATCAAGTGAGGTATTTTCGTGTGCTCTGTTTAAAATAGTAACCAAATATATGTTGGGATTATCCGCGACTATGAATCGCAAAGATGGAACAACTAAAATATTTAAAATGTTTTTGGGCGACGTCGTTTACAAGGGAGAACGAGATAAACAACATAGCGTCGTTGTCCGGGCAATTGATTACGTGTCAAATGATGAGGATTTTAAAGAAGTCGTCACGGATTATCGGGGTCAAGTTCAATATAGCACCATGATTACCAAATTATGCGGATTTAATCATCGCAGTGAATTTATTTTGAGTGTGTTGGTGGATTTATTACAAGAAAGTAGTAAAAAAAATATAAAACAACAAATCATGATATTAGCACATAATAAAAATCTGTTGAAATATTTGTATGATGCTGTTGAAGCGCGAAATATTGCGAGTGTTGGTTATTATGTAGGTGGTATGAAAGAGGCTGCGTTAAAAGAAAGCGAGACTAAAAAAGTGATTATTGCCACATATTCTATGGCGGCGGAGGCGTTGGACATCAAGACATTAACGACTCTTATTATGGCGACTCCTAAAACGGATATAGAACAAGCGGTTGGGCGTATTCTTCGTGAAAAACACGGTTCGCCTATTGTGGTGGATATTATTGATGAGCATCAACCATTCAAAAACCAATGGTCCAAAAGAAAAACATTTTATAAAAAACAAAACTATAAAATCATTCATTCGTCTAATTTGAATTATAATCTTGACGTCGGGAAATGGAAAGTTTTATATAATCCCAAACTTGATGGAGGCGGGGGTTGTAATGTTGAGTCTTGTGATGAAAAAAATGATTTGCTACAAGGAAAATGTTTACTTCCTATTAAAAAGAAAAATGTGTAAAAATCTAACAACTCTAATTTGGACATTGTAAAAAGTCCATATCATCATTTCTTGGAAATTTTCTCATCAACTTTTTCAAAAATTCATTCATTTCATCGATGTTCCCATGTTTATGTTCATAATATTTTCCTTGTTTGCCACACATGTCTTCGTTATTTCTTACAAATATACATTTTTCATAATCTATATGAGATGTATATTTGGTCATACTTTTTTTAACGGGTTTATCTATTTTTTTTATTGGAAATAATAAACACTTTCCATTTTCCGCATTTGATGAAGGATGATTCAATAAAAAATGTTTACAATTTACGCATAATTTTACTGGTTTTACTTCTAAACAATATATTGAATACAGTGAACTCATAAATAAAAATATGTATAAAAATATCATTTATATTTATATTTATATTTATACATATACATAATAGATTGCTTTTAATATTCTTTAGTAAAACCTTTATAAGCTTTTGAGAAGTTAGATTTTTATTTTGTAAAATAAAAAATAGTTATATATTCAGGACTCTAAATATATATTCTTCTTCTTCTTTTTTTGGTCCTGTGAACATTATATTTGAATTTATTTAAATAATATTGTCTTTTTTCTAAACTATTCATATCGTCCGTATTTCTACTATTTTTATAACTTGTATTTCTCCTACTTTGAAGACCTGTATTTTTTCTTTTATTCGTATTATTTATTAAATTAACAAATTTATTATATGTTTTAGCCGTTATTTTTTTATCTTTTAGATATTTATTTTGTGATTTATTTTTTTGTGATTTTTTTAATAACCCGAAAAAATTATTTATTGATTTATTATATTTTGTATTATATCTAGTCCTATATTTTGTCAAATTGCTGCGGTCTCTTGGTCTATCACGATGACGTCGCGATTTTTTAAATAACCCAAAAAAATCATTTGTAGTTTTATCTTTTGAATAATCACGACGATGTCTTGTTCTATCACGACGATATCTTGATCTTTCGCGATAATGTTTTGTTCGATGATGGGAACTTGTTTCATTATATATTTCATATGATGCGCCAGCAACAATTAAAATTCCAAATACTGTTAATAATGTTCCTAAAGGGGTCATATATAATGAAAAGAAAATTTTATTTAAAAAATAAAATTTTTAAATTTTGTCTTTCACTTCTTGAAGAATAAAAACAGAAGAAAAAGTTACAATATGGTAGGTTAAATTTGTCTAAATAGACGTGTAAAATATACTTTTGAAATGTAAATATGTGTAAAAGTATAATATAATTGTGCCAAGATATTTACCAGATTTGTTTTCCACTGTTGGTAAAATGATTGTAATTATCTGTACAAGCGCCTGTATTTGTTAATACTTGAAATGGTACTGGATTTGCTAATCCTAACAAACTTGGTGATAAAGTTCCACCAGTTGAGTATACGGGTGTATTTGGGACATTTCCCATATATTGATGGTATCCACCACCGCGCATTTTTATTTTACGCGACGCGCAATGTTTTCTTGAATGTTTTACGTGTCTTGACTTTTTCATTCTAAACATTTTGGATAATCTTTGTTTCATTTTCTTTAATGTAATCTTTTTACTAAATTTGGACGTCATCTTCTTATACTTATTCACAATATTTTTTATTTTTAATTTGAATGGATTTTTATTTTTTTTTGTTCCTCCACATCTTCTCGGCGCACCACCAGATTGTAATTTTGACGCGGCTGCTGCTTCTACATTACTGATTGGTAGTTTGTTTAAAACTGAAGGAAAATTACGGGATGTTTCATTGCTTCCAAAACCACCCGAATAACTTGAATTGTCTACATTTACTAAATTTGGATTTATATTCGCACTGGGAGTCATTATATTACCTTTAAATGTAAAGGGACTTAAGGGTGAATTTATATTCATGGTTGCCATTATATATAAGATAATATTATTTTATATGTTTTATGTTTTATGTTTTTTGTTTTTCTTAAAATTAAATTAAACTATAAACGACCCAAATCGTTTTTGTTTACCACGCGTTGCCCCCGTGGCGCTAAACGCAACGGCGTCCATTTTTTATGTTTGTAATTGTACTCGCATATCATATTGTATTCTTTGTCCAAATGAACAAATTTATCTATGTCCTGATTTTCAAATTCCTCCTCCTCATCACTTTCTTCTAAAGCATCCAAATTCTCGTTTTCCTTGATTTTTCGAAATAATTTATTCATCATGACACTTGTTTTAAAATCTGGTATACATGCGGTCTCAACATAATAATCACATTTCTTGCTATCATGATTATACACATACAACCCATAAATATCACTTTGTATTTCCGGTTTCACATTAAATATGTATTCTTTCTTTTGTTGAGGGGGTGCGTTATTGTTGCCATACCTTTTTTCTCCTAAATTCGATTTATAATATACACAATTGACAATTGGCATGTGTTTGCTGTTTTGTCTAAATTGTAAATATTTGACTTTATAAGGAAGAATTGTGGCAATATTTAAAATATGTTGGTAATTATTATCAATCACTGGAAGTCCAAACACCATTTGGTATTGATAATATGACACCTGTTTGATATCATTTGCGAATATATGTTTTAATAATTCCAGTTTTTCACTATAATTTTTCATATGTACAGGACGACCCTTGACATAATACAAGTCCTCCACTGAAAAGAAACGAGTGTTTTCATATTTGAAAATGGTTCCATAAAAAATCGTACCAAAACTCAAATGATCGTGAAAACAACATACCGCGTATTCTATATTTATAATTTGTTTTGTTTCTGTATTGATTTCCATGAGAAAACATACATTTTGTTTTTTATATGTCGTAAACCAGGCAAAAACTTTTTTTCCCTCGGGAATACATAAAATGAAATCGTAAACTTTATTATGTCCTATTGTTTCATAAGAAAGTTCTATGGCGGGGAAATTTTTTATGATTTCTTCTTTTTCGTAATCTTTTAACATTCTTTGATGTTGTATTGTATTTATATTTATTGTGAAATCTTTAAATCACTTAAAAATATTTATTATTCAAGAATTTCATAACCAAAATAATGTAATAATTCTATATTATTTTTGAGAACTTGCGTTTTTTCCTCTTTATTTATATACCGATCCACTTTATTCCCGTGTATCATTTTAGATCTTTCAAAACTCGTGTTTTTCGCAAGATGATTATCCCAATTTTTCATATCATCTAGTTCCGGAATTTTTTTTTGTATTTTTAAAATAAAATTATCCAAATGTAAACATATTTCTTCATAACTCGTAACAATTGTATTTTTTAATGTTTCTATATTTTTTTTTTGATATCCCGCAAATTTTACCCAACCTTGAATACTATTGTTATCATTTACACTATATGGATTACGAATTGAAATAATAAAATAAACTTCTCCAAATTTTGAAAAATATTCTTGAAATTTTTCAGCTCTACATATCATTGGTGGTGATTTTTCTACAAAAAATATTTTTTCATTATCAAAGTATATATCAAATATATTTTTTACCATATCCATATCCAAATTATAATTAGGATCCCATCTATTATCTTCATAAGTTGTGTCTCCATGATTTTTATACAACCATTGTGACTCTCCATGTTGTTGAACACTCATCAATGATGAAACTTTACTTGAACTAGATAATAAATTTACAATGATTGTTGATCCGTGAAATGGTGGACATAATACAAATATATACTTTTTCATCATTATGTATGCTTTATATTTTATATTTATATTTATTTATATTTAATATAAAAATATTTATTTGCCCAATAAACTCTTCATGTATTGTATTTCATCTTCTTGAGTATTGATAATTTTAGACGCTAAAATTTTCACTTTTGGATCACTCGTCTTTTTCAATATTTCACCCGAAGTTGTTAGAGCCATGGAATGATGTTCTATCATTTCGTTCAAATAATCAATATCGTATATATATTGTTGCGTCTTGTACATATAATATAAGGTTCCCAGAAGGATAAATAAAACAATATAATATTTTGCGGATATCATATTCATGTAATAATCATTCATGGCGACTTCCACGATTCCCATGAGGAGTGCCATGATTCCGGACATGTACACTTTTCCTAAACTATTACGGATATTTGTGAGATCATTCGTCATAATGACACTCATGACATAATATTGTATAAAAAAACTCAGTAGCATCATAAATATCACGCTTTGTAATAGAGTCATCATGTATATTTTAGGAGTATATTATTATATTCATTGGTTTAGAATAAAATATTTACATAATATATGAGTGAATTTGAAACTCCCCCAAAAAAAAGAGTAAGAATAAATGAAGAAGAAAATATGGAAAGATCAGATTCTGGTAAATTAACAAAAGAAACAAGAAAAGAACAACTTACTGTATTACCAAAGGAACGACAAATAGCATTGTATCACGATAGATATGAAAAACACTATGGTGTAGAACCTGGCGGATTAATGACGGGTGATCAATTATCATATATGTATGAAAACTATAAAGATCCTAATAGCGAAGATTTTCAAAATGCATGGGGAACTGTTGAATTTGACCCGAATGATGATTTTTCAAATGAACTTTTGAGACGCCCTGATAAAAAAGAGAGTTATGGTGGAGGTAAAAAATCCAGGAAATCCCGGAAATCCAGGAAATCCCGGAAATCCAGAAAATCCAAGAAATCTAGAAAAACTAGAAAAACCAAAAGAAAAAACTAATAATTGGAATAATATGACGAAGATCCATATGAATCTAATGTTGATATATCCGTCGTTGTGCTATTTGTCGAAGAACTCTGTGTCATTTGTTTTTTTAAAAAACTTTTAAGCTCATTCTTCATCTCTTGATTTACATCATTTTTTATTTCTTCTGATGTAAAACCCTGTTTAGGTAAATAATTTTCTATATTTGGATTTATTGGATTTGCGTTAGAATTCCACGATTTTGTGGTCCCGCATATAATCTTAAACATCTCATTATATTTTTGAATTGGTGAATTTACTAAATCTTTTGTTTTAGGCACTGTCAATATTTGTTTGAAATAAGTAATTAAATGATGGACTAAAAAAATTAAAATAAATGATATAAGAATGGTTTGAACTGTCCAAAATAACATATAATTATACTATGTAAATATTAGAATAACTGGGATAAAAACTCATTGATTGTTTCTTTACAAAAATAATTATCAAAATCAAAATTGTCATTTACTATAAAATAAAAATCGTGGGGTACAAAACGATAATATTTATTATTGGCATTGTTTGAATTTGTTTGTAAATTGATCTCCTTTTCCTTATATGTTCCTTCTACAACAAGCTGTATAGAATAATCATTCTTTTTTTTGGATGATAGCAATTTGGAATCGCAAACTTCATAATAAAAGCAAGTGACATCTCGTATCTCATGCTCGGGTGGTATTTGTGAATATATATTTTCTGCCTTAAAATAACTTTTATCAATAAATAACACCACATTTTTATAATATTGTTTCAATATCTGTACCGGGTAATCAATCGGGTGTAGTTTAAATAAATTGTTGTTTTCTATTTTATAAAGTCCATCATTTGAAAGAAATTCTATATATTTTGTGGATTTTCTAAAATTAGCGTCTATTTTTTTGATTTTATCCAACATATCCAATGGATTATATGAATTTACATATATTTTCATTTGTATTTCCTAAATGTTGAATCTTAATATTATTAGTGTAAACTATTTAAACCCATTACTAATATTATTAGTAACTACTATGGAAATACAAAATATTTCAGTCATTATTGTTGAAAAAAATGGGAGTTTAAAAAGTTTGAATATAAAGGAATACAAAGAAGACGAATTATACAAGAAATGTGGTTTTAAAAAAGCGGAGGATTTTGTGAAACAAACTGAATGGTCAAATGTTAAAATCGATGGAAAAAAATATGTTGTAGTGCTTTACGGTAAGACCGATGGTAAGGCAAATACAGAAAATAAATATGATTTTCCGCCACCCGTGGATAGCACATTGTTTTTCGGTAATTGCGTCTTGGTATCGTATGTGAAAAAGGACAATTCAGAATATGGGTTGTGTCATTTAACAATTGAATTATGGAACAAAATATACGAAAAATTATTCGGCGGGTTTGAAGATTTAACTGCGACATGCGCCGAAGATGAAAATGAGGTGGATGAACTTGAAGGCGTTCCTGCGGAGAAAAAGACGAAACATGGGTATTTGAAAGACGGCTTTGTCGTGGATAGTGATGAGGATGAAGAATATGGAAGTGGTGATGATGATGATAGTGATGTGTTGGAACAAAGTGATGATGTTAACGGTTCTGATGATGTGGATGAAGAGTTGGAACTGGAAGACATTGGATCTGAATTAAGCGAAGAAGAATATGATTATAGTGATGACGATGGCGGTGATGCTGGTGTTACGAGCGTATTTTCATGTCTAAATACAAAAAAGAAGAAAGATTAGATTGATAAAATCAATTGTAAATACAAAAATAAAATTGATTTTGATATAAATACATATTATGTGTTATAGTAAAAGACACATAATATGAGACAAGTAGAAAACCCTGAAGTCTTTCGTAAAAATATTCGTTCAAAAATAAACCTGGTCGTTGAAAATGAGAAAAAGACTGAAAATTTGGAAAAAGGAATTTATAATTATTGCCTAAAAGAGGCGACCAATCGTAAAGTAGTAAAAAAATGGGACAATCCCTATTTTGTTCAAATATATGTCGACCGTTTACGCAGTATTTATTTCAATTTGAAGAATCCTGAATTATTAGGGCAATTAACAAGCGGACAAATAAAAGCGCACATGATTGCGTTTATGACTCATCAAGAAATGAATCCGGTCAAATGGGAGCCTCTTATTCAAGCAAAAATAAAACGCGACAAGAGTAAATATGAGACTACGATGGAGGCTGCGACAGATACTTTCACTTGTCGTAAATGTCGTTCAAAGAAATGTACCTATTATCAGATGCAGACCCGGTCAGCGGATGAACCGATGACTACATTTGTCACCTGTATTGATTGTGGTAATAGATGGAAGTGTTAGAGTGGAGGTCTTCTAGTCAATAAAATTTATTATGGATGGGTGGTTCGTTTTTTGGTACATCGGTTGATCCAAAACCGCCCGATCCGCGTTTGGTCTCGGTATGTTCAGTCACGATTCCTATGATTGGACGATTTATTTTCTCCATGATTAATTGCGCAATTTTATCGCCTTTTTTTACTTCAAACTGGTTTTCGTTGTGATTATTCACAAGTAAAACAAATACTTCACCACGGTAATCATAATCTATTACACCTGCGCTAACATCAACGCATGACTTGGCAGCTAATCCGGATCGTGGCGCGACACGAAGATAGTAGTGTTCTGCGTCGCACCCTTTCCATGAAACGGAAATACCTGTGCCGACCAGTTTTCGCGTTCTGGGAGGGATGGATTCATCGACAGCTGAAAATACATCCATACCTGCGGCATATTCAGAACCATATAGCGGTTCACAAGCGTCTTCGCATAGGTATTTTACATTCAAATGTAATTGCGACATTTTATAATATAAAAACAATATGAAAACCTGTTTATATTGTTTTTCTCTCATTGATATAAAAATCTAAAAAGAATTTCATCTGGAAATTCTGGTGAAACCTTTCTCAAAAACATAGTATACTTGTTTTCTTTTGTAAATTTTTGAATGTATTCTACATCTTCTTGTCTACCGTGTTTAAATACATACGGACTCGTGGGACTACTTCTTCTATTCCAATCCACACAATGGGTGATTTCGTTAATGACGTCATTGAGTGTTCCCATTGAATACAAAATGATGGCAAAAATGCTTTCATTGGCTAGACCACCATTACATATTAATTTAAATATACTGCGATTCACTTTTGAATACAGGAGGCAATGATTGATGTCTTGTTTACTCAAAATAAACCACGGTTCATTTGCGAGTCTAAACTCGGGTGCCAAGAGACGCAAATTGGCGCGTTTATGTAATTCCAGGTTCCACCATGCTGGTTTCCACCCCATAATGCTTTTGTCGTGGTGATTCATAAAGATTTCCCTAAATTTGGCGGGTGGAACAATTGGTGCACACGCCTCGGTTAAAAAACAGAATTGGGTATTTTCCTTGTCATGTAATATGGCGTAATATGCGAGAGACAAATAAGCATTTACTACATGATAATAAGAGGTTTCAACTGTGTATTCCCTAGGTATTGCATGGGCTTTTATCCAAGGTGACTTGATCATGTTGATATCTTTGTAATGAAAGTATACATTGATTATATCCTTGTTGTATTCTATCCATTCTCTCCAGATATGTTCCTTATTCACCTCGTGATTGTAACTAATTAAAAAGCATAAGGCTATTTTCATTATTTGTATTTATACTTTTTATTTACATTTTTATTCTTTAAAAGTTACTTGTTTGAGAGAAAAGGATGTTCAAATAAAAAGTGTTTGGTTTACTTGTTTTTTATTCAAAATACCGAAGAGTCTAGATTCTAAAAATTCTAATTTTCAAACAAAAGTAATTGGAAAAAGTAAAAATGGACATTTTTGGTATGTCCATTTTTGAAAATCAGAGGGATTCTCTTGAAAAAACGTGTTTTTTGGTCATTTTAGAGCATAATGCTCTCCAGGATTTTTCGTGGATTTTTCCACGAGAGCATAATTTTGTGAGCATAAAAAATAGTTTTTAATGAAAAAGGATTTAGGCATTTTTTTGTAAGTATTTATATATATGGATACTTACATTTGTGGAGCCATCAAATCCCTAAAAAATGCCAAAAATGCCGAAAAATATGTATGTGATATTTGTGACTTTAAAAGCTCAAAATATAGTAATTATAAAAAACATATTGTTACCACAAAACATACATCAATGTCAAATACTGACGCATACTTACACAATACTTCCAAAAATAATGCTACACCATATTTGTGTGATTGTGGAAAAAAATATACTCATAGGCAAAGCTTATATACTCACAAAAAGAAATGTACCTTTATACCTGAAACAAATCATGACATAACTGAAGATACCAATGACGAAACCAATGACAATATTAATATCAAAAACATTGAAGAAAACATTGAAGAAAAAAATGAGGTAATACAGGTAATGAACGATAATGAACAACACCCTAATGGTCAAATGGACGTATTAATTAATTTGTTCCAAGAACAACTTAAAGAGAATAAGGAATTGAAAGAACTTATTATTGAACAACAAAAGAAGATTTTAGAAATGGGAGTGGGAACAACCAATATTATAAATACGCAAAACAATAACAAGTTCAATTTGAATGTCTTTTTGAATGAGACATGTAAAGATGCGTTGAATTTAAGCGACTTCTTGGAATCGCTGATTTTAACCTTGACCGACTTTGAAAATTTTGGACCTTTAGGGTATTGTGGAGGGATTACTAACATCTTGGTAAATGGATTAAATAAGTTAGACATCAGCAAGCGCCCCATTCACTGTAGTGATTTAAAAAGGGAAGTGATTCATATTAAAAACAACAATACATGGCATAAAGACGAAGATAAACAGCAAATGATAAAAGCCATCAAGGAAATTGAGCACAAGAATATCAAACAAATGTCGCTTTGGGGAAAAGCCAACCCGGAATACAAAGATCCAAATCATAAAAAGAGCGATTTGTATACTAAATTGATTGACCAGAGCTTGTGTGATAGCGATAAAGAAAAAGCTATGAAGAATTACAATAAAATAATAAGGACCATCGCCAAGGAAATATTACTAGATAAATAAATTGGTAATAAAGATAGTCGGACTAATAAATATATGTATTCAATAAATAAATATATTTTTGAAGAAGTATGTGATAATAATATAGAAATATAAAATGATATCATGGAGACTGTTCTGGTTAATTATAATGACATCGTTGGTAAGATGGGACATGAAATAAGTATTCCAGAAATACGACAACTCGTTCATAAATTAGTGGGTGTTGTTTTGATTCTTGAAGGAAAAACTATGAAATCATGTATTATTTGAAATTGTTGTTGAATATAGATAAAAAAGAGACGAACCTAAAGCATTACCAGGTATACATCAAAATGATTACAGATTACGACAAAAGTTTTTTGGGGTTATATGTGTAGTTTATCTTTTTTAGAACTCCAATAAGAATATACTTTTTCTCTAATTTCACAATAATATTTATATCTTTCTTCTGATAATTCACTTGGAAATATTTTACAATTTCCTTTTGATATTGTTTCTACTTTTTTTTTATCGATGAAAGAATTTGGGTTTTTTTGAATCAATGTGTTAAATATTTTTATTGTTTTCCATTCTTCTAAAACTTTCTCAAAAATAAAAATAACTTCTTCTGCTTCAATTGATCGTTTTTCTTTTCTTTTTTTCTCTCGTCGTTCTTGTTTTTTTTCATTATATTGAATTTTATCCATGTTATACATAGTTAGATTTATTTATTTCATTATATTCTTGAATTATATTTTTATAAATTTTCAACAAACTGGTTTGCTTGTTGTAATTTTTCTAAAATTGGTGTTTTGTTTGATTTTGTTCCTACCCATATTTTATCTAAATTTGGATGTTTTTCAACTTTAAAGAATTCGCGACTTCTTGTTTTTTCTTCATTCAACCATTCATGATAATAAACAACATATTTTTTCATTATTTGTTGGGTTATTCCTTCTGGTAGTGGTTTCGCACTCGTTTTTCTTTCTCTTTTTGTTCCCTCTGCGATTCCCTTACTATTTTGTTCTTGTTCTTTTCTTGTAGCTACACGAAGATTTTCTATTGTATTATTTAATGGATTTCTATCAATATGATCTACTGATATAAATGATGTTCCTTTTCCATTTCCATGACATTCTGTAATAATTTGATGTATGTATAAATTGTTTCCAATTATATATCCATTCAGTAATTTAAACCAAGTAATTTTTTTTCCTTTGTTCATATTTTTTTCAAAATCCAATATTTTTTCATAACTCACTGGACATAATTTACAAACAGTATCTTTTTCGCAATACATTAATAATAATTCTTTACCATTTTCTTGAATCTTCCAAATCGGGTTTTTCATAAAATATGGGTCTACTCCATTTTTTGAATAATGTCCTGGAATATATTCTAATACAGAATAATTTTTTATAATAATTTCATTGTAAATATGTTCGCAAATAATATTACATTTTCTTAAATCATATTCATTTCCATTTTTGAATATATAATTTACATTTCCGTTTTCTTTGTATCCATATAAAAATTCTAAATAATTAATTCGTTTGTTATTATAGTTAAATGAAGGGTATATATCAGATTCATTATTAAAAACAAATTTTTTTTCAAAATTTATAATTTTATCTTTATCCTCAATATCTAAATAATATGTATTATTACCATATTCAATAACTCCACATAATAGTTTTTTATCAAATAAATAAATAGGTTTCATTTCTTTAATTATCGTGTCATTATTATTTATTATTTTACAATCAATTTTATTTTCTGATAGATTGATGCCGAAAAAAGAGTCGTCTAAATATGAATTCATCGATTTATCCATATTATATAACTTATAATATAGATTTCTTTAAATTGTTATTTTAACTATTATAGTTTTTATATTAGTTACTTTAATTTGAGTATGCTAACCCACCCCAGTGGTATTATTCTTTACTTTCATAAAGAACATGGACTATCCCTTAAGTCATCATCGAAAATTGCTAGTTTTCTCAGACCCATTCCATTATAGTCTCTGAACCTTCCCCATACGCTTGCTCTATCGCGGTTAGGGGCTTGGCTGCGGATTGTCCAATCCTTTTCGTTGTTACTATGCCCGCGGTCATTACCCTGGGTATTCAGAATGTTTTCACATAATGAAGTAGTAGAAAAGGCTGTAAGGATGTTCCTGCATTTTAGAAATGTTGCCTTCGTGTGACTAAATAGTCAAACAAAGACTAGCTGGTTATATAATACATTCTGATGTTGTTGAATGTATATTTGCTTTACACTGTTTATCCACATTAGGAAGCAAATATCTAATGTGGCAGCCAACTGTTGGGCACAGGTGGTGTTAATGCCCGACATAATTCTTAGCACGTTATAATTGGTGGCGTACACACGAACCTTTGCGGTTCTTGTTCCTTCAACGGTTGCGTTGGAAAGAACTAATTGAAGAGTAGCGTTATCAATTCTGGAGAAGTTGCATGTGCCACTTGGTTGATGTTCTTCTGGGCGAAGAGCAAATGAGTACACGTTAATACCCTCATCAGGACTGCGGGTGTGTACTTGGTATGGTTGTACCCATGAGAAGTATGAACCTTCACGCTCGGAGAAACGATCTTGTCCGTTAAGTTGTAGCTTGGCAACAACAACAGGGTTTTGTCCCCAACAATGCATGTCCAAAGAGGTTTCGGATAATACGAAGGTACCAGCATCAGATACTGATGATCCTTCGTTGTGTCCCTTACCACCGAAATCGGAGGTAGTTAAACCTAGAGCAGCTAATGCGGCAGCATTGTCAACAGCAGGGTTTAATGGGACAGCAGATCCACCAAAGTTGGTTTCATTGTATGCGTTGTTGTTGACTCCTCCGTGCCAGTATCCAGTGAATCCATCAGGGATGGAAGCATCAAGAGCACCAGCATCTTGGAATAAACCACGAGCATCAATGAAAGCATTGGAACCAGCAGTGGCATCAGGACCTCCAAAGGCATGGATAGCGTTTGGAAGAGCATCGATGGCATCAGTGTAGTTAAATGGTTGGGCACCTAATACCTTGAATAAAGTTGCATCACATAAAAGTGATGAACAGTAATCTACGTTTTGATCAGGTTGGACGACCCAGATTAATTCCTTAACAGGGTGGTTGAAGTTCAACTTGATTTTGTTGGATGAGGAACCGACGGATTCATCACCAGTGAATTGAAGTTGAGTGATCAAGTATTCATGAGGGTTTTGTGCGAATCTTCTGCGTTCATCAGTGTCTAAGAAGACATAGTCAACGTATAAGGAAGCAGCAACAAGGGATTGGTTGTATGCGATGGTGGCAGTGACTGGAGTTCCAACTTGGTATTGGTTGGCGGCACTGTTGGCATATGGACCTTGTTTTGGGTTTGAGGTGGTGTTGCAACTTAATGAAGTAACAGCCCATAAACATTCATCAATTGGTCTTAAATCAAGGTTAATCTTGACTTCGTGGTACTGTACGAACCACTTATACCCCTTCTTTCGAAGTATTTATTGGCATTCTCATTGCGATTAACTTGTTACATAAATGAGAACTTAGCCAGGGACTAGACTATATCTTAAGTCTTCTACGAAGTTGATTAGACTTCTCAGACCCATAACCATTTAGTCGTTGAACCGTCCTCATATCCTTATCATAATGGAATTAGAGGCTTGGCTGCGGATTGTCTATTTCAAATACCTTTTCGGTATTATCATACGAGGGATTTTTACCATACCTGAGTTCTAATCTCAGCCATCGTAAACTTTCATTTACGATTTGGTACCCTAAATTTGTATTATTTAACTTATTAAATCTATAAACATTAACAATATTATTATAGTAGTAGTGTAATTTTAATTTATTACTTTTTTTACGATTTTCTGTTGATTCTAAGGGTTGTAAATTGGTCCAATGAAAACATATCATAATGTTACTTTCTTTTGTGAAATCAAATAAATTTATAGGTAATATATGGTCAATTTGCCAATAACTACCAAAATTATCCCAATTCATATTTTTATCAAACCTAAATTCTAACCATTTTTTAAACCATTCAATATCACAACCAATATATTTGGCATATGATGTTTTTTGATTTTTCAACATTTTATGAATTTTGCTTCTCAATATTTCGCTTATTTTAAAATTTAAATTTGAAATCCTTTTTTCTTTTATTTTTTCCTTACGAATTGGCAAGTATTCTTTATTCTTATATTTAATATGTTCTTTTATATCTTCTCTATTTCTATACTCCTTTCGTTGATTAGATATATTTTCTTTATTTTCATTTCTGTATAATTTATTTTTAACAAGTAAAGATTCTTTATTTTCTTTATAATAACATTCATTTTTAGATTTTATTTTTTCTCTATTTTGAATATTATATTCATTTCTACAATCTTTACAATCATATCTTAATCCATCTGGAGATTTATTTAATTTGCCATATTTTTCTAAAGGTTTTTCAATTTTACATTTACAACATTTTTTCATGATACTACTATTATATCTATATTTCTTTTTATATAAGTTATCTATACAAATTTTTTTTACATCTTTAAGAGTTTCCCGCAATTTGGATATGTTGCCAGTTGCGATTCAATAGCAACTGACTAGCATCTGGGATTGACAATTTTCATTGTCCCGAGACCACAGCAATTTTTCCCTAAAGCATTGCTCGGATACTTTAGGTTGGATACTTTTCTGCCCTACAGATTTTAAGGCAATTAATGGAAGGGCTAAACCAGGGTTTGTGCAAAACCAAAATTGTAATGGAACATACAAGGTAGTCTCTGGTAAAGCGTTACGAGGAGCGCACACTTGACGAGGTGCGGTGGAGTCACAAGGACCATCAACATCAGCGAAGGATGGATCAGTGATGAAGGTTAATTGGGTGGTGTTACCAATCATCTTGAAGTATCCGCGTTGTTGTTCGGAGGTCATGGTAAGTTGGTTCCAGATGTGCATCCAATCACCGTATTGACGGTCAATGCGTTGACCACCAATTTCGACTTCAACTTGGGCGATTAATTGCTCACCAGGGTAATCTAACCAACGAGCATAGACTGAGTGAGCACCTGAGGATAAGGTGGATGAGTTGCCCATCAATTGGTTGATTTCAGGTAAAGTTACTTGTAAGTATGTTCTGTATTGCAAGATCACCATTTCTGGAGATGATGCAAGTGACACGGCGACCAAAATCGGCTTGACCGTTGAAGGTTTGTTCGATTGACTCAATCGAAAAGTTGGTGTAACGTCTGTAAGTTACTTTCCAAAAAGTAATCTGCGGATTGCCTGTTAAGTACACATCTTGCAATGTGATCCCTAATATTTCTAAGAGGGGTAGAGTACACCTTAAGAAATTTCCGGTTTTGCTAGAACCATCATAAATTCCCGATTGCCGTCTACTCGTTGAACCTTAATCTTATATCTGCGGTATTTAAATAATTTAATGCGGAGTTTAATTTTTCTTCCAAGGAAATTGTTTTACCAAAAAAACTTTTATCTTTTAAAAAAGGATGATGAGATATTCTATAACCTTCTTTACCATTACTATCTTTATAGTGTCTTAAATATTTTGGTAATGAGGAGTCTTCTTCTCTTTTCCTTATTCTTTTCGGATATACTTTTCCTAAATTTTTTCCAATCATATTTATTCTTTTTAAATTAATTGTTTCTTGAGAATTTCTACCAGATGACCCACCTAAAGTTAGGTTGTATCCATGTGGTGACATTGTATTTAATAATTCAATATAGTAATTTTCGTAATAATTTAATTCGTCAATAGGACATTCTTTCAATATTTCTATTGAAAAATTTTCAGACCCATATTTTCTAATGGAATTGTTTAATAATCTACAACAATTTTTTCCATTCGAATCTCGTATATGATCTTTCCACCTATTAATATATCCCCATTTTTTACCACTTGATAAAATTTTAACACATTGACCAACATACATTTTACCAGAGGGGCTCTTAATACAATAAATTTCTCCTTGATTATCCATTAATTTAATTTAATAAAATATATTTAAATTATTTTCAAAATCGATATAAGATTCTTGGCTGCGGATTATCCAATCTTTAACGTTTTTACTATGCCATTGGACATTACCCAATGGTATTATTTATGTCACCACAAATAAGTAGTAGTTAAAGCTCTAAGGAAGTCCCCGCAATTTGACAGTCTTGCGAAATAAATATTTAATTTTTTCATAATAATTGTTCAATATTTAATTCACTAGCGAGTTATATGTTAAATATTATAATTTATATTTAACCACATATTTACACTGTTTATCTATTATGGTGATATGTGACCCATAATAGCAGCTCACTGTTGACGCCCAAGAGTTAAGCGCCGTAAGCTACGAGTTGCATTAAACCGCCTCCCATTTTATAATATTGCTAAAGAAAAAAATTCTATGGAATTTAATTTAATTATAAAATTAATTAATAATCTTATAATTCAAGACTCCCTCTCGTAAATCTACGAAACACACTTGTTTATGTCCATATTCAGCTTCATAAAAGTAAGCAAATAAGAATCGTGTAGTATTTCCTTTTTTCCTTCGTGATTTTTTGTAAAAATATAACTGTCGTTTTTCTTTTTGATTTTCCAACCATCGTTTAATGCGTTATACAAGAATACCATTTTGTGAAACTTGTCGTTATCAATGGACAAGACATAATTTTTGTCTTGTTTATTTTCAATATTAATTTTAATTTTTATTGGGTCTAATTCCATTTTATATTTTGTTCTTAATATTTCCAAGAAAACTAATCTACAAATTTAAACTATATTTTATTTCTAAAAATTTAAAAATGTAAAAAATATAATTATTATCAAGAATAACAAGTTAAAAAACTTTTGTTATTTTTATTAAATACACAATATATGCCTAGTTTTAAACCAAAAACCACCAAAAAAATCAAGGTGAATAAAAAAAGCAATGTCACTTTGGATGGGAAACACAATGAATTTATCAATGAATTCACTAAAGATGAACAAAATAATTTGCCTAAATTAAAAAATGAAAAAAGAGAAATCATGACTAAAATTGAAGAAAATGAAAAATCTTTAACAATGACTATTGAAGAATTGATGGACTACAAAGATCGCCTGAATGAAATCAATAATGAAATCAAAAATATGAAAACCAAAAAAAAAGAATATTTCCTAGATAATTCCAAATATATTTTTCACTATTTTGAAAACAAGAAAAATATTTCCAATGGTGTGGATAATTCTGCTAAATCAAAAAACAAGTTACTGAATTCATTCTTTAAAATAGAATCAAACGCAAATAATGTCATTACAAATCAAAACAATAATATATTTCAAAAATATTTGTCCAACATAGACGACTCGTTTTTGGATATTAATTCATTTTTGAAACCATCCGACGTTTGTCAATCATGTTATAAAGGTGAGTTAATACCGCTTGATGATGAAGGCATATTGATATGTAATCATTGTTCCAAAAATGTCCAGTTTTTGATTGAAAATGAAAAACCATCTTATAAAGAGCCACCCAAAGAAGTATGCTTTTATGCTTACAAAAAAATAAATCATTTCAAGGAAATATTGGCGCAATTCCAAGGTAAAGAAACAACGCAAATCCCGGATGATGTATTAGAAAATTTGAAACTACAGATTAAAAAGGAGCGCATTGATATAAAAAACATGACTTACATCAAAACTAAAGAAATATTGAAAAAACTGGGGTATAATAAATATTACGAACATATTAATTTTATCAAAGACAAGTTGGGATTGAATCCGCCGATTATTGCCCAAGAATTGGAGGAAATATTGTGTAATTTATTTATGGAAATACAGTATCCTTATGCGAAACATTGTCCGGACTATCGTGTGAATTTTTTACATTATTATTATGTTTTGTATAAATTGTTTGAACTGTTGGGAGAACATTCGTATTTACCTGAAATACCCATGTTGAAAGATCGCGAAAAATTAATAGAACAAGATACCATATGGAAAAAAATATGTGAGGAATTGGATTGGGAATTTATTGCCACAATTTAATGATCCGGTTTACAACACATACATTTTCCACTACCTGTATATTTATCTATTGTCCAACTACAACTTTTTTCTTTTCTTTTATTACATTGTGATTCATTGTATTTATTCTTCTTACACTTTGAGTTTCCTGGCGCAATAGGATCTCCTGACCCAGATCCAGATCCAGACTCAAAATTTTCAGCGAAAACAAAACCGACTCTTACAATTCCAGTAACAAAAAGAAATACTATAATAATCAACACCCAACAAAACACGGATAGACCAAAAAACTTTTTAGACATTTTAGCCATATTGTATTATATAGAGATAATATTTTTTATTGTATAAAATACTAGTTATTGATTAGTATTTTATTTTTAATTTATTACATAAAACAAATTTATAGACCTCCTGGGAAACCTACTAGATTTGCGCCGATACCAAAACCAGCACCAGAACGTGCGGTAACGCCAATACTTGGGATGTATGAATCTAAAATACTAAATGTTGCTGCGGCGGTTAAAGCAAGAGCCGCAATTTCATCTAACTTAAGGGTTTGCTTTGGAATTGCGTAGGCGGCAATGGCAACCATTAAACCTTCTACTAAATACTTGATTATTCTTTTTACTATTTCGTAAACGTCAAACATATTATATTAAATGAAAAGAAAAAATTATTTATTTTTTATTTTTTATTTATTAAATTTTTAAAAAAGATTCTTAATTATTTTATTTTGTGAAATGTGAAATATAATAAATGATTAAATAAATACTTAAACGAATTATATTACATTATTTATAAAATATGAAGGCAGGAGTAGAACCAAAAATGGATCAAAGTGGAAAACCAAATCCTAAATATGTTGATTTGCTTGAAGAAGATAAACCAATCGCCGGACAGAAATTTGTATGTGTATCTTTTGTATCACCCGATAAGATTTTAAAACAGAAAGAAATATTTTTATTTGAAGAATTCCTAAAGAAGTGGGAATTCAACAAGTCGATGGAAAAATTCCATCAATTTTTGAATTTTGTTTCATATAAATATAAATTAACGTTTGACGATGTGATAAAGGATTTTCAAGATTTTATTAAAGAGGAACAAGAAAATTTGACACAGACTACTTTAGAGGACGATTATAAAACCTTTTTAGATAAAAACGAACAAGAACTGGAAAACGCGTTTAATGTCAAGCATAGTTTTCAAACATGTACGCGTGGTTTAAAAATCCGCGGTGTATATCCAACCATGGAAGAATCCGAGTTACGCTGTAAAATGTTGCGCGAATTGGATCCAAACCATGATGTGTTTGTTGGTCCAGTCGGTTTATGGATGCCTTGGGATCCAGAGGCTTACAAGACAGGGCGTGTTGAATATATGGAAGATGAGTTGAATCAATTGATGCAAGAAAAGGTAAAGAATGAGGATTTTGCAAAGTCCGCTTTTGAACAAAGAGTTAAGGAAACCAAGAAGAAGGCGATTGAAGAAAATATTAAAAATGCTGAAAAGAGTGGGTCATCCTTAACCCAGACAATTGATGAGAATGGAAATTTAATGGGTATTCAAAATATGAATACACAAGAAAAATTTTTGAAGGAACAAGACGTTATTTCTGCTGCGGATATTAGAAAAGAGTTATTCGAAGGTGAAAATATTATTACTGGAAAGACCGATAATGGACAGAGTGAGTTGATTAGTGGTCCATTTGCTACCAAGAAGAATGATTAAATGAAATGTATTTAGAAATTAAAATGTTTGACTAATCAAAATTATATATTTGTATAATATATATAATTTTATAAATCATGAGTATGACAACAACAACCCCAATATCAACTACAAAATCTACACCTCCATCTAAAAAGGTTTCACTTATAGTAACCCATCAAGAACGAATACGTAATTTATTGTATATAATTAATAAAAAAAAGAATATTATTGTAAAAGGGAGTAAAGTTAAACATAAATATGTATTTTTCCCGGGCATAATTACAGAGGTTAATAATACAGATGGCACATATAATATAAAATATGATGATAATGAGCGTGGAAAAAATTATAATAATGTAAATAAAGATTTGATTGAATTACTAGAAGTACCGCGTTTTAAAGATTTTGCGATTCTTCGTTTAGATATTTTACAAAATATGATAAATGGTGTTATTGTGTGTGATGGTGAATTAGTACCAAACCCAGTCACACCAGTTACACCAGTTACACCAGTAGCAACACTAGCAACACTAGCACCAGTTGCACCAGTTGCACCAGTAGCAACACTAGCACCCGTAGCACCCGTCGCACCAGTATCACCGGTCGCACCAGATGAAGGTGGGTATTATGAATCTAAAAATAATAATACAAATGTGATATCAACATCAACTAACGAAGAATACAATGAAATGTTAGATATTTTAAATTTAAAAGATATAGATTTTTCAAAAGGTATTGATGAATATGTATTTTATATTGTAATACTTGGTGAGACACAATATAATCAAATAAATAATCAATTGACTTTGGATAGTCAAAATAATGCGATTAAATCTGGTAAGCTTTGTTTATATGAATTATTAAATAATAATAAAGAAATTATAAATTATGTATTTGCGTCAGATTTAACACGAACAACAGAAGCAATTAAATATATTATTAATGGAATCAATCAAGGTATTAGAACTGACACAAAAAATACAAAAGAATATTTTCCAGGACAAATTATTATATTACCATGTAGTCATGAAATTGATGTTGAGTCAACAAATACGTTAGATAAAGTATATAAATTAATATCATCCAAAAATAAATCAAAATGCTCAACAAAAACGTATTGTGTTGATAAAAATGTGAATAACCCCGAAAGTGATTGTAATAGTGTAAAAACGATTTCTCAAAATTCTGGTAATAAAATAATTCCGTTACATTGGGATTTTTATTTTGAAAAAAATCAAAAAAAAATGAGAAACATGGATTGTTCAAAAACAAATATGATTCAATTGGCAGTTGAATATATTAATATCAATACATTTGGTGTTGGATCTGTTGTTAGTTCCGGTACTTCTGGATCTGGTGGTGTTGGATCTGGTGGTAAAAAAACAAGAAAAACAAGAAAATTAAAAAAAAAATTTGTGAAAAAAACAAAACGTAATTATAAAAAAAATAAAAGCCGCCGTATTCTTCGTCGTAAAAAAAATAAAACTCGTCGTATTATTCATGATAAAATAATATAAAGATATAAATACAAATCAAGTATAGTATAAATAATATAGTATATAGTATATTAGAATGATGAATAGAACAAAAAATAAAACAGTTTTAATTACTCTATTTATTTGTATAATTGTTGTCTTGTGTATATTTATTTTCGTATAATATTGTATACTATGCGAAAATATATGTATTTATTGTCATTTCTTGTCTTTGCCGTGGTAAGCGTATTGTTGTTTAGCAGTGTAGAAGGATTTCGCGGAGGAGGTGGTGGAGGCGGACATGGTGGTGGAGGACATGGTGGCGGAGGACATGGTGGTGGAGGACACGGTGGAGGTGGACATGGTGGCGGAGGTCATGGTGGCGGAGGTCATGGTGGCGGAGGACATGGTGGCGGAGGACATGGTGGCGGAGGATATGGAGGATATGGAGGAAGAGGACATGGTTGGGGATATTATGGCGGAGGTTTCGGAAGTTACGCTGTAAATCCCCTTTATCTAGACTATTATGGCGGGTATAATCCAAATTATTATTATTTATATGATGATGCGGATTATTTATTGGTAAAAAGACCTCGTGGTGATTATATTCTTGATTTATAATTTATAAAAATAAATAATGTTTTTGTGAAATAAATGAAATCATTATTTTATTCCGTCATTGTATGTCCTCATGTGTTTAAGCCCTAGTGTATCCCCATACATATTTACTTTTCTGGGATAAACTATATTCTGGTGCGTATTGTTTATGCGACCCGTGATCACTGTCCCAAAATTCGGGTATATCATTAATATAACCTTTCCAGGCACCTTTCATCAAAACACTTACATTATACGTAGGCTCGTCATTTGGATTACCGTCTGTGATTGTATCAATATTATTATTTGGCGGACTACTTGTAACTGTATGTGCGTGATAATGGTATCCATAATTTCCGTGTATGTGACCCCCAAAACTATCAAGCGGAACACTATAACCGTCCATAGTGGAATAATTGGATCGATAAATTCCATACAAGGCAATACCATCCATACCAAAACCAATAAGTGGTGGATGTTTAGTGTTTGTCGTATAGTCAGCATCATTATACAAACAAAGATTATTTGTTGTGTTTGTCACCCCAGTAGATGAATTGTATTTCGCACCATAACCATCTGCGTGATAATGTAATCCCATACCCTGACCTACGTGAATACCTATATTTGTAACCTCCGCACTTTTTTGTGCCGTTGTCAATGTATTATTTAATACTGGATATAATGAAACACCGTCGATAATAACACCAATTCCAGCTATAGAGGTATAATTATAATTATTATAAGAAATGGATCGTATAATTCTTTCGTCGGTGGAGTTAGACCAATTACCGTTTTCTGTAGGATTAATTATAAAATCATCTGCTAATGTAGCATTATGCATATCATTATTATTAATATTATTATAGGCAAGTATTTCAGTCGTAGATGATACGTATCTAGAAACACCTAGAGTAGATACATCAAATACGCCAGCCGTTCCAGTAGTTGGTGTTGTTGACCCGCCACTGTTGTGAGTATCATTTGGATAACCTGCATTAGTAACAGTTCTTGCTTGTTTACTAAATTTTCCAATAATATATGGAAATACTGGGTCATCATTTTCATCGATTAACACAAAATAAGCATAGGTTCCGCTTGGATATTCAGGTGTCACACAGTAACGACCATTACAATCATCAAGCGTTCCTAATCCGGAAACATATTCGTAATCATCTAAAAATGCGCCGGCAGACATTTTATAACTGTAAGTCGTGCCTTCAACCACTTGATTATATGTGTAAGGGCGACCAGTAAATGCGACTGTCTTTGTTTGGTATGACGTGGTCATTAGAATGACATCGCTGCTACTATCACTTATGTTGGTATAACCATAAGGTCCATATATAGGATATCCATCAAAACAAAATCCAATAATTTTAGAATGACCATCAGCATGACGAATATAATCCACCTCGCCGTAATCATTTGTATAATAATCACTTGAAAAGTATGCGTTTGATGAAGCAAATGTGGTATTATTCCATGATCCAGAGGTTAAAAACATAGGGTCGTGATAGTGATATTGACCTTGTTGGTCATTAATGATGTTACCCTCTGGACTAGGATGACCCCCTGCATCATCAATACCATATTGTTTTTCAAAAAATACAGCATTTAAATTATACGTATCATTTCCACTAATAGTTGTTCCGGGAACCGTACCACTTCCAGAACTAGGGTTATACAACGCAACACCATTCAAAAAAATTCCTTGAATACCAAACGCAGTAAAAAAAGCGGTTTTTGATTCCGTATTTGTTCCACCACGATATCTAAATTTATATTCAAAATCCTGCTCTGTTAATGGATTTGGTACATCTGGCCATGCGCGTTCAATCAATAAATCGTTTGTAAAATTGTTAACACCTGCTTTTGCCGGATAAGGGTCTCCATCACTAATGACTGCTAAATAATCATTACCTGCAGTAGTTACTTTTGTAAATATCGTTTTACTTCCGTAATAAATTCCAGTTGTTGTCGCTTCACCCAGTTTATAATATGTAGACGACGGACCATAATTAATAGAACCCGTAATATTATTTACCACACCATAATCAAGCATAGGTATTTTGTGTAAATATAATTGAAGTGTAGCTTGACGAGTCACGTCTTGTTCAGGGTAACTGCCCCCGCCATCTCCGGGTGGTTTACAAACATCTAACAAACGGGTTGGTTTATCCGCAATAGAATAACTTGCCATACACATAAAAGGGTGATATTGCCCATCATCATCTTGTTCACATGTAAAATAAACATATGGAGTAGTATACATTCCTATATCACCATTGGCAACACAATTACCTTTTAATGTCCGTTGTAATGCGCCTTGACGAAATGTTTGGTATACACTAGTTGGATATCTTAATGTTTTATATAGAGTATTTGAGGCAACATTATTTGAGATTGTGGTAAGCATTGAATTCGCATAAGAATTTGTGCCATTGGTAGATGTATCAAAACCAGCATTTTTAATTTGATAGGCATAATAATATCCGGCAACACTTTGTATAGGTGACGAACCACTATAAAAATTAACAACAAATTTACAATTAGGATCCCCTGGTGTATTGCCTTGCATATTTGTGATGGTATTAGAGACGTAATCTTTAATAGAAACACTTGGATTAGAGACATACGACGTTGGAATAGGATTAAAATTTGCTGGTATAGAAACATCCATTTTTGAATTTAAAATTGTAAATATTGATCCAGATGCTTCCGCAGATACCAAAGTAAGACCACTGGTAGAATATTTAACATAATAATTCGCATAGGCAAATGACGTATCCAATGTATGGGTATATTTGTCTTCGCCCGCACTAGTATCGTATGAATATCTTTTGATGACTTGTAATTTTTTTCCTGCGGTATAAGTAAAACATAAATATCCGTTTGTGCTAGGGAATGACCCACTTGAACTACCTCCATTTCCCCAGTTGTTGGTGAATAAAAGTTTTCCACTAGTGCTACTATAGTCCAATGAATACAAAGAATGTAGTTCAGAATCAATTCTATATGACGATAAATCTGTTGAGTCTTGTACTAATTGAAACACTTTTGTTAAAAAATTCTTATATGTTGTAAGTGTTGTTCCAAAACTAACACTATAAGTGTCGCTTATATTTATATATGTATTGTTTGTTTTAATCATATAGCGATTACGGTTTACAATACTAGTAACACTTACAGACGGTGTCGATATAGTAGCGGCAATATTTGAAGACAAAATTGTGTTAAAACTATTGGGAGTTGTCACTGTCAATGTAGTTGCTGTACTAGCACTTGCGGTTGCGTTTATATTTGTTGTTGATACCGCTAAACTTGGTTGACTGCTATAAAGAGTCATTTTTTTTGCGCGTTTTGAAACAAGTGCGTTATAAAAAATCGGAACTTTTGTCATTATACATTAGGTATATAAAATATAATTTCAATAAAAATACATCCCTTCTACCATTTCGGTTAGTTATTTGTTGTATAAAAATAATTAAAATATTAAAATTTAAATAAAACAACTTAAATACAAGGGCGTATAATCATATACACCCATACATTCTATAATGTCAAAAGAAATAGAATATAAACTTGCCGAAGATATAAAAAATAAATATAATAATGTAAATATTATTATAAATGAAGAAGAGCCATATACATTATATTCATGTTGTAGTATTTCTCAATTACTTGATATTAAAAATATAAGGTCTGTCATAAGATATTATTCAAATAATGAAATAATTAAAAAATTAACACATACTAATGGTGGAAAACAAATAATGTCTTATTTAACATATAAAGGTTTAATGAAGCTTTTATCAAAAAGTAGAAAAGAAAAAATTATTGAATTCGCAAAATTATTTAATTTAGATTTAATATCAAAAAATTATTTATGCGCAGAACTTGATACAATTACATGTATTATGAAAACATTCAGTAAGGAAGTTATGATTACTCAATATAAAGTTGGTAAATACAAAGTAGATTTATATTTTGTGGATTATAAGTTAGTAATTGAATGTGATGAAAATCATTCAAATATTGATTATGATACTGAAAGACAATTAGAAATTGAATCTATATTAGGTTGTAAATTTATAAGATATAAACCACATGATAAAAACTTTAATATATTTCACTTATTAAATGATATTTATAAATATATTTCAGGAATTCAAAACATTGAAACATTTTATTCTGTTGATAAATTATTGAATATAATCGAAGATAGAGAATTATTAGACGAAATAAAAAGTGACAACGATAGTGATAATGATGAAGATTATGATAGTGATTATTAAATATATAATCCCTTCTACCATTTTGTCTTTTTGACATTGATTTTTGGTCCTTGTCCGCGTTTTTTGACATTATTTGGATCATATTTCTCGTCCTCGTCATCCGATGGGATATTCTTGGATAAATCCCAGAATTCCTTGCTGCCTAATTTGAAATCATTATGGTTGTCCGCCTTGTACCACATGACTTGGTCAAATAATTTGTTGGACTTGGCGTTGTTATTTATCACCAGGCACTCGTAATTTTCCGTACATTGATCCATTACTTGACAAAAAGATTCAAACGTTGGAAACATACCCGCGTAGTTTTCGTAGATTCTTTTACGGTTTGCTATATATGGTTCTCTCAAGATGAAAACGTAGTCGATATTGGTGCGGAGAGTTGGGGGTATTCCTAATGGATATTGCATTGTAATGATCAACATTATCTTCCAATGTCTGCCGTTCATGAAAAGCAGCTTCATCATCTTGTCACGCGCCCAGGTGCCATCGTATAAACAATCATCTAAAATAACAAATGCGCGGGGATCAATGGTGGATCGCTTAAATGTTTCCATTTCTTTTTTGATTTGTTTCAAGACAGATTTTTGACGTTTTAAAATATTTTCAATGATGGCGGTGTTGTATTCGTTGTGTATGAAAAGTTTTGGCACTAATTTGCCGTAAAAGCCGTTACCTTCTTCTGTGCCGGCAATGACGACGCCAATAGGAATGTCCTGATGATAAAAGAGTAAATCACGGACTAAAAAACTTTTACCGGTGTCTCTTCGACCGATTAATACCACGACGGGACCTTTAGATTCATTGGGTTTGAAACTAATGGTTTTCATATCAAATTTTCTTAATTCAAGATTCATATTATACTAATTAAGAAAAATTAATAAAAATTATTTACGAAAATCATATTTTAAAATGAATGTAAAGAGAGAAACCACTAAACTTGAATACTAATTATTTATTATAATTGTACTTAATAAATATTTTCAATGAGTTTGATTTAAAAAAAAATAGTTATTAAGTATAATTATTAATGAGTACTGTAAATAAATTGTTAAAAATTCATTATGAAAAAAGAAAAAATGGTGAATTATTTAAAAGTTTTCAAAACGAACAATTAACCAATCTCTCTGAAGTTCAAAATTATGTTCCCATTTACAATAAATTTTTTGATTTAAATGAAACAAATTACAATTCAATTAACTTGAATCATGAATGGTATATTAGCAAAGTTGAAAAACAAACAGACTACAATTTGTACAAGTGTGAAATCAAACATTCTCTAAAAGACAAGACAAAAAGTAAAAACTTATTTTTCAAAATGGCACCCTTAATCGACCCATTTAAATTAATTGTCGGTAAATATGATTTTATGGATCCAACCCTGTATAGTTTGCCTAAATACAATTCAACCACCAGCAAAGTCAATGAAAAAATTTTGGACGAAAACAACACTGCCTATGTGGACGGTTTATTTTCATATTGTTCAAGTCTTTTGAATAATAATCACAATTTTGTACACGGTATTGATTTTTACGGTTCCTTTTTAGCCATCAAAAAAGAATTTAAATTTAATATTATTGATGATCTTGAATTTGTCAATAAATCAGATTTTTTTAATAAAAACAAAAATATTTTATTCAAAGTACATGATGAAAACAATCGTTTGCGCGACTTATCCGACGCTAAAAAATTGAAACCAATCAAAATCCAGGAAGACGGGGGAAATCCTTTAAATATATCGGCAAAATCAATCAACAATGAATTATTTGAAAATATTTTTGCTGAGGATGACGTTGTAGATTTGGAACTAGGTCAAAAAATAGAGGAACAACATATTTCACTAGATACATTAAAAGAGTTTTCTATTGATTTGTCTCATTTGACAGATGATGATGGAAATAACAAGAGCGAAACAATTAAATCTATGGTTTCGGGTTCCTCTTGTTCATCCAGGACCTCTTATACTTCCGAAGATAGTGAAAACAATGATGATAATTTTGAAGAAATTGTAGCAAAATCTGGGTCCGGATCCGGATCAAATGGGTCATTCAATTCGGGTAAAAAAACATCGACATCGGGGTATAGCGATGAATCGGAAGAATATAGCAATGAATCAGATTATGATGATGATGAGCGACTTGATGTAACTCTTGATAAATTTCCAGTTCAAATTATTTGTATGGAAAATTGCGAAAATACATTTGACAGCTTGATTGCGAATGAAGAATTGGAGGAAAAGGAGTGGTTTTCGGCATTGATGCAAATCATCATGACTTTGGCAACTTATCAAAAGGTATTTTTATTTACTCATAACGATTTACACACCAATAATATCATGTATAACAAGACGGACAAAAAGTTCTTGTATTACAAGTTCAACAACAAGTATTATAAAGTGCCTACATATGGCAGAATATACAAAATTATCGATTTTGGCAGAGGTATTTACAACTTTAGTGGTAAACAATTTTGTAGTGATTGTTTTAAAAACGGAGAGGACGCTGCGACTCAATATAATTTTGAACCATATTTCAATGAGAAAAAACCTCGTTTAGATCCGAATTATAGTTTTGATTTGTGCCGTCTGGCGTGTTCTATATGGGATTACCTGATTGATGATATGGACGAGATATTGAATCTAGAAGAATGCTCACCATTGGTTCAACTTATTGTTGAATGGTGTTTGGATGATAATGGAGTCAATATTTTGTATAAAAACAATGGTCAAGAGAGATATCCGGATTTTAAATTATACAAGATGATTGCGCGAAATGTTCATCATCATGTGCCATATTATCAACTGGAAAGAAAAGAGTTTAAAAAATATCTGGTTACCACGGTACCAAACAATGAAAACATCATGGATATTGATGCCATGCCGGTTTTTATATAGCGTAACGTGACTTCTCTCTTTCTCTAACAAAATGAAAAACAAATTCTTACATTTTACACCCTTGAAGAATTCAATCCGCTCGGCGGATGAATTCTCAAGTAAGTTACCAGTTACAGATTTGTATGGAGCACCCCTACGGGGTGCGGATTCAAATCTTCACTGGTATAAATTTGTTATTTTTTATTTATGAAACACATTATATATTCCAGTAACATCAACACAACCAGACAAGGCGCCCTTTTTTTTAAGCATTTCAATTTGTTTTTTAGAATACGTATTTTTAAATCCATTATTTAAATTTTTTTTTAATTCCAATTCAAAATTTTTACCTAACAAATCGTAACCTTCACATTTTTCATTACAAAATGTTTTTTTACAGGTGTCGTAAGTAAATTTATTATCTTCTTTTGACGGATTATAAGGAATATTATATTTCTTTGAATTTTTTTTACCTTGTTTTTTCCTTTCCACCATATAATCGTTTTTACAAAAATTTTCACAATTTTTAAAAGCAGATGTATTTTTGATTGTTTTATTTAACTTTTTACTAAATTTTTTTGTTTTATTTATAATTTTCTCTTTTTTAATTTTTAATAATTTTATTACATTTTGTTGAAGTTTGTTTTTTTTTGATTTAACCATAATATATATATATAAATAAAATTAAAAAAAATTAAAAAAAATTAAAAAAAATTAAAAAAAAATTAAAAAATTAACATTATTATATGATTTTTTATAACTATATAATAATAAAGCAAGAATGACTTTTGGTTTCATCGTATTAAGACATGTGAATTCCGAATTGACAAATCATTATTGGAATGAATGTATACAATGTATTCGCAGGTTGTATCCTTTGAAAAAAATTGTCGTGATAGATGATAACAGTAAACAAGATTTTGTCCGGGCTTTTTACGAATACCAAAATGTAGAATATATTCAATCAGAATTTCCACAACGAGGAGAATTATTGCCTTATTATTATTTCCATAAAAATCGATTTTTTGATAATGCTATTATTTTACATGATAGTGTATTTATACATAAAAGAATAAATTTTGATTTATTTAGAGGTGTCCAGGTATTACCATTATGGCATTTTAAAAATTCTCGCGATGAAAACTATGAGAGACTTGTCCAAATATCAAAATATTTAAATTTTAGTAACAAGTTTCATGAAGAATTTAAAAATGTAAAGGAAAACAAATATTTGAATATGAGTATTGTAGACGGAAACAATAAATGGAATGGTTGTTTTGGTGTTCAAACCTATATAAACCATGAATTTTTAAATTATATACAAAAAAAATACAATATGTTTAACATGTTAAAAGTTATCAGATGCAGGAAAGATCGATGTTGTCTTGAACGAATATTGGGATTGATTATTTCAATGGAAAATTCAAGATTAAAACGCGTACCTTCTTTATTTGGAGATATATTAAAGTATCAAAACGGCGAATACCATTGGGGATACACTTTTCATAAATATAAGAATAAACTCAATAATGAAAGAAAAATAATGGTGCCCTATGTAAAAGTATGGACTGGGCGTTAATGTCTTGATTTATTTTTATGACGCGTTGTTTTCCTGCGAGATTTCCTGGATTTTTTGAAACTAGGTTTCCTGGATTTCTTGGTTTTTCTTTTTTTACCAGCAACCCGATTAGCAATAACAGGGTTAGGGTTATCAATTATTGTGTTATCATTTATTTTTAATACATTTTTAGGTAATATTTCAACAGGTTTATTGATTGTATCCTGGTCTAAATATAAATAATCATGTGTGTCCTTACTTCCGTTTGTCGTATATAGATCCTCTGTTTTACCATATTCAAAAATATAAATATCTCCATAATTTGAATAACTTATTTTTTTTAATTTTCCAAAATTTTGAAATGGACCACTACTATAAAATTTTTCATCGTGTGTTATTATTTGATTATCCTTTACATTATCCGGATTTTTTATATTTATAGCATAATATGATTTTCCTATATGAATTTCATCTTCTTTTAATAATTGGTGGTCCGAATCTAAATATATTAGATTTTTTTTATCTACATCCTCAGGTAATAGAGCTTTGTTATACCTAATTAATGTTTGTGCATTATTAGGATTGTTCATATTATCCATATTATTTTATAGATATATAAATTGTCTATAAAATAATATTATTTAAAAACCAAAATTATCTTTAAAAACCAGGATTATCGGTAAAAACTGCGGGTGCTATTTTATCCCCCACATCTTGTATCACTGGTTTCAACTGGTCAATAATAAAAGTACCGCAAACAACACTGAAATAAACAAGAAGCGAATCTCTCACTAAAAATTTCAAGGGTTTATTTTCCTTTTCCACAAATCGCATTTCAACAAATCGAATAATAAAATATATGATTGAAATTACGGCAGAAATCACAAAAACACTTGCCATGGATATAAAATAATATAGAACAAAGTTATTTATTATTTTACGCAATTATGCCAAAACCTCAATATCATCAATTAATAAATCTGGCATTAAACTTATTTCATTGGGCGTATCAATGTTGTGAATATCTAATAATTCATCCAATTTAACATCTTCATCCGCAATTTTTAATCGTGGATTGTCAAAATCGTCATCCTCCTCGGTTTCCAATCTACGCTGTTCATTGCGCATCTCGCTTATTTCTTCTAAACGTTCTATATTCTTTGGAGCTTCTACCTTTATTTCATTATTATTTTCATCTCTTGCGTAATCAACATCATTAAAGGATAGTCTACTAGATTTTTCAGTTTCTGTCATAACTTCCAAAGTTTTTGGTAAAATAGCGTCACTTTTAAGTGATCCGCCGGTTTGTTCAACCTTTTTATCATCCCCTCCTCCAGTTTCCTTAATAATCTGGGTTTCACCTTTTGCTTCCGCGGGTTTTTCGATAACTTGTTCCTTAATTTCTTCAACTACGTCTTCCTCAATCGTCTCACCCATATAAGCCTGTAAAATACTTTCCACCGGTATACTTTCTCTCACTGTATTTAAAATACATTCTTGAACAATAATTTCCGTTTCTCGAAAATGTTTTTGTATTTGTAAAGGTGGTATGTTGATTTCAAATAAATAAACATTTTTGTATATTTTTCTGGCAACATTAATATAGACCTTGTGTATGAAGTCATCCAACTTTGGAATACTAATATCAATTTTTCGCTGTTTTTGACCAGCCCGAATAGCAGTCAATAATTTCAATTGAATAATATGTACACAAGTTACTAAATCTTCTAAATAATTACAACCACTCTTTTCAACAATTCGCAAGCGTTCACTTTCAATAATTGTAGGATTCCACTTTGGAATACGAGTAATAAAATTTTGAAATGTCATTAAATATTTGTCCATTTCGTTATTGTCTTTACACAATTTGATTGCCTCGTCAAATATTGATTTTAAACCATCGACAATATGAGGTGTTAAAATAGTGAGTAAACGTGATCCCCATTCATTTTTGGATTCATGTAAGCTAGAAACGTTAAAATCATCCATATTACATAAAAGAAATATTTTCTAAATTGTATTCTAAACTCAAAAAAAGAAAATTCAAGATAAACATGATGAGTAATTTTTCATTTCTAAACTCTTTGCGAATTTTATGAAACGTAAAAAGAAATTCATATTTTTTTACCAAAGGTAAATCTTGTTTTTTATCAATATTTTTGATTAAGTCCAACCCACTATATCCTTTTTCATACAATTTTGTAGAATGAATCATTATTTTTTCGTGAGTCATATTTTCCTTGTTTTTAATTAAATATTTATGTAACCATTCTTCCCTTGAATGTTTTTGTTCTCTCATTTTAAATGTTTGGTCAAGTATATGTTGATATAAATTAACCGCCTTCTCATGAATCACCGGTTCGGGTACATATATTTCGCAGAAACGAGACAATATAGGTTTCAATAATTTGTATTTATCCTCTACAATAATAAAAAAACGAGTAGTATGATTAAATAATTCAATACAACGCCTTAATGCCGACTGCGCATCAATTGTTAATTTATCAGCATTTAATAATATAATACTTTTGAAATTATCGCCACCATTAGAATTGATGTGTGTTTTGGCAAAAAATTTCAATTCTTCCCGAATAAATTTAATACCCTTACCGTGTGCGCAGTTGACATACATGACATAATTTTTAATTTGATCCTTGTTATGATTATAAATAATATCAATAAAATCATTTACAATAGTGCGTTTTCCATTTCCGGATTCGCCGTGAAATATAATATTTGGAATTTTACGATTTTTATAAAAGTATTTTAATTTTTCCATGATTGATTGATGAATAATATACTTCATTTTTATATTTTGATTATTACTAATATAATAGTCAAAATATTTATATGTTATTTAACGTAATATACTTTATTTATTTTATACAGCGGATGTCAAACTATGCGTAAATGGATTTTTCCTGAACGCATCAAGTAAATCGGGGGCTATACGATCGCAATTTACGCTTTGGTCATATTGTTGAGGTTGTCTGATTTCACCATAATTTTCCTTCAACACAGGACGATATCCCATATTGTTTGGAACATACATACGAGTATTATAACGATCACTATCAATCTTTGCCACGTTTACATTCATGGTTTGATTATATATTTGTGTATTTCCGTGATTTGTTCTGGCATAAGTAAGCGGTTCTTTCAATGTATTATTGGTTTGTATATATGCCGCGTTGTAATTCATACTTCCCCATTTAGATGAATTGCCGCCAGGATTACCTACAGTGCTACAATTGGTAGAGTCTCGCTGATTTTGAATCGCTTGTTGGTCTGCTACCATGTAACCACCACCTTCTACTTGATTACCTACATAAAAGTTGGGTGAATACAAAGTGGTTTCTTTTATGGTTGTTGGAGTAACATCATTTGGATTATTCACATATTGGCTTTTTACACTCGCATTTGCGTCACCATAAATTCTTACATTGTCCTGGGTTTCATTTTTTCGCGTTGGTTTTAAGAAATCCATTAAAGGAGCAATGACTGCGCCTAATGTTCTGCCAAAACCGCTTCGCATCGTATCGGGTTGTCTTTGTACCGTACGATTATTTACATTAGTTGTGTAATTCTTTATAATATTGTCGCGATCGTCACAAGGACCGCGCCCAACAGCAGCACAAATAGGAACGTCTTTTGGTCCAAGTTCTGGTCTTTTGGCTTCTTCATATTCTCCAGAAATATATCCTCCATTTTTTTCTCCCGGTGCTGCTACACCTGTGTATGACCTAGTGGTGGCGTTTCTCATCGTATCGTGAACTTCTTGAACTGGTTGAAGCATTTGTCCTTTTTCTTGTCCAGTAGTAGTTAACCACCTGTCTTGAGTCTGTATATAAAAGGTGTCTGGTCTATATTTTTCTATTTTACCTTCAATACCTGGATTTTTAATCGTGGAATAGGATGGACCCTCGTGGTTTTCAAGGGAATATTCTAATTTTGGATTGGTTGCGACTCTTAATTCATCAACGGATTTTGGTAACCAAGCATTACGGGCTTCCATACCAGAATTGTAACCACCACTACCGTCACTTGAAAATCCTTTTCCTAAACCAGGTCCAACATATTCGCTATCAAATGGTTTGACATTATTACTCTTCATACCTGGATTTACACGGGATTGATAAAAATCGCTCATGTTGGGTGCGCCGTATGCCCATTGCATATTTTCTTGAGGTTTAAAAAGAGGTGCTTGTTCAATCTTCTTAATCATTTGTGAACCATTACCGTTCATATTATCTAAAATTGTCTCGGCAATATTTACGTCATAGACTTGTCCCTTAATTTTTCCTCCGTAAAAAGGAATCATATTGTTGTGTTTAAAATTACTTGTGTCAACATAATTACCTGTTAAAGAATATACTTCTTGAATCATGTTTCCCACTTTTACACCACGGTTTTGTTGAGTTTGATAATTGTTTTGATCAAAATATTTGTCGGTGGCAACATTTGGATTCGCATAATTTTGAACAGTATTGGAAAGTTGTTTCGTATTTATGACAGGGTAATTTTGAGGTAGTTCATCAACATTTGGTAAATAATTTGCCCTTGCCCCCATATTGGTAAAACTTTCTTTCATTTGATCCGATTGTTGTTGTTCCACATTTTCTGTTTCCCCTTGAGACTGTCCTTTTTTTAATACTCGCTCATTTGTTTTATTTTCATTTTTTTGATTTGATACTACATATAATCCACCTAATGCTAAAATAGGTATTGCTAATTCCATTATTATATATAAGTATTATATTTTTTCAATAAAATACTTATCTTTTTTATCTGTTTTATTTATATTTTTTTAAAAGAAACTTACTTTTTTTGTGATTTTTTTCCCGACTCTTGAGTATTGGTTTGAATGGGTAATGGAAAAAGGTGATTATTTGATTCACATGGTAATTTTGCGACAAAGTTATCTTTTTCTAAAATTCGAGTATTTACATTATTTTCAAATGGATAACAAGTATTTTCTTGTGGGTTTAAAGGTAAATAATACCAGTCGACTTGTTCTAAATCACGAGCGGTCCATGCGGGTGCGATGGTTCTAGATTCTTCTGTATACATGGATTTATTTGTAGGGTATTGTATAGATTGTGAATAGACGTTGAATTTGGTATATTCATCTTTTCCTAAACAATCTCTACTGAGGGGTTTATTGATTCCTTTTAAACTACTTTCAAGCTCAATAGAATTAGTCATTAAATTTCCTGCCCAGGTTTGAATTCTAATATGAGGGTCCGCCATATATTGTGGTTTATCTCCATAACCAGGCACATCTAATATCCATCTACCCGGGTCAGTTGATTGTTGTAATTGTTTTTTAATTCTACAAGGATCATCATGAAATCTGGTAAATGCCATCTTAATTATAGTGAATATTTTATATTGTGATTGTTAATTTATTTTTTAATTATATTTAATTTACTTGTTTACTATAATTTTTATTTCCAAATCTTTATATAAAAATCTACAAACTTAAAATAATAAAAAGAAAAAAAGCTAAAATCTTAAATTTATATCCATTTATAAGGTCCGTCACCTAATACAGTTACATCTTTTTTATTTGGCTCTACATGAACATCCTGACGTTTTCCAAAAACGGTCCAGAAAAATTCACTATTTTCACCATAAACACTAAATTGATTATTTACTATACGTGTTACAAATAATGGTTTTTTATTTTGATTTCCATCGTAAATAGGTGTAATTTGTATTGTCAATGATTTGGCAATACTATTTACATAATCTGGTAATTCTATGGTTACAAATTCATTATTTGTGATGATTCCTTCTCCACGGTAATATACACCTGCTTCTGGACCTTCTAAACAACCGTGGACTAGATATTTGTCTTGATCCATTGGATGGTCTATTACAAAAGTTTTGGTGGTGTATTTATATTTTTCTTCATTAAGCTCATCGTAATACATTATATTTACGGATTGATCCGTTTGTTTTTCAACTGGTATTTGCTTTTCTTGGATTGAAACAATATTTTGTATTGTTTCTTTTGTTTCTGTGGATATTTGTTTTAGGTCTTGTATTTCTTTTACGGCAATACCAATTAAACCGGTATAATTCATTGATTGTTTTTCTTCGCCATCCTTTTCACCCGTCACTAAAAAGGGGTATTGTTCTTGAACTTCATGCGCTATAAACCCAATGTCTGGCTTATTAAATATGGTATTGTGGTAATTGACTGGTCTTAAATTATTCACATTATAAACATCAGTATTTAAATTTTGAACATTTTCTTTTACTCGGTAATCGGAGGTAACATTGAAATTACCCGCTGTTACAGTGTATGTAAATGTGGCTGTATTTCCTTGAACATTCGCATTTATTGTTAAGATATCCGTGCTAAAATCACCAATTGTAACTGATTCTCTAAAATATGCGGTAGCTCCAAAAGTAGAACCTCCTAAAAAATATACACCATCTGCGAATACTTTATTTCCTCCAAACGTTTGCCCCGCGGATGATCCCGCAGCAATAACTAATCCGGGATTTGAATAATTTGCTGGGGTGAAATGTAATAAGGTATCGCCTCCGACATACCCACCGGTAGTTGTAAATGTGTTACCATCAAAATATCCAATACCATAATTACCAGGCGCACCAGTAGAACCCGTCGCACCCGTAATACCAGTATTACCCGTCGCACCAGTCGGACCAGTATTACCAGTTGGTCCAGTATTACCAGTTGTTCCTGTACCACCCGTGGCACCAGTTCCACCAGTTATACCAGTATTACCCGTCGCACCAGTTACACCAGTATTACCAGTTGGACCAGTCGCGCCAGTGGCACCAGTCGCGCCAGTAGAACCTGTCGCACCAGTGGCACCAGTTCCACCAGTCGGACCAGTCGCACCAGTTGATCCAGTATTACCGGTTGTTCCTGTACCACCCGTGGCACCAGTTCCACCAGTTATACCAGTATTACCCGTCGCACCAGTTACACCAGTATTACCGGTTGGTCCAGTATTACCGGTTGTTCCTGTACCACCCGTGGCACCAGTTCCACCAGTTATACCCGTATTACCAGTCGCACCAGTTGTACCAGTATTACCAGTTGGACCAGTATTACCAGTTGTTCCTGTACCACCCGTGGCACCAGTTCTACCTGTCGCACCAGTT
>Ga0187844_10000043_pt1 | contig 79712 bp, 73 predicted proteins | sample SpaLakP09_SKY_50_FD_134517 | JGI IMG/M metagenome (GOLD analysis project Ga0187844, IMG submission 134517) | Oligotrophic lake water microbial communities from Sparkling Lake, Wisconsin, USA - SP09_SKY_50 | ecosystem: Environmental > Aquatic > Freshwater > Lake | place: USA: Sparkling Lake...
ACGAGCCACCGCGTGGACGCCTACGACTACGACGTCAGGACGGGCACGGCATCGAACCGCCGCAACCTCGTCACCTTCTCCGACGACAAGAAGGCGGCCGACTACGGCGGCCGTCCGGACGGCGCGGCGGTGGACAGCGAAGGCAATTACTGGTCCGCGATGTTCGAAGGCGGCCGCATCGTCAAGCTGTCGCCGACCGGCGAACTGCTGCAGGAAATCGAGCTGCCCGTGCGCTGCCCGACGTCCGTCGCGTTCGGCGGGCCGGACCTGCGTACCCTGTTCGTCACCAGCGCCAGCAAGGGGCGCTCGGATGACGAGCTGGCGAAGTATCCGCACAGCGGCAAGGTGCTGGCGTTCACGGTGGACGTGCCCGGTATCGAACAGGCCGAATATCGCGGTTGATGTTCGCGTGGGCATGGGGTGCCCACCCTACGAACATCTGCCGTAGGGTGGGCTCCCCGAGCCCGCCACACCGTCTCAATTTCGTAGTAAATTTTCTTGCGCTATCCATAATCGTGTAGTAAATTTACAGCATTTCACTCCTCGACAGACACCATGGCACTTTCCGATTTCGATCTCGTTTTCTTCGGCGGCAGCGGCGACCTCGCGATGCGCAAGCTGCTGCCGGCGATGTATGCCCGTGACGTGTGCAACGACCTGCCCGCGACGGCGCGCATCATCTGCGTCGGGCGCGACGAGATGTCGCAGGAAGCGTTCATCGAGATGGTGGAAACCAATGCGAAACCGCACGTGAAGGAAAACGTCGACGCCGGCGCGTGGCAGAAATTCCTGGACCGCATCACGTACGTGGCCGTCGACGCCGGCAACGTGGGGACCTATGCGGCACTGGCGGAAGCGCTGCGCAAGGATTCTTCGCTCACGCGCGTGTACTACCTCGCGACGCCGCCGCAACTGTTCGCCACGATCTGCGAGAACCTGGCCGCCGTCGGCCTGGCGACGGCGAATTCGCGCGTCGTGCTGGAAAAGCCGCTGGGCCGCGACCTCGCGTCGGCCAAGCAGATCAACGCCGACGTTGGCAAGGTCTTCGCCGAATCGCAGATCTACCGGATCGACCACTACCTCGGCAAGGAAACCGTGCAGAACCTGCTGGCCCTGCGCTTCGGTAACATCCTGTTCGAGCCGCTGTGGCGCCGCGAGTGGATCTCGGACGTGCAGATCACCATCGCGGAAAAGATCGGCGTGGGCAACCGCCTGGGCTATTACGACAACTCGGGCGCGCTGCGCGACATGCTGCAGAACCACCTGCTGCAACTGCTGTGTATCGTCGCGATGGAACCGCCGACGTCGATCGCGCCGGACGCCGTGCGCGACGCCAAGCTGCAGGTCCTGCGCTCGCTGAAGCGCTTCACGCCGACGACGCTGTCGCAGAACATCGTGCGCGGCCAGTACCGCGGCGGCTACGTCGACGGCCAGGCGGTGCCGGGCTACCGCGACGAACCGGGCGCGCCCAAGCAATCGAAAACGGAAACCTTCGTCGCGATGAAGGCCGAGATCGACACGTGGCGCTGGGCCGGCGTGCCGTTCTACCTGCGCACCGGCAAGCGCATGGCCGACCGCCTCGCGGAAATCGTCGTGCGCTTCAAGCCGATCCCGCATTCGATCTTCAACCAGCCGACGTCGAGCTTCCAGCCGAACAGCCTCGTGATCCGCCTGCAACCGGACGAAGGCCTGTCGATGAACCTGATGGCCAAGACGCCGGGCGACTCCATGCGCCTGAAGCAGGCCGAACTCGAACTCGATTTCCGCGAGCAGTTCAAGTCCCCGCGCATGGAAGCGTACGAGCGCTTGCTGCTGGACGTCCTGCGCGGCCAGCTGACGCTGTTCATGCGCGGCGACGAACTGGAAGCCGCGTGGGAATGGGTCGAGCCGATCCTCGCCTACTGGGAACAGGACGACACGACGCCGGTCCCGTACACGTCCGGCACGTGGGGCCCCGCCTCGTCGTCCGCGCTGATCGGACGCGACGGCCTGCAGTGGCGCGAAGAGGCGCTGCCGGAAGACTGAGGAAGATACCGTGCTGCTCGATTCGATCCGTACCCAGCTCGACTCGCTGTCCAAGTCCGAGCGCAAGGTGGCGCTCGCCGTGCTGGCCGCGCCCAGCGCCACCGTGAGCCAGAACATCACGGCGCTGGCGCGCAGCGCGCAGGTGTCCGAGCCGACCGTCGTGCGCTTCTGCCGCACGCTCGGCTACGACGGCTGGCACGAGTTCAAGCTGAAGCTCGCGCAAGGCCTCGCACTGGCGCTGCCCGGCGCCAGCGAGCAGCCGGCGCAGGACGACCTGGCCGCGGACCTTGTCAACAAGATCTGCAGCCGCTCGATCAACACCCTGCTCGACCTGCGCAACAACCTGAAGCCGGAACTGATCCAGAAGGCGCTCGACATCCTGTCGCGCGCCAACAAGATCGAGTTCTACGGCCAGGGCACGTCGGGCTTCGTCGCGGCCGACGCGCAGCATAAATTCTTCCGCTCGGGCGTGCCGACCGTCGCGTACACCGACCCGGCGATCCACGCCATCGCGGCCGCGCTGCTGCGCGAAGGCGACGCGCTCGTCGCGATCTCCCAGCGCGGCAACAACCCGTCGCTCACGCGCTCCGCCAAACTGGCGCGCCGCGGCGGCGCCGAAGTGATCGTGCTGGCGCCGTCCGGCACACCGCTCGCGGACATGGCGAGCCTCTTGATCCCCATCGACCTCGTATTTGCGACCGACCCGTACACGCCGATCTCGGCGCGCCTCGCGTACCTCGTCGTGATCGACGTGCTGGCGGTCGGCCTCGCACTGCAGCGCGGTCCCGAATTCCGCAAGAAGATGCAGAACGCGCAGAAGGCGCTGCAGGAATTCGACCTGCAGTTCGATTCGTTCATCGGATGACGTCACCCGTCTTCTTCGGGAACGCAGAAGACTTCCGCGCCTGGCTTGCGGCCCACGCGCACGCGGCGAACGAACTCCTCGTGGGCTTTCACAAGGTCGGCACGGCCAAGCCGTGCATGACGTGGTCCGAATCCGTCGACCAGGCGCTGTGCTACGGCTGGATCGACGGCGTGCGCAAGCGCGTGGACGCCACCACCTACACGATCCGCTTCACACCGAGAAAAGCCGGCTCGATCTGGAGCGCGGTGAACATCGACAAGGTCGCGAAGCTGCGCGAGCTGGGTCTCATGACGCCGGCCGGCGAAGCGGCATTCGCACAGCGTTCGGAAGACCGCTCGCGCGTGTACTCGCACGAGCGCGCGACGCCCGCCGAACTTCCCCCCGAAGACCTCGCCCGCTTCCGGCGCCACAAGGTCGCGTGGGCGTTTTTCGAGGCCTGCCCGCCCGGCGCCCGCAAGCGGATGCTGCACGTCGTGACGAGCGCGAAGAAGCCGGAAACGCGGGCCGCGCGGCTCGATCGCCTGATCGCGGCGTGCGCGGAAGGCCGGCGGCTCGACGTGTGGACGTCGGAGAAAAATCAGTAGCCGACCGTGAACCGCTCGCGCACGTGCGCCGGCTTCTCGATCTCGTCGACCAGCGCGACGGCATAGTCTTCGTACGAAATCGTGCTGCCTTTCTCGCTCACCAGCAGCTCGTCCTTGGCGAGGCGGAATTTGCCGGTGCGCTCGCCCGGCACGAACATGGCGGACGGCGAGATGAACGTCCAATCGAGGTCGCTCACATCGCGCAGCGCGTCGAGGAACGCGGTACCCTTCGTGGCCTCGTCCTTGTACGCGGCGGGGAAATCGGGCTGGTCGAGCAGGCGCTTGCCCGGTGCGACGAACAGGCTGGCGGCGCCGCCCACGACGAGATAACGTTTTACGCCGGACGCGCGCACGGCACCGATCAGCGCCTGCGGATCGCTGTCGAGGAAGCGCACGGCACTGATCACGGCATCGTGGCCCTTCAGCACGCCGGCCAGGCCGGCCGGATCGGCGACGTCGCCGCGCACCGCCGTGACGCCGGCGCGTGTTGGGACTTTCGACGGATCGCGGACGATGGCCGTGACCTGGTGGTTGCGCGAAACGAGTTCGTCCAGGATGCGCGTGCCGACGTTGCCGGAGGCGCCGATGAGAGCGATGCTTGCCATAAGTATGACTCCTTGTAGGGTTGGCCGAGACAGTCTAAAAACAAGACCGATGAGGCATCTTATGCTAGTCTGCGCATGCCGCACAAGAAGTCAGCGCGGCGTGATCAGGTCAGGCGGAACTGACCATTACCTCCGAAAATCATGGCGAAAACGAATCTACTGGCCGCCGACGGCGCCTTCGAACAACCCTGCCCCATCCGCGACGTGCTGGACCGCATCGGCGACCAGTGGAGCCTCCTCGTGCTCGACACGCTCGAAGGCGGCACGAAGCGTTTCAATGAACTCATGCGCGAACTGGGCGACATCTCCAAGCAGATGCTGTCGCTGACCTTGAAGCGGCTCGAGGAAGACGGTTTCGTGCGCCGCACCGTCTACCCGGAGGTGCCGCCGCGCGTCGAGTACGACCTCACGCCGCTGGGCCACTCCTTCCTCGTGCCGATGAAGGGCCTCGTCGCGTGGGCCGACGAGCATCACCGCCACGTGTGCGAGGCGCGGCGCGCATACAAAGGTACTGTTCCTCGCTGACGTAAAAAATCGTCATGCCGCTGGGTGTTATCGCTATACATTTACTGTCATCAAACTGTTAGGATCGTGCGTTCAAGCACGACAACAAGGAGACGGCAGTGACGAAGATGAATCCCGCCCGGCGGCGCGTGCTCGCGACGCTGGGCCTCGCGGCGGCGTACCCCGGCCTGGCTGGCGCCACCGTCGTGGCGCGCACGGATGGCGACAAGGAACAGCTGGCCTTGTGGTACGAGCGCCCCGCGGGTCCTTGGGTCGAGGCCCTCCCCGTCGGCAACGGCCGGCTCGGCGCGATGGTGTACGGCCGCCCGCTGCAGGAGCGCCTGCAACTGAACGAAGACACGCTGTGGGCCGGCGGTCCGTACCGCTTCGACAATCCCGGATTCAGGAACGCACTGCCGCGCGTGCGCGCGCTGATCGACGAGGGCCGCTTCATCGAAGCGCGCGACCTCGTGTCGAAGGACATGATCGCGAAACCGGCGACGCAGATGCCCTATGGCGCGGCCGGCGACCTGCTGCTGGACTTCCACGGACTGACGCCGACGACCTCGTATCGCCGGACGCTCGACCTCGACACCGCCATCGCCACGACGCGCTTCACGAGCGGCGGCGCGCGCCACGTGCGCGAGGTGTTCGCGAGCGCGCCCGACCAGGTGATCGTGCTGCACCTGCAGGCAAGCGGGGGCGGCACGCTGGATTTCGACGTCGGCTACCGCCACCCGCGCCAGGTCGATTACGGCAAGGCCAGTTACGACGGCAAGTCCGCCGATGACCCGTCGGCCGCCACGGGTGCGCCCTGGGACGCGAAGGAAGACCTGGAAGAAGCGAAGCGGCCGGCCGGCCTGGCGATCCGCGCGGACGGTCCGCGCGCCCTGCTGGTCGAAGGCGGCAACGCGGACGCTGCCGGCGTCAAGGGCGTGTTGCGCTATGCCGTGCGCGTGCAGGCGCTGGGCGACGGCAAGGTGACCGTGGAAGGCGACCGCCTGCGCGTGCGCGGCGCGCGCGAGGTCACGCTGCTCATCGGCGCCGCGACCAGCTTCGTCAACTTCCGCGACACGAGCGGCGACCCCGTGCAGGCCGTGCGCACGCGCATGGATGCGGCCGCGCGCAAGCCGTATGCGCGCCTGCGCGCCGACCACGTCAAGGCGCACCGCGCGCTGTTCTCGCGCCTGTCGCTGCGCCTCGGCCGCGCCGACGCGGGCGCCGCCATCCCCACCGACGCGCGCATCGCCGCCGTCCCGCAGCTGGACGACGCCGCGCTCGCGGGGCTGTCCGCGCTGTACCTGCAATACGGCCGCTATCTGTTGATCTCGTCGTCGCGGCCGGGCAGCCAGCCCGCCAATCTGCAGGGCATCTGGAACGAGGGCATCTATCCGCCGTGGGGCGGCAAATACACCATCAACATCAACACCGAGATGAACTACTGGCCGGCGGAAGCGGCCAACCTGGGCGAATGCGTGGAGCCGGTCGTGCGGATGGTCGAGGAACTGGCCGTCAACGGCGCCGACGTCGCGCGCGACAGCTACGGCGCCCGCGGCTGGGTCGCGCACCACAACACCGACCTGTGGCGCGCGGCAGCACCCATCGACGGCCCGAACTGGGGCATGTGGCCGTGTGGCGGCGCGTGGATGTGCAAGACGCTGTGGGACCACTACGAGTACACCCCGGACGATGCGTTCCTGGCCCGCATCTACCCGCTGCTGAAAGGCGCCTCGCAGTTCTTCGTCGACGTGCTCGTCGAAGACCCGCAAGGCCGCGGCCTCGTGACGTCGCCGTCGATCTCGCCGGAAAACACGCACCATCCGGACGTGGCGGTGTGCGCGGGTCCGGCGATGGACCGCCAGATCGTGCGCGACCTGTTCGCGTGGACGCTCGCGGCGCACGACAAGCTGCGCGATCCCGACGCGGCATTCCGCAAGGCGGTGGAGGCGAAGCGCGCGCGCCTGGCGCCGGACCGCATCGGCGCCCAGGGCCAGTTGCAGGAGTGGCTGGAGGACTGGGACGGCCAGGCGCCGGAACAGCATCACCGCCACGTGTCGCACCTGTACGCCGTCTATCCCAGCGAACAGATCAACGTGCGCGACACGCCCGACCTGATCAAGGCCGCCAAGACGACGCTGGACACGCGCGGCGACCTGTCCACCGGCTGGGCCACGGCATGGCGCCTGGCGCTGTGGACGCGCATGGGCGACGGCGAGCGTGCCTACGGCATCCTGCGCGGCCTGCTGGGCCGGGAGCGCACCTACCCGAACATGTTCGACTCGCATCCGCCGTTCCAGATCGACGGCAATTTCGGTGGCACGGCCGCGATCCTGGAAATGCTCGTGCAATCGTGGGGCGGCGAGATCCGCATCCTGCCCGCGCTGCCGCGCGCGTGGCCGGAAGGTCTAGTCAACGGCGTGCGCGCCCGCGGCGGCATCGAGGTCGACCTGGACTGGGCCGGCGGCCGTGCCAAGCGCGTTCTGCTGCGCGGCAAGCCGGGTCAAACGGCGAAGGTGCGGATCGGCGAACGTCTCGCGACCGTCAAGCTCGATGCATCCGGCCGCGCACGCGTCGCGCTCTCTTAGTTAACCGCCATCGGGACGGGGGCGGCCGCGCGGCGCCGCGCCAGCAGCACGATCAGCGCGGCGACGCCGCACGCCGCCGCCGCCGTGTACACGGCCGGCGAATACGTGAACGCGATCGTGCGGATGCGCCCCGCGCCGTAGGCCGCGACGGCCGCCCCCAGCTGGTGGCCGGCGAAGACCCAGCCGAAGATCATCGGCGCGCGCTTGCCCCACGCCTGCGCGGCCAGCCTGACGGTCGGCGGCACGGTCGCGATCCAGTCGAGGCCATAGAACATCGCGAACAGCGTCAGGCCCGTGAGCGTGAAGTCGGCCGACGGCAGCCACGCGAGCGACAGCCCGCGCATGCCGTAGTACCAGCACAGCAGGTAGCGGCTGTCGTAGCGGTCGGACAGCCAGCCGGACAGGATCGTGCCCACGAGGTCGAACGTGCCCATCATCGCGAGCACGGACGCGGCCGGGACGGCGCCCAGGCCCGCGTCGCCGCACAGCGAAATGAAGTGGGTCTGGATCAGGCCATTCGTCGACAGGCCGCAGATGAAGAAGCTGCCGAACAATACCCAGAACACGCGGTCGGCGCGTACGCTGGCCAGGGTCGTGAACGGCGTGCGGATCGACACCGGCGCACGGTCCGGCACGACCGGCTTCAAGGACGTATCGCCACCATAGGGTGCGAGCCCGAGCTCCTGCGGATGGTCGCGCACGAACAGCAGCGCGAGGATGGCCACGAGCGCGCAGCTGGCCATCACGGGCAGCAGCGCCATGCGCCAGCCGCCATGCTCGATCAGCCACGTGCCGACCGGGAGGAACACGAGCTGGCCCGTCGCCGAGCTGGCGGTGAGTAACCCCATCACGAGGCCGCGGCGCTGTTCGAACCAGCGGTTGGCAACGACGGCGTTGAGCACCAGCGCCGTCATGCCGGACCCGAGCCCCAGCATCACGCCCAGCAGCAGCACGAGCTGCCAGAAGTCCGTCATCTGGCGCACGAGACCGAGACCGGCCGCGATGACCGTCAGCGCCGTCGCCATCACGTTGCGCAGGCCGAAACGCTCCATCAGCAGCGCGGAAAAGGGGCCCATCAGCCCGAACAGGGCAAAGCGCACGGCGAGCGCCGACGAGATCTGGTCGACGGTCCAGCCGAATTCCTGGCTCAGGGGTTTGAGCAGCGCGCCCGGCAGGCCGAGGGCGGCGGACGACGACAGGGCCGTCAGGAAGGTGATGGTGGCGACGAGCCAGCCGTAGTGCAGGCCGCGGCGGCCCATCCACCGGGCGAGAGAGGTGGAAAGCATGGGTGTCCTTAGTCGAGAAGACGGGCCGTGGCCGCGTCCAGGATGCGGTGGGCGTACGCGTCGTCGTCGACGGCGCGCGCCAGCACCAGCGCGCCGACCATCGTGGAGAACGCGGCGAGCGCGTCGTCTGGTGTTGCGTCCGGGTTCTTCCTGCGCATGGCGTCGGCGAGGATGTCGGCGAAGGTCTTCACGCCCGCCTCGAAGTGGCGCGGCAGTGCCGGGCCGTGGCGGGCCGCGTCCGGGCCGAGCGAGGCGATGACGCAGCCCGAACCCGGGCGGCCGCGGTGACCGGGCGTCAGGTAGCGGCGCACGAGGGCCGCGTACGCGCTCTCCCCCGCATCCGCCGCCGCGCGCCGCCAGCCGTCGATGCCGGTCTCCAGCGCGCGGTCGCACGCCTGGGCGATCAGATCGTCCTTGGACTTGAACTGTTTATAAAACGCGCCGTGCGTGAGGCCGGCCGCGGCCATCAGTTCGGCGAGGCCGACGCCGTCGAAGCCCCGTTCGCGGAACAGGCGGCTCGCCGCGTCGATGACGGCCTGGCGGTTTTCCTCCGCCTGGATTCGATTGACTCGCATGGTTTCCTCCAATTTGGCTGTCAATCATAATCCATTTTCCAAAATAGATGTCAAGCACAATCTATTTTTACTGCCGTAAAATACGTGTTTTCGACAAATGCAGCTTCCGTCCGCCATGCACATCAATCCCGAACGCAGCACCCGCCCCGACTACGACCTGCTGGTACGCCAGGTCGCCAGCGTCCTCGAGGGCGAGCGCGACCTCACCGCCAACGCGTCGCAATTCTCGGCGCTCGTCTACGACACGCTGGCCGACCTGAACTGGGCCGGCTTTTACCTCACCGTGCCCGCGAAATCGGGGACCGGCGAAGACCTGCTCGTCGGTCCGTTCCAGGGCAAACCCGCATGCGCCCGCATCCCGTTCGGTCGCGGTGTATGCGGCACGACGGCCGTCAAGCGCGAAACGATCGTCGTGCCGGACGTGCACGCGTTCCCGGGACACATCGCGTGCGATTCGGCGTCGAATTCGGAAATCGTTATCCCGCTCATCAAGAACGGGAAGCTGGTGGGCGTGTTCGATATCGACAGCCCGCTGCTCGACCGCTTTTCCGAAGAGGACAAGGCCGGGCTGGAGGCCATGGTCAAGGCATTTTTGGACGCAACCGATTGTTGAATGCCGCAAGGTGGGCACGGGGTGCCCACCCTACGATTCCGGCTACAATAGCCGCCTAACCTTTCTCTGCCCGCACCATGAACCAACTCGAACAGCTCAAGCAGTACACCACCGTGGTGGCCGACACCGGCGACTTCCAATCGATCAAGGCCTACGCACCGCAGGACGCGACGACGAATCCGTCGCTGATCCTGAAGGCCGTCCAGAAGCCGGAATACCGTCCGCTGCTGGAAAAGACCATCGCCGACTTCCCGAATGCGTCGACCGAGGAAATCGTCGACCGCCTCCTGATCGCATTCGGCACCGAGATCCTGAAGTTCGTGCCGGGCCGCGTCTCGACCGAAATCGATGCCGCCCTGTCGTTCGACACGGAAGCGACCGTCGCCAAGGGCCGCGAACTGATCGCCCTGTACGAAGCGGCCGGCATCGAACGCGCGCGCGTGCTGATCAAGATCGCGTCGACGTGGGAAGGCATCCGCGCCGCCGAGATCCTGGAGAAGGACGGCATCCGCTGCAACCTCACGCTGCTGTTCTCGCTGTGCCAGGCCGTCGCCTGCGCCAAAGCAGGCGTGCAACTGATCTCGCCGTTCGTCGGCCGCATTTACGACTGGTACAAGAAATCCACCGGCACCGACTACCAGGGTGCGGAGGATCCGGGCGTGCAGTCGGTCAAGCGCATCTACCAGTACTACCGCAAGTTCGGCTACAAGACCGAAGTGATGGGCGCGAGCTTCCGCAACACGTCGCAGATCCTGGAACTGGCCGGCTGCGACCTCTTGACCATCTCGCCGGACCTGCTGCAGAAGCTGGCCGACACCGAAGGCGCCGTCGAGCGCAAGCTGGTGGCGGATGCGAATGCGGACATCGAAAAGATCGCGCTGGACGAAAAGACGTTCCGCTTCATGCTGAACGAGGACGCGATGGCGACCGAGAAGCTGGCCGAAGGCATCCGCGCGTTCTGCGCCGACTCCGGCAAGCTGAAGAAGATGATCGAAGAGATGCGCTGATCCACACGGATCGCGCAAACAAAAACGGCAGCCTGCGGGCTGCCGTTTTTCGTAACAAAGCGCGTTTCAGGGAGGATCAGGCGTGTGCCAGTGCCGGCACCGTCTGCCGGCCCGCGACACGTGCGGGCTGCGGTGCCTCGAACGCCTCCAGGCGGAACACGCTGACCAGCTGCCCCAGCGCGGCCGCCTGTTCCTGCAGGCTCTGGGCCGTGTTGGCCGCCTGCTGCACGAGACCCGCGTTCTGCTGGGTCACCGTGTCCATCTGCGTGATGGCCTGGTTCACCTGCTCGATGCCGGCGCTCTGCTCGCGGCTCGCGTGGCTGATCTCGGCCATGATCGCATGCATGCGCTGCACGCTGCCCAGCACCTCGGTCATCGTCGCACCCGCTTCCGCGACGAGCACGTTGCCCGCCTCGACCTGATGCACGGAGCTGCCGATGAGTTCCTTGATCTCCTTCGCGGCGGCGGCCGAACGCTGGGCCAGGTTGCGCACTTCCGTCGCGACGACGGCAAAGCCGCGGCCCTGCTCGCCGGCGCGGGCCGCTTCCACGGCCGCGTTCAGCGCCAGGATATTCGTCTGGAACGCGATGCTGTCGATGACGGCGATGATGTCGACGATCTTCTGCGACGACGCGTGGATCGCGCCCATCGTGTCGACGACGCGCGCCACGGCGGCGCTGCCCTTCTGGGCAACGCCGGCCGCCGTGTCGGCCAGCGCATTCGCCTGGCCGGCATGGTCGGCGTTCTGCTTCACGGTCGACGTCAACTCTTCCATCGACGCAGCCGTCTGTTCCAGCGAGCTGGCCTGCTGCTCCGTGCGCGACGACAGGTCGAAGTTGCCGCCGGCGATTTCGTCGGAGGCCTGCGAAATGGTCTCGGTCGCGCCGCGCACGTCACCGACGATCTTCGCCAGGTTGTCGCGCATGGATTTCATCGCATACAGCAGGCTCGATGCGTCGCCGGCACGCGTGTCGACCCGTACCGACAAGTCGCCGGCGGCGATGCGCGAAACGATCTCGGTGGCGTAATCCGGCTCGCCGCCAAGGCGGCGCATCAGCCAGCTCGTGATGAACACGGCGCCGGCCGCGCCCAGCAGGACGCTGCCCAGCACCAGCGACACGATCCACACACGCGACGCCGCGTAGCGCGCATTGCCCTCGACCGCCGCGGCGCGGCCGCCGTCCGTGTACATGTCGACGATCTTGTCGACGTGGCCCCGCAGCGCGACGATCAGCTTGTTGGATTCGCCGCGGATCAGCTTCTTGGCCAGCTCGTCGTCGTCGGCACGTGCGGCAGCGCGGATCTTGGCGTCTTCCACCATATAGCGGTCCCACATCTCGAGCAGCTGCGCGTACATCTGCTTTTCCTCGGGCGTTTGCAGCAGTTTTACATAGTCGTCCTGCATCTTGTGCAGGTCGTCCAGGTCTTTCGCAATCACTTTGTCGTACTTGTCCATTTCCGCCGATTCGTTGGAAATGATGTATTGCAATTCACGCGTACGAATACGCGCAATCTGCGATTTGATGTCTTCGATAACGCGAATGCTGGGCATCCAGTGCGACGACAATTTCATCGAAATGTCATTCACTTGTGCTAATTGCCATATTGCGACTCCACCCACGAGGGCGGCGAACGCAATCACTGCGGCAAATGCAATTCCCAATTTAGTAGCGAGGCGCAAGCTTGATAAATATCTCATGTTAACCGTTTGATTATGTTGACCTGCATGTTACAATGTTTCCTTACGTCAACCATCATAACGCACATGGGTTGTCTACACATCCCAATTTTTCACTCTTGTCGAGTTTTGCGACATATCGTTCTCAATTTTGAAACGTGACATTTCTGCACACGGATGTTCAAAAAACAGAAATTAGATTGCGACAAGACATCGGCATCTTTTAAAATTCAAAACTTACCCCGCGGCAACTTTCGGAGTTCTTGACATGCTCACATCCATTTCCCACATTGGCAAAATCGCATTTGCCAAAGCTGCAATCGACTGGAATGCAGATCTCGATACCATCATCGAAATATTGTCGAAACATTTTGATGGATTCAATGACAACGGCTTTTATGCGCACCCCAATGAGGTGCAATTGCGCACCGAATTGGCGCGCGTTCCGGCATTGGCCCATTTCACCGAAGGATTACTCGGCCTGCACACGCACGGTGCCGTGATCCATCATCTCGGCCTGGCCGGCGAGCCGGAAGATCGCCGCAATGCCGCCCTGTACGCGCTCACGCTGATGCTCGGCTATCCGACCTCGACGGACCAGCGCACCGGCCGCGTGGCCTGGGACGTGCGCGCCCGTCCGGTCGAGGAAATCGACGGCCGCTTCACGACCTTCTCCGAGCGCATCGGCAGCGCCGACATGCACACGGATTCCTCGTTCTACCCGATGCCGGAAGAGCAGTTCATCCTGTACGTCGTGAACGCGGCGCGCTGCGACGGCGGCCATTCGCTGCTGGTCGACGGCGAGGCCATTTACGAGGCCCTGCAACGCACCGAGGAAGGCCGCAAGGCATTCGACCTGCTCAGCACGACGCCTGTACCGTTCCGCGTCCCGGCCATCTATGCCGCCGGCGACAACAACGTCGAAGTGCATGTGGCGAAGGTGTTCGGCCCGTCCAAACGGCCCGGCGCGCGCTTCACGATGCGCTGGCGCTACGACTCCATCAAGAAAGGTCTCGACGCCCGTCCAGACCTGGACACGCCCGAGCTGCGCGCCGCGCTCGCGCTGATGAACGACGTGGCGGAACACGGTGCCGAGCGCTTCAAGGACCAGCTGCCGACCGACACCCTGATGCTGGCCGATAACCACCACATGCTGCACGGCCGCACGACGTACACGGACGAGCGCCGCCACCTGATCCGCATCCGCATTTCCGATATCCCCAACGCCGAGCGCATCGGCCCGTCCGGCGTCGTCAGGGATTGAGATGACGAACACCGTCCTGACCCGCGCCGCCGCACACCAATCTGCCGGCGCGGCGCAAGCCCCCGCCGACGGCCTGCCCGCAGCACGCCGCCGTTGGGCGATGCTGGCCCTGATGACGGGCGTGTCGATGGCGTCGCTCGACACGGCGATCGCCAACACGGCCCTGCCCGAACTGGCCCGGCAACTGCACGCGAGCGCCGCCGCTTCCGTCTGGATCGTCAACATCTACCAACTGGCGATGGTCGCCACGCTGCTGCCGTTCGCGGCGCTGGGCGAGCGTGTCGGCTACCGCCGCGTCGCCACGGCCGGTCTGGCGCTGTTCACGGTGGCGTCCTTATTGTGTGCGTTGGCGTGGAACCTGCCGCTGCTCGTGGGCGCGCGCCTGCTGCAGGGCCTGGGGGCCGCTGCCCTGATGGGCGTGACGACCGCGATGATGCGCGCCATCTACCCATCGAATCTGCAAGGCCAGGGCTTCGGCCTGAATGCCCTCGTCGTGGCGGTGGCCTTCGCCGTCGGCCCCACGCTCGCCTCGCTGATCCTGGCGCTGGCCTCGTGGCCGTGGCTGTTCGCCATCAACGTACCGATCGGCGCCGCGGCGTTCGTGCTCGCGCGCCGCGTCCTGCCCGACAACGTGCGCGGCAAGCATGGCTTCGACGTAAATGCGGCGCTGTGCAACGTGGGCGCGTTCGGCTTCCTGATCCTGCTGCTGGGCGATGCCGCGCATGGCGTGTCGCCCGCCCGCCTGGGCCTGGAAGCGCTGGCGACCATCGCGTGCTTCGCGCTGCTGCTGCGGCGCCAGCGCGGGCATGCGGCGCCGATCCTGCCGACGGATCTGCTGGCGCGGCCGCTGTTCGCGCTATCCGCAATGACGGCCGTGTGCACCTTCGCCGTCCAGAGCCTCGCGTTCGTCGCCCTGCCCTTCCACTTCGAGCAGGTGCTCGGCCGCTCGCCCGTCGAAACGGGCTTCCTGCTGACGCCCTGGCCCGTGCTGGTCGGGATCATGGGCCCGATCTCCGGCCGCCTGTCGGACCGCTACGAATCCGGGCTGCTGGCCGGCATCGGCCTGCTCGTGCTGTGCGCCGGCATGGCAGCGCTGCTGTGGATGCCGGACGCGCCGTCCACGCTCGCCATCGCATGGCGCATGGCCGTATGCGGCATCGGCTTCGGCCTGTTCCAGGCGCCGAACATGAAGGCGATCATGGGCAGCGCGCCGCGCGAACGGGCCGGCGGCGCGAGCGGCATCGTCGCGACGGCACGCCTGACGGGCCAGGCGTTCGGCGCGGCGCTGGTGGCGGGCTGCCTCGTGCTGTCGGAGCATCACGGCACGACGTATGCGCTCGCAGCGGCGGCGGGTATCGCGCTGCTGGGTGCGTTGATCAGCTTTGCGCGGCTGCACCCGCGCACGCGGGGCTGACGAGGACCGGGATCACTGCGTGAACGCGATCAGTTCGATGTTCAGTTCACGCATCCCGGCCGGCGCATAGATCGCGATCGCTTCCGCTTTCAGCGCATTGTCGTACAGGCCGTTCCTGGTCGACACCGAGAAATAATACGTATCGGGACGGACCGGCACGGCGGCCGGCACCTGCGGCATATGGGTCAAGACGATGCCGGGAAGGGCCGATGCCACGATGCGTTCGATATCGTCGGGCGATCCGATCTTGAACCGGATCGGCACGGCGGACACCAGCTCGAGCGCCGGCATGTCCGCGCTCACGGCAAGGCAAAGCTGCGTGTCCTGGGTCAGCTTCGCCGGATCGAGCGCGCCCCTGAAGTGGGTACGGCGGCTGTCCTCGGCGACGAGCGGAATGATGAAGTACCTGGCCGAGATGACGGTATCGACCAGTTCCCGGATCACCGCATCGAGCTGCGCGAACGTGACGCCGGGATCCGCATGGTCGTAGGCCGGCAGATCCGACGTCGCGTAGCGGTCCGAAAACGTCAACAGGCCACCCGCAAGCGCGAGCAGCTTTTCGTACAGCGCTTCCGGATGCTGTACCCGTGAACGCGCGCAGTGCTGCAGGGACGCGTTCGCCGTACTGATGATGTTCAGCATCCACCATGATGTGATGTCGCCGGCGTGGACCTCGAAGGTGGACGCGTTCGTCTTCCGGTATGTGGCGTGAAGAGACACGATCTTCGCCGTCAATGCGCTCATCAGGCCGTCGAGCAGTTGCTGGAGCGGACGGGCCGCACTGATCGCCACGCACGGCGGGACGAATGCCGGGTCGACCTCGAAACCGCCACGCGGATCACGATGGATCCGCAGCATGGGAAAACTGACGTGGCCATCGCGCGGTTCGGCGTGCGTGAGAAGCCGGACCCGCTTCTTCAGGAACGGGACATCGATCGGCACCGCGTCGCTGAACAAGTCGGATGTTTCCGACTCGGCCAACGCGTAGCGGGCGCCCTCGTCCGCATTGGCACCGTGCGGCCTGATGGTCGGAAGCGCGGCATACATCGTGAACGTGTTGATGTCCTGGGGCAGCCGGGTCAGGTCGACCGGGACCGGTAACAAGTCCGTCGCGGGGGCCTCGTAGACCGCACCGTCCGGGAAGATCAGTGACATGGCCCGGGCTTCGAGCAGGTTGTGGCCCAGCGCATCCATATTCCACTCCAGCAGGCGGGCGCCCCAGAAATTCGGATTGAGCGCCGACGCGATCCTGAGCAATCGCGTCTCGTGGTACAGGTCCTGCCTCTGGAAATGCTGGGGGCCCAGCGTCAACCCCTCCGACCACAAGATCTTCGCACCCAGGCTCATCGTTTCCTCCTCGTTCAAAGGTTGCTCGAGAAAGCATGGCGGGCATTGCGCATCGGTCTGTTGAGAGGGCGCAACTTTATTCTCAGCAAGAGGGGAATAATGGCGGCTTTGAAGGAAACCAGCATGCAGAGTTTCACGCCAGGTTTGTTCGACCGTCTGGATACCGATGACGACACCGCGCACACGTGGAAGGAGAGCATTACGCGCGACCTGGAAGCGCTCCTCAACACCCGTTCCGCCTTGTTGCCCGATACGCTGGCCGACTATCCCGAGGTCAGCGGATCCATCGTGAATTACGGCCTGATCGATTTCGCCGGCATGTGCATGACGAGCGACACGGACCAGAAACGCATCTGCACCGCGGTCCGGCTGGCCATCGAGCGACACGAACCGAGGCTGCACAAGGTGACGGCAACGCTGCAGCCCAGGAAGGGCGCCATCAACCGCGTCGACTTCGTGATCACCGCCCAACTGAAGAGCGCGCCGGTGGCCGATCCGATGCATTTCAACGCCGTGTTCCAGCCCTCGCTCCAGCGCTATTCGATCCAGAGCGTGCGTAACGCTCCCTAGGCACCCACATCATGGATGAACTGTTAGCGCAATACGAACGCGAGCTCGTCACCATGCGGCAGCTGTGCCGCGAATACGCCGAGCGCTATCCGAAAGTCGCGGCCAAGCTGCAACTCGGCGGAGACGCCTGCGACGACCCGCATGTCGAACGCCTCATCCAGTCCGTCGCCCTGCTGTGCGCCCGTGTCTCGAAGCGCCTGGACGACACCTATCCGCAATTTACGGAAGCGCTGCTCAACCTCCTGCTTCCGCATTATCTGAGACCGTTTCCGTCGTGCGCGATCGTGCGTTTCCTCCCGACCGCCGGCGGCGGCTCAGCAAACGTACCGCGCGGGACGATGCTCGAATCGGCACCGGTGCGCGGCGTGCACTGCAAATTCCAGACCGCATACGATGTCGCGCCCTCCCCGGCCGCCATCGCCTCCGCCTGGTTCGATGCGGTGATCCGCGCGCCGTCGTCGGCCCCGGTCGCGCCGGGCGTGACGGCGGCGATCGGCATCGAATTCGCAGCCCCGGCGCCAGCCGGCACGCCCGCGCCCATGCGGGTTTATCTCGACGGCGACGCTTCGTTCTGCGCGGCGCTGCGCGACGCGCTGTTCATGCGCACGGCGTCGGCCTACGTCCAGGCGGGCGCGGACGGCCCCTGGATACCGCTCGCCGCGATACCGGTCGCGGCGGTCGGGTTTGGCGACGACGACGCCCTGATCCCGTTCGACGCCCGCTCGCACCGTGCCTACCGGCTTCTCGCGGAGTATTTCGCCTTCCCGGAAAAATTCAACTTCGTCGACATCGACGTCGCCGCGCTCCGCGCGCGGCTGCCGTCCGACTGCGCCGGCTTCACGCTGCACCTGGCGCTGGCGGACATCGCGCCGGGATCGGACCAGGCGAGGATGCTCGCCGGCCTGTCGGCACAAAGCCTGCTCACCGGCTGCACCCCGGTCGTCAACCTGTTCAGGCAGCCGGGCGTCCCGGTAGCATACACGCAGCGCACCGCGGAATACTCGGTCCTTGCCCATCCTGCGCAGGCATCCGGGTACGAGGTGTATTCGGTCGACAGGGTCCACATGGTGCGGCAGCGCGGCAAGGACATCGCGCCCATCGAATTCCGCCCCTTCTATGCGCTGCGCCATGGCGAAAGCGATGCGCACAAGGGACGCTACTGGATACTGCGCCACGACGACACGCTGGCGGTCACCAGCCCGGGCCATGAAAAAGTCATCGCGCTCGTCGATACCCACGGCGAACCGCTCGAGGTCGATCAGACGACGCTGTCGATCGACCTCACCTGCACGAACCGCGACCTGCCCTGCCTGTTGAAATGCGGGTCGACCGACAGCGACCTGACGATACCCGGCGCGGCGCAGGGCGGGAGGATACGTTTCCTGCGCAGGCCCACGCGCCCCCATCGCCTGGCGAACGGCCAGGGCGCGCACTGGCGCCTCATCTCGCACCTGACGCTGAACCACCGCGCCCTGGCGCTGGAAGGCGCCGACGGCCTGCGCGAGATGCTGGCGCTGTACGACGTCACCGGGTCCGTGGTGTCGCGACGCCAGATCGCGGGCGTCGTCGGCCTCGAACATGCCGAGACAACGGCGTGGCTCAGGCATAAGCGCGGCGCCTCCCTGGCGCACGGGACCGAAGTGCGGCTGACGATCGACGAAGAGGCCTTCGTCGGCGCCGGCCTGCACCTGTTCGTGCAGGTCATCGACCAGTTCTTCGCGCTGTACGTCCAGATGAACAGTTTCATCGAGCTGGTAATCCTGTCGCACCACACCGGAGAGGAGCTGTTCCGATGCAAACCACGAAGCGGGAGCATGCCGCTGTCATGACCGAGCGGCTGCTCGCGGCGCCGTACCGATACAGCTTCGCACAACTGCTGAACGTCCTGGTACGGATGCTGCGCCGCCAGGGCATTCCTTACGCCCAGGCGTTCAACCGGGTGCTGCGCTTTCGTAACAGCGTGTCGCTGGCTTTTGCGGCGAGCGAGATCGAAAGCCTGCAGGTCGAATCCAGCGACACTGCCGCGCCCCCTCGTATCCACATCACCGCCGCATTCATCGGCTTGTTGGGCGCGAGCGGCACGTTGCCCCTGCATGACACGGAACGGGCCGCGGCCAGGACGGGCGTGGCCGACGACGAAAGCTGGAAGCCGTTCATCGACCTGTTTTCGAACCGGGCCATCGGCCTGTTCTACGAGGCGTGGGGAAAATACCGGGTCGAGCACGGCCTGGACACGCGCGCCCGCGACGATCTGCTTCCGCTCCTGACGGCATTGGGTGGCTTGCGGCCCACCAGTTTCGGACCGGACCGCCCCTTTGGATCCGTTCCTGCGGAAGCGGCCGCGTTCTACGCTGGCCTGCTACGGACACGCCCGATTGCCGCTTCGACCGTGGAACGCGTGCTGGCCGACTACTTCGGCGTGCCCGTCCGGCTCGAAGAATTCGTCGGCGCGTGGGATCCGATACCGGCCAGGATCCGCAGCACGCTCGGCGTCACCGATCCAACGCTCGGCTACGGGGCCGCGCTGGGTGCACGCGCGTGGCGCAACGACTTGCGTGTCCGCCTGCATATCGGCCCTCTGGATGAGGAACAGGCAAAGGCCTTTCTGCCGCAAGGGCGGGCTCACGCGGCATTGCAGGAAATGGTCAGCCTGTTTGCGGTGCCCACCGTCCAGTATGAAGTCAGGCTCTTGCTGGACAAACCGTGTCTGAAACCGTTGACCTTGAGGACCCAAGGGCAGGAACGGCGACGTCTGGGATGGAATTCATTCCTGACAGGTACGGAAGGCAAGGCGAGTCGGCCGGAGATTCGAGCCAACCTTGCTACCAATCAAGGTTAGCCATCATCCGGTTCAGTACCTTAACCGGCGGAAATCAGAAACCTGACAAGCCATTGGAGGCGTTGCATGGATGGGAGCCAAGCGATCGCGGCAGGCGCTGCGCTGTCGGTATTCGGTCTCGGTGCGCAGCACGACCGTTTGATGCGCCTGGAATTCCCCCGGGGCGACGGGCCTGATCCCATTCTCCTGCCGAACCGGATGACCGCACGCGAAGAAATCTCCCGCTGCTTCCGTGTCGAGGTCGAACTCCTGTCCGATGACGCGCGGATTCCCCTGAAGGCGATGATGGCCAGGATGGTCACGATTTCCATCGTGCGCGAAGACGGCTCGCTGCGCTACTTCAACGGCTACGTCACCGAGTTCCAATTCATGCGCGCCGACGGCGGTTTCGCGTTCTATCGCATGGTGTTCGAGCCCTGGCTGGCATTCGCCAGGCTGCGCAAGGACAACGTGTCGTTCCACGGCAAGAGCGTCATCGAATTGACCGAACTGACGTTTGCCAATTACCGCCAGGCCGACTGGCATGCGGCCACCGTCGGCGACTATCCGCGCATGACCTGTGCCAATCAGTACGACGAGACCGACTACAACCACCTGCACCGCCGCTGGGAAGATCTCGGGCTGCACTACTGGTACGAGCATCGGGCGGACGGGCATACGCTCTGGCTCAGCGACAAGAGCACGCTCGCACAGCCCATCGATCCGTCCGGGATCGACGATTCAGGAGAGATTCCGTTCCGCGACAAGGCCGGTTCGCTCGAAGACGACGGCATTCGGGAATGGAGTCCCGTGCGGCGCATCGGGTCGGGACAGACGACCCTGGCCAGCTTTGACTACAAGAATCCGGTCACGCAGCGGTCGACTGCCGAGTCATTGAATGACCAGGGCGACGTCTTTCCGTACGAGATCTACGAAAACACGGGATCGTACGGTTTCCGCACCCACGACGACGGCGAAAAACTCGCGCAGCAGCGCATGGGCGAGCGCGATGCGAACACCCAGTATTTCGAAGCCCGAGGCAACGACCGTACCGCCCAGCCGGGCCGGTGCTTCAAGCTCGGCGGGCATTTCAGCGCCGAGTTGCAAGCGCCCAAATGGGGTGAAGCACCTCACCCCAGCATCGCGAATCGGGACTACCTGATTCTCTCGGTCGACCACGAGGCCAGCAACAACTACCAGGCCGGGCCGGGTGCGCCGTCGCATTACGAGAATTCGTTCCGGTGCGTGCGCAAGGATATCCAGTGGCGGCCGGGCCGGCACTACAACAGCAAGCCTTGCACTTATCCCGGGATTCAGACGGCGATCGTCGTCGGGCCCGATGGTTCGGAGATCCATACCGATGGCTACGGGCGCGTCAAGGTCCAGTTTCATTGGGACAGGCTGGGCAATTATGACGAGAACAGTTCGCCATGGCTGCGTGTGATGTCGCCGGGAGCCGGCAGCGAATTCGGGAATATTCGCTTGCCGCGGGTCGGAGAGGAAGTGGCGGTGGTTTATCTCGATGGGAACATCGATCATCCGGTGATTCTTGGGGCGTTGTACAACTTTACGCATATGCCGCCGTGGCGGTTGCCTGAGCAGCAGGCGTTGAGCGGGCTGCGGAGCCGGGAGCTGCAGGCGGGAGAAGGCAACGGGCGTGGTAATCATCTGGTGCTCGACGATACGGCGGGCAAGATTCAGGTGCAGCTAAAAAGCGATCACCAGTGCAGCCAGTTGTCGCTTGGTCATATTACACGTATCGAAGATACTCGCGGACGCAGAGATGAGCGCGGTGAAGGCTGGGAAATAGCCACGAATAGCTGGGGCGTAGCGCGCGCTGGCAAAGGTATGCTGCTCACCACTGAATCACGGAACAATGCTGCTCTACACAGCAAGGATATGGGCGAAACCATCGAGCGCCTATCTGCGGCCGGCGATATTCACGAAAACTTGACAGAGACGGCCAGGCTGAACAGTGCACAAGATTCGCCGGCACAACAGGGAGCCGTGGTCGACGTCATCAAGAAGCAAAATGACAGCGTCAAAGGTAACAGGAACGAGGGCACTAAGTTCCCGGAGCTGGCCCAACCGCACCTAGTGTTGTCCAGTCCTGCAGGCATCGCGACTTCCACAGCGCAGTCCACGCACATCGCCAGCGATGGGAATACCGCGTTAACCACCGGCCGTAGCCTGTCAATTGCTAGCGGAGACAGCGTCTTCGCCAGTATCCGCCAGACCTTCCGCCTGTTCGTGCACAAGGCCGGCATGAAGCTGGTCGCCTCGGCAGGAAACATCGACATGGAGGCGCTATCGGACAGCGTCAATCTTTTGGCCAAACTAAATATTACGCAGAGCGCCAATACGATCTCTATTACCGCCAAGGAAGACGTAGTAATCAATGGCGGAGGCAGCTATGTGAAGTTCTCTGCCAGCGGAATCGAACATGGCACCAATGGCACCTTTGTCGCGCATGCGACAACGCACAGCTTCGTTGACGCCAAGAGCATAGACGCCAACGTACTGATCCCTAGTCAGGGCGGTCACGATCCAAAAGGCACTTTTATCTTCTCAGCATAAGCGGGCGACGCAATCAAGATGATCATCACTTATCCCATTGACATTCCGTACACCAAGGGAAGCCAGCAGCGGGTAATGCCCGATGCGATGTTCAACAACAGCGAAATTCTGAGCGGCCCCTACCCAATGGGAAAGAACCGTTTTTGGCATGGAGGCGTGCACGTACACCCGAGCGACCGTACCACGCCGATTCGCGCAATCGCCGATGGTGAACTGGTGGCCTACCGCTACGACGATGCCGACTCCACCGACGCCTACTTTGACAAGGTGCCGTACTCGCGAAGCTTCGTCCTGCTCAAGCATGAAGCTGAACTCGGCCAGACTACCTTAGGCATCTCCAAGTTGACCTTTTACTCGCTCTACATGCACCTGCGCGCGTGGGACGAGGTCAAGAGCAAGACCGGTGCGCAGGTGGTTAACTTTCTGCGAAAAACCGTAGCGGAACATGCGCAGCTTGATAGAAATGGACAGCCGGTGCTGGGCAAACACAAGCACCCCGCCGTGGTCAAAGCCCATGTCGAATGTGTCGCCCCGACCGCTGATGGCGCCTGCCATTGCGACAGCGGTTACCAGCGCGTGAGGCGCGGCGATATCCTGGGTTACTGCGGCAGCATTCCTGACAATATGACCACGCCATCGCGTGGCATTCACTTCGAAATCTTTTTCGACGACGTAACGTTCCTCGACAACGCGATTAAAACGGTGTGGGGCCGTTGCGTCCTTACCAGCGAACTGAACGTCTTAGAAGAGTTGCAGGTCAAGGAGATAATCGCCGTCGATCCCGCTAAGCCCCTGACAGTGGCCGAGAAAGAATCCGGCGACGGCTACAAAAAAATCACTATCGATAAGCATTCCTATTGGGTGAGCGACGACCAAATCACCAATGCAGAACTCGATGCATCGGGCCCCAAATACACGAAGCAGACAACCAAGCAAGGCCAATATCACGCAGGTTCCGCAGCATTACACTGCTACAGGAAAGATCCGAATAAGAACCGCAAAACGTTGGCCAAAGCCACGCGAATCGTCCCATGGGTTGATCCATGGATGAAAACTGGCGAATTCCGGGAGGAAGCAGTGGATGGAAAAAGCTGGGTGCAGGTATACATTCCTGACACCAACAGCTTATATTGGGCCGAAAAATCTACACTTCATTACACCAGTGACGCCGACTGGCTGGATTTTCATAAAGTTGAAGAGCATGGCCAGTTTAGCAAGGATGGATTTATCGACAACGACGGCATCCAGATGCTGTGTGATGCCTCCAGAAAGGACCGTGCTGACAAAAATCTCAAAGCAATGGATGCCAACCAAAACAAGTTGCGGCACCTGATCACATGCCACCCAACCGAATGGAGCAAACAGGATATTCCGAAGCGCTTCATACGAGTCACACACGAAGACTTTGGCACATCGAAATTGACACCAGAGCAGTTTACAAAGCTGACTACGCATATCGAGCGACTCTCGTTTTGGGAACAGGTGCCGAGCTTGCCCACTGCCACAACGCTTTGGCATGCTCATCCGATCAACTTCATCGAGCATCTAGCGAAATGCATGTGGCTCTCGAAAAATGAACTGGAAATGATCTATCCCGAAAAAATCGGCTCGGACGAAGAGATCAGCCATGGTACTAAAGCCGAGGTGCGGGAAAAATACCGTACCGATATCAACAAATGCTGCTACCGCTACGGTATCTCCTCTCGACTGCGCCAAGCTCACGTCTTCGGTCAAGGTGCCGTCGAAAGCTTTAGTCTAAACCAAATGCTGGAAAAAGCTTCAGGCACCGGGTACGAGAATAACAAGATGCTTGGAAACTTACAGCCGGGCGACGGGCCTCGCTTTAAGGGGCGCGGCTTTAAGCAACTCACCGGTCATTATAACTACGCGGAGTATTGGTGCTTCAGAGGTTGGTTAAAAAAAGGAAAGGATTTCGATGTCGGCTGGGAGCATGATTCGACTAAACGTTACCCGAAGGTCGACAATCCTGAAAGAGTGATCGAAAGCAACTTCAACTGCATTGACGCCGGGTTTTGGTATATCGCCGTATTTCGGCACAATGCCGTAGTCGCTATGGACCAGGACGACGTGATCAAGGTCACCAAAGTCATCAATGGTGGCGATAATGGGAGCGTGGACCGCGCAGCATTCACCAGCCGGATAAAAAGGATTATTTTATGAGAGCATTAGCCTTGACCGCATGCGTAGCAATGTCATCGTGGGTTTTACAAGCGCAATCGGCAACGAATACCAGTTACAAAGTTCGTGACAGCAAACCGATGAAAGATGTCTCGATTCAAATAGTTTCTTTTGACGCTATTACCGGCTTGAACAAAAACGCCATCAAAAAAATCAACACAGCCTTGACAGCAACAGCTGCTACGTTCGAAAAGGAAGCTAAGGAATGCAGCGCTTACGCTCAAGGTCGTCTATGGGGATATGAATTAACTCTCGAAAAAGTGCTTCTCTCCGAAAAGTACCTAAGCGTGGTTTTCGCCAAGTCAACTGTATGCGCGGGATCGCCGGATCTAGAAAAGGAAGCTCGTGTTTTTTCTATTCCAACTGGCAACCTCGTCCCAGCAAGGGTCTTATTCAAACAGATGTTCCCGACTACCAAACTTCTTAGCAGCACGTCATCCAACAAAGAATTGATTCGACTCGACGAGGAAATGGGTGAAACTCTTATCAATGACAGCAAAGAGGTGTTTGCAACCTATGACAGCGAGTGCGAGTTTTACCTAAAGCATGCATCCTACCGAATTTGGATGGATGGGAAGAACCTGATTCTATTTCCTGAATTCATACAGCCCGCATCTTTCTGTCAGAAAGAATATTTAATCCGGCCCGAGGAATAAACGCCATGTCTCTTAAAGTTATCGTAGTCGGAAACTCGACTGACCACGGCGGAAAAGTGATCAGCGGTTCGCCATTGCACGACGTCGACGGTAAGCCCATCGCACGGCTTGGCGACCAAGTGGATTGTCCACAGCACTACCCGGGCGGCAAACCGCACGGGGTCAACAAGATCATTACCGCCCATCCCACCCTATCCGTGGGCGGCGTTGCTGTCGCCGTGGAAGGCTGCGTCACCGAATGCGGATGTAAATTGATCGGCACGCATCGTGCAAGCGTAGGTTGAGTAGGCCAATACAAACTTACGTTTGAATTCGATAGGTTTACCAGATGTCCGGTTAAGACAATCACATGGGTGCGATAGCTGATAACAACCAGTCATGCCCTTGCCCCGACATCTATATACCAACGCGCTCTGAGTGACTTCTTCCTTCGCTACGCACGTCCCGTCCGCAACCCCTCCAGATACGGATCAATCACACACTTCCCCAGCGCCAGCAAATCAAAATCCTGCGGATCAAACATCCAATTGCGAATCAACCCATCGATCATGGTCCACAGCCCCAGCGCCACGCGGCCCGGATCGATGTCGCGTGAGATGAGTCCCTTGTCGATGGCCAGGCGAATGCGGCGCTCGGCGCGGCTCTTCCAGTTGGCCAGGTTGTCCTGCCGGCGCTGGCGCACGGCGTCCATCTCCCCCACGAATTCCACTTTCAGCGTGGCGATCTCGAACACGCGGCGCGCGCCCGGATCGTTCACCGTCCGGTCCAGCACGGCCAGCATGTGATTGCGCAGGTCGACGAGCGGGTCGTTCGACTCCACCTGGTCCAGCACCTGCATCTCCGCTTCCAGCGGCAGGATCGCCCGCTCCATCATCGCGTTGAACAATGCCCCCTTGTCGTCGAAGTGCCAATAAATGGCGCCGCGCGTCACACCGGCCGCGGTTGCGATATGCTGCAACGTTGTACGAGAAACACCCTGTTCGACGAACAATTTTTCAGCAGCATCCAAAATGCTGTCGCGGGTCGCTGCCGCTTCTTCCTTGGTTCTGCGGGCCATCCGCCATACTCTCCGTTTTTATAGGTTGGAAACATTAAACATACACTCGTGATAGTATATCGGGGTTTTCCCAAAAGTCAGTAGTAAAACCGCCTGCCGTGCCGAAGAAGTGTGGCCGGACGGTTTTATTCTTTTTTCCACAAGAAGGAAGCATTGAATGCGCTCTGCCAACTCCTCCTCCCTCGCCCTGTCCAGGATCGCCGCGTGCACGCTGGTCGCCGTGGCCATGCTGTCGGCTTGCGGCTCCAAGGATAACGCCCAGGCCGGGCCCGGCCCTGCCGGCGCCAAGATGCCGCCTCCGCAGGTCGGCGTCATCACCACGAAGATCCAGCCGGTCGCGCTCGAGACCGAACTGCCGGCCCGCGTCGAGGCGATCCGCACGGCCCAGGTACGCGCCCGCGTCAACGGCGTCGTACTCAAGCGCCTGTTCACCGAGGGCAGCTTGGTCAAGCAGGGCCAGTCGCTGTTCCAGATCGATCCCGAGCCTTACCAGGCCCAGTTGAATGCCGCCCAGGCCGCACTCGGCCGCGCCCAGGCGAACTTGACGTCGACCGCCGCCACGGTCGAGCGCTACAAGCCGCTCGTCGAGGCGCAGGCCGTCAGCAAGCAGGAATTTACGAACGCCGTCGCCGCCCAGAAGCAGGCCGAGGCGGACGTCAGTTCGGCCAAGGCCCAGGTGCGCATCGCGAAAATCAATGCCGACTATGCGAACGTGTATGCTCCGATCTCCGGCCGCATCGGCCGCGCGCTCGTGACGGAAGGCGCGCTCGTCTCCGCCACCGAAGCGACGCAGATGGCGTTGATCCAGCAGACCGATAACGTCTACCTGAACATCACCCAGTCCGCCGCCGAACTGCAGCGCCTGCGCAAGAATGCCGGCGACAAGGGCCTCGGCGGCAGCGTACCCGTGACAGTCGTCGCGGACGACGGCACCGTACTGCCGACCAAGGGCAAGCTGCTGTTCTCGGACATCACCGTCGACCCGACGAGTGGCCAGATCACGTTGCGCGCCCAGGCCGCGAACCCGGACAACACCCTGCTGCCGGGCCAGTACGTGCGCGTGCGCCTGGCGCAGGCCGAGTTGCCGAACGGTATCCTGGTGCCGCAGCAGGCCGTCACCCGCGGCGGCCCGAACGGCGATACGCTGACGGTGATCGGCCCGGACAACAAGCCGGCCCCGCGCACCATCAAGATCGGTTCGCAGAACGGCGAGAACTGGGTCGTCACGGATGGCCTGAAGGAAGGCGAGCGCGTGATGGTGGACGGCTTCCAGAAGCTGCAGATGCTGCCGCCGGGTACGCCGGTGCAACCGGTGCCCTGGACGCCAGTCGGCACACCGACTGGCGCGGTCGGCGCTCCGGCTGCACCGGCCGCGCCCGGCGCGCAGGCGTCCGCCGGCAAGTAAGCAGCAAGGCTAGATAAACAGGAACCACAATGGCACGTTTTTTTATTGACCGCCCCATTTTTGCCTGGGTGATCGCGCTGTTCATCATGGTGCTTGGCGGTGTCGCCATCAAGCAGCTGCCGATCGCGCAGTATCCCACCGTGGCGCCGCCGTCGATCGTCGTCAGCGTCGCCTACCCGGGCGCTTCCGCGCAAACGCTGGAAGATTCCGTCATCTCCGTCATCGAACGCGAGATGAACGGTGCCGAAGGCATGATCTATATGGAGTCGACCAGCCAGGCCAACGGCACCGGCTCCATCACGATCAGCTTCGAGACCGGCACCAATCCCGACCTGGCCCAGGTTGACGTCCAGAACCGCCTCGCGCGCGCGACCCCGCGCCTGCCGGCCGCGGTGACCCAGCAGGGCGTGCGCGTCGACAAGGCCCGCTCGAACTTCCTGCTGTTCACGATCCTCTCGTCCGACGACCCGACCTGGGACACCGTCGCGCTGGGCGACTACGCGTCGCGCAACGTGCTGCCGGAGATCCAGCGGATCAAGGGCGTGGGCCAGGCGCAGCTGTTCGGTACCGAGAAGGCGATGCGCATCTGGATCGACCAGGCCAAGCTGGTCGGCTTCAACCTGTCGCCGGATGACGTCAACACCGCGATCCGCCAGCAGAACGCGCAGGTGGCATCCGGCACGATCGGCGACCTGCCCGTGGCCAAGGGCCAGCAGATCACCGCGACCGTCGTCGTCACGGGCCAGCTGGCCACCGTCGAGCAGTTCGGCAACATCGTGCTGCGCGCGAATCCGGACGGCTCCACCGTGCGCCTGAAGGACGTCGCCCGCATCGAGATCGGCGGCCAGGCCTACGCCACGTCGACCCGCCTGAACGGCAAGCCGTCGACCGGTATCGGCGTGCAGCTGTCGCCGACCGGCAACGCGCTGGAAACCGCGAAGCTGATCAAGGCACGCATGAACCAGTTGCAGAAGTACTTCCCGAAAGGGATGAAGTACTCGATCCCTTACGACAGCACGAAATTCATCCAGATCTCGATCAGCCAGGTGGTGGAAACCCTGATCGAGGCCGTGATCCTCGTGTTCATCGTGATGTACGTGTTCCTGCAGAACATCCGCTACACGATCATCCCGACCATCGTCGTCCCGGTCGCCCTGCTGGGCTCCTTCGCGACACTCCTGGCCATGGGCTTCTCGATCAACGTGCTGACGATGTTCGGCATGGTGCTCGTGATCGGTATCGTCGTCGACGATGCGATCGTCGTGGTGGAGAACGTCGAGCGCATCATGTCCGAGGAAGGCCTGCCGCCGCTGCAGGCGACGCGCAAGGCGATGGGCCAGATTTCCGGCGCCATCATCGGCGTGACGGTCGTGCTGATGTCCGTGTTCGTGCCGCTGGCGTTCTTCGCCGGCGCCGTCGGCAACATCTACCGCCAGTTCTCGATCGTGATGGTGTCGTCGATCGGCTTCTCGGCCTTCATGGCGCTGTCGCTCACGCCGGCGCTGTGCGCGCACCTGCTCAAGCCCGTGGAAGCGGGCCACCACATGGAGAAGAAAGGCTTCTTCGGCTGGTTCAACCGCACGTTCACGACGGGCGCCAAGCGCTACGAAGGCATCGTCTCCAAGATCCTCAAGCGTTCCGGGCGCGCGCTGGTCGTGTTCGTCCTGCTGGTCGGTATCGTCGGCCTGATGTTCGCGCGCCTGCCGAACTCGTTCCTGCCCAACGAGGACCAGGGCTACATCATCGCCAACATCCAGTTGCCGCCGGGCGCCACCGCCGAGCGCACGAACGTCGTCCTGCACGCGATGGAAGACTACGTGCTGAAGCAGCCGGAAGTGGCCGACATGGTCGCGGTGACCGGCTTCTCGTTCACGGGCCAGGGCCAGAACATGGGCCTCGCGTTCATCCCGCTGAAATCGTGGGACGAGCGCAAAGGCAAGGGCCAGAGCGCGCAGGACCTCGCGGGCCGCATTACGGGGCACATGATGGCGCTGCGCGATTCGTTCATCTTCGTCGTGAGCCCGCCGCCGATCCCGGAACTGGGCCGCGGCACGGGCTTCTCGTTCCGCCTGCAGGACCGTGGCGGCAACGGCCACGCCGCCCTGCTCCAGGCACGTAACCAGCTTCTCGGCATGGCGATGCAGAGCAAGGTGCTGACGGGCATCCGTCCGGAAGGCCTAGAAGACGCACCGCAGCTCAAGCTGAACATCGACCGCGACAAGGCCCAGGCGCTGGGCGTGACGTTCGGCGCCATCAACACGGCGCTGTCGACGTCGCTCGGTTCCGCGTACGTGAACGACTTCCCGAACGCCGGCCGCCTGCAGCGCGTGATCGTGCAGGCCGACTCGCCGCAGCGCATGCAGCCGGAAGACCTCCTGCGCATCAACGCGCTGAACACGAAGGGCCAGCCGGTGCCGCTGTCCGCGTTCGCGACGACGCAGTGGATCACGGGTCCGATGCAGACGTCGCGCTACAACGGCTATTCGTCGATGAGCATCACGGGCGACGCCGCGCCGGGCTATTCGACCGGCCAGGCGCTGGACGAGATGCAGGCGCTCGCGGCCAAGCTGCCGGCCGGCTTCGCGTATGAATGGACCGGCCAGTCGCGCGAGGAGATCCTCGCCGGTTCGACCGTGTTCGTGCTGATCGGCTTCGCGCTGCTGGCCGTGTTCCTGGCCCTCGCCGCGCTGTACGAGAGCTGGTCGATCCCGGTCGCCGTGCTGCTCGTCGTGCCGCTGGGCGTGCTCGGTTCGCTGATGGCCGCGTCGATGCGCGGCCTGCAGAACGACGTGTACTTCAAGGTCGGCCTGATCACCATCATCGGCCTGGCCGCGAAGAACGCGATCCTGATCGTGGAATTCGCGAAGGACCTGCAGGCGCAGGGCAAGTCGCCGTTCGAAGCGGCGCTGCAGGCGGCGCACCTGCGCTTCCGTCCGATCATCATGACGTCGCTCGCGTTCATCCTCGGCGTGCTGCCGCTGGTGGTCGCCAGCGGTGCCGGCGCCGCGTCGCAGCGCGCGATCGGTACCGGCGTGATGGGCGGCATGCTGACGGCGACGGCACTGGGCGTGTTCTTCGTGCCCGTGTTCTTCGTCGTCATCCGCGGATTCTTCAGGGGCAGCGAACGCCAGCGCAAGAAGTACGCGCACGAAGAAGAAAACACTGTCATCGACTCGAAAATCTGATGAACACCATGAAACGACTCACTCCCCTCGCGCTCGCACTCGTGCTGGCCGGCTGCGTGAACCTGGCGCCCAAATATGAGCGTCCGGCCGCGCCGGTCGCGGGCGCCTTCCCGACCGTGGAAGGCACCGTCAACAGCGGCAACGCCGTCGCGCCCGAGGCGCCCGCCGCCATCGCGTGGCAGCGCTTCTTCACCGATCCGCGCCTGCAGCAGCTGATCAACGCGGCCCTCGCCAACAACCGCGACCTGCGCGTCGCTATCCTCAACATCGAGGCGGCACGCGCGCAGTACCAGATCCAGCGCTCGAACCAGTTCCCGGCCGTGAATGCCGGCATCACGGGCCAGCGCCAGACGACGGGCAAGGACCAGCCGATCAACAGCCTGTACCAGGCCGGCCTGTCGGTGTCCGCGTTCGAGCTGGATTTCTTCAGCCGCGTGCGCAACCTGTCCGACGCCGCGCTGGCGCAATTCCTCGCCACCGAGGAAGCGCGCAAGACGGCGCAGATCAGCCTGATCGCGCAGGTCGCCAACACGTACCTGACGTTCCTCGCGGACGAGGAATTGCTGGCGCTCGTGCAGCAGACGCTCAAGACGCGCGAGGAATCGCTGCGCCTCACGAACCTGCGCTTCGAGAACGGCGTCTCGTCCAAGCTCGACCTGCAGCAGGCCGTGTCGCTCGTCGAACAGGCGCGCACCACGCTGGCCCAGGCCCAGCGCCAGCGCGCGCAGGACCTGAACCTGCTCACGCTGCTGATCGGCCAGCCGATCCCCGACAACCTGCCGGCCGGCGCCACGCTCGCGACGACGAACCTGCCGGACCTGCCGGCCGGGATGCCGTCCGACCTCCTGGCGACCCGTCCGGACATCCGTTCGGCCGAGCAGCAGCTGGTCGCGGCCAACGCCAACATCGGCGCGGCGCGCGCGAACTACTTCCCGCGCATTACCCTGACGGGCAGCGCAGGTACCGCGAGTTCCGAGCTGTCCGGCCTGTTCAAGAGCGGCACGTTCGGCTGGACCTTCGCGCCGCAGGCGATCCTGCCGCTGTTCGACTTCGGCCGCACCCGCGCCGGCGTCGAGGTCGCCCGTGCCCAGCGCGACATCGCCGTCGCGCAGTACGAAAAGTCGATCCAGACGGCGTTCCGCGAAGTGGCGGACGCGCTGGCCGGCCAGGCCACGTACAGCGAACAGCTGCGCGCCCAGCAGGCCGTGGCGGCCGCCGAGACGGACCGCTTCAACCTGTCCGACCTCCGTTACCGCAACGGCACCTCGAGCTACCTCGACCTGCTGGATGCCCAGCGCTCGCTGTTCACCGCGCAGCAACAGGCGATCCAGGCGAACCTGCTGCGCCTGCAGAACCAGGTCACGCTGTACCGCGTGCTGGGTGGCGGCTGGAGCGAGCCGGGGCCTGCGACGGCGGCCCGCTGATCTTCCGCGCGGAATGATTTCCGCGCGCCATTGCACGACCCCGACCGGGGCCGGCCGCGATTTCGGTATCATGAAATCGCAGGCCGGCCCCGGTTTCCATTGCATGCACGGGCGGCCCCGGCAGCCGTCGCCGGACGGCGTCCGCCAGGACCGCAACGCGCGCCGAGCCCGGCCTGTCCGGCACGGTCGCCCCTTGCGCCGCGCCCCACCCCATGCGACATTTTTTTCGTGCACATTGGAAAGCCATCGCCGCCATCGTCCTGCTCGTGCTGCTGGCGCTGGTGACCGTGAACCCCGGCGCCGCCATGCCGGAACCGCCATTGGCCGTACGCCTGCGCACCCACGTGACGGCGCTCGCAGGCGGCCCGCAGGATGCGCATTACATCGACAGCGTACTGCGGTCGGCCGGCTACGCCGTGCATGACCGCGGCGGGGCGGGCCGCGAACACCGGATCGAAGCGGTACTGGCCAACGTGGTCCCGGGCGCGAAGCCGGCGCGCACGTTCATCGTCGGCGCCCGCCTCGACGGCGCCGAAGACGGCGCGCCGGCGAATGTGGAAAGTACCGCGGCCGTGCTGGAACTGGCGCGGCTGCTGGCCGGCGTGCGGCCCAGCGACGGCACCGAGATCCGTTTCGTGTTCTTCCTCGTGCCGAAAGCCGGAACGATCCCCGATGCCGGCGACGCCGCTCCGCCCGGCGAGCGTCCAGGCAGCTTCATCGCCTACGTCGGCAGCCTCGCATCGTCGCGCCAGGTGCAGGATGCGCTGTCGGCATTCCAGAGCGTCGCGGCCGGGCCGGCGCACGGCCTGGCGACGCCGGCCTACATGCAGGGCGTGACCCTCTCCGACCGCGCATCCCGGCACCATGCCGGCGCCGGCCTGCCCGCCCTCATTCTCACGGACACGTCGTTCACGCGCTTCCCGTACCGCCAGGCAGAGAGCGCGGCGCCCGATACGGAGGAACCGCCCGAACAGGTCGTCTTTGCCGGCATGGCGCGCGTGGTGAGCGGCCTGGCGCGCACGCTTACGGCGCTGGCTGCGGGACAGCAGGGATAGTTTCCAACTGGCCAGCCGCCGTAGTGCCTTGCCGTGCGCGCGGATACAACCAGCCGAAGATGACGATAGCCGCAACTGCGCCGGCCAGCTGGGCCAGGACATAGCCCGGCACGTCCGCGAGCCGGATGCCGGCGCACGTCCCGGTCGCCGCACGCGCCAGCGTGAGGGCTGGATTGGCGAACGACGAAGATGCCGTGAACCAGTATCCCGCGACGATGAACAGGGCCGCCGCATACGGCGTGACGGCGGGCCGCGTGCGCGCGCAGCCGATGATCGTGGCCAGCAGGCCGAACGTGGCGACACCCTCGCTCCACCACAACGCCGCCCCCGTGCGCGCCTGCGTCGCGGCCGCGAACACGGGCTCGCCGAACATCCCGTGCGCGATCGCCACGCCCGCGAACGCGCCGGCCACCTGCGCCGCGACATAAGGCAGCACGAACACGCCCGGCAGGTTGCGCTGCCACGCTTCGGACAGGGTCACGACGGGATTCAGGTGCGCGCCCGAGACGGCGCCGAACGCGAGGATCAGCACGACGAGGCCGCAGCCGGACGCGATGGAATTGACGAGCAGCGCGATGGCCGCATTGCCGCCCGCCAGCCGGTCGCCCATGACGGCGGACCCGACGACGACGGCCAGCAGCAAGGCGGTGCCGAGCCCCTCGGCGACGAGGCGGCGGAACAGGTGGTCGAAGTGCTTCATGGCACGTATTGTGGAGGAGCATTCCGCCCCGGTGTACCGCCGTTCCGGTCTGCTCAGCCGATACGCAGACGCAGGGCCGGCCTACGCCGTCTGCCGGATCAGGGAGGGAATGATGTCGAGGAGGTCGGACATGGAGACGGGCTTCGACAGGAAGCGCACACCCGGCGGCATCGTGCCGGCTTCGATGGGATTGCCCGAGATGACGAGTGCCGGCAGGTCAGGCCGCAGGCTGCGCAAGGAGTGAATCACTTCGACGCCGTTCATGCCCGGCATGCGGAAGTCCGTGATGAGCAGGTCGACCGGACCGGCCTCAGCGGCGCGGACGGCGTCGCGCCCGTTACCGGCGACGGCGACGCGATAACCGGCAACGCTCAGGTAGCGCTCGAATACGTACAGGATGGCTTCCTCGTCATCCACGATCAGGATGCGGGGCGGTGCAGGTGGCATCGGCCAGCTTGCCTTTCATTGGAACTTATGCAAAACACACTGTAACACACCGCGCAAGTGATACCCGGCACGTTTCAATATGTCGAATTTACCGAATTCCGTTCAGAATCCTGTTGTATGTATCGCACACCACCCGCGGAAGTATCAGAATCGGTACTCATTCCCACACTGCGCTGGTGTGCTGCCTGAATTTTCCATTTGGCAACATTTATTGTCACTTTCACGAATTTCCAGGAGCGGCCGTGTTTCGATTCATTCCTTCCAGCGTGCGCAACCAGGTGCGGCTGGCCTTCATTCTCGTGATTGCCCTGTCCTTCCTGTCGAGCGCCCTGGCCATCTGGCGCCTGCATACGCTCGCCGGCGACACGCAGGCCCTGACCACCCAGCCGCTCGTCAAGGAAAGGCTGATCTCGAAATGGCTGCTGAACATCTCGGCCGCCGCCAAGCGCACGGCGGCCGTGGCCCGTTCCGCGGATCCGGCACTCGTCGCCTACGCAAGCAGTATGTGACCGACCGCGACCGCATCATGCAACTGAAGAAGGATGGCCACGGCGACGAGGCGCTGGCCCTGTTCGACAGCGGCTTCGCGCCCCACACGCAGCAATACGTGGACAAGGTGCACGCGCTGCTGGACATGCAGCACGCCGCGATCGACGAACGCGCGCAGAACGTGCTGGCCAACCGCATCGCAGCCAGACCGTGCCGCTGGCCCTGAGCGCGGCGACGACACGAGCCTGATGGCCGCCATGCGGCGCATGCGCGACAGCCTCGCCGGCATCGTCGGCGACGTGCGCACGAGCACCGTGACGATCGCCGGATCGGCCGACGTCATCGCGGCGGAAGCGCAGGATTTGTCGGGCCGCACCGAACGCCAGGCCGCGGCGCTGGAAGAAACGGCATCCTCGATGGAAGAACTGACGCAGACCGTCGGCCAGAACGCCGATCACGCCCACGAAGCCAGCACGCTTGCCGACCAGGCGGCCCAGGTGGCGCGCCGGGGCGGCGCCGTCGTCGACGAACTGGTCGCGACGATGGGCGCCATCGACGTGTCGTCCAAGCGCATCGCCGACATCATCGGTGTCATCGACGGGATTTCGTTCCAGACCAACATCATCGCCCTCAACGCGGCCGTGGAAGCGGCGCGGGCCGGCGAACAGGGGCGCGGCTTTGCCGTCGTCGCGAGCGAAGTGCGGGCGCTGGCGCAGCGGTCGGCGACGGCCGCCAAGGAGATCAAGGGCCTGATCGACGAATCGACGCAGCGCGTGGAACAGGGCGCGGTGCTCGCGCAGAAGACGGGAACGACAGTGAAGGACATCGTCGGCGGCATCGAGCGCGTGGCGGGCATCATGACGGGCATCGTCGCGTCGAGCCGCGAGCAGTCGAACGGCATCGCCCAGGTCACGCAGAGCGTCGCGCAGATGGACCAGACGAGGCAGCAGAACGCGGCGCTCCGAGAAAGCGGCGGCCACCGCCACGGCCCTGCAGGAACAGGCCGCGCACCTGGCCGCGCTGATGGCCCGCTTCCGCACGGGCCAGCCGGCCGCGCGCGGCGCGCGGCAAGCGACGGCCGGTTACTTAGGACGGTACAGCGCGCACAGCTTGTGACCGTCCGGATCGCGCACGTACGCGAGGTACAGCGGCCCGAGGCTGCTCTCGCGCAGGCCCGGCGGCGCCTCGATCGACGTGCCGCCGTGTGCGACGGCCGTGTCGTGGAACGCGTGGACCTGTTCGGGCGACGTGCACTTGAAGCCGATGGTGGCGCCGTTCGCGCACGTCGCCTCCGCACCGTCGATCGGTTCGGTGATGCAGAAATTACCGCCGTCGTGGCGGTAGAACAGCCGGTGCTGGCCTGTCGAATTCGTGTTGGCGAACGGTTCGCCCACGCCGAGGACGCCCAGCACGGCGTCGTAGAAGCGCCGCGCGCGTTCGATGTCGTTGGAACCGATCATGACGTGACTAAACATACGTATCCTTTCTAGAGAAGTTCGATGTCAGGCAGGTTGGCAAGCACCTGGTCCCACGTATCGTAACATTCCAGCGCCTCGACGACGACGGGCAGCGGCTCGGCCCAGATCTCCGGCAGCATGCGCTCCTCGCGCGTGCGCGTCGCGAACGCAAGCCTTTCCACGGGCGGCTCGAAGCGCGCATCGACGCCGGGCTTGTTGCCCCGCGCATCGATGCGGTACCAGCCGACGTCCTTCAGGTACACGGCGTTCAGGCCGTGCAGGCAGTACGGCGCCCCGCTGTCGCCGACCGACAGCCGCTGGTAGCACAGCCCCGCCGGGATGCCGTTCGCGCGCAGCAGCGCCGCGAGCAGGTGGCTCTTCGCATAGCAATAGCCCGTGCGGTGGCGCAGCACGTCGGACGCCTTGCATGTGACGGGGTTCGCTTTGACATCCACGCTGTGGCGGATCTCGTCGCGCACGAATTCGAAGCAGGCGCGCGCGACGTCCGTTTCGGACGCGGCACCCTCGGACAGCCGGCGGGCGGCGGCGAGGACATCCGGCGTGTCGAAGTCGATATAGGTGCTGGCGGCAAGATAGCGTTGCATGGTCGGCATCGTCATCCGAACTTGCCCGCCAACGCTGCGGCAAACACGAGGGCAACGGTGCAGAACAGGCCGAATTGCAGGCGTCTGTTCGTGGCGGTGGCAAGGGTGGCGCACAGCCCCACGACGAGGGGAACGAAGGCCAGTGTCGGATGCGTCATGATGGGAGCGGGTTGTCGAAGCCGCTACCTTAGCAGAACCGGCCCGCTCCAAAATGCTCACTTTTTCACTCGACCAGGAACATCTCCTGCAGGTCGTTGAGGAAGCGCTGCCCCAGTTCCGTCGGCCGGATCACGCGGAAATCGCGGTAGATCAGGCCTTTCGCCTCGGCCGCGTTCAGGGGCTTCTCGATCGCGTTGATCGGCATGCCCGTGCGCTCGCCGAACAGGTTCGGGTCGAACCCTTCCGTCAGGCGCAGCGTGTTCAGCATGAATTCGAAGCCCAGGTCGGCGCGCGCGAGCTCGCGCTCCTCCGCGACGGCATTGCCGTTGGCTGCCGCTTCCATGAACGACGCGGGCTGCTTGTAGCGCGCCTGGCGCAGCACGCGGTGCGGGAACGACAGCTTCGAATGCGCGCCCGCGCCGATGCCGAGATAGTCCCCGAACTGCCAATAGTTCAGGTTGTGGCGCGCGCGGTGGCCCGGCTTCGCATACGCCGACACCTCGTAGTGCCCGTAGCCCGCGGCGGCCGTGCGTTCCGCGATCATGTCCTGGATGTCGGCGCTTTCGTCGTCGCCCGGCAGGTCCGGCGGGTACTTCGCGAATACCGTGTTCGGTTCCATCGTCAGGTGGTACAGCGACAGGTGCGGCGGCGCGAACGACAGCGCCATGTCGATGTCGGCCTGCGCCTCGGCCAGCGTCTGCCCAGGCAGCGCGTACATCAGGTCGAGGTTGAAGTTGTCGAAGTTGGCCTGCGCGATCCCGACGGCCCGGATGGCTTCCTCGGCATCGTGGATGCGGCCCAGCGCCTGCAGGTGTTTGCTGTTGAAGCTCTGGATGCCGATCGACAGGCGGTTGATGCCGCTGGCGCGGAACGCCTTGAATTTCTCCGCTTCGAACGTGCCGGGATTCGCTTCCATCGTGATCTCGGCATCGAGGTCCAGCGGCAGCAGGGTGCGGATGTCCGACATCAGCCGGTCCAGCCCCGCCGCCGAGATCAGGCTCGGCGTGCCGCCGCCGATGAACACCGTGTGGATCTTGCGGCCCCAGATCAGCGGCAGCGATTGTTCCAGGTCGGCGCGCAGCGCGTCCAGGTAGGCCTGCTCGGGGATCGGCTCCTTGCTCTCGTGCGAATTGAAGTCGCAGTACGGGCATTTGCGGACGCACCACGGCCAGTGGATGTACAGCGCCAGCGGCGGCAGCGCCGCCAGGTTCAATGCGCCCGGTTGCAGATATTGCAGGGCGGCGCTCGCCGCGTCGCGCGGCGTGGTGGCCGGGCCGACAGGCTTGATCGGAATCATTTTAGCTTCCCGAGCTTGTCGACGAGCGCGCGCAGCGCCTGGCCGCGGTGCGACACGGCGTTCTTCTCGTGCGGTTCCAGTTCCGCGGCCGTGCGGCCGAAATCCGGCAACAGGAAGTGCGGGTCGTAGCCGAAGCCGTTCGCTCCGCGCGGCGCGTCGACGATCTGGCCGCGCCAGACGCCGTCCGCGATCACGGGCTGCGGATCGTCCGCGTGGCGCACGTACACGAGCACGCAGTAGTAATAAGCCGATTTGTCGGCGTGCGCCGCCAGGTCCGCGATCAGTTTTTCGCTGTTGCGGGCGTCCGACTTCGGCTCGCCGGCAAAGCGCGCGGAATACACGCCGGGCGCGCCGCCGAGGGCATTCACGCACACGCCGGAATCGTCGGCGAGGGCCGGCAGCCCGGTGAGACGTGCGGCGTGGCGGGCCTTCTGCAGGGCGTTCTCGACGAAGGTGCCGAACGGCTCTTCCGCCTCGGGGACGTTGAACTCGCCCTGCGGATGCAGTTCGAAGCCGATCGGGCCCAGTAGCTGGGCGAATTCCTTGAGCTTGCCCGCGTTGTTGGAGGCAAGGATGAGGCGTTGGGTCATTGCTGTCTCGGTCTGGACGAAGAACTGCGTATTTTACCGCTCATCCCGCGATACGCGCAGCCAGTCGCACGGCTCTGGCCCCCGGGCGCGGCGGCTTCTTATCATCGCGCCACTATAACTAGACAAGGAGACCACCATGACAATTCGCCAAGCCGCCGACCGGTACCCGCTCGCCGCCGCCATCCTGTGCGCCGGCCTGCAGTTCGGGATCACGATCCTGATCCTCAAGGCCGGCAAGGAACTCGCCCCGCCCGCCGGGTGGGGCAAGGTGAAGCTTGCCGCGTTCGCGTCGACCGTCGTGCTGCCGCTGCTGCTCACGCAGGCACTGGGCCTCTGGCGCGCCGTCGGCTTCGACCTCGACCGCCTGCGCCCCTCCCCGTTTTTCCTTGCCTGCTTCGTGCCGGTGCTGATGTTCGCATCGATGGGCCTCCGGCCTGACGCCCGCCCCGACGTGGGCGGCGAAGTCCTGATGCAGTTCGTGAACGCCTTCGGCGAGGAACTGCTGTTCCGCGGCGTGATCTTCGCCCCGCTGCTGCGCCTTCCCGTGTGGCAGGCGATCGTCGCGAACGGCCTGCTGTTCGGTTCCATGCACCTGATCCACGGGACGATGGACGGCGACTGGCCAGGTGCCGTCGTGTGGGCCCTGATGAGCGCCTGCGCCGGCATGATGTTCGCGGCCGCGCGCTACCGCACGGGCAGCCTGTGGCTGCTGGTGCTGCTGCACATGGTGCTGAACCTGGCCAGCATCTTTTCGAACGTGGCGTTCGTCGCCGGGGCGGACGTCAACCTGCTCGTGCAGCGCGCCACCAAGGTCGTCGAACTGGCGCTGGCGGCGTGGGTCATGCTAGGCGCCGCGCGGGGGCCGGTGGCGGTAGCCAGCGCACGTTAGCGGCTATCCGACAACGGCAAAACGTCATCCCCGCGCAGGCGGGGATCCAGGTTGCACGCGTCATCGCGGCGCCTGCAGCAATTGGCGGGAAGTCGTTTCCGGCAGTGCCGGAAACGACGACCAATCTACGCCCGCGGAAACACCATGCTCGCCTCGAACCCCGGTTCGAGGCGGCGCAGCGCGAGCGTACCCTCGTGCAGCTGGGTGATGGCAGTGACGATGGACAGGCCCAGGCCGTTGCCCGGCAGGTGGCGGCTCTGGTCCACGCGGTAGAAGCGGCGCGTGAGCTTGTCCATGTCCTCGGGCGGCACGCCCTGGCCGTAATCGCGCACGGTCAACGCCGGCGCGCCGTCCACGGTGGCCACTTCGACGTCCACCTTGCCCCCGTTGCGGCCGTACTTGATGGCGTTGTCGATCAGGCTCGCGAGGGCGCTGGCCAGCAGGTCGCGGTCGCCGCGGATCGTGGTGGGCGTGCCCGTGAAGTGCAGCGCGATGCCCTGTTCCTCGGCGGCCGCTTCGTACAATTCCGTCATGTCGTGCGCGATGGCGGCCAGGTCGAGCCGTTCGAAGGTGCCCGCGCGCACGCCGGATTCCAGCGCGGCGATCTGCAGCAGCTTGTCGAACAGCGAGATGACGCTGTCGATGTCCTCGATGGCCAGGCGCGCGTCAGCGACGAGGGCGTGCGGATCGGCCGAGGCCTGCAGCGCGCGGTCGAGGCGAGAGCGCACGCGCGACAGCGGCGTGCGCAGGTCGTGCGCGATCGAGTTGGACACGTGGCGCACGCCTTCCATCAGGGCTTCGATGCGGTCGAGCATGCGGTTGATGTCATCGCCAAGGCGCGCGAATTCGTCGTTGCCCATCACGACGATGCGGCTGGACAGCTCGCCCGCCGCGATGCGCGCCGTGGTGCGGCGGATACGGCCGATGCGCGCTTCCAGGCGCGAGCGGAAGATCTGGGCGCCGAAGAACGCGAGCAGGATCGACACGGCGGCGCTGATCAGCAGCGCGCGCTCGACGACGGTGCGGATGGCGTCGAGCTCGATCAGGTCGCGGCCGACGACGAGCCGGCTGCCGTCCTCCAGCCGCGTCGCGATCAGGCGCACGGAGACGGGCGCCCCGTTCCGTTCCATCCGGCCGAACGCCAGCTCGCGGGACGCCGGCAGGTCGCCGAACCAGCGCCCCATGTTGCCGGCCAGGATGCGGCCCTTCGCATCGACAAGGCCCACCACTTCCGTGTCGGTGTCGATCAGGTCGTGCAGCTGGGCGTCGATCTCGCGCACGAGGCCTATGCGGCCGTCGCGAAACCACGCATCGGCGAGATGCGTCTCCACGGTCATGATCTTGTTGTCGATCGAGTGCTCGAACACGCCGACCGTGCCGAAATAGACGATGGCGGACAGGGTCGCCATCGATACGGCCAGCAGCACGCCGTAGCCGACCGCCAGCCGGAACGCGATCGAGCCGCGCAGGCCGGGCCGGCCGCTATCGGGTGACCGGGCCATAGGTCGGCGCGGCGCTCAGCACATAGCCTGCGCCGCGCACCGTGTGGATCAGGGCCGGACTGAAATCCTTGTCGATCTTGCTGCGCAGGCGACTGATCTGCACGTCGATGACGTTCGTCTGCGGATCGAAGTGATATTCCCACACGCCTTCCAGCAGCATCGTGCGGGTGACGATCTGGCCTTCGTGGCGCATGAGGTATTCGAGCAGGCGGAATTCACGCGGCTGCAGGGTGATCGTCGTGCCCTGGCGCGTGACGCGCATCGTGCGCACGTCGAGCTGCAGATCGGCCACCTGCAGCACGGTGGCCTCGCGCGACCAGCTGTTGCGGCGGCTGAGGTTTTCCACGCGCGCCAGCAGTTCCGACATGACGAACGGCTTGGTGAGATAGTCGTCGCTGCCCGCGCGCAGGCCCCGCACGCGCTCGTCGACGCTGTTCAGCGCGGACAGGATCAGCACCGGCGTGCCGTCGCCGCGGGCGCGCATCTGTTCGAGGATGCCCAGGCCGTCGACCTGGCCGGGCAGCATGCGGTCGAGGACGACGACGTCCCAGCGCGTTTCCTGCAGGCGGCGGTTGCCCGCCTCGCCATTCGTTTCCGCCTGCACGGCATAGCCGGCCGCGCGCAGTCCGCTGCAGAGGTAGTCGCGGGTTTCGGTATCGTCTTCGATCACGAGGCAGTTCGGCATGGTTCGGCTCTTGGTGTTAAGTGGACTATAGCATGGAGGCCAGGTGGGCCATCACGGCCACGACGTGGTCGATCTGGGCACGCGTATGCCCGGCATTGAGCATGAAGCGCAGGCGCGCCTGGCCCACGGGGACCGCCGGGAACTGGATCGCGTCGACGTGGATGCCCTCCGCGCGCAGCGCGCGCTGGAAGCGCTGGCACAGCGCCGCATCCCTGACGAGCACGGGCACGATCGGCGTCTGCGTCGACGTCAGCGTGTAGCCCAGCGGGCGCATGCGCTCGACGAAGTAGCGCTGGTTGTCCCACAGGCGTGCGCGGCGCTCGGGTTCTTCCTGCAGCACGTCCAGCGCGGCCAGCAGCGCATTGGCCTGGTCCGGCGGCGGCGGGCACGTGAAGCCGTAGGCGGAACTCGTCAGGCGCAGCACGTCGGCCATCTCGCGCTCCAGCGCCACGAAGCCGCCGATGGCGCCCAGCGCCTTCGACAACGTCCCCATCTGCATGATCGTGGGGCTGTAGCAGCCGTAGTGCTCGGACGTGCCGCCGCCGTTCGCGCCCAGGATGCCGGTGGCGTGGGCGTCGTCGATGTACAGGATTGCGCCGTATTTTTCCGCCAGCGCGGTCAGCTCGGGCAGCGGTGCGATCGTGCCTTCCATGCTGAATACGCCGTCGCTGACGATGATCGGGCTGACGCCGTCCGCGCTTTTCAGCAGCGACTCCAGGTGGTCCATGTCGGCGTGGCGGTACGTATGCTTGTCCGCGCCCGACATCAGGATGCCTTCGCGGATGCTGACATGGTTGAACTCGTCCGTGAAGTACGCGTACTTGCGGCGCTTGCGCGGCCGGTAGCCGTGCAGGCGCGCCAGCAGGCCGGCCTTGACGAGCGTGGACAGCACGCCGATGTTCGTCATGTAGCCTGTGACGAACAGCACGGCATCGGTCTTGTGCTTCAGTTCACCGAGCCGGCGTTCCAGCTCGCGATACACGGGCAGGTCGCCGCCCAGCAGGCGCGATTCGCAATTGCCGACGCCGTAGCGTTCCAGGCCCGCCTTCGCCGCGCTCACGAGGCGCGGATGATTCGCCAGCGCCAGGTAGTTATTCGTGCTGAACGACACGGCAGCCTCGCCGTTCACCTTGAACACCGGGTCCGGCAACGTGTCGTGGACGGGCGTGTCGTGGTGGATGGCGTGGCTCTGCAGCCAGTCTGCGATGTCGGCGAGGTCGTGCATGGTCGGGAACGGTGATGCGTGCTTGGATGGAATGGCGCTGCGGTGCAGTATAGGCGAGTGGCGGGTGCCTAAAAATTACGATCAGGTAATGTCAACACAGGGTCACATTACTAAATCGTAATACGTTATTGATGCGCTGCAACGTAGAATCCGAGCGTTTTCATTTCATGGAGTCCCTTTCATGGGCACTTGTTCGAGTGGCAGTTGTTGCCGGCTGAATGCCGGTCCCGCCCCGGCAAGATAACGCAGGTCCACCACCTGCCGTCATCTCGCCCCAGGGCGGAGATGAGGTACGCGTCCCGACACGTCGTGACGGCACAGTGCGTTCCACCACACACGAATCACCAAGCGCGAATGAAAGGTATGCCGTTCACCGACGGAGATACCGATGTTTCGTAGTTCCCTGTTTTACCTAGCTGCTTGCCTGACGGCCGCGGCACCCTGCGCCCGCGCCGACGAGGCGTGGAACGCGCACGTCCAGGCCACGTACGTGTGGCAGGCCAAGCCCGCCTTCGACGCCGCTTATACCGGCCCCGCCAGCCTCGCCCCGTGGCGCGAGACGGGCTATTCGTTCAGCGCCACCGCCGCTTTCGGTGTCCGTCCGTGGGCCGGCGCCGAGCTCTATGTCGATCCGGAGGTCGTGCAGGGCAAGGCGCTGTCCGGCCTGCACGGCTTCGGCGGCATGACCAATGGCGAAGAGCAGAAGACGAGCGGCACGAGCCCGACCTTCTACCGCGCCCGGCTGTTCCTGCGCCAGACGTGGAACCTGGGCGGAGAACGCCAGCCCATCGACTCCGACATGAACCAGCTCGCGGGCAGCGTGGCGAGCCGCCGCGTGGTGCTCACGGCCGGCAACCTGGCCGTCTCCGACATCTTCGACGGGAGCAGCCAGGCGCACGACGCCCGCAGCCAGTTCCTCAACTGGGCCCTGCTCGCGCACGGCGCCTGGGACTTCGCGGCCGACGCGCGCGGCTACACGTGGGGCGCGGCGCTCGAGTACATCGACGGCGACTGGGCCGTGCGCGCGGGGCGCTTCATGCTGCCGCGAGACGCCAACGGGCTGCCGCTCGAGCGCAACCTGTTCCGGCACTACGGCGACCAGGCCGAGGTGGAGCATCATCACACGTGGATGGGCCAGGCGGGTGCCGTGCGCGTGCTCGCGTTCCGCGACCGCGCCCGCATGGGATCGTTCCGCGACGCGCTGGCGGCAGCCGCCCCGCCGGACGTCGGCACCGTGCGGCGCGAGCGCAGCAAGACGGGCTTCGGCCTGAGCCTGGACCAGGCCGTGACCGGGAGTGTCGCCGTGTTCGCGCGCGCCAGCCGCAACGACGGGCAGTCGGAAACCTATGCGTTCGCCGAGATCGAGCGGTCGTTGTCCGTCGGCGCCTCCCTGCAGGTCCGGGACGCCGATACACTGGGCATTGCCGTCGTGCGCAACGGGCTGTCGCAGGCGCACCGCGACTACCTGGCAGCCGGCGGTATCGGCGCATTCATCGGCGACGGCCGGCTGGACTACCATCCCGAGCGGATCGCGGAAACGTACTACAAGATTGGACTGGGCCGGTACACCGCCCTGTCGCTTGACTGGCAGCACGTCGCCAACCCGGCCTACAACGGCGCGCGCGGCCCGGTGGACGTCTATGGCGTGCGGCTGCACGCGCAATACTGAGGAGGCGCGACATGTTCGAACTGTTCACCCCGGGCCGCACCGGCCGCTCGTTCCTCACGACGACCCCGAACCGCTGGGACTGGGCGCTGCTGCCGCTCGTCCTCGTCGTGCTGGCGCTGGCCGCGTACGGCGCGATGCAGATGGCACGCCCGTTCGTGCTGGGCCAGCCGACGCCGATCTCGCTCGACCCGGCCTACCTGCCCTACTACCTGCTGCGCACGATCCTGCGCATGTTCAGCGCGTTAGGCTGCGCACTGCTGTTCACGTTCGCGTTCGCGGTCGTCGCCACCCGCTGGAAGAGCGCGGAAAAGATCATGGTGCCGCTGCTGGACGTGCTACAGTCGGTGCCGATCCTCGGCTTCCAGGCCATCGCGATCGCGCCGTTCATCGCCCTCTTCCCCGGCAACCTGCTGGGCGTGGAATGCGCCGCCGTGTTCGCGATCTTTACCTCGCAGGCGTGGAACATGGCGTTCAGCCTGTACCAGTCGATGAAGACGATTCCGCCCGAACTGGCGGAAGCGGCGCGCGTGTTCCGGCTGTCGCCGTGGCAGCGCTTCTGGCGGCTGGAACTGCCGTACGCGATGCCGGCGCTGCTGTGGAACATGATGATGTCGATGTCCGGCGGCTGGTTCTTCCTCGTCGCGGCCGAGGCGATCTCGGTGGCGGGCCAGGACATCAAGCTGCCCGGCATCGGCGCCTACATCGCCGTCGCCATCGAACAGAAACAGGGTGCCGCCATCGCCTGGGCCATCGCCGCCATGTTCGCCGGCATCCTGTTGTACGACCAGCTGTTCTTCCGCCCGCTGCTGGCGTGGGCCGATAAATTCCGCTTCGAGGAATCGCAGGGAGAACATGCGCAGCAATCGTGGGTGCTGGACTGGGGCCGCCGCAGCGTGTGGATCCGCGCCCTCACCGACCGCATGTGGGCAGCGCTCGCACGCACGCTGGGCTGGTTCGGCACGCCGGAAACCGTGGACGCGGCACCGCGTGCATCCCGCTTCGCCCTGTCGACGCGCACGATCGACGGCATCGTCCTCGCGCTCGCGCTGCTGGGCGCGTGGCGCTTCGTCCTGTTCATCCACGCGCAAGTCGGATGGGGAGAAGCGCTGCGGGTCGTGGGGCTCGGCTGCATCACGCTCGCGCGGGTGATGCTGCTGATCGGCCTCGCGTCGCTCGTGTGGGTGCCGGTCGCCGTGTGGATCGGCCTGCGCCCGCGCTACGCCCAGGCCGTGCAGGCGCTCGCGCAATTCCTCGCGGCGTTCCCCGTGAACCTGATGTTCCCGCTCGTCGTCTACGCGCTCGTGCACCTGCGCCTGAACCCGAACATCTGGCTCAGCCCCTTGATGGTGTTCGGTACCCAGTGGTACATCCTGTTCAACGTGGTCGCGGGCGCGTCGACCCTGCCGAACGAGCTGCGCCTCGCGGCCGACAACCTCGGGCTGACGGGCTGGCTGAAATGGAAGCGCGTGTACCTGCCCGCCGTGTTCCCGAGCTTCGTCACGGGGGCGATCACGGCCAGCGGCGGCTCGTGGAACGCGAGCATCGTGGCGGAGTACGTCACGTGGGGCAAGACGTCGCTCGTGGCCGATGGCCTGGGCAGCTACATCAAGCAGATGACGGATGCCGGCGACTTCCACCGCATCGCCCTCGGCATCGGGGTGATGTGCGTGTTCGTCATGGTATTGAACCGCTTCTTCTGGCGCAGGCTGTATCTTCTCGCCGAAGATCGCAGCAGGTGATGCGCACGGTGGGCACGGGGTGCCCACCCTACCGCCCCGTAGGGTGGGCGGCCTCCGCCCACCCAACCACATTGGAATCGATATGGAAAAACTGGTTGAACTGAAAGGCGTCGCGAAATCCTTCCGCAGCGCCGACGGCGCCCCGCGCACCGTGCTCGAAGGCGTCGACTTCACGCTGGCGGACGGCGAGATCGTCGCGCTGCTGGGCAAATCCGGTTCCGGCAAATCCACCCTGCTGCGCATCGTGGCGGGCCTCGTGCCGGCCGACGCGGGCAAGGTCGAATACCGCGGCCGCCCGATCCGCGGGCCGCTGTCGGGCGTGGCGATGGTCTTTCAATCGTTCGCGCTGTTCCCCTGGCTGACGGTGCAGCAGAACGTGGAACTGGGTCTGGAAGCGCAGGGTGTTCCGCCGGCCGTGCGGCGCGAACGGGCGGACGCGATGCTCGACCTGATCGGCCTCTCCGGCTTCGGCAGCGCGCTGCCGAGGGAGCTATCGGGCGGCATGCGCCAGCGCGTGGGCATCGCGCGCGCGCTCGTCACGCATCCGGACGTGCTGCTGATGGACGAAGCTTTCTCGGCCCTCGACGTGCTGACGGGCGAGACGCTGCGGGGCGACATCCTCGACCTGTGGGACGGCAAGCGGATCCCTACGCGCGGCATCCTGATCGTCTCGCACAACATCGAGGAAGCCGTCATGATGGCGGACCGCATCATCATCCTGTCGAGCGATCCGGGCCGCGTGCGCCACGAGATCCGCATCGACCTGCCGCGCCCGCGCAATGCCGACGCGCCGGAAGTGCGCGCCCTCGTCGACGAGGTGTACGGCCTGATGACGATGCGTCCCGTGGCTGCACCCGCGACGGCGCGCGCGGCTACCATCGACTACCGCGTGCCGGACACGGACGTGGGCCGCATGGAGAGCGTGCTGGACCTGCTGGCCGCCGCGCCGTACGACGGCCGCGCCGACCTGCCGCAGCTGTCGGAAGACACCGGGCTGCCGGACGAGGAACTGTTCCCGACCTACGAGGCGCTGGGCCTGCTGGGCCTTGCGCACGTCGAGCGCGGCGACATCGCGCTAACGGGCCTGGGCCTGCGCTATGCCCAGGCCGAGCAGGCGCTGCGCCAGGCGCTGTTCGGCCAGCAGTTGCTGAAGAACGTGCCGCTCGCCGCGCGCATCCGCCGCCAGCTGGAAGACGAACCGGGTGGCGCGCTGCCGGAAGATCCGTTCATCGACCTGCTGGAAGACACGCTGGAAGCGGACCAGGCCAAGCGCATGCTGGAAGTGGCGATCGAATGGGGCCGCTACGGCGAACTGTATGAGTACGACTATCACACGGGCCGGCTGAAACTGCCGGGTACGGGCAACGCGAAGGAGTAACACGGATGGAAGGCATCGAGATCACCGGCGATTCGAAGCTCGACCGCAAGGTCGCGCTGACCGTGGCGCTGCTGGCGTCGTTCATGGGCGTCTGCAAGGTCAAGGACGACAACATCGTGCAGGCGATGCAGCAGGCACAGGCCGACAAGATCGACCACTGGGCTTTTTACCAGGCCCGCAACCTGCGCCAGGAACAGGCGCATACGACCTTGCTGCAGCTGCGCCTCGCGGCGGCCGCGCGCCCCGCCGGCGAGCAGGCGGGCTACGCGGCGGCGATCGCGGAACTGGAAAAGCTGGAGCACGACCAGGCGCAAAAGAAGAACGACGTGCTGGCGCAGGCGAAGCAGGACCAGGACACGTACGACGCGCTGAACTACCGCGACGACCAGTTCGACCTGTCCGACGCGGCGCTGGCGCTGGCCCTGTCGCTGCTGGCGGTGACCACCCTGACGCGCCAGCGCTGGCTGTATCTCGCGGCACTGGTGCCGACGGCGGTCGGCGTGTTTTATGGCGTGGCCGGGTTGGCGGGGTTGCCGTTTCACCCGAGTTGGTTGACCGGGTTGCTCTCGTAGCGCTGATACGTCGCTCCTGCGAAGGCAGGGGCCTAATTTTGCATGCGTTGCGGCGACGCGGGCGAAATTGGGTCCCCGCCTTCGCGGGGACGACGGATTTTAGGCCGCCAGGCCCAGCGCCCGCTTCTGCAGGGTGACCAGCTCGCGGATCCCCTGCTCCGCCAGGTCGAGCAGGCGATTCATGCCCGCGCGGTCGAACGCCTCGCCCTCGGCCGTACCCTGCACTTCGACGAAGTGGCCGGCTTCCGTCATCACGACGTTCATGTCGGTGTCGCAGCCGGCATCCTCGATGTAGTCCAGGTCCAGCACGGGCACGCCGCCCACGACGCCCACCGAGATCGCGGCGACGAAGTGCTTGACCGGCACGGCCGGGACCAGGCCCGCCGTCACGAGCTTCGAGAACGCGTCATGGGCCGCCACCATCGCGCCCGTGATCGACGCCGTGCGCGTGCCGCCGTCGGCCTGGATCACGTCGCAATCCAGGTGCAGGGTGCGTTCGCCGAACGCTTCCAGGTCGAACGCGGCCCGTAGGGAGCGGCCGATCAGGCGCTGGATTTCCTGCGTGCGGCCGGACTGCTTGCCGCGCGCCGCCTCGCGGTCCATGCGCGTGTGCGTGGACCGCGGCAGCATGCCGTATTCCGCCGTCAGCCAACCCTGCCCTTTCCCCTTCAGGAAGCCCGGCACTTTTTCCTCGATGCTGGCGGTGCAGATCACCTTCGTGTCGCCGCATTCGATCAGCACGGAACCTTCGGCGTGCTTCGTGTACTGGCGGGTGATACGAATGGCGCGCAGCTGGTCGACGGCACGGCCGCTGGGGCGGAGGGTTTGGGTCATGGATGTCCTTTGTGTGAGTAGTTGGTTATTTCAGGATCTGCGACGACTTTTCGATCGCATCGCGGATCTCGGCGATGGCCTTCTCGATGTCGTCCTCGTCGAACGGGTCGTCCGGCCGGGGCGGGGCGGCGGGCGAGTCGATGCGGCTCGCGACTTCGCCCTCGGGCACCGTCTGCGTGGAGACGACGCTGGGGTCGCCCGCGTCGGCCGGCACGTTCGCACCCTGCCACTGGATGGCGAGGGCCGTTGTGTTGTCGCCTCGGCTGCCTGCGATGGCGGTGGCCATCGCGATCATTTCCGGCACGGCCTGCGTGATCGGCTGCGTCGCGAGGCGGTGCGCGATGTCGGTGTCGGGCAGCACGGACCACAGGCCGTCGGAGCACAGCAGCAGGATGTCGCCCGGCTCCAGGCTGGCCGCGCGCGACAGCTCGACCTTCGGCGGCGTCGACGCGCCCAGGCAGTTGTACAGCTTGTTGCGGTCCGGGTGCGTGGCGCGCTCGCTCGCATCGGCCTGTCCTTTCGCGATCAGGTACTCGATGTGCGAATGGTCGCGCGTGCGCCCGAGAACCTGGCCGCCGCGCAGCCAGTACAGGCGCGAATCGCCGCAATGGGCCCAGACGGCGCTGTTGTGCTGCACGAGGCAGGCGACGATCGTCGTGCGCGGACTGTCCGGCATGGCTTTCTCGCGCGTGTAGCGCAGGATGTCCTCGTGGGCCTGCTGCAGGGCCTCCTGGAGGAAGCGCTCGGGCTTGCGCACGTACGGCGTCGCCTGCGCCTTGAAGCGCGTGGCGATGCTTTGCAGGGCGATCGTGGCCGCGACTTCGCCGCGCAGGTGGCCGCCCATGCCGTCCGCCAGCACGAGCAGCAGCGCGTCGCGCGTGTAGAGGTAGCCCATGCGGTCCTGGTTGAGTTTGCGGCCGCCGATGTGGGTCTGCTGGTAGACGGAAAATTGCATGGGCTGTCCTCAGGCGCGTCCGCGGCCGAAGCCGATGCGTTCGACGAGACCGCGCCAGCCGGACGCCGGCGCCGCGTCCTCCGGTTCGGCAGGCGGCGCCGCCGGCGTCGCGGGGAGGCCCGCCTGCAGCACCTTCTGCACGGCGAAAACGCTCTGCGGCCGCGCGAGCGGATCGAGGGCGAGGCAGGCCTTCACCATCGCCACCAGGCCCGGCGTGTAGGCGCCTTCGAGCTTCGCGAACTGGTCAATCATCGTGTCGGCCGCGCGGCGCTGGTCGGCCGGCTGCGGCGGCGCGCCCGCCATGCACGCGAACATGGCGGCGCCGATACTGTAGATGTCCGTCCACGGCCCCAGCGCGCTGCCCTTCGCATACAGCTCGGGCGCCGCAAAGCCGGGCGTGTACATGGGCGCCAGGGTAGGCGCATCGGTGTGGATGGTCTGGCGCGCGGCGCCGAAGTCGAGCAGCATGGGCGAGCCGTCCGTGCGCAGGTAGATGTTGGCTGGTTTGAGGTCGAGGTGCAGCAGCTTGTTCGCGTGGACGTCGCGCAGGCCGGCGCACACGCCGTTGAAGACCTGCCGGATGAACGGTTCGCCGGCGCGGCTGCCTTTCGCGACGAGCCGCGCGGCGACTTCCTGCAGCGAGTGGCCGGATTCGTAGGCCATCACCATACAAACCGTGTCATTGGCACGAAAAAAATTTAACACCCGTACGACGTTCGGATGGACGATGCGTGCCAGCGCCCGCCCCTCTTCGAAAAAGCACTTCAGGCCGATGCGGAACACGGGCAGGTTGGCCTTCGGGATCGTGGGCGCCAGCTCGCCCGGCGCCCGCAACGCCAGGGCGCTGGGCAGGTATTCCTTGATCGCCACGGCGTTGCCGTCGGCATCATATGCCAGATAAACAATACTGAACCCGCCGGACGCAATTTTCTTTACAATGCGATATCCGCCAATTTCCAGCCCATCGGGCAGGGGAGCATTATTCTGGGCAGCCATTTGGGAAAGTATTCCTTGCTAAACACGGCGATTGTGTGGATAAATCACCGCTTTGTAAAGAATAAGGGAATCTCGCAAAACCACAGCGCGCGGCGCCATCCGCACCGCGCTGCGGCCAGCGAAGCAGATTCCGGAAATCGGGGACTCCATTGAGCATTTCTAGCATGACAGGTTATGCGGTCGCCACAAGCGAAGGCGCTGCCGGCACCCTGACGATCGAGATCAAGAGCGTCAACTCGCGCTTTCTCGACCTCCAGTTCCGCATCAACGACGAGCTGCGCGCGCTGGAACCGGACCTGCGCTCCGCCATCATGGCGGCCATCACGCGCGGCAAGGTCGAGGTGCGGCTGTCGTTCGGGCGCAAGGTCACGACCGGCTCCCAGGCCCTGAACCAGACGCTGCTGGCCGACCTCGCCCGGCTGCAGACCGAGGTGACGCGCCACTTCGTGTCCGCGCCGCTGATGACGGTGGCGGAGCTGCTGCGCTGGCCGGGCGTGATCGAGGAAGCGCAGATTGGCCAGGAATCGCTGCAGGCCGACGTCGCCGCCCTCGCCGCGAAGACGATCGCCGCCTTCGTCGACAGCCGCAAGCGCGAAGGCGCGGCGCTGGAAGCGATGCTGGTCTCGCGCATCGAATCGATGGAAGCCATCGTCAAGCGCATCACCCCCTTGATCCCGCAGGTCATCGCCCAGTTCCAGCAAAAGGCCATCGAGCGCATGCAGGATGCCCTCGGCCTGGCCGGCCACGGCAACCCGCAGGTGCTCACGCGCCAGGAAGTGTTCGAACGGATCCGCCAGGAAGTCACCCTGTACGGCATCCGCATCGACGTCTCGGAAGAATTGTCGCGCCTGACGGCCCACCTGAACGAGACCCGCCACATCCTCAAGAAGGGCGGCCAGGTCGGCAAGCGCCTCGACTTCATGATGCAGGAACTGAACCGCGAAGCGAATACGCTGGGCGCCAAGGCTTCCGTCAAGGAGCTGGCCGATGCGTCGATGGAGCTCAAGCTGCTCATCGAGCAGATGCGGGAACAAGTACAAAATCTGGAATAATCGTCAGGCCTGAGGCTTGGCATGGTGGGCACGGGGTGCCCACCCTACGGCAATATTCGTGGGGTGGGTACCCCGTGCCCACGCGAACTTATCACACGTAACAAAGGAACCCACCATGCTCACCAACGCTTTCTCCGGCAGCCTGTTCGTCGTCGCCGCCCCATCGGGCGCCGGCAAGTCGACCCTGGTCAATGCGCTGCTGGCTCAGGAACCGGGCATCAAGCTGTCGATCTCGACCACGACGCGCCCGCCGCGTCCGGGCGAACAGGACGGCCGCGAATACCACTTCACCACCGCCGAGGATTTCGTCGCCCGCGCCGACCGCGGGGAATTCCTGGAATGGGCCGAGGTGCATGGCAATTACTACGGCACGAGCCGCCTGACCGTGGAACAGGAAATGAAGACGGGCACGGACATCCTGCTGGAAATCGACTGGCAGGGTGCGCGCCAGGTGAAAAAGCAGTTCCCGGACGCGGCCGGCATCTTCATCCTGCCGCCGTCGATCGCCGCGCTGGAAGAGCGCCTGCACAAGCGTGGCACGGACGAGCCGCACATCATCACGCGACGCCTGCTGGCCGCCGGGGGCGAGATCGCTCACGCTCCCGAGTTCGAATATGCTATCATCAACGAAGAGTTCAACGTCGCCCTGTCCGAGCTGCAGGCGATTGTCAAAGCGACACGTTCGCGCTTCGCCCAACAGGCGGCCCGTAACGCCTCGCTCTTTGCCCAGTTGGGAATCCACGTTCAACAGCAGTCCTGACCGTCCCGCTACGGCTCGTAATTATTTGATCTGTCGGGGTCAGAGCCCAACCGAGAAATTCGGGCTCTGACCCCGAATATGTAAACTTCCCGGAGTATCAATATGGCCCGCATTACCATCGAAGATTGCCTGAAAAACGTCCCGAACCGTTTCCAGCTGACCCTGGCCGCGACCTATCGCGCCCGCCAGCTGCTGCAGGGCCACACCCCGAAAGTCGAAGCCAAGGACAAGCCGACCGTCGTCGCGCTGCGTGAAATCGCCGCCGGCAAAGTGGGTCTGGAAATGCTGAAGAAAGTCCCGATGTAAGTCGGGCGGTGCCTGAGCCTATGTGGTCCATGAGTCAGCCCGTGATTCTGTTATGCTGTTTCCATACTGCGGCTGATTGTCATTACGTATGAGCTTAACCTCACCGGATTCCGTCCACTCGGGCACCAACAACAAGGCGAGCCGGCCCGGCCGGCCCGCCAACAAACCGCAGGAAGCCGAACCGGCGCCCGCTCCCGGCGTCGCGTCGATCACGCACCTGGCCGGCAAGCTGGCCGAATACCTCACCCCCGTCGAACTCAAGCGCGTCAAGGAAGCCTATCGCTTCTCGGACGAGATGCACCTCGGCCAGGTCCGCAAGTCGGGCGAGCCGTACATCTCGCACCCCATCGCCGTGGCCGAGATCTGCGCCGACTGGAAGCTGGACGCCCAGGCGATCATGGCCGCGCTGCTGCACGACGTGATCGAAGACCAGGACGTCAAGAAGGAAGAGCTGCTGGAGCGCTTCGGCCCGCAGGTCGCCGACCTCGTCGACGGCCTGTCGAAGCTGGAAAAGATCGAGTTCCAGAGCGTCGTCGAAGCACAGGCGGAAAACTTCCGCAAGATGCTGCTGGCGATGGCCTCGGATGTGCGCGTCATCCTGATCAAGCTCGCCGACCGCCTGCACAACATGCGCACCCTGGGCGTAATGGTCCCGGCCAAGAAGCGCCGCATCGCCAGCGAGACGATGGAAGTCTACGTCCCGATCGCGCACCGTCTCGGCCTGAACGACATCTACCGCGAATTGCAGGACCTGTCGTTCTCGCACCTGTATCCGCTGCGCTACCGCACGCTGTCGAAGGCGATCAAGGCCGCGCGCGGCAACCGCCGCGAAGTGGTCAACAAGATCCTCGGCGCCGTCAAGAACCAGCTGTCGGCGGCCGGCCTGCCGGCAGAAGTCTACGGCCGCGAGAAGACCCTGTTCGGCATCTATAAAAAGATGCGCAGCAAGCACCTGTCGTTCTCGCAGGTGCTGGACGTGTACGGCTTCCGCGTCGTCGTCGACACCGTCCCGAACTGTTACGTGGCGCTCGGCTCCCTGCACGCGCTGTACAAGCCCATGCCCGGCAAGTTCAAGGACTACATCGCGATCCGCAAGATCAACGGCTACCAGTCGCTGCACACCACCCTGATCGGCCCGTACGGCACCCCGGTCGAATTCCAGATCCGTACCCAGGAAATGCACCGCACCGCGGAATCCGGCGTGGCCGCGCACTGGCTGTACAAGACGGGCGACCAGAACATGACGGACCTGCAGCAGCGCACCCACGCGTGGCTGCAGTCGCTGCTCGACATCCAGCAGCAGACGGGCGACTCCGCCGAATTCCACGAACACGTGAAGGTCGACCTGTTCCCGGATTCGGTCTACGTGTTCACGCCGAAATCGAAGATCATCGCCCTGCCGCGCGGCGCGACGCCGCTGGACTTCGCCTACAGCATCCACACCGGCATCGGCGACCACACGGTGGGCGTGAAGATCAACCACGAACCCGCGTCGCTGCGCACGGAACTGCACAACGGCGACATCGTCGAGATCGAGACCGATCCCGATTCGCGCCCCAGCCCGACGTGGCTGAGTTTTGTGCGCACGGGCAAGGCGCGCTCGGCGATCCGCCATCACCTGCGCACCATCAACCTGAACGAATCCGTCGAGCTCGGCCAGGAACTGCTGGGCCAGGCGCTGACCCAGCTGGGCATCAAGGCTGAACTGACGCCGGCAATGATCGAGCGCCTGCTCGCGGAGTCGTCCGCCAAGTCGATGGACGAGGTGTATGCCGACATCGGCATCGGCAAGCGCATGCCCGCCCTCGTCGCGCGCCACATCGTGAGCCTGCTGGGCGGCGACGTCGCTTCCGTCCCCGCGCAGCCGAGCCATGGCGGCGAGCTGGATCCGGTGACGATCTACGGCAGCGAAGGCGTGGCCGTGCAACTGGCGCCGTGCTGCCTGCCGATCCCGGGCGACCACATCATCGGCCAGCTGCGCCGCGACCAGGGCCTCGTCGTGCACACGGCCGACTGCTCGCAGGCGACCCGCCTGCGCCTGAAGGAACCGGACCGCTGGATCCCGGTCCAGTGGGGCAGCGAACTGAACCGCCGCTTCGACTGCCGCATCCGCCTGCTGATCAACAACGAAAAGGGCATCCTGGCCCGCGTCGCCGCCGAGATCGGCGAGTCCGACGCCAACATCACGTATGTCGGCATGGACGAGGACGACGAACACATGATGACCCAGCTGCGCTTCACGATCCAGGTCAAGGACCGCGTGCACCTGGCGCACCTGATCCGCAACCTGCGCCGCGTGGCGGGTGTCAACCGCGTGGAGCGCGAGCGGGCGTAGATGCATGAAGGTGGGCTCCCCGAGCCCACGATGCGTACCGTAACGCCTCGGTGTTTATAGAGGCAGCGTAGAGCGGAATCCCACGTACGCCCGCGCCTTCCTGCGACGACCAGCTGCCGCCCCGCGCCAGCGCCCTGCCCCACCAGCTCCGGCCCGCCCGCGGCCACCAGCCCATCCCCTGCTGCATCGGCGCGCCGGGTGCCGTCGCCAGGGTGGGCGAGCCGGGCAGGAAAGTGTGCGCGACGATGCCGTCCGCGTTGCCCTGCACGTCGTCGAACACCCAGCTGAACGCATTGCCCGCCGCATCGACGATACGCTCCCCGTTCGACAGCACGAACCAGCGCCGTTCGAACGGATCGGGCGAATCAACGGCGGCATCGTCTCGCTCAGCACCACCTGCCCATCCGGCCCGCACGCGGCCAGCCAGCGCGCCACGGCGAACCCCGGGACCTCGACGCCGCCCGGCAGCGTCGTGGCGGGCACGGCAATAAAGCCCGGCGGCAGCGCGTGTGCGAGCGCCACGGCCGCCATATCCACGTCGAGGTTGCCCCTGCACTTGCCCATGCACGGCTACTCAAAACATCGGGTAGACATAGGGCGACAGCCCGGCCTGCGGCCGCGCCGCCAGGTACAGCACGTGCAGGGCCTGCGCCGCCTCGGCCACCTGCGGCGCGTGCGCGGCCAGTTCCGGGTGCCCGCGCGCGCGCCAGTGCGCCGCGAGACGCGCGCCGAATCCCTCGGCGTCCAGGCATGACGGTACGAGGAAATCGTCGAAGCCCATCGTCGTACGCGTGCGCTGCGTGTAATAGCTGGCCAGGCGCGGATTCGGGCCCAGCGGGAACGGCACCTGGCCAGGGACGCAGTGGGCAGTCAACGCATCGAACAGCGGCGCGACCAATGCCCGCAGCGCGGTATCGTCAATCGAGCTCATAGGTCTTCCTCCAGTCTTCGTCAGCGGGGAGCGGCGGCTGTTCGCGGCGCCACAGCACGACGTCTTCCAGCACCAGCAGGTCCATCTCCGTGCGCATGAAGCAGCGGTACGCATCCTGCGGACTGCACACGATCGGTTCGCCGCGCACGTTGAACGAGGTGTTCACGAGCAGCGGACAGCCCGTCAGCCGCTCGAACGCTTCGATCAGGGCGCGGAACTCGGGATGACTGTCCTCGTCCACCGTCTGGATGCGGGCCGAGTAATCGACGTGCGTGACGGCCGGGACGTCGCTGCGCGGCTGGTTGATGACCGCCATCATGTCGTCGTCGCCGGCCTCGAACGCGCTCGTGTCCATGGGCCGGCGGCGCGTCGCATGCACCGGCGCCACCATCAGCATGTACGGGCTGTCGCCGTCGAAGTCGAAGTAGTCGGCGCAGCGCTCGCGCAGCACGGCCGGCGCGAACGGGCGGAACGATTCGCGGAACTTGATTTTCAGGTTCATCGTCGCCTGCGTGCGCGGGTTGCGCGGGTCGCCGAGGATCGACCGGGCACCCAGCGCGCGCGGCCCGAATTCCATCCGCCCGGACAGCCAGCCGACGATCCTGCCCGCCGCCAGCGCCTCCGCGACGAGGGCGAGGCGCTCTTCGCGCCGTTCGATGCGCCGGTACGGATAGCCCTTGCGGTCGAGGAAGGCGAGGATTTCCTCGCTTGAATAGCGCGGGCCGAGGTAGCTGCCGCGCTGGGCATCGCCCGCCCCGGGCGCGCGGGCGCGCGGCGCTTCGAACGCCATGTGGTGCGCCAGCAGGGCCGCGCCCAGCGCGCCGCCCGCGTCCCCCGCCGCGGGCTGGATCCAGATCGCGTCGAAGATGCCGGCCGCGGCCAGCTTGCCGTTGGCGACACAGTTCAGCGCCACGCCGCCTGCCAGCACGAGGTTGCGCTCGCCGCTGAGGCGGCGCAGGTGGCGCGCCGTCCTGAGCACGATCTCCTCGGTCACCTGCTGGATGCTGGCCGCAAGGTCCATCTCGCGCCGCGTGATCGGCGTCTCGGGCTGGCGCGCCGGGCCGTCGAACAGGTCGGCGAAACGGGGGCCGGGCATCGCCATGCCGTCCAGCCAGCCGAAATACGCCATGTCCAGGCGGTACGAGCCGTCGGCCCGGATGTCGATCAGGTGCTCGCGGATCCGGCCGGCGTAGCGCGGCCGGCCGTAGGGCGCCAGGCCCATCAACTTGTACTCGCCCGAATTGACCTTGAAGCCACAGAAGCTCGTGAACGCGCTGCACAGCAGGCCCAGCGAATGCGGATAGTCGATCTCCGCGAACAGTTCGAGCTTGCGGCCGTGGCCCGTGCCGAGGGTGGTCGTGGCCCATTCGCCGACGCCGTCGATCGTGAGCACGGCGGCGCTGTCGAACGGCGACGGATAAAAGGCGCTGGCGGCATGGGCCATGTGATGCTCGGCGAACAGCACGCGCCCGGCGCGCCCGAGCGTACCGAGCGTTTCGCGCACGTGCTCGTTGACCCAGATCTTGTCGCCCAGCACCGCCCCGGCTGCCTGGACGAAGAGGTCGCGCGCGCCCGCGGCGGGGCCATGGCGCAGGCCCGCGCAGGCGTTCTGCACGACGCGGTCGAACGTCAGCAGCGGATTGTCGTAGAAGACGATCGCGTCGAGGTCGGCCGCGTCGACGAAGCCTTCTTCGAGGCAGTAATTGATGGCGTTGACGGGAAACGACGGGTCGTGCTTGCGGCGCGTGAAGCGCTCTTCCTGCGCGGCCGCGACGATCTCGCCATCGTGCACCAGCGCCGCCGCCGCGTCATGGTAATAGCCGGCGATGCCCAGGATGGTCTTGCCCATGTTGCCTCCTCAGCTGGCGCAGGCCAGGCCCGCGCCCAGCATGTCCGCAATGACGGGCTGGAGCGAACGCGCGATGGCGTCGTGGCCGGCCGGCGTGAAATGGATGTCTTTTTCCCAGCGCAGCCGCCGGCGCGTGGCGGGCGCGATGCGCAGCAGGTCGGGCAGCGGGTCGTGCAGGCGGCAGCCGAGATCGGCGGCCAGTTCCGCGAACCGGGCCTGGCAAGGCGCGGCATCGCACGTCTCGTCGAGATGTTGCGGCAACGGCAGCGGCACCAGCAGCACGGGCCGGTCGAGCGCGCGGATCCACTGCGCCAGGATCGCGCGCATCAGGCACCACGCCGGATTCGCGGGCGAGTCGTAATGCGGCAGCGGCTGGTATTGCGTGAGGTGCTGGACCATGTCGCGGATGCCCAGCTTCGTGGCCACCTTGCGCAGCATGAGGAACCGTCCGCCGTGGTCCACGGCGGCGGCTTGAAAGGCGTCCAGCTCGGCTTCGTCGTACGGTTCGCGCCGCGGCGGTACCTGGCACAGTTGCAGCGCGCCGTCCTCGAGCCGGTAATACGGCTTGGCGTACAGGCGCTCGACACCATGCTCGTCGTGGTGCGGACGGAATTGCGCGACGACGCGCCGGATGTTTTCGACGAAGACGGCGATCACGACGAGGTCGTGCTCGATGTCGCGGGCGAATTCGCGCCAGATGAGGTATTGCTGGTCGGTCCCCGTCGACGACAGCCCGAAGTTGTACACCTCGACGGGCGGCGTGCCGGCGGCGGGCAGCCGTGCCTCCAGCAGCTCGGTATAGCGCTGGCGGTTGGGCACGGCGTCGCCCGCCGTGAACGAATCGCCGAACACGAGGACCCGTCGGTGCCCGGGCGTGCGCGCCCGCGCGAAGGGCCGGTCGGCGCGGAATCCCTGTTCGTTGACCTGCATGAGATACCCGCCGCCCTCATGCGGAATCCGCACGCGCAGACGGGGAATGTAGCGATAGCCGACGACAGGGTGATATTCGTAGAGTTGCCTCATCATTTCCTCGTGTGCTTATTCGAACGAAATGATGATGCGTTATTTGGATATGAATATTTTTATGGAAGCTCAACTCTTTTTAGTGGCTTTTGAAAATGCGAATTCATTTCCGCCGAACTATTAATTTTAGAAATTATTTAGCCGCAGAAACCAAATGAGCACTGTTGGCGCCGCACAAACCGCAAGGGGCGCCCGTCCCGCATATTCCTTCAGTGCAGAGGGACGGAAATGCCGCCCGGACTAGAAAATGATTAATGGAAATGGAATCCAACATGCGGCCATCGATCGCTGAACACCATGCCATATTGATCCGATACCTGATGGTTTTTCTACTCGGCTATGTTTTATTGACTGTTCACGCCGGGGCGGATATCCATAAAAAAACGAACGCTGCCGATTCCGTGCCGCGCATCGAACCGGGAAAAGCGAAACTGGTCGATCTGGCGTCCCTGCCGCCGCAATTACGGCGCACCGTCGACGACGAAATCAGGCGATTACGCGCGGGTAACGGGGTGGTGTATGGAGACATGACATCGGAGAAGGCACACAGCCTGGAAAGCGACGACGGCCGGATGCTGACGCTGGAAAGGGTGGCTGCGCATGTAAAGGCGCCGCTGGCGGACGTCTCGGCCAGCGATCTCGCCGGCTACACGCTGGCGGGCGTGGTCCCTGATGGGGCGGGACATGACGGCCCGTGGAGCAGCGTGAAACGCGTGTACCGCCGTCCCGACGGCGTGCTCGTCATGCTGCACGAGTGGGCGTATGCGGCCGACGGCGGCGGCGTCCTCGGCGTGCGCGAGCTGATGAATGCCTCGGTACGGCACGGCGCCACCGTCTTCCCGGCCCAGTTCGCGATCCGGCGCGCGCCGACGGGCCAGGCCGTCTCCGAGCTGCGCTGGTTCACGGATGCCAAGGTCTTCACGCTGAGCGTGGCACAGGACGTGCTCGCCGACGGCGGCAAGGATCACGGCAAGGCATGGCTGCTGCACCTGGCCGACACCATCGAATGAGCACCCGCCCCGCTCAGGCGCCGCCGTTACGCGGACCGGCACGCAGTGCGAGTATCCGGTCGAAGGCCGCGCATGCGCCGGCGGCGGCGTCCGCGATCTCGGCCGGCGTGCGCACGCCGGCACGCAGCGCCTGCATGAAGCCGCGCCAGCGCGGGCCCGGACCGGCATCGTCGCCTTTCAGGTAACGCAGCCGATGCGGTGCCAGGCGATCGCGCAGTCGTTCGTACAGCACGGCACCGCCCAGTTGCGAGCCTTCGATGACGTAGTACACGCCCAATCGGTAGGCGGGGCTGGCCTCGGCCGGCCAGGCGGCGCTGTCCGAGGTCGCAGGGGACACGTATCCCGCATCGGCGAGATCGGCGTCGATCCGGGCCACGCGCCCAGCGTGATCGAACTGCGGACCGTCCGCGAATCCGGCCAGCCAGGCATGCAGGGGCACAAGCCAGGTCCGCAACAGGACCAGGTGGGCGACGTAGTCATGCAGGGAGGCGTCGGGGGCGCCGATCGGCAGGCCGGCGTCGAGGGCCGCGTGGCGGCTGGCGGTGGCTGCGCGCAGGGCGGTCAGCGGGTCGGCTTCGGACGCAACGTCGATGGAGCGGTTCATGGGATGCGGGAAGCGGAAACCGCCATCTTATCAGCCGGGACGACATCGCGCCGCGCGTCGCGGCCGTTCGCCGGATCAGTCGGCGACAGGCTCCGGATACTCGACGCTCAGGATTTCCAGTTCGTCATTGCCCTGCGGCGTATGCAACGTGACGACATCGCCTTCGCGCGCCTTGGTCAGCGCACGCGCCACCGGCGAGACCCAGCTGATCTTGCCCTTCAGCGGGTCCAGCTCGTCGATGCCGACGATGGTGACTGTATGCTCGTCGCCCGCCTTGTTGACGTAGGTGACGGTGGCGCCGAAGAACACCTGGTCGTTGCCGTGGTGGACGGACGGGTCCACGACGAAGGCGGAATCGAGGCGCTTGGTGAGGAAGCGGATGCGCCGGTCGATTTCGCGCAGGCGGCGCTTGCCGTAGATGTAGTCGCCGTTCTCCGAGCGGTCGCCGTTGGACGCGGCCCAGTGCACGACGCGCACGACTTCCGGACGGTCGACGTCGATCAGCTGGAGCAGCTCGTCCTTGATGGCCTTGTGGCCGGCCGGGGTGATGTAGTTCTTGGACCCGGCGGGAATCGCCTGGGCGAGCGCGAGGGCCTCGTCATCGTCGTCGTTGTCCGACTCTTTTACAAATGCCTTGTTCATGCGTCTATTGTAGCGCCTTCGACAATACGCGCGCGCCCTGTGCGGAATAGGTTTCCCGTATCATGGCGCCATGACACGAGCCCTTCCTCGCAGCCGGATGTTCGCGCCGCTGGTGTACCTGGCGGCCGTGGTGCTGCTCGTCGAGGAATGGTGCTGGGATACCGGCATGCGCCTGACGCGCGCGCTCGGGCGCTGGCCCGCGCTGGCGGCGCTGGAAGAGCGCGTGCGCGCCCTGCCGCCATATGCCGCCCTGTGCGCCTTCGTGCTGCCCGGCCTGCTGCTGCTTCCGGTCAAGTTCCTGGCCCTGCTCGCCATCGCCCATGGCCATGCGCTGTCCGGCATCGCGACGATCGTGGTGGCCAAGGTGGGCGGTGCGGCCGTCGTGGCGCGGATCTATGTGCTGACCTTGCCGACCCTGCTGGCCGTCGGCTGGTTCGCGCGCTGCCATGGCTGGTTCATGGGCGTGAAGACGCGTTGCCTCGACTACTGGCGCGCGAGCCACGCCTGCCACATGGCCGGCCGGGCGCTGCGCGGCATGCGGGTGGGCTCCAGGCGCCTGTTGCGCCGGTTGTGCCCGCGCGCGGACGACAGGCACGGCCGCCATGCCAGCCGCGCGCGCCGCGTGCTGCGCCGCTTCGTGATCCAGTGGCGTGCCCGCCGGCGCCAACCGACAGACCGATGACATGACCATGAGTCCAGACACCGCACCCCATGCCCCCGTCCTCGCTCCCGCGATGCAGGCGTCCACCACGGAAATCTACCTGTTCGATGCCGACACGCTGCGCCTCGTCGACGTCAACCAGGCCGCGCGCCGCAACCTCGGCCATGAGCTCAAGGCATTGTGCGGCATGACGCCGCTCGACCTGGCGCCCCAGCTCGACCGCGGCGAACTCGTCGAGCTCATCGGCACGCTGGGCGAGGAGATCGGCGACCAGGTGAGCCTGCGCACGCGTCATCGCCGCGCCGACGGGACCACGTATCCGATCAAGCTGTGCTTCCTGCGCATCGTGCGCGACGGCCGCTGCCTGATCCTCGCGATCGGCGACGACCTGTCGCTGGAACTGGCCGCCGGCATGGCGCTCGAACAATACCAGGCGCGCTTCAACGCCGTCGTCAACCACACGCCGGGCCTCGTCTACCAATTCGTGCTGCACGCGGACGGCACGATGGCCTACCCGTACCTGAGCGAGGGCTGCACGGCGCTGCTGGGCCTGTCGGTGTCTGAACTGCAACAGGATCCCGAGCGTTTCGTCCGCCTTATCCTGCCGGAAGACCGCAAGGGTTACCAGGATGCGATGGCGGCGTCGAGGTCGGCGCTGGCCGCATGGAACTGGGAAGGCCGCATCTGCGTGGAGGCGTGGAACGACGTCAAGTGGATCAGCCTGCGCGCCACGCCCCTGCCGCTGGACGATGGCGGCGTCCAGTGGGACGGCATCATGACGAACGTCACCGCGAGCAGGCTGGAGCAGGAAGAAACGCGGCGGTCGCGCGCCCGCCTGGCCGAACTGACGAACCACATCCAGCAGGTGAAGGAACAGGAACGGGCCCGCATCGCCCGTGAAATCCACGACGACCTGGGCGGGAACCTCACGGCGATCAAGATGGCGCTGGCAATGCTCGCGGCGCGCCTGCCGGACGACCCGACCCTGCGCGACAAGGCGGATTACCTGGACGACCTCGTCGACCGCACCATCGAGGCCGTGCACCGCATCTCGCTGGACCTGCGGCCCAGCACGCTCGACCTGGGCCTCGTCGCCGCGCTCGAGTGGCAGGCCCGGGAATTCGAAAAGCAGATGGGGATCGCGTGCGTGTTCCGCAGCGCCGACAAGGAAATCGACCTCGATCCGGATCAGGCGGCCGCCCTGTTCCGCATCTTCCAGGAAGCGCTGACGAATATCGCGAAACACGCGGGCGCCACGCGCGTGACGGTCAGCCTGCGCCGCCAGCGCCAGCACCTGACGCTCAGCATCTGCGATAATGGCCGCGGCATCACGCCCGCCGACCGTCTCAAGCCGCAGTCGTTCGGCCTGCGCGGCATGAGCGAACGCGCCCGGGCGCTGGGCGGCACGCTCACCCTGTCGCAGGCCCCCGGAGGCGGCACGATGGTCGTCGTCAAGATCAGGCTGGCCGCCCCCGCGGCCGGACGCAGCGAATCCACCCGAGCATGACAGAAAAAGCCACCATCCGCGTTTTTATTGCAGACGATCACGCCATCGTGCGTGAAGGCCTGAAACAAATCCTCGCCGAACAGCGCGACATCGTCGTTGCGGGCGAAGCCGAGACCGGTCTCGACGCCGTCAAGCTGTTCCGTAAATCGCGCTGCAACGTGGTGCTGCTCGACATCTCCCTGCCCGACCGCAACGGCATCGAGGTGCTCAAGCAGATCAAGAGCGAATCGCCGGACCTGGCCGTGCTGATGCTGTCGATGCACCGCGAAGACCAGTACGCGATCCGTTCGCTGAAGGCGGGCGCAGCAGGCTATCTGACCAAGCAGAGCGCGCCGAGGGAACTCGTCAACGCGATCCGCCAGGTGGCGGGCGGCCAGCGCTACGTCAGCGCGCAACTGGCCCAGGTGCTGGCGGCCCAGCTCGGCGAGAACCACGACGCGCCCGTCCACGAGTCGCTGTCCGACCGCGAATACCAGACCCTTACCCTGATCGCTTCCGGCAAGACCGTGAGCGAGATCGCGCGCGAACTGTCGCTGTCCGTGAAGACGGTCAGCGAGTACCGCTCGCGCCTGCTGGCCAAGATGAAACTCAAGACCAGTGCCGAACTGACCCACTACGCCATCCGTAACCAGCTCATTGACTGATCGGCGCTTCGTCAATACAGTCGGTGAGAATGAGTGGTAATTCCGCATCTGCTCCGCAGTTTGATTTTTTGGCAGCGGCTTACCATGGCGTCAATAAGAATTCCATATTGCAACGTCCAAAATGTCCAGCCCACCACGCCCGCCGGGGGTTCCCGGCCTGAACCCTGCGGAAATCGCGCGCGAAGCGTTCCGCCGGCTTGCCACGCGGCGCATCGCGCCGACGCCCGACGCCTACCGCGAGATCTATAACGAGATCGCCGGCGTCGAGGTCATCCCGCCGCCCGCTCCGCCCGTCGACCCGGGCGCGGAAACCGTGCTGTCCGGCTTCGCCCACAAGCTGGCCGACACGCCCGGCGAACTGGCCGAGTTCGGCGCCCGCTTCAACCGCGCCGTCAAGCAGCGCGACTGGGACGGCTATGCGCGCACGCTGTCGCAACTGGCCGAGAAACACTTGCGCCGCCATACGCATCCCGCCATGTCGCTGGGTGCGGAGGACGGCGAAGCGAAGCTGCTGCGCGACCTGCTCAGCCGCACGCTGACGTTCGCCGTCGCGTCGCTGCTGGCGGGCACGCCGAACCTGTCCGGCGAGGCGGAATCGCTGGGCGCCGCGGTCAAGGCCGCGCACGGCGAGGAAGCGCTGCAGGAGATCGCGACACGCCTGAAGGACCTGTGCTACCAGATCGAACTGAAGAGCGGCGACACGGCCGAACAGCAGGAACTGCTGCTGCGCCTCTTTAAATTGCTGCTGGAAAACGTGTCCGAACTACTGGACGACGACAGCTGGATGCGCGGCCAGATCGCCGCCGTGCAGGACCTGATTACCGGCCCGCTCGACCACCGCGCGCTGGAAGACGCCACACGCAGCCTGAAGGACGTCATCTTCAAGCAGGGCCAGCTGAAACACGGCATCGCGGACGTCAAGGCGACCGTCAAGAACATGATGATGACGTTCATCGACCGCCTCGGTTCCGTGGCGGCGTCGACGGGCGATTTCCACGAAAAGATCGGCGGCTTTTCCGAGCGCATCCGCGGCGCCGGCAACATCGAGGAACTCAACGAGGTGCTGGAAGAAGTCCTGCGCGAGACGAAGCTCGTGCAGGCCGAGGCGATGGCGTCGCGCGACCGCATGCTGGCCGCGCACCAGGAGGTGCAGGAGGCGGCGGCGCGCATCAAGGACCTGGAAGCGAAGCTGCAGCACATGAGCGAACTGGTGCGCGAAGACCAGCTGACGGGCAGCCTCAACCGGCGCGGCCTGGACGATGTGTTCGAGCGCGAGAGCGCACGCGCCGACCGCCGCGGCACGCCGCTGTGCGTGGCCCTGCTCGACCTGGACAATTTCAAGAAGCTCAACGACACCTACGGCCACCTCGCGGGCGACAACGCCCTGCGCCACCTCGTGAAGGTCGTGCGGGACACGCTGCGCTCGATGGACGTGATCGCCCGCTTCGGCGGCGAGGAATTCCTCATCCTGTTGCCAGAAACGAATGTCGAATCGGCATCTGCGGCGATGGTGCGTGTGCAGCGCGAGCTGACGAAGCATTTCTTCCTGCACGAAAACGAGAAGATGCTGATCACGTTCTCGTGCGGCGTGGCCCTGCGCCACCCGAACGAGGACCAGTCCAGCCTGATGGCGCGGGCGGACAAGGCCATGTATCGGGCCAAGCAGACGGGCAAGAACCGGGTCGTGGTAGCAGACTGACAACCACGGCCACACAAAAATAAACTTTTTTTCGCCCTAAAGTTCCTGGATTCGTCGCCGCCAAGGCAGTCCCGCTCCCGGCGGCGACACAAAAATTTCGGTTTTTTTCGCTCTACCCCTCTAAACTTTTTCCGTAGAGCACCGTTACCTGCATCAACAGCGGTTTGAATGTCACAGAACAGCGTGACAGACCAAAGTGATTTGAGTGGCACGTCGCCACACCCTGTAAGACCAAGTCTGGAGAGACACCATGTCGTCCGTTATCAATACCAACGTTGCATCCCTGAACGCTCAGCGCAACCTGTCCACCTCGCAAACCTCGCTCAACACCTCGATCCAGCGCCTGTCGTCGGGCCTGCGCATCAACAGCGCAAAAGACGACGCCGCCGGTCTGGCAATTTCGGACCGTATGAATTCGCAGATCAAGGGCATGAACCAGGCAGTCCGCAATGCGAACGACGGCGTGTCGATGGCGCAGACGGCCGAAGGTGCCCTGTCCAGCTCGGGCGACATGCTGCAGCGTATCCGCGAACTGGCCGTGCAGTCGTCGAACTCGTCGAACTCGTCCAGCGACCGCAAGGCACTGCAGACCGAAGTCTCGCAGCTGACCTCGGAACTGAACCGCGTCGCCAGCACCACCCAGTTCAACGGCCAGAACCTGCTGGACGGCTCGATGGGCACCGCCAACTTCCAGGTCGGCGCCAACGCCAACCAGCTGATCTCGATGACCGGCGCGAACTTCGGCACGTCGACCTACGGCAACAACACGACGACCAACGTCGGCACGGTCGCCGCCACCGGCTCCGATCCGATCGCCGCCGGCGGCAAGCTGACCATCAACGGCACCGGGGGCACGGCCGACATCGACGTCGCCGCAGGCAGCAGCGCCAAGCTGGCCGCCGCCGCGATCAACAACAAGTCGGGCGATACCGGCGTGACCGCCACTGCGCAGACCAACGCGATGTTCCAGTCCGGCGCCGGCGGTGGCTCGTTCACCCTGAAGGTGACGTCCGACAACGACCCGACCTCCAGCCCTGTCACCGTCGCATTCCAGGTCGGCAGCAAGGGCAACACCGCGGACGATTACGCCGCTGCGATCAGCGCGTTCAACGCCCAAACCGCGAAGACCGGCGTGACGGCTTCGTACGACGCGACCTCCCAGGGTCTGAAGCTGACCAATGCCAACGGCAACGACATCAAGCTGGAAAACACGGATGCGACGCCGGCCGCCGCGACGTTCACGGCCTATGACGCCAACGGCAAGGCCGACGGCACCACCGGCACCACGGTCGACACGGCCGGCGCTGTCGCCAAAGGCGCCATCACGCTGGACTCGGCCCAGGCTTTCTCGACCAACGACGCCAGCGGCTTCGCCGTCGCTGCCAAGTCGGACCTGAAGTCGGTCGCCAACATCGACGTCAGCACCTTCGACGGCGCCCAGGCTGCCATCAAGATCGCCGACGCTGCCCTGTCCAAGGTCAACGACCAGCGCGCCCAGCTCGGCGCACTGCAGTCGCGCTTCGATTCGACGATCAAGAACCTGAACTCGACGAACGAAAACCTGTCGGCATCGCGCAGCCGCATCGTCGATACCGACTTCGCTTCGGAAACCGCGAACATGACCCGCGGCCAGATCCTGCAGCAGGCCGGTACCTCGATGCTGGCCCAGGCAAACTCGCTGCCGAACGGTGTCCTGTCGCTGCTGCGTGGCTAATCGCTCGCGCTAACCCGCCAATAGCGGTATTAACGTGATTCCTCGGCTGGAGAAATTCAGCCGGGGAATTTTTGCTAGGGAATAATCATGAACATTCAACCTGTAGGTGTACCCGCCGCTCCTCGCGTGGACGACCGCACGGCCCAGCCGGTGCCATCGGTGGGTGCGACGGATTCGACCGGCAAGAGCAAGCAAGCCAATGGCGTCCAGCCGTCGCACGAGGATGTGTCGGCCGCCGTCAAGAAGATGAACGAGGCGATGCAGGGTTCGTCGCAGAGCCTGCAGTTCTCGATCGACGAAGACAGCAAGGACATCGTCGTCAAGGTCATCGACCAGAGTACCAAGGAAGTCGTGCGCCAGATCCCGTCCGAGGAAGCACTGCAGATCGCCAAATCGATCGACAAGATGCAGCAGGGTCTGCTCATCAAGGAAACGGCCTGATACTCGCTACTTGCTGTTCCATCAACGCGGGCTGTGGCCCGCGTTTTACATTTTCCGCTCGGCACGGAAATAACGCACATTTCCCGCTCTCAAGTACGGTTTGCTTCTGTCGATAATGACTTACATTATCGCTTTCACAGGAGAAACACGTGGGACTCAGCTCACCCGGTATCGGTTCCGGCCTCAACGTCAATGACCTCGTCAGCAGGCTGATGGCGGCCGAGTCGATGCCGCTCTCGCGATACGACACGAAGACAGCGGCGTACCAGGGCAAGCTGACGGCCTACGGCCAGGTCGGCTCGGCCGTGAACGCGTTCCAGAGCGCGCTGGCCACCCTGAACTCGCCCAATACGTTCAGCGCGCTGACCGCCTCCTCCAGCAACAAGGACATCATGTCCGCCACCGCCAGCACCGGCGCGGTGCCGGGCAAGTACAAGATCAACGTCAGCCAGCTCGCCCAGGCTCAGAGCCTGATGACAGGCGGCCAGGCCAGCACGAGCAAGCAGATCGGCGACGGCAGCAAGACCACGCTGACGTTCCAGTTCGGCAACGTCAGCGGCGGCACGTTCGGCACGACCGGCAACCCGCTGGGCGTCGGCATCGCCGCGTCCGGCATCGCCACCGGCTCGCTGACCATCAACGGCACGGCGATCAGCACGAACGGCACCACGCGCAGCGCGCGCGACCTCGCGCAGGTGATCAACGACGAATCCAAGAACACGGGCGTTACCGCCAAGGCGGGCACGACGACGACGTCGGCCACGCTGTTCGGCGGTTTCAACGACGTCACGGTCACGAGCGGCAGCTATGCGCTGTCGGTGGGCGGCGTCAAGGTGGCCTCGTCGGACGGCAGCACCACCGTGACGGCCGCGTCGATCGATACCGCGCTTGCCACGAATACCGTCAAGGATGGCCTCGCGGCCGCGAACATCACGATGACCGGTTCGGCCGCCAACGGCGATCTGCAATTCTTCGCGGCGGACGGCTCCAACATCAACATCTCGGAAGCGGTCAGCGGCAGCGTCACGGGCGGTATCGGCCTGTCGAGCTCCGCCGCCAACACGGGCTCGAGCACGACCGTGACGGCCGGCGTAACGCTGAGCTCCGCGGACGGCAGCCAGATCGAGATCGGCGGCAACAATCCGGCCGCGGCCGGCTTCGCGGCGGGCAGTGCCGGCAGCTATCTCGGCGCCGGCTTCGTGCAGGACGGCGCCCAGGCGAGCGGCACGGTCACGCTCGACACGAAAGACCAGACGTTGCAGGGCATCCGGGACGCCATCAACAAGGCGAACATCGGCGTGACCGCGACCATCGTGTCGGACGGCAGCACCAATCCTTACCACCTCGTGGTCACGTCGAACAAGACGGGCGCGAAGTCGTCGATGAAGATCAGCGCCGACGGCGCCGACGGCGGTCCCGTCAACGCCGGCATCGCCAGCCTGCTGGGCTACGACCCGAACGGCACGCAAGCGATGACGCAGACGAGCGGCGCACAGGACACCAAGCTGACCATGAACGGCATCGCCGTCACCAGCGCCAGCACGACGGTGGACGACGTCGTCCAGGGCGTCAGCATGGACCTGAGCTCGACCGGTTCGACGACGCTCACGGTCGGACAGGATTCGAGCTCGGTGACGACCGCGGTCAACGGCTTCGTGAAGGCGTACAACGACCTGAACTCGACGATCGCGAAACTGACCGCCTACGATCCGGAAACCAAGAGCGGCGCCGTGCTGCAGGGCGATTCGGCCGTGCGCTCGATCCAGACGCAGCTGCGCCGGGTGCTCGGTACGTCCGTCGAGGGATTGAACAGCAACATGAAGACCTTGAGCCAGGTCGGCATCGCGTTTGCGCAGGATGGCAGCCTGAAAGTCGATTCGACCAAGCTGAACACCGCGATTTCCAAGAACTTCAACGACATCGCCGGCCTGTTCGCCGCAGCCGGCGCGGCCAGCGACGGCGGCATCACGTACAACAAGTCGGGCACGGCCACCCAGCCGGGCGAGTACGCCGTCAACATCACGAAAATGGCGACGCAGGGTGCACTCACCAGCGCCAGCCCGCTGTCGGGCTCGACGACGATCGCCTCGAACACGACCTGGACCGTCACGCTGAACCAGACCGATCCGGCCACGGACAGCAAGGTCCAGAACATCAAGATCCCGGCCGGCACATACACGAACGACCAGCTGTCGTCCATGCTGCGCGCCGCCATCAACGGCAACACCACGTTTTCCTCGGCCGGCGACGCCGTCGAAACGGCGATCGACGGATCGGGCAACCTGTCCATTTCGTCGAGCAAGTACGGCGAGACGTCGAACATCTCGATCGCCAGCGTCACGGGCACGCCCGTCAGCGATCTGTTCGGTGCCGCTACGCCCGTCAAGGGTAGCGACGTCGAAGGCACCATCGGCGGCGTCGCCGCGACGGGCAATGGCCAGGTGCTGACCGCCGCCGCCGGTTCGAAGGCGGCCGGCATCGAGCTCGCGGTCAACAGCGGCGTGACGGGCGACCGCGGCACCGTGACGTTCTCGCAAGGCTATGCCTATGCGCTGACGAACCTGGCCAAGAGCTTTACCGGCAAGGACAGCCTGCTCGCCAGCAAGACCGATGGCCTGAACGCCAGCATCAAGGCCGTGGCCAGCCAGCGCGACCGGTTCAACCAGCATTTGACGCAGGTGGAAGCCATGTACCGCGCCCAATTTACCTCGCTCGACTCGATGCTCTCGTCGATGCAAAGCACGCAAAGTTACCTGACCCAGCAACTGGCGGCCATCGCGGCCAACCGGTAAAAGATTTATTGGAGAACCACCATGTTTGGAACCATGAAACGCGGCGTCAACGCCTATCACAATGTGAGCATCGAGACCGGCATCGCCTCGGCCTCGCCGCACAAGCTGATCGTCATGCTGTACGACGGTGCCCTCGTCGCGCTGCTCAGCGCCAAGACGAACATCGCCGCCGGCAACATCGCCGCCAAGGGTTCGGCCATCTCGAAGGCCATCTCGATCATCGACAACGGCCTGCGCGCCTCGCTCGACAAGGAAGCCGGCGGCGAGATCGCGGCCAACCTGGATGCCCTGTATGACTACATGAGCCGCCGCCTGCTGCACGCGAACCTGAAGAACGACGTGACCGTCATCGACGAAGTGCACGGCCTGCTGGCCGACCTGCGCGGCGCGTGGGTGGAGATCGGCGACAAGGTCCAGCAGCCGCCCGCCGCCGCGCCCACGGCCATGCCGAAAGCCCCGACCCTGGCGAGCGCATGATGGGGAGCGCGACGATGATGACGAACACCGAAATCGCCGCCCTGTACGAAGCCATGGTCGGCATCACCGACCAGATGCTGGCCGCCGCCACCGCGGCCGACTGGGACCGCCTGCGCCAGCTGGAACACCAGTGCGCCGCCTGCGTGCGCCAGCTGAAGGACAACGGCGACAGCCCGCTGGCCGGCCAGGAACGCGTGCGCAAGGTGAACGCGATCCGCAAGATGCTCGATTCCGACCGCAAGATCCGTGACCTGACCCAGCCGTGGATGGCGAAGCTGCAGGGCATGATCTCCAACAAGACCGTCGAACGCCGCGTCGCGCGCGCCTACGGCGTCTGACCGCTGAACGATGCTGCCGCGCGATAGCGTTTCGCTGACCCAGGTCGCGGCAACCCGTCCCGCCTTACCCGTCGGCGACCCGCGCCAGCAAGCCTTTGCGCGCGCGCTCTCCAACCTCGTCGGCCAATCGATGCAGGCCGACGTGTTGACGAAACTGCCAGACGGCAGCTTCGTCGTGCGCATCAACGACATGGCGGCGCGCATGCCGTTGCCCCAGGGCGCTCAGGTCGGCACGCAGGTGCCGTTGACCCTCGTGGCGGTCGCACCGCGGCCCACGTTCCAGGTCCAGACGGGCCAGGGCGGGCCCGCCTTCGCCGAAGCGGGCCCGCCGCTGCCGGAAGGCGCCAACCCGCAAGAGTCTCCGCTCGCTTACCTGGAAGGCAAGAATGCCGCCGCGCTGACGCGCACGGCCGCCCTGCTGGCCGGCGCGCGCGGCCTCGCGCAACTGCCCGGCGGCGCTGCCGACGGTGCGAACGCCTCGATCAGCACGGCCGGCAAGATACTGGGCGACGTCATCGCGGCCGCCCAGAAAGCGGAGACGCAGGCGAGCGCCGCCGTCGGCCGCACGCCGCTGCTGGGCGGGCCTTCCGGCGACGCGGGCGCCATCGCGCAGGCGCTGAAGGACGGGCTCGGCAAGAGCGGCCTGTTCTACGAATCGCACGTGGCCGAATGGGCCGAAGGCGCCCGCCCCCGCGCCGACCTTGCGGCCGAGCCGCAGGCGCGCGGCATGCCGCCGCCCACGGATCCGAACACGGCCCAGCTCATCAACCTGCAGCTGAACGCGCACGAACAGGGAAAAGTCGCCTGGCAGGGCCAGCTGTGGCCGGGCCGCGACATGCAGTGGAACGTCGAACGCGACGCTTCCGGCCGCCAGGATGGCAACGACGGTGACGACAACGGCGGCACGTGGCAGAGCAGCCTGCGCCTGCGCTTCGGCGCGTTGGGCGAGGTGGCGGCGCGCGTCGTGCTGTCCGGCGGCCAGTTGCACATCCGCCTCGATGCCCGCGACGAGTCCGTCAAAGGCTTGCTGGACGCGCAGCGTGCGCGCCTGGCCGATGCGCTCGACGCGGCCGGCACGCCGCTGTCCACGCTCACCATCCACGACGATGGACAAGGTTGATGGACAACGATAAGCCGACGCGCCGCCAGAGCGCCGTGGCACTCGCCTACGGTGCCGGCGATGCCGCGCCGAAGGTCGTCGCCAAGGGCAAGGGTCTCGTCGCCGAACAGATCATCGGCCGCGCGCAGGAGGCCGGCGTATTCGTGCACGAATCGAAAGAACTGGTGTCTTTGCTGATGCAAGTCGACCTCGACCGTCAGATCCCGCCAGCCCTCTACCGCGCCATTGCCGAACTATTGGCGTGGCTCTATCATATTGAATCCGCGCAAGTTTCCGGGCAGACTCCACCGCCCGCACCGGACACGGCACACCTCCTTCCACCCCAAGAAAGCACTCCGGTTGACACAGATGCAAGCAATCACTGACGCCGAATTAGAAGCCTGGCACGACTACGAAGTCGAGTCGCCCAGGGAGATCGTGGCCCTGCTGCGCCAGATCGCCGAAAAGAACCAGCTGATCCGCATGCTGATCAAGGGCGAGGCGGACGTTTGCGTCACGTCGCTGCTGGCAGTCGATCCGGACGCGGGCATCCTCGTCATCGACCGCTCCGTCAGCCCCGAGCAGAACACGCGCATCGTGGCCGCCGGCACGGTCCGGTGCGACACGTCGCTGGACAAGATCCGCATCGTGTTCGGCCTGGACGACCTGCGCGAGGTGCAGTTCGAAGGCGGCACCGCGCTGTCGGCCGCGATTCCCGCGAGCCTGATCCGCCTGCAGCGGCGCGAGTTCTACCGCATGCCGACGCCGGTGACGAATCCCGTGCGCGCGACGATCCCCCTGCCGGCCGAGCTGGGCGGCGATGTCGCCGTGTTCCCGCTGGCCGACATCAGCTGCGGCGGCATCGCGATCTACGACAACAAGCTGCAGCTCGGCACGACCATCGGCGACACCTTCCCCAACTGCCGCATCGACCTGCCGGAAATCGGGCCGGTGACATGCTCGTTGCAGGTCCGCAACTCGATCGACATGACGCTGCTCAACAACAAGACGAGCCGCCGCCTCGGCTGCCAGTTCGTCGACATCTCGCGCGGCAACCTGGCCGCCGTCCAGCGCTACATCACCAAGCTGGAACGCGAGCGCAACGCCCGCCTGGCCGGTCTCGCCTAAAATTTCCCAAAACCGGGGTCTGACCCCGGTTTTGGGAAATTGATTGTGTGAAGCGAGGTGAGGCTTACACCTGCATGTTCATGATGTCGTGATACGCCGACACCAGCTTGTTGCGCACCTGCACCGTTGCCTGGAAGTTGATGCTCGCCTTCTGCATGGCGATCATCGTATCGGACAGGCTGACGGAATCGTCACCCGCCGCGAATTTCTTGCCCATCTCGTCGGCTTGTATCTGGGAATTGCTGACGTTCTGCAGCGACGCCTTCAGCGCATCCGAGAAGCTGACCTTGGTCGATGATTCGGCCGCATCGGGCGCGCCCAGCTTGCCGATGCCACCCAGCCCACCCAGTGCGTCCGCAGGCGACGCCGGGCCGGCCGGCTTCTGTGCCGCCGACTTCAGCTGCGCCATCATCGCCTCGATCCGGCTGCTGTCGATGCCGCCGATGTTCATGTCCGTTCTCCCAGTGCCTATCAAACAAATCGATTCAGGCTGTCAGAATATCAGCGCCCGGGCAACGATTGCCTTCGAGCAGCGCCGTAAACAGGGTCTTATTCCGGGGTTTGAATGTTGCCGTACGGCTCCATAATGACGTTCATACACCCAATCCCTCCCCCCAACATGGCAACGACAGCGGAAGAACTCCTCGACAGCGACATCGCAACCCCGGCCGACGCGAAGCCGAAGTTCTGGCAGACGACGAACGGTAAACGCATCGTCATCGGCGGCGCCATCGCCGGCGTGATGGCCATCGTCGCGGCATTGTGGCTGTGGACGTCGGCGCCGGAATACAAGGTGCTGTTCTCGAACTACACCGACAAGGACGGCGGCGCCATCACCGCATCGCTCGACCAGATGGGGGTCAAGTACAAATTCTCGGACAGCGGCAGCGCGATCCTCGTGCCGGCCGACCGCATCCACGACCTGCGCCTGAAGCTGGCCCAGCAGGGCCTGCCGCGCGCCGGCAACGTCGGCTTCGAGCTGCTCGAGAACCAGAAGCTGGGCACGTCGCAATTCGTCGAGCAGGTCAACTACCAGCGCTCGCTGGAAGGCGAACTGGCCAATTCGATCCAGTCGCTGGCCGCTGTCAGCTCGGCCCGCGTGCACCTGGCGCTGCCGAAGCCGTCCGTGTTCGTGCGCGACCAGCAGAAGCCGACCGCCTCCGTGCTGCTGAACCTGCAGCCGGGCCGCGCCCTCGACCAGGCGCAGGTCAGCGCCATCGTGCACCTGGTGGCATCGTCGATCCCGGAACTGACGCCGGCCAACGTGACCGTCGTCGACCAGAACGGCACGCTGCTGTCGGACAGCGCGAACAAGAACGGCAAGCAGCTCGACCCGAACCAGCTGAAGTACGTCGAGGCCCTGCAGCAGAACATCGTCAAGCAGGTCCAGTCGATCATCGCCCCGCTCGTGGGCCAGAACAACGTGCGCGCCGAAGCGACGGCCGAAGTCGACTTCGCCCAGACCGACACCGCGGCCGAGATGTACAAGCCGAACTCGCCGCCGGAACCGCAGGCGATCCGCAGCCAGCAGACGTCCGAGCAGACCGGTCCTGGCAGCACCAACCCGTCGGGTATCCCGGGCGCGCTGTCGAACCAGCCGCCGGGCGTGGCGACGGCGCCGCTCGAAGGTGGTGCCCAGCCACAAGGCCAGGCCACGACGACGGGCCCGAGCCGCAAGGAAGCCACGACCAACTACGAAGTCGACAAGACCATCCGCTACGAGCAGAAGCCGATGGGCGGCATCAAGCGCCTGACGGTCGGCGTGGTGGTGAACTACCGCCGCAGCATCGATCCGAAGACGGGCAAGGTCGTCGTCAAGCCGCTCACCGCCGCCGAAGTCGCGCAGATCAACGAACTGGTCAAGCAGGCGATGGGCTACAGTCAGGCGCGCGGCGACACGCTGAACGTGACGAACGCCCCGTTCGACGGCGTCGACAAACCGGACGAGCAAGCACCGGATTGGTGGAAAGATCCTGCCAACCTGCCGCTGGCGAAAGACATCGCACGCTACGTCTTCATCGCCCTCGTGCTGGCGTTCCTGTGGTTCCGCTTCGTGCGGCCGCTGCTCAAGCCGGCGATCAAGAAATTCGACGAAGCCGTGGCGATCCCGCCCGAGCCGGAACCGGAAGAACCGGAACCGGAACCGGAACCGGATCCGGAAGAGGAAGCCCGCATCCAGCGTGAAGCGGAAGAACACCAGAAGGTCCAGGTCTACAAGACCAACCTGGAAATGGCAAAAGATTTGGCCCAGCACGACCCGCGCATCGTGGCCAATGTGATCAAGGAATGGCTGGGGACTGAATAATGAGCGACAAGGACAAGGAAAACACGACCAAGGCGGCCATCCTGATGCTGGCGCTGGGCGAGGCCGAAGCGGCCGAGGTGATGAAGTACCTCGGCCCGCGCGAAGTGCTCAAGCTGGGCGGCGCGATGGCGCAGATGAAGGCCGTGCAGCACGAGGAAGTCCTGAGCGTGCTGGGCGAATTCCGCGAACGCGTGGACCTGCAGTCGACCGTCGGCCTCGATTCCGACGAGTACATCCGCCAGGTGCTGACCAAGGCGCTGGGCGACGACAAGGCCGCCGTGCTGCTGAACCGCATCCTGGGCGGCAAGGACGCCTCCGGCATCGAAAGCCTGAAGTGGATGGATTCGCCGTCCGTCGCGGAACTGATCCGCAACGAACATCCGCAGATCATCGCGACGATCCTCGTGCACCTCGAGCGCGACCAGGCCTGCGAGATCCTGGCCCATTTCACGGACCGTCTGCGCAACGACGTCGTGCTGCGTATCGCGACGCTGGACGGCGTGCAGCCGGCCGCCCTGCGCGAGCTGAACGACGTGCTGACCAAGCTCCTGTCGGGCAACGAGAACATCAAGAAGTCGTCGCTGGGCGGTGTGCGCACCGCGGCCGAGATCCTGAACTTCATGAGCGGCGAGCAGGAAAGCTCGGTCATGGAGAACATCAAGAACTACGACAACGACATGGCGCAGAAGATCATGGACGAGATGTTCGTGTTCGACAACATCATCGACATCGACGACCGCGGCATCCAGTTGCTGTTGCGCGAAGTGCAGTCGGAAATGCTGATCATCGCATTGAAAGGCGCGTCGCAGGACTTGCGCGATAAAATCTTCAAAAACATGTCGCAGCGTGCTGCGGAGATGATGCGCGAAGACCTGGAATCGAAAGGTCCCGTGCGCCTGTCCGAAGTGGAAACGCAGCAGAAGCAGATCCTGCAGATCGTCCGGCGTCTCGCCGACGAAGGCCAGATCGTGCTGGGCGGCAAAGGTGAGGATTCGTTCGTCTGATGGCCATCTCAAAAGAGTTTCAGTCCGCATATCAACGCTGGGAAATGACGTCGTTCGGCGACGAGCGTCCGAGCGTCCGTGCCCAGCGTGAAGCGGAAGCCGCCGCGGCTGCGGCCGCCGCGCGCGCGTACGAGCCGCCGCCCCAGTCGGCGCCCATGATCCAGCTGCCGACCGCGGAAGAGCTCGAAGCGATCCGCGCCGCCGCGCGCGACGAAGGTTACGCGGAAGGCCTCGAAGCGGGCCAGGCCGAAGGGCATGCCGCCGGCTACGAGGAAGGTCTTTCCCTCGGCCGTGCCGAAGCGGCGGAGGAACTGGAACACCTGCGCGAACTCGCCACGACGTTCGGCGACGCCGTCACGCAAGCCGACGAAGCCATCTCCAACGACGTGCTGGAACTCGCGCTGCACCTGGCGCGCGGCATGGTGCGCACGGCGTTCGACGTGAAGCCGGACCTGATCATCCCCGTCGTGCGCGAAGCCATCGACTACCTGCCGAACCTGCAACAACCGGCCCTCCTGATGTTGCATCCGGAAGACGCGCTGATCGTGCGCAGCGGCATCGGCCACGAGCTGGACAAGAACGGCTGGCGCATCGTCGAAGACGAGGGAGTGTCTCGCGGCGGCTGCCGCGTGGACACGGCCAGCAACCAGATCGACGCCCAGATCGGCGCGCGCTGGCAGCGCCTGACGCATGCGCTGGGCAAGGACCTGGACTGGCTGGGATGAACACGCATACGAGCCGCTGGAGGGCGTACCTGAACGACTGCGCCAACGTGGTCGATCTCGTCGAGCCGATGCAGGTGTCGGGCCGCGTCACGCGCGTCGCCGGCCTCGTGATGGAATGCGTGGGCCTGAGGCTCGCGGTCGGCGCCGCCTGCATGATTCCGGTCGCGTCCGGTGCCCGCATCGAGGCGGAAGTTGTCGGCTTCGAGGGCGAACGCCTGTTCCTGATGCCGCAATCGGACGTCGAAGGCGTCGTGCCCGGCTCGCGCGTGTTCCCGATCGAGGCGAGCATGCCGAAGCCCGGCACCGTGACGCATCCGCGCCGCCGCCCGATGGACCGCGCGCGCCACCTGCCCGTCGGCTGGGGTTTGCTCGGCCGCGTCGTCGACGGCGCCGGCCGCCCGCTGGACGGCAAGGGTCCTGTCTCCACGGAACACATGGGGCCGCTGAACGCACGCCCCATCAACCCGCTCGACCGCGTACCGATCTCGGAAACGCTGGACGTGGGCGTGCGTGCCATCAATTCGATGCTGACGGTGGGCCGCGGCCAGCGTCTCGGCCTGTTCGCAGGTACCGGTGTCGGTAAATCCGTGCTGCTGGGCATGATCGCCCGCTACACGACGGCGGACGTGATCGTCGTGGGGCTAATCGGCGAACGGGGCCGCGAGGTGAAGGAATTCATCGAGCAGATCCTCGGCGAAGAGGGGCTCGCCCGCTCGGCCGTCGTGGCCGCGCCGGCCGACTCGCCGCCGCTGATGCGCTTGCAGGGCGCCGCCTACGCCACCGCCATCGCCGAGCACTTCCGCGACGAAGGCCGGAATGTCCTCCTGATCATGGATTCGCTCACGCGCTACGCGATGGCCCAGCGCGAGATCGCCCTCGCCATCGGCGAACCGCCGGCCACGAAAGGCTATCCGCCGTCCGTGTTCGCGAAGCTGCCCGTGCTGGTGGAACGCGCGGGCAACGGCCAGGCGGGCGGCGGCTCGATCACGGCGTTCTATACCGTGCTGTCGGAAGGTGACGACCAGCAGGACCCGATCGCCGACGCGGCGCGCGGTATTCTCGACGGCCACATCGTGCTGAACCGCAAGCTGGCCGAGGCGGGCCACTACCCCGCCATCGACATCGAACAATCGATCTCGCGCGCGATGCACGGCATCACGTCGCGCGAGCACCAGCAGGC
>Ga0187844_10000044_pt1 | contig 79050 bp, 68 predicted proteins | sample SpaLakP09_SKY_50_FD_134517 | JGI IMG/M metagenome (GOLD analysis project Ga0187844, IMG submission 134517) | Oligotrophic lake water microbial communities from Sparkling Lake, Wisconsin, USA - SP09_SKY_50 | ecosystem: Environmental > Aquatic > Freshwater > Lake | place: USA: Sparkling Lake...
CATGGCCGCGGCCATGTCCGTAACCGCGGTGGCGATAGTAGCGGCCACGCGGCTCCACATACACCACTGTCGGGGCGCTGTAGTAACGCGGCGGTGCGTAATAGACGGGCGCCGGTTCGTAATACGTACGTGACTGGACATACACCGGGGCCGGACGGTAGCCGCGACGCTCGTAGCGGTTGTCGTAGCGGTCGTCGTAGTCATTGTCGTAATAAGCCTGGCTGCGATTGCGGTCACTGGTGCGGATCGAATTGCCGACCGCAGCGCCCAGCACACCGCCGACCACCGCGCCATTGCGGCCCGACACATTGTGACCGATGGCGGCGCCAACAACCGCGCCAACGGCTGTATTGACGCCGCGGTCGCTAGCTATCGCGGTGGACGAGACGGCCGCAGCGGCCAGAATCACCGCACTGACGAATTTAGTATTGAACATGGCGTTTCCTTTTGGCCTCTGCCGGGATCGGGATGATCGCAAAGTGGCGGGGCATGTAGCCACTATAGCGAGGGCACATCGAAACGCCATTGCTAATACAGAATCTTACAAATGCACGCAAGATGTAACACGGCCTTGCGTACCGGCCCGCTTGCCCCATCTAAGGCTGGTTATTCCCGTTTCCCGGACTGCCCATGTTTCCGCGCCGTGTCTTGCTCACCGTCCTGGGCTTGTTGTCGCTGCTGCACATCTATATCGGCATGCGCCTGATTCCCGCCATCGACCCCGGCCCCTGGGGCGTGGCCGCCGGCGTCGTGCTGCTGGCCATGTCGACCCTGTTGATGCCGGCCGGGCTGGTGTCGTCGCGCTACCGGCGCTGGAAATATGCCGACCAGCTGGCCTGGGTCGGCCTGGTGGCCATGGGCTTCTTTTCGTCGTTGCTGCTGCTGACCATCTCGCGCGATGCGGCCCTGCTGGTGCTGACCCTGTTCGGCGCGGCCACGCCGCTGGTGGTGCGCGCCAGTGCCATCGCCGTGCCGCTGCTCGCCCTGGGCGTCACCCTGGTCGGTTACATCAATGCGCGCCGCGTTGCCAAAGTGGTCACGGTGGATGTGCCCATCGCCGGCCTGCCTGCCGCGTTCGAGGGCTATACCATCGTGCAGATTTCGGACATCCACGTCGGGCCCACCATCAAGCGCGGCTACCTGAATGCCATCGTCACCAAGGTCAATGCGCTCCATCCCGACGCGATCGCCATCACCGGCGACCTGGTCGACGGTTCCGTCAAGCGCCTGTCCCTGCATACCGAACCGCTGGGACGGCTGGCCGCCGCCGACGGCACCTTTTTCGTCACCGGCAACCATGAATACTATTCGGGCGCGCAAGAGTGGATCACGGAACTGCGCCGCCTGGGCCTGACCGTGCTGCTCAATGAACACGTGGTGCGCGAGCGCGGCGGCGACGCCCTGATGATCGCCGGCGTCACCGATTTTTCGGCCCACCAGTTCCACGAATCGCACCGCAGCGATCCTTTCGCGGCGGCCGCGGGCGCGCCGGGCAATGTACGGGTGAGGGTGCTGCTGGCCCACCAGCCGCGCAGCGCGCCCGCCGCCGCCGAGGCCGGCTTCGACTTGCAACTGTCCGGCCACACCCACGGCGGCCAGTTTTTCCCCTGGAATTTCTTCGTCCCCTTGCAGCAACCGTTCACGGCGGGCTTGAACCGCTTGCGCGCGCTGTGGGTTTACACCAGCCGCGGCACCGGCTACTGGGGACCGCCCAAGCGTTTCGGCGCGCCGTCCGAAATCACGCGGGTACGGCTGGTCGCTGCTTAATTCCAACAAAAATATTGCCAGATGCGCTATTGTTTGAATCCCTGTCCACGCCTCTAGGATTCGCCGCATGCAACAAAAGCCGCTGCTCACCCTGATCGCCGCCGCGCTCCTGTGCGCAGGCGCCCACGCCGCCACCCCGGGAAATGACCCCGCCGCGCTGAACCAGATCCGCGAGGCCGCGCTGCGTAGCGACTGGGCCTTCGAACGCACCGCCGACATGACCGACCTGATCGGCCCGCGCCTGTCCGGTTCGGCCGGCTATGCGGCCGCGGTGACCCAGGTGGCCGAGGCGATGCGCAAGCTGGGCGCGAAGGTGACGCTGCAGCCGGTCAAGGTGCCGCACTGGGTACGCGGCGCGGAAACGGCGGCGCTGGTGGAATACAAGGGACGTCCGGCCGGTGTCTCGCAAAAAGTGGTGCTGACGGCGCTGGGCGGTTCCGGCGCCACGCCTGCCGGCGGCTTGACCGCGCAAGTGATCGTGGTGCGCAATTTCGATGAACTCAAGGCGCGGGCGGCGGAGGTCAAGGGCCGCATCGTGCTGTTCAATGTGCCGTTCGACCAGGGGCTGGCCGCCGGCGGCCAGGCCGGCCAGGCCTATGGCCAGGTGGTGCGCTACCGTGGCGGCGGCACCCGCATGGCGGCCGAGATGGGGGCCGTGGCCGCACTGGTCAGTTCGGCCGGCGGCGCCAATTACCGCTTGCCGCATACCGGTTCCAGCGGCTTGCAGGACGGGGCCCGCATTCCGGCCGCGGCCGTGACAGTGGAAGATGCGCAGCTGATGGCGCGCCTGGCTGCGCGCGGCCCGGTCAGCATGCACCTGGTGCTGACCCCGCAAACGCTGCCGGACGCGGACAGTTTCAATGTCATTGCCGACTATCCGGGCACCGACAAGGCCGACGAAATCGTGATCGTGTCGGGCCATCTCGATTCCTGGGACCTGGGCACCGGCGCCAACGACGATGCCACCGGCGTGGCCAGCGCCATGGCCGTGGTCGAAACGCTCAAACGCCTTGACTTTCGTCCGCGCCGCACCATCCGCGTGATTGCGTGGGCCAATGAAGAAAATGGGGGACGCGGCGCCGCCGCCTACCTGCAGGGCTACAAGGACAGCGTCCATCATCATTTCGCCGCCATCGAAAGCGATGCCGGTTCCGGGCGGCCGTTCGGCATGCGTTCGAGCGCGCCGCAATCGGCCAACAAGCTGTTCGCGCCGCTGCAAGCGGCACTGGAACCGATAGGCGCCGCTGCGCTGCAGCGTGCAGATGCGCTGAGCACGGGCGACCTGGGCGGGCTGGAACAGGCCGGCGTGCCCAGTTTTACGCCGCTGATCGATACCTCGGATTATTTCCACTACCACCACACAGCGGCCGATACGCTGGACAAGGTCGATCCGCAGAACCTGCGCAAGCACGTGGCCCTGATGACGTCGCTGACCTGGTTCCTGGCCAATGTGGAACAGCCGATCGGCCGCTGGAGCGGGCCGGTCAAGCAGTAAGGCTAGAAGGCGTTGATGGGAATTTTCAGGTAGCGCACGCCATTTTCCTCGGCCGCCGGCAATTGCCCGGCGTTGAGGTTGACCTGGATGGCCGGCAGGATCAGGGTCGGCATGTCGAGCGTGGCGTCGCGCGTGGTGCGCATGCCCACGAAGTCGCTTTCCGACACGCCCGCGCGGATATGGATGTTGCTGGCGCGCTGGTCGGCCACCGTGGTTTCCCAGGCTGCGCTGCGCCCTTGTGGCGGATAGTCGTGGCACATGAACAGCCGGGTCGCCGGCGGCAGCGCGAGCAGCCTTTGCACCGAGCGATACATGGTGGCGGCCGAGCCGCCGGGAAAGTCGCAGCGCGCCGTGCCCACGTCGGGCATGAACAGGGTGTCGCCGACGAACACGGCATCGCCGACCTGGAAGGCAATGTCGGCCGGCGTGTGGCCCGGCACATGCAGGGCGCGCGCTTCCAAGGCGCCGATATGGAACACTTCGTCGGGGGCGAACAGATGGTCGAACTGGCCATACTGGCGGGGGAACACGGCCGCGAAGGCTTTTTGTACATTGCGGATCGATGCGCCGATGCCGGTCTTGCCGCCCAGCTGGGTGGCGAGATAGGGCGCGGCCGACAGGTGGTCGGCATGGGCGTGCGTTTCGAGCAGCCATTCCACGGTCAGCCCCTTGGCGCGCACGAAGGCGATCATGGCGTCGGCCGACGTGGTGGACGTACGGCCCGACTTGGGATCGTAATCGAGCACCGGGTCGATGAGCGCACAGGCACTGCCGTCCGTTTCGTACACGACGTAGGAAACGGTGGAGGTGGCCTGGTCGAAAAAGGCTTGAATCGTGGCTTGCATGGCGTTGGGCGAGTGTTGGTTTCGCGATTATAGCCCAACGAAATAGCGACTATGCATTGAAAAGTTGTCTATAATAAATCTTTGTTGACACTCGTCTGCATCGATACCCCAATGACACTGCTTTCCGGAAAAAATGCCGCGAAATGCCTGCTTTTTATGGCGGCCTTGTGCGTGGCTGCCGGCGAGCTGTTCATGGTGCGAGCGCTGGTGCCGCTGGAAAACCGCGTGCTCGACTTCCTGGTTCGACACCAGGCCAGCACCCTGGTTCCCGATCCGGACATCGTCATCATCGATATCGACGACGCCAGCCTGCAAAGCATGAAGGATGTGGCCGGCAGCTGGCCGTGGCCGCGCTCGGTGCATGCGGAATTGCTCGACGGCTTGCGCGCCCAGCAGCCGCGCGCCATCGTGTTCGATATCACCTTCACCGAGAAGGATGTCTACCGGCCTGACAGCGATGCGCAATTCAATGCCGCGCTCGCCGGCAATACGAATATCTATTTCCCCATCATGCGCCTGCCGGAAGGACGCGACGTCCACGGCCCGCTGGCCGCCGAGGTGGCTCCCTGGCTGGGGCTGGTGAAAACGTCCCGGGCCGACCCGGCGGCGCGCGTGGCCATCCAGCCGCCGCTGGCGGTCGACGAACAATACTGGCGCACGGGCAGCATCAATTTTTCCAAGGACGACGACGGCATTGGCCGCCGCTACAACTTGTATACCGATGCGGGCGGCTGGCTGATTCCTTCCTTGCCCGGGCGCGTGGCCAGCGGGCTGGGCTTTTCCATGCCAGGCACGGCCGACGTGCTGCTGTCCTGGCGCGGCGGGGCGCGCACCTTCCAGCACATTCCCTATGCCAGCCTGTATCACGACTTCGGCCGCGAAAAACGCCAGCGCCCGGCGGACGAATTCAAGGGCAAGATCGTCATCATCGGCTCGGACGCCACGGGCTTGAACGACCTGCGCGCCACGCCGATATCGAGCCTGTATCCGGGCGTGCAAATCCTGGCCACCGCCATCGACAACCTGAAGAACCAGCGCACCATGCGCACGCCGCCGCCGTGGGCGGTGCCGCTGGCCACGCTGCTGGCGATGGCGCTGCTGTTCCGGGCATTTATCCGCGGCACCAATGTGCTGCAGATCGGCGTGCCGCTGGCCGCCTGTTCGGTGCTGCTGGTGGGCGGCCTGTGGTGGGGCATCGGCCAGCGGGTGCTGGTGCCGGGCATCGCCGCGCTGATCCTGGCGTGGCTGTATTACGTGGCCGGCGCCCTGCAAGCCTACCTGGCCGAACGCAAGTCGCGCCAGGAAGCGGTGCAGATGTTCAGCCGCTTCGTCAATCCCACCGTGGTCCAGCTGCTGCTGACGGCCGGGGGGCTGGCCCGCAGCGGCGAGGCGCGCCAGGTGTCGGTGTTGTTTTCCGACATACGCGGATTTACAACGCTGTCGGAAAACCGCACGCCGCAGGAAGTGGTGGGCCTGCTGAACCGCTATTTCACGCTCCAGGTGGAGGTGGTGTTTCGCCACGGCGGCACCATGGACAAGTTCATTGGCGATTGCATTATGGCATTTTGGGGCGCACCATTGGATGATCCCAGGCACGCCGAAAATGCGGTGCGGGCGGCGCTGGAAATGGCCGACGTGTTGCAGCAATTCAAGCGTGAACTGGGCGAGGAAGACGCCGATTTCGATGTCGGCATCGGCATCCATTCCGGTCCGGCCGTGGTTGGCCTGATCGGGTCGGAGCAGCGCAAGGAATACACCGCCATTGGCGATACGGTCAACCTGGCCAGCCGCATCGAAGGCTTGACCAAGGGTGTGTCGCGGATTCTGGTGTCGGAAGAGACAATGCATCAATGCGGTGCGGCGTTCGGCTTTACCCCGTATGGCTCGTTCGAAGTCAAGGGGCGTGAACAAGGTGTCCGCTTGTTCGGACCACACAAAGGGGAATCACAATGAAGAAAAGCATTGCGGCATGCACCGGCATGTTGATCGTCATGGGCAGCGCCTGTGGCGCCGAACTGGCGTACACCGTGCGTCCCACGGAAATGAAGGCCAAACCTTTCACCGACGCGGCCACCCTGGCCAAGCTGGCAGGCAACAGCAAAGTCGACGTGCTGATGCGACAGTCGAGCTGGCTGCAAGTGAAGGCCGACGCGAATACCGGCTGGGTCAAGATGCTCAGCCTGCGCTTCGACCAGATGGGCAATGCGCCCAAGGCGGGCGCCGGCAACAGCAATCTCGGCACGCTGTTCAATATTGTCCAGACGGGCAGCGGCGGCAGTGGCGCCAGCACCGGCGTGAAGGGCCTGAAGATCGAGGAAGGCTTGCGCAATCCGCGTCCCAATCCCGATGCGCTGCGCCAGATGGAAGAGCTGGACGTGAATGACGCGGAAGTGAAAGCCTTCGCCAAGGCCGGCAAGCTGAGCCCATCCACGATGGCCTATGTTCCTGCACCGGGAGCGAACTGATGAAAACCACACTGACCCTGATCGCCCTGGCACTGGTGTGCTCGGGCTGCAAGACGGTAGCGCCCATGCTGAACGACGCCGTGCGCAATATGAGCGTGAGCGACGTGCAGAATGCGGCCGCCAAGGCGCAAAAGATTTCCGAAGGCCAGCGCGAATTCACGCAGCCCGAAGAAGTGGCCCTGGGTTCCGGCATCGCCAGCAATATGCTGGGGGCCGCCAACCTGTGGTCGGACAAGAAGGCGCAGCGCTATGTGAACCAGGTGGGGCTGGTGCTGGTGGCGCACTCCGAGCGCACCGACCTCAACTGGCATTTCGCGGTGCTCGACGACATGGAATTCAATGCCTTCGCGGCGCCGGGCGGCTATATCTTCATCACCCGCGGCCTGTTGCAGAGCTTGCGCAGCGAAGCCGAACTGGCGGGCGTGCTGGCCCACGAGATAGCCCACGTGGTGCGCAAGCATCACCTGACGGCCATCAAGAAAGCCTCGAACCGCGAACTGCTGGGCGAGGCCGTCAATGCCGGCACGGCCATGGCGGTGCGCAACAACAAGTACAGCGGCGCGCTCACGCCGGCGCTGGCCAAGCTGGCCTCGGTCGGTACCGAAATGTATGCGCGCGGGCTGGACAAGGATGACGAGTTCGAAGCGGATCGCATGGCCGTGGTGCTGACGGCGCGGGCCGGCTACGACCCCTACGGCTTGCCGGCAGTGCTGCAATCGCTGCAGACGGTTGATCCGAACTACGCCGGCCTGGCGCTGATGTTCAAGACTCATCCGACCTTTCAGGCCCGGCTGGACTTGCTGGCCAGGGTGATGACGTCGGACTTCGACAAGTTTGAAAAGAACCAGACGCTGGAAGGACGTTTCAAGTCGCAGGTGGCGGCGCCCAAAGCGGGCAAATAACGCGGCCTTGTAAACGAAACGGGGGCGCTGCCGATGCCGGCAGCGCCCCCGTTTTATTTGGCGAACCAGGACTACAGGTTCAGCTTGGGCAGATAGCCGCCAGGGATGATGCCGAAGACGGACAACACGATCAGGATCAGCAGGATGATGAACAGGACGCGGACGATCTGGGCCACCGGCGAGGGGAGCGGCAGCATGCTGACCAGCCACCAGATGAGGCCGAAGATGACGAGATAGACGATAAGGCTGATTAGGATGTTCATGGGATGGTCCTCGATTGCATTTTTTGTAGGGGGCTGATAGCCGAATTAGACAGGACCAACCTTAGTTGATTACAGATGAGTTATCCGTACGGTAGGGCACATAGCGCACGCCGGTGAGGAATTATTCCTCGTCGACAAGCAGGCGCCGCACGGCGCGGGCGCGTCCGCGGAAGGGGCGGCCGTACATGGTTTGTATGCCGCTGGTGAAGTTTTGCCCCCATACCAGGTGCGAGCGCGGCTCTTGCGGTTCGCTGGACCAGTACCACACGCGCTGGAATTGTTCGCGCAGGTTGGCATAGAGCAGGGCCAGTTCGCGCCGGCTGGGCAAGTCGCCCCCATTGCCGATGGCCCATTCGCGCGCCGCCGACCAGGATATTTCCTGAGCTTCACCCGGTAGCAGCACGACATGGTGATCGGGCACGCCTTCTTTGCCAAGGATGAGCCCGGCATATTGCTCCCCGTCTTTTAGCGCGCTTCTGACCTGCATGTAATCTCTCATGGCTGCCTCTCGGGGTCGCGGGTAATCAGGTGTAGGACAACGGCGCAGGTTTCGAGTTGCATGCCAAGTGCTTGATTGCAAAAAATAAAGTGCCTGTAGTCATTTGATACTTGCCAGAAATTTTCCTAAGAAAACATTGAACTTAGGCAGTTGATTTGGCTCAAACCTTGCTCATTCACGACACAAGGTAAGGAACCTTCAATGATTAAATTTGTCACTTTCGCTTCGGATAAAAAACTCAGCGCCCTGGTCTGCTCCAGCATGGCCGTCCTGCTCACCGCATGCGGTGGCCAGGCCGTCGAAGACAGCCCGACCCAGAGCGCCACTGCCGGCTTTATCGCCAGCAGCGAGCAGGCAGCTGCCCCGGCAGTAGCCATCCAGGCCCAGGACAGCGCAATCACGGCAGCCCCCCAGGCTGGCACTGCGGTTACCACCGAAGCCGACTTCGCCATGAGCGGCTACAACGGAGACATACAACAAGGCAATACCAGCGCGATGCAAACCGCGTTCGCACCCCAGGACGACGCCGCACTGGCGCCAACCACCAATACCCCGCAAGTGACCATTCCGGCGACCACCTACAAGCTCTACGTTTCGCCGAGCGGCAACGACAGCAGCGCCGGCACCGCCACCGCGCCATTCAGGACACTGGCCCGCGCCGCCCGTTCGACCCGCGCCGGCACCACCGTGTTCGTGGCCCCTGGCACCTATGACGGCGGCTTCAAGACCACCGTGCACGGCACGGCCAGCGCCCGCATCTACTATGTATCGACCACCAAGTGGGGCGCGAAAATTGTGCCGCCGGCCAGCTCGACCAACAAAGTGGCATGGGACAACCGCGGCAACTACGTCGACATCATCGGTTTCCACGTCGACGGCAGCGCCCCGCGTGCCGGCACCCGCTGGGCCAGCGGCATTTACAACGGCGGCTCCTACGACATGATCCGCAATAACTGGGTGCACCACATCGCCCACAACATCACCTGCGGCAGCGCCGGCGGCTCGGCCATCGGCGTGGACAGCTACTACCGTGGCGTGAAGACCGACGTCGTCGGCAACCTGGTGCACGACATCGGCCCTGCGGGCTGCCGTTACGTGCAGGGCATCTACATCAGCACCTCGGGCACGGTGAAGAACAACGTGGTCTACCGCGTGGCCGAAGGCGCGATCCACCTGTGGCACGATGCGGCCAACGTCATCATCACCAACAACACGGTGACGGCGTCGAATACCGGCATCATCGTGGGCGGCGGCGACTTCTATTTCACGTCCGGTCCGAGCGACAACAATGCGGTGTACAACAACATCGTGTACGACAACAAGATGGGCATCTCGGAACAGGGCAAGACTGGCCGCAACAACACCTATCGCAACAACCTGGTGTTCCAGAATTCGACCTACAACTGGAAGCTCAACAACGGCCTGACGCATACGTCCACAATCACCTCGTCGCCCCTGTTCGTCGCCTACAGCCGCACCGGCACGCCGAACCTGAAACTGTCGGCCAGCTCGCCGGCGATCGGGCGCGGTACATCGGCCCAGGCGCTCGCGTATGACTTCCTGGAGCGTCCGCGCAACGCCACCACCGGCTACGACGTCGGCGCCTACCAGCATTAAGCTGGTCAATACGCGCGCACTTCTTTTTTGAAGTGCGCGTGCGCAATGCTTGTCGTTCCGGTAGGATTGTCCAATTACCATTTGGAGAAAACCGATGCGAACGACAATGTCACTGTGCCTGGCCGCCATGCTTTCGAGCCTGGCGGCTCCTTCCGTATACGCCCAGCTGCAAACCAGCGAGGCGCCCCCGGCGGCCAGCGGCTGGAAAACGGTCGCCGTCGCCGACGGCCTGAACCACCCCTGGGGCATGGCCTGGCTGGCCGATGGACGCATGCTGGTGACCACCAAGGGCGGCGTGCTGCACATCCTCAATGGCAAGAAGTTCGACCCGGTGCCGATGGAAGGACTGCCCGCGGTATTTACCGGCGGCCAGGCCGGACTGCTCGACATCAGCGTCCATCCCAAGGATAAGGTTAATCCGCGCGTCTACATGACCTTGGCGACCGGCACCGACGACGCCAACCGCACCACCCTGGTCCAGGGCATCTTCGACGGCAAGAAAATTCATGGCATCAAAGTGCTGTTCCGCGTGAAGGATGACAAGAGCGGCGGCCAGCACTTCGGTTCGCGCCTGCTGTGGCTGGCCGACGGCACGCTGCTGATGAGCATTGGCGACGGCGGCAATGCCCCGCAAAAAATCGGCGACATGCTGGCGCGCGACCAGGCTCAGAACATGGCCGCCCACCATGGCGCGATCCTGCACCTGACCGACGCCGGCAAGCCCGCGCCGGGCAACCCGCTGGCGTCGAAGCCGGGCGCGCTGCCCGAACTGTGGTCCAAGGGCCACCGCAACATCCAGGGCATGGCGCGCGATGCGGCAGGGCGCGTGTGGGCCACCGAGCACGGCCCGCGCGGCGGCGATGAACTGAACCTGATCGAAGGTGGTCAGAACTATGGCTGGCCGCTGCAAAGCTACGGCAATGATTACCGCTCGAACGAACCGATCGGCCAGAAGGTCGCGGCGGGCATGGCGCAGCCGAAAATTGCATGGGTGCCGTCGCCGGGCGTGTCGGGCCTGGCGTATTACACGGGATCGCAATTTCCGGCCTGGCGCGGCAGCCTGTTCGCGGGCGGGCTGGCGTCCACCGACGTGCGCCGGATCGCGCTCGACAAGGCGGGCAATGTCGTGTCGCAGGAACGCCTGAACATCGGCAAGCGGGTGCGCGACGTGAAGCAGGGGCCGGACGGCCACCTGTACCTGCTGACCGATGAAGACAATGGGCAATTGCTGCGGATAGTGAAAGACTAAACAGGGAGAATCCGATGTCCGGAATCGCGCAGCGCGAAGCCGTCTTTCTCCAGCCCGGAGAAGGGCGGCCGTATCCCATGGGGCGCATTTCCGCCTTGTTCAAGGCCGACGGGGCGGAAACGGCAAACCGCTATTCAATATCGGAATGGTGGCTCGAGCCCAATACGCAGGGGCCGGGCGCCCATGCGCATCCGGAGGACGATGTCTTCTACGTACTCGAAGGGACCATGAGTTTCCTGCTGGGCGAGCGCTGGGTGGACGCGCCGGCGGGATCCTTCGTGCTGGCGCCTGGCGGCGTGACCCACGACTTTGAAAACCGCGGCCCGGTGCGCGCGGGCGCCTTGAATATTTCCGCGCCTGGCGACTTCGAGCAGCACATGCCAGGCATCGCCGAATGGTTTGCCGAGCATCCGCCAGGCGAGGCCGTGGCACGATGAACGTGGAACAACTGAAGGCGTGCTGTCGACAATTTCCCGGCGCAACGGAACGCTTGCTTGGTGAGCCCAGCAACATCCTGGTGTTCTCGGTGGGAGATAAAAATTTCGCCTATTTCAAGACCAGCGATCCGGAAAAATGGCGCTTCAGCATGCGGGTGTCGCCCGACCGCTTCCTGGAGCTGACCGATACCCCGGGCGTCAAGCCGGCCCGTTACATGGGGCGTTTTCACTGGGTGACCATCGTCACGGTCGGCAGTTTCCCGGCGCCGTACTTGCGTGAACTGCTCGAATGGTCTTACGGCAAAGCGCGCGGATCGCTGAGCAAGGCCAGGCAAGTGGCCCTGGAGGCCTTGTGACTGCGTACCTGCACGCCCTGCGGGGCGACATTACCAAACTCGCTGTCGATGCCATCGTCAACGCGGCCAATTCATCCTTATTGGGCGGCGGCGGTGTCGACGGCGCCATCCACCGGGCGGCCGGGCCCGATCTTGTGCATGAATGCCGGCTGCTTGGCGGCTGCAAAACCCTCGAAGCGAAGGCCACCAAGGGCTACCGTCTTGCCGCCGGGACCATCATTCATACGGTAGGACCTGTATGGCGCGGGGGCGGCAACGGTGAAGCGGCATTGCTGGCGTCCTGCTATGCCGAGTCATGCACGCTGGCCGCCCAACGCGGCGCGCGTTCCATCGCCTTTCCGAGTATCAGCACCGGCATCTACGGCTACCCGATTCAACTTGCGGCCGACATCGCTGTCACGACAGTCCGGAAAATGGTCGAACAATTGCCGATCGACGAAGTGATTTTCTGCTGCTTCTCGGACGACGATCTTGCCATCTACGCGGCAGCACTCGCCGCGTCGGCCCAATAATCCCTCTTTCCTTTACTTATTTTGGGGACAGTCCCAGGTTTATGGGAAAGTATTGCCTGAAAACCTGGGACAGTCCCGCCGGAGGGATGGACTAGAACGCTTCGAGGGCGCTGGTGAACTTGCCGCTCGCGTCCAGCGCGCCCATGGTGTAACCCTGCCAGCCCGGATAGGCTTGCGGTTCCCAATAGAACACGCCCAGGCCGTTCGACCCGAGCGCGCGCGTTTTGGTGATCAGGTCGGCCAGCATGCTCTTGCTTTTTGCGGCTTGCTGCCAATCCATGCCCACTTCGCATACCATCACCGGCTTGCCGTAGCGGCCCGCCATGTCCCACATCGTGGTCGAGATCATGTTGTTGTAGTTGACCCAGTCATTCGCCGGCGGGTAGTGCGACATGCCGGTCACGTCCCATTTGCCGCCGGCGCCTTTCAAGCCGTCGAAAAACCAGCGGAAGTCGGCGATCTTGTAGCCGTTGGCCAGGTGCACGATGACTTTCGCGCCCGGATAGACGGCTTTGCTGGCGTTGTAGCCGCTGTTGATCAGCCCGGCCAGGTTGCTGAAGCTCGTCGTACGGCCTTCGGGCCACAGCATGCCGCTGTTGATCTCGTTGCCAACCTGGACCCATTCGACGGTGATGCCGTTCGTTTTCAGGTAGTTCAGGATGCCGTATGTATGGTTGTAGACATCGGTGCGCAAGGCGCTGATGCTGTGGCTGGCCCAGGCCGCCGGCTTGGTCTGCTGGCCCGGGTCTGCCCAGCTGTCGCTGTAATGAAAGTCGATCATGATGCGCTGGCCGGCCGCCTTGGCCCGTTTTGCCTTGTACAGCACGTCCGCGCCATTGTTCCAGCCGCCGGCGGGATTGACCCATACGCGCAGCCGGATTGAATTGACGTGCAGGTTTTTCATCAGCGTGAAGGGATCGGTCTTGATGCCTGCACTGTTATAGAAACTGTAGCCGCCGGCTTCCTGCTGGTTGACCCAGCTGACGTCCGCTCCGGTGGCGAACTGGGCCGCCGCGGTGGCCATCCATCCGGCGGCAGCAAGAGCTACCCCCGCTTTCCTCAAAAAGCTCGTTATCGTCATGTCTCGCTCCATTTGTTGTGGTTTTGTACTGCCAGCCAATTCTGCGCAAGTCCGGATGCCGGCACCAATGAAGCTTTCCGATAGCGGCCGCGATTTCGGATATAGCTCGCTTCCCCCCCCCTCTTGGGGACTGTCCCAGGTTTTCAGGAAACTGTTTCCTGAAAACCTGGGACAGTCCCCAAGAGAGGGGTGGTGGTATGCGATTTCCGTATAGTTTTTAGCGAATTATTCATATTTCCGATCTACCTGATGCCCGTAGACTTGATGTCAATTCTTGACCAACGGCCCATTTCATGAAAATCACCAAACTGACGACTTACCGCCTTCCACCGCGCTGGATGCTGCTCAAGATTGAGACCGATGAGGGCATCGTCGGCTGGGGCGAGCCTGTCATTGAAGGCAAGGCGCGCACCGTGGAAACGGCGGTCCAGGAGCTGGCGCCTTACCTCGTCGGCCAGGATCCGTCCCGCATCAACGATCTGTGGCAAGTCATGTACCGCGGCGGCTTTTATCGCGGCGGCGCCATTTTAATGAGCGCGATCGCCGGCATCGACCAGGCCCTGTGGGACATCAAGGGCAAGGCGCTCGGCGTGCCCGTCTACGAACTGTTGGGCGGCAAGGTGCGCGACAAGATGAAAATCTACAGCTGGGTCGGCGGCGACCGACCATCGGACGTCATCGCCGGCATCAAGACCCTGCGCGCGATCGGCATCGATACCTTCAAGATGAACGGCACCGAGGAATTGCGCATGCTCGACAGCGCCCGCGCGGTCGACCAGGCCGTCGGACGTATCGCCGAGATCCGCGAAGCCTTCGGCAATGATATCGAGTTCGGCATCGACTTCCATGGCCGCGTGGCTGCCCCCATGGCCAAGGTGCTGCTGCGCGCGCTGGAGCCTTACCGCCCGCTGTTCGTGGAGGAACCGGTACTGGCCGAACAGGCCGAATACTATCCGCGCCTGGCCGAATACACCTCGATTCCCCTGGCCGCCGGCGAACGCATGTTCTCGCGCTTCGAGTTCAAGCGCGTGTTCGAGCAGGGCGGCATCGCCATCGTGCAGCCCGACCTGTCGCACGCCGGCGGCATTTCCGAATGCGTCAAGATCGCGGCCATGGCCGAAGCCTACGACGTGGCCTTTGCGCCGCATTGCCCGCTCGGCCCCGTGGCGCTGGCGGCTTGCCTGCAGGTCGACTTCGTGTCGCACAACGCCATGCTGCAGGAGCAGAGCATGGGCATTCACTACAACCAGGGCGCCGAACTGCTCGACTACGTCGTCAACAAGGACGACTTCCGCATGGACGGCGGTTATATCGCGGCCCTGACCAAGCCGGGCCTGGGCGTGGAGGTCGACGAGGAGCGCGTGATCGAGGCCAGCAAGCAGGCGCCCGACTGGCGCAACCCGCTGTGGCGGCACGAAGACGGCAGCGTCGCCGAGTGGTAAGCAGCACATAACTATAAAAATACAATGGAGACAAGATGCACACAGCTTTGAAACGCTTGCCGATGATGGTGAGCCTGATCGCCAGCGCCGCCGTGTCGGCGCAGACCATCCTGCATGTCGATGCCAGTGCACCTGCCAGGGCGCCGCTCGAAAACACGCTGAAGATGGGTGCTTCCGTGTCGCCGTCCGGCGAACGCATCGGCGTCAACAGCCAGTACCTGACCCGCAACGGCAAGCCGTGGATGCCGGTCATGGGCGAATTCCATTACAGCCGCACGCCCGCCGCCGAATGGGAAGATGAACTGCGCAAGATGAAGGCGGCCGGCATCGACATCGTGGCCAGCTACGTGATGTGGAACCATCACGAAGAGCAGGAAGGCAAATTCACCTGGAAGGGCGACCGCGACCTGCGCCGCTTCGTGCAGCTGGCCAGCAAGGCCGGCCTGGACGTGATGGTGCGCGTGGGCCCCTGGGTGCATGCCGAAGTGCGCTACGGCGGCATTCCCGACTGGGTGGTGGGCGCCATGCCTACCCGGCGCGACGATCCGCAGTACCTGCGTTACGTCGACCGCCTCTACATGCAGATTGGCCAGCAGCTCAAGGGCTTGCTGTGGAAAGACGGCGGCCGCGTGGTCGGCATCCAGATTGAAAACGAATACAACAACAACGGCAAGGACGAGGGCGCGGGCCATATCAGCACCCTGAAAAAGCTGGCCCTCAAAGCTGGCATGGACGTGCCGCTGTATACCGTCACCGGCTGGGACCAGACCGTGTATCCCTCGGGCGAAGTGACGCCCGTATTCGGCGGCTACCCCGACGAGCCATGGGCGAAGAGCACGAAGGAGCTGCCGCCGAAAGAAACCTATGCCTTCCGTTTCGACAGCCGTGTCAGCGGCGACCTGGGCGCGCAGACGCGGTCGACCTCGCGCGGCACCGCCGAATCGGACATGGACACCACGCCTTTCCTTGGCGCCGAATACGGCGCGGGCCTGCCGTTCATGTACCGCCGCCGCACGGTGGTGTCGCCAGACGACATCGCGTCGATGCTGCCGGTGCAGCTTGGGTCGGGCGTGAACCTGGTTGGCTATTACATGTTCCACGGCGGCCGCAATCCGGTCGGCATGACCACGCTCGAGGAAAGCTCGCTCAGCGGCGGCTACAACGACACCACCATGATCAGCTACGACTTCCAGGCGCCCCTGGGACCGGACGGACAGGAGCGCCCGGTGCTGGCGCGCCTGCGTCCCTACCACCTGTTCATGCGCGACTTCGGAAGCCGCCTGGCGCCCATGACCGTGCGCAAGCCCGACCTGGTGCCGGCCGACCATGGTGACCTCAAGGTGGCGCGCTTCTCGGTGCGCAGCAAGGGCGACAGCGGCTTCCTGTTCGTGAACAACCACGTGCGCCAGTATCCGATGCCGGTCCAGAAACAGGTGCGCTACTCGGTCAAGCTGCCCGGCCAGACGATCGTCCTGCCGCGCCAGCCGGTCGACGTTGCCGACGGCAGTTACTTCATCTGGCCGCTCAATTTCGACCTCGATGGAACAAGGCTGGCCTACGCCACCGCCCAGCCCATCGCCCGCCTCGATAACGGCGCGGCCGGCATCGTGTACGTGTTCGGCGCCAGCGCCGGCATTCCCGTGGAACTGGCATTCGACGCCGCCGACGCAGCCCTGGTCAAGGCCGGTGGCGCGCGCATGTCGCAAGCCGATGGCCGCCTTATCGTCGAAGGCATCGTGCCAGGTACGGGCGCCGCGCTGACGATCAGCCGTCCGCAATCGAAGCCGGTCACGGTGGTGGTGCTCAGCGCCGAGCAGGCCAACCGGCTGTCCGTGGGCCAGCTGGCCGGCAAGCGGCGCCTGGTCTTGAGCGCACAGCAAACCTGGTTCGCCGATGGCGCACTCGAAGTGCGCTCGCCGGGGCAAAACGAACTCGCTTTCTCGGTCTATCCGGCGCTGAAGAACAGCGCGGCCCTGCGCAGCGCCAGCGACGGCATTTTCCAGTCGTACAAGGCAACCCTGCCGGTGCGCAGAATCGATGCGACTGTGTCGCAAGTGCGTGAATCCGGCAATGCGCGTGCCGTGATGATCGGCGGCCTGGCCGGTGCGGCCATCCAGCCGCTGCCGGAAGCCTTCAGCGCCGCCGGCGCCTGGAAGATCGAGATCCCGCGCGAGCAGCTCAAAGGGCAGGGCGATGCACTGATCGAGCTTGATTTCGTGGGTGACATCGGGCGCCTGTTCTCGGGCACCCGCATGCTCGACGACTGGTACTACAGCGGTTACGGCTGGCAGTACGCCGCACGCCACGCAGGCGGCGCGCCGTTGACGCTGTCCGTGCTGCCGCTGCGCGCCGATGCGCCGGTCTACCTGCCGAAGGAAGCGCGTCCCGACTTCGCCGGCAAATCGCAGGTCGCGCAAGTGCGTGGCGTGAAGGTCACGCCTATGTATCGCCTGAGCGTGCGGCCTTAAGCCATGAACAGCCATCCGGGCCACGGTCTTCGCTGGGACGCACAGGCCGGCCGCTGGTGGTGGGCCAGTGCCGGTGCGCCCGCGCTGTACGCGTTCTCGCCCAGGGACCAGGCGACGCATGCATTCCGCCTGCTCGATGGCGTGGCGCTGGTGGCGCACTGCACGTCGGGGAACCTGCTGCTTGGTTTGCCAAAGCGCCTGTGCGTCGCTGCCGCGCCGCCGCACCGTGAAGGCCAGTCAAGGCTGCGCGTGCGGGCCATGGTTGCGGTCGACGCGGCCGAGCCGCGCACCAGCATCGCCGACGGCTGCACCGACCGCCGCGGCTACCTGGTGTTCGGGACCGGCAATGTGGGCAGCGACAAGCGTCCTATCGGCAGCTTCTACCAGTATTCTGTCAGGCATGGCTTGCGGCGACTGGCCTTGCCAGCGGTGGCGCAGGCCAGCAGCATCTGCTTCAGCAACGACGGCAAGCGCATGTATTTTGCCGATGCCCATATCGGCCGCATCATGCACTGCGATTACGACGCCGAACTGGCCGCGGTGGCCAATGTCGGCATCTTTGCGGAGCTGGGCAATGTGGCCAGGCCGCGCGGGGCGGTTGTCGATGCCGCCGGCTGCCTGTGGAGCGCGCAGCCGGGACAGCTGGTGCAGTACGACGCGGGCGGCAAGCCGCTTCGCCGCATCGCCATCGACTGCAGCACGCCGGCTTTTGGCGGCGCCTATCTCGGCCAGCTGATGGTGGCCGGTCCCTCCGGACTGGTCGCCATACCAACACCACTGGTGGCGGGCCAACCCGACGCCTTGTTCGACGATCAAGCATCAAACAAACCATAAACAGGAGACAAACATGACGACACGCAGGCAAACCCTGGCCACCCTGGCCGCAGCGGCACTTTCGGTTTGCACGATGGGCCAGGCCCTGGCGGCCGATCCGGTCAAGATCGGCTTCCTGGTCAAGCAGGCCGAGGAACCATGGTTCCAGGACGAATGGCGTTTCGCCGAGCAGGCCGCAAAGGACAAGGGCTTCACGCTGGTCAAGATCGGCATTCCCAACGGCGAAAAGATGATCGCCGCGATCGACAACCTGGCGGCCCAGAAGGCGCAGGGCTTCGTGATCTGCGCGCCCGACGTCAAGCTGGGCAAGGCGGTCGAACGCGCCGCCAAGCGCCACAACATGAAAGTCATCTCGGTCGATGACCGCCTGCTCGACGGCGCCGGCCAGCCGGTCGCGTCGATTCCGCACATGGGCATATCGGGCTACGACATCGGCAAGCAGGTGGGCCAGGCGATTGCCGCCGAGGTCAAGGCGCGCGGCTGGAACCTGGCCGACGTGGGCCTGCTGCGCGTGGCTTACGACCAGCTTCCCACTGGGCGCGAGCGCACCATGGGCGCGGCCGATGCGCTGAAGGCCGCCGGCCTGCCCGCCGCCAACGTCATCGATGCGCCGCAAGCGAAAACCGATACCGAGTCGGCCTTCAATGCCGCCAATATCGCGATCACCAAGCAGCCCCGCTTCAAGAAGTGGGTGGCCGTGGGCCTGAACGATGAAGCGGTGCTGGGCGCCGTGCGCGCCGCCGAAGGCCGCGGCATGCGCCGCGACGCCATGATCGGCGTGGGCATCGGCGGCAGCAAGACGGCGCTCAATGAATTCCTCAAGCCGCAGCCGACCGGTTTCTTCGGCACGGTGCTGATCAGTCCAAAGCGCCACGGCTACGAAACGGCCGCCAACCTGTACGAGTGGATCGCCAAGGGCAAAGTGCCGGCGCCGGTCACACTCACCAGCGGCATCCTGATGAACCGTGAAAACCATGCGCGGGTGCGCGCGGATGTGGAGAAGTGAGTCCGATGTCCGCCTATCTGCAATTTGACCAGGTGTCCAAGCACTTCCCGGGCGTGACCGCGCTCGGCGGCGTGAGCTTCGAGGCCTACGCCGGCGCCGTGCACGGCCTGCTGGGCGAGAACGGGGCCGGCAAGTCGACCCTGCTCAAGATTCTCGGCGGGCAGTACCGGCCCGATGGCGGCCGCCTTCTGCTGGGCGGCAAGGAGTGCCATTTCGGTTCGGCCAGCGACGCCATCGAAGCGGGCATCGCCGTCATTCATCAGGAACTCCAGTATGTGCCCGAGCTCACCGTGGCCGAAAACGTGCTCCTGGGCCGACTGCCGACCCGTTTCGGCTTTGTCGACAAGGCCGCCGCCAACAGGCTGGTGTCCGAGCGCCTGGCAAAAATCGGCGTCGACCTCGACCCGCAGGCGCGCCTGATCGACCTGTCGATCGCGCAGCGCCAGATGGTTGAAATTTGCAAGGCCGTCATGCAGGATGCCAGCGTGATCGCCTTCGACGAGCCCACCAGCAGCCTCTCGCACCGCGAAACCGAGATCCTGTTTCGCCTCGTGCGCGACCTGCGCGCCGACGGCCGCACCCTGATCTATATTTCGCACCGCCTCGAAGAACTGTACGCGCTGTGCGATTCCTGCACCATTTTCCGCGATGGCCGCAAGGTCGCCACCCACCCGGTGATGGACGACGTCCCGCGCGAGCGCCTGATCAGCGACATGGTGGGGCGCGAGCTGTCCGACATCTATGACTACCGCGAACGGCCGCTGGGCGCCGAACGCCTGCAGGTGCGCGGCATGGCCGACGGCTGCGACTTCAGCGTCCGCGCCGGTGAAGTGCTGGGCTTTTTCGGCCTGGTAGGGGCAGGGCGCAGTGAGCTGATGCGCCAGTTGTACGGCGCCGACAAGCGCCCGAAAGGCACGGTGCTGCTCGATGGCGCGGCGGTGTCGCACGCCGGCCCCTCTGCCGCCATTGAAGCGGGTATCGTGCTGTGTCCCGAAGACCGCAAGGAGCAGGGCATCCTGGCCCAGTCGTCGGTGGCCGAGAACATCAATATCAGTTGCCGCCGCAACGGCCTGCTGGGCGGCGTGTTCCTGCGCCATGCGCGCGAAGCGGCGCTGGCCGATGAATTCATCGCGCGCCTGAAGATCAAGACCCCGCACCGCGAACAGGAAATCCGCCTGCTTTCGGGCGGCAACCAGCAAAAGGTGATCCTGGCCCGCTGGCTGGCCGAACCCGACCTGAAGGTCCTGATACTCGACGAGCCCACCCGCGGCATCGACGTCGGCGCCAAGAACGATATTTACCGCATCATCCACGAAGTGGCCTCGCGCGGCTGCTGCGTGATCGTCGTGTCGAGCGAGCTGCCCGAAGTGCTGGGCATCTCCGACCGCGTGGCGGTCATGCGCGACGGCCGCATCTGCGGCGAACTGGCACGCGCCCAGGCCAATGAAACCGCAGTCCTCAGCCTGGCGCTGCCGGACGCGACATCCACCCCCATTTCCGCACGGAGAACAGCATGAGCACCATTTCCCTGACCAATTTGCCCGCTGCCCGCAGGCGCGCGCTGCTGGGCGAGTACAGCATGCCGCTGGCTTACGCGGTGCTGTTTGTCGTGCTGGCCGCCACGGTCGACAACTTCTTTTCGGTGGCCAATATCGTCGGCCTCATGCTGTCGGTGGCGCAGATCGGCATGGTGGCCTGCACCATGATGCTGTGCCTGGCCTCGCGCGACTTCGATCTGTCGGTCGGCTCCACCATCGCGTTTGCCGGCGTGCTCGGAGCCATGGTCCTGGAACGCACCAGCAGCCTGCCGCTGGCGGTCATCGCCGGCCTTGGGGCCGGTGCACTGATCGGCGCCGGCAACGGCGTGCTGATCGCCTACCTGCGCGTCAATGCCCTCATTGCCACCCTGGCCACCATGCTGATGGTGCGCGGCCTGGCCTTCATCGTCTCGCAAGGCCAGGCGGTCGGCATCAACGACGACAGCTTCATCGCTTTTGGCGACGCCCGCGTGTTCGGCCTGCCGCTGCCCATCATCCTGTGCGCCCTGTGCTTCCTGGTGTTCGGCATCCTGCTCAATCACACCATCTTCGGCCGCAATACGCTGGCCATCGGCGGCAATCCGGAAGCGGCGCGCCTGGCGGGCGTCAACGTGGAAAAGCTGCGCGTCTGGATCTTCCTGCTGCAAGGCCTGGTGACCGGACTGGCGGGCCTGATCCTGGCCTCGCGCATCACCAGCGGCCAGCCGAATGCGGCCCAGGGCTTCGAACTGGACGTCATTTCGGCCTGCGTGCTGGGCGGCGTGTCGCTCCAGGGCGGCAAGGCGCGCATCTTCGGGGTGCTGGTGGGTGTCCTCATCATGGGCACGGTGGAAAACGTGATGAACCTGATGAACGTGGACGCCTTCTATCAATACCTGGTGCGCGGCCTGATCCTGCTGGCCGCGGTGCTGCTCGACCAGTTGAAGTCGCGTGGAGAGCGTCATTGACGGTGCTTGCACCGCGCCCTTATGATGCATCACTATGCCTGATCCACGCTCCGACCGATTCGTCCGTTCCCACCTCAAGACCCGCCACCTGGTCCTGCTGGTGGAGCTTGGGCGGCACGGATCGATCATGCACGCGGCCGAAGCGGCCAACCTGACCCAGCCCGCCGCGTCCAAGCTGCTGGGCGAACTGGAACACGCGCTCGGCGTGCAGCTGTTCGAACGCCTGCCGCGCGGCGTGGCGCCCACCTGGTACGGCCAGGTGCTGATCCGGCGCGCCGGCGCGGCGCTGGCGGAAATGGATGCGGCCCACCAGGAAGTGATGGAGCTCCTGTCCGGCCTGCGCGGCCGGGTCGACATCGGGTCGGTGCTCACGCCGTCGGCCGGCCTGGTGCCCCAGGCGGTCAACCTGCTCAAGTCGCGCCAGCCAAGGGTGCTGGTGTCGATCACGGTCGATACCAGCAAGCTGCTGGTGCAGCGCCTGCGCGGCGGAGAACTGGACATGGTGGTCGGGCGCATCCTTGACACCGAAGCGGCCGGCGAGCTGCATTTCGAACCGATTACCGACGAACCCCACAGCCTGATCGTGCGTGCCGGCCATCCCTTGCTGGAGCGCGAGCATTTGCAGCTGGACGAACTGGTGCGCCAGGGCTGGATCCTGCCGCCTACCGGAAGTATCCTGCGCGACCGCCTGACCGCGATGTTTTTATCGCAAGGCCTGGAGCCGCCGGCCGAAACGGTCGAGACCCTGGCCTTGCCGGTCATCGCCAACCTTTTGTCCGGCAGCGACATGGTGGTGGCCTTGCCCGTCGAGCTGGTGGAACCCTATCTCCAGAGTGGCCTGCTGGCCATTCTTCCCTTCGAGCTGGGCCTGCGCATGGACCTGTACGGCATCATTACGCGCCGCGGCCACCAGCTTTCTCCCGGCGCCGACGCCATGCTCGCCACCCTGCGCGAAGTGACCAGCAAGCGCTATCCGGCGCCCCGCTGAGCTATACGTTTTCAATATAGTTATTTGCAAATAAGCAATTGGTTTGATATTGCTGCTTTCCGTACGATTTGGTTCATGCAGCAACAGAGCGCGCATGTGACCTTATAAAAACTACGGAGACGATATGCAACAGAAGAAACTCAGCTGGCTGATAGCCGGCATGTTTACGATCCCAGCCGGCGCCAGCGCCCAGACCCCACCTGCGCCCGAGAGCGAAGTGCAGCAGGTGACGGTGTCGGGCATCCGCGCGTCCGTGCGCAATGCGCTGGCGGCCAAGGACGCGTCCAACAGCATGGTCGAGATCATCGCCTCCGAAGACATCGGCAAGCTGCCCGACACCACCATCGCCGAATCGCTGGCGCGCCTGCCGGGACTGTCCGCAGGCCTGGACCGCGGCAACGCCAGCCAGATCGTGGCGCGCGGCCTGGGACCGCGCTTCATCGGCGCCACCCTGAACGGGCGCGAACTGGCCACGTCGGAACCGGACCGCGCGGTGCGCTTCGAGCAGTTCCCGTCGGAGTCGATTTCCGGCGCCACCATTTACAAGACCCAGTCGGCCGAACTGGTGGAAGGCGGCATCGCCACCACCATCGACCTGCAGACCGTGCAGCCGCTCAAATTCAACAGCCGCATGGCGTCTTTCAAGGCCGACGCGCTGTACTACAGCATGGCCAAGGATATCCCGGGCGCCAAAAAAGTCGCACCGCGCCTGGGCGGCATCTACGTCGACCAGTTTGCGGGCAAGACGCTGGGCGTGGCACTGGCCTTCAGCTACCAGGACCAGCCGTCGGTGCAGAAGCTGGTCAAGCATTTCGGCTTCAATACGTTCAATCCGAGCGGCGTTTCGGGCAATGCCAAGACGCCATGGGGCTGGGAAGATGCGGTCAAGCGCGGCAAGAACGAACGCGCCAGCATGCTCGGCAAAGTCGAGTGGAAGGCCAGCCCGGATGCGCTGATCACCAGCGACATCTACTATTCCAGGTCCGATATACGCGAACCGGAACTGTCGCACTGGAGCGGCGGCATCGGCAGCTGGGAAGGCTGGCAGGCGCCCGATTACAGCAACGTCACCGTGCGCGACGGCTATGTCGTGGGCGGCACCGTGCGCAACGTCGGCCTCACTACCAACGACGCGCTGTGGACCCAGGATATGTACACCCTGGCCGGTGGCTTGAACGGCAAATTCAATATCGGCGAATGGAAGGTCGATGCAGATTTGTTCAGCTCGCGCTCCGAGCGTGAAAGCGAATGGCGCGACCTGCGCCTGTTCAGCAACAACGGCGCCACCATCACGTTCTCGCTGCCGGGCGATGGCAAGTACGCCTACACCTGGGGCCAGGACACCGGCAATCCGGCCAACTTCGGCAACGCCTCGCTGCATATTTCGAACTACGAACGCTTGCAGGACCGTCTCAGTGGCTTGCACCTGAATGCCTCGCGCGCGGTCGATGCCGGCTGGATCAGCAAGATCAAGGCTGGCGTGCGCATGACCGACCGCGAAAAGCGTTTTGAAATGGCGAACTGGGAGTTTGCCGGCACGGCCATCCCTGGCTCGGCATTCGAATCCGTGCCGGTGCCCGGACTGTCGACCTTCCTCGGCGTGAAGGACTGGACCGGCACCGTGCTTGCCAGCTTCGGCCAGAATGCCTTCAACCCGGACGGCCGTCCGCGCGATCGCCTGGCCGGTTGGGTGGTCAAGGAGCGCAACAGCGCCGCCTATGTCCAGGGCGACCTGGAAGGCGAGTTGATGGGTCTCTCCTTCCGCGGCAATGCCGGCCTGCGCCTGGTGCGCACCACCCAGACTGGCGAAGGTGCGCAAGCCCTGGGCGGCAATATCACGCCGACCAGCGTCAAGTCCAGCTACACCGAAGTGCTGCCCAGCGTGAACCTGATCTTCAACATGGATGAAAAACAGGAACGCCAATTGCGCGTCAGCCTGGGCCGCGCCATGGCGCGTGCGCCGGTCGACGACCTGCGTGGTTCGCGCAACCTGGCGCGTCCGAATGAGCTGCTGCCCAACCTGACCGGCAGCGCAGGCAATCCGGAATTGAAGCCCATGATGTCGAACCAGTTCGACCTGGCCTACCAGTGGTACTTCGACAAAGGTTCGCTGCTGTCGGGGGGCGTGTTCTACAAGCAGCTGAGCCGCTACATCGGGGTGTCGACGGTGGACACCAGGGTCGATGGCGCGCCTGCCACGCTCACCCGTCCTGTCAATGGCGATGGTGGCAATGTGCGCGGCGCCGAATTCATCTACCAGCAATCGTTCGGCAACGGCTTCGGCGTTTCGTCGAACTACGCCTACAGCACCAGCGACATCACCGAAACCTATAACGGCATGGTCATGCCGCTCGAAGGGATGATGAAGCATAACGGCGGCATGACCCTGTGGTACGAAAAGAACGGCTTCGAAGCGCGCCTGGCGGCCAACTATCACAGCCCGTTCAGCCGCATCGCCGGATGGGATGGCCTGCTGCAGCGGAACGAAGAAGAAACCTACGTGACGCTCAATTTCGCCAAGCAGCTCACGCCCATGCTGCAACTGCGCTTCGGCATGGACAATGTGACCAACCAGAAGGTGGTCTACACCAGCAACAACAACCCGTACTACCAGGAGATCCGTGAGTTCGGGCGCCGTTTCAATGTCGGACTGTCCTTCAAACTCTAATGAAAAACGCTACCTTGTTGGGGGTTGACTGGGGAACCAGCAACCGCCGTGCCTACCTGGTCGACGGCGCTGGCGCCTGCCTGGCCACACATGCCGACGACCAGGGTATGCTGGCAATCGGCGGCCGCTTCGCCGAGTCGCTGGCGGCGCTGCGCCTGGCCATGCAGGTCGATGCCGGTGTGCCGGTGGTCCTGTCTGGCATGGTCGGTTCGGCCAGCGGCTGGCAGGAAGTGCCTTACGTCGACAGTGCGGTGCCGCTCGCCGGCCTGCCCGGAAAACTGGTGCCGGTGGCGGGCCATCCGGGCTGCAGCATCGTGCCCGGCTACTGCTACCGCGGCGACAGCGTCGACGTCATGCGCGGCGAAGAAACCCAGCTGCTTGGCGCCGGCGTGCGCGATGGCTGGGTGGTGCTTCCCGGGACCCACAGCAAATGGGTCCTGCTGCGCGACGGCGCCATCGTGCGCTTTTCCACCTTCATGACGGGCGAGCTGTTTGCCATGCTGGCGGCGGGCGGCACGCTGTCGGCCATCATGCAGCCGGGCCCTGACGATGGCGACGCCTTTTGTGCCGGCCTGGCCCAGGCCAGGCTGGGCAAGCCGCTCACCAACAGCCTGTTCGGCGTGCGGGCCCGCGTGGTGGCCGGCGCCATGCCGGCGGCGCAGGCGCGGTCCTTCGTCAGCGGTCTGTTGATCGGTACCGAGTTCGCGGCCGCCACGGAAGAGGGCGAAGTCTTCATCATCGGATCGCCCGCGCTCGGCGAACGCTATGCCGGCGCCGCCGCGCAGTTTGGCATGGCCGCGCGCGTGCTCGATCCCGACGCCGTCTACCTCGCCGCACTGAATCACTTTTACAGAGAAGTCCACAAGAGAGCCACAGCATGACCGAATTCGACCTGCCACTCGTCGCCATCCTGCGCGGCCTGGCGCCATCCGAAGCGCAAGCGGCCGGCGCGGCCTTGTTCGACGCGGGCTTTCGCCTGCTTGAAGTACCGCTCAACCGGCCCGGGGCCCTGGAATCGATCGCCATCCTGGCGCGCGGCGCGCCTGCCGGGGCCATCGTGGGCGGCGGCACCATGCTCACGGTGGCCGACGTGGAAGCGGTCCACGCGGCGGGCGGGCGCCTGCTGGTGGCCCCGAACTGCAATCCGGCCGTCATCGCGCGCGGCGCCGAACTGGGCATGCTGTGCGCGCCCGGCGTGGCCACGCCGACCGAAGCCTTCGCGGCGCTCGCGGCCGGCGCCCATGCGCTGAAACTCTTTCCGGCCGAAATGGTCGGCTATGCCGGCCTGAAGGCCTTCAAGACGGTCTTGCCGCCCGGTACGCCATTGTGGCCGGTGGGCAGCGTGGCGCCCGATACGCTCGCGCCCTGGCTGGCGGCGGGCGCCACCGGCTTCGGCATCGGCGGGCAGCTGTACACTCCGGGTGTCAGTGCTGACGAGCTCGGCATGCGCGCGTCGCAATTCGTGGCCGCCTGGCGCCTGGCCAACAATCAATAACAAGGAAGGAAGTCCCGATGGAATTTGCCAGCTACCCCAGCCTGGCCGGAAAAGCGGTGTTCGTGACCGGCGGCGGTTCCGGCATCGGCGCCGATATCGTGAGCGCTTATGCGCGCCAGGGCGCCCGCGTGGCGTTTTCCGACCGCGACCTGGCCTCATCGAACGCGCTGCTGGCCGCGCTCGACGGCAAGGTCGCGCACACGCCGTATTTCGTGGCCTGCGACCTGACCGATATAGCCGCCCTGCGCGCTGCCGTGGCCGACGCCGCGCAGCGCTGCGGCGAGTTCAATGTGCTGGTCAACAACACCGCCAATGACGAGCGCCACGACTTCCTCGACGTCAGCCCCGACTATTTCGACGCCAAGCTGGCGATCAACCTGAAGGTGGCTTTCTTCGCGGCCCAGGCAGTGATGTCCGGCATGCTGCGCCAGGGCGGCGGGGCGATCATCAATATCGGTTCGACCGGGTGGAAGAACAAGGTGGCCGGCTATCCCGTGTACGCGACCGCCAAGTCGGCCGTGAACGGCCTCACGCGCAGCCTGGCGCGCGAATTCGGCAAGCACGGCATTCGCGTCAACACGCTCACGCCCGGCTGGGTGATGACGGCCAAGCAGCTCGATACCTGGGTCGACGCCGACGGCGAACGCGCCATGGACGAGAACCAGTGCTTGCCAGGGCGCATCGTCGGCGACGACGTGGCCAGCATGGCCCTGTTTCTGGGCGCCTATGACAGCCGCATGCTGACGGCGCAGGAATTCGTGGTCGACGCAGGGTGGACCTGAGCCGGAATTCCTACTGTGCGCCCAGTTACATTTGTTACAAGTTAGAATTTACCCGCAGAGGCAGTGCGCAACCACCGGGGGAAAATCTTGCTTACATGGGTGTACGATGAAATAGGGTGTGCCGGGGCAATGCTCGACGAGTACTGTGTCCGCAACCTGAGCGGCGACACGGTCGCCTGGGTCTTTGGCGTGAGCCTGTTTTCCCTGACGGGAGAGCACATCGGCTGGTACGAGGACGGGGTGTTTTACGATACCGACAACCGCGTGCTCGGCTTCCTGCCGGACGCGCGCGGCCTGGTGCCCGACATGCCGCCGCTGGCGCACGAACCGCCATTGCCGGCCATGAGCAAGCGGCCCTGCGTACCCACCCTGCGCGGACGGTCGGTGCGCCCGCCAAGGCAGGGCTGGTCCAGCCACTGCCTTGCATCCTACCTGCAGTTCGCGTCGCGCCCGGTGTCTGCCGGCCGCTTCATTCCCAGGCTGGTGGCGCCGGTCCGCACCCTGAACAGGCTATAAATTGGCGATCGCCGCCAGCATGGTCCGGCGCTGCGCATAGCGGTCGAGCACCTCGTTCTGCATGCGGTCGTCCTTGATGCCGCGCAGCAGGAGAAAACGTTGCGCCACATCGTCGCCGAAGGCGCGCAGCAAGTGCTGGCGCTCTTCCATTCGCACCGTTCCCAGGCATTCCGGCTCGTCGATGAAATCATCCGTCTCTTCCATGATTTGATCCTCCTGTTCATTGACTGTACGCCCCGTCGAGTCCGCCTTTTTGCGCTAGGTCATTCGCGACTGCAAGTTTCCTGCTGTGTTGTTTTCTAGCGTAGGATGCAGGGATCTGCATATTCTGGAAATTGGCATGGGGCTAGACACGGTGGAACTGGTGATGGCGTTCGAGGACGAATTCGGTATCGTCATCACGGACGGCGAGGCGGAAAAAATGGAGACCCCCGGGCTCGTGGCCGACTACGTCATGGAGCGCGTGCGGACCCGGAAAGACGATCCCTGTGCATCGCAAGCCGCGTTCTACCGACTCAGGACCGTGCTGATGCGCGAGTTCGGCATCCCGCGCCATGACATTCGGCCCGGCATGCCGCTCCAGCGCGTGCTTGGGCACGACGTGCGTGGCAACTGGAAAAAGCTGGGCAAGGTGCTGGGCAGCCATCCCTTGCCGCCGCTGGCGCGCAGCCGCTTCCTGGTCTATGGTGGCGTGACGGCCATTCCCCTGGCCATGGCGGCCGGTTTCTGGACGGCCGGCGCCAGCGTCGGCATGGCGGCCTTTGCCGGCTGCGTGCTGATGATCGCCGCGGAACGCCTGAGCAAGCCCTGGGCGAGTGTCTTGCCAGCCGGTATGACCACGCTCGACGCGCTGGTGCCGTATGCGGGCGGTGCCGGAACGGCCATCTGGACCCGTGCCGAAGTGTTGGCAAGGGTCATGGCGATTACCGTCGAGCATCTCGGTCTTCCTCCCGGCAAGGTGCATGAACATGCCCATTTCGTGAGCGAGCTTGGTGCCGACTAAGCAACAAACTGTGTAAAAATCACATCAAAATAAATTGACTATTGGCATTGTCCGGAGCGACACTGGATCATGCTTCGCCGTGCCTTCATCTCTTGCTTTACCGCATTGCTGCTGGTCGTTTCCGGCATGCCTGCCGCCGCCGCAAGCGAGCCGTTTGCCACGGCGCTGGCGCGCGGCGTCGCGGCGCGCGAAGCTGGCAACCTGACCCTGGCGATCGACACCTTGCGCCTGGCCCTCGCGGCCGCGGCCAACCCGGCGCAACGGCAGCAGGGCGCCGCCGAACTGGGCGCGGCGCTGCTGCAATCGCGCCAGTTCGAACTGGCCGAGCCGCCGCTGCGGCTTGCCTACGACAGCAGCCGCGGCAAGGCGCGCGCCGCACACGCGCTGGTACTGGGCAACCTGGCGCTGCAGAAGGGCCAGCCCGAATTTGCCTCCCTGCTGTACCTCGAAGCGCAGACACTGGCGGGCCCCGGCAGCGCCATTGCCGCACGCGCCACCCTGAACGGTGCGCTGCGCGGACCGGCGCTTCCCATCGCCGCCCTGGAACAGATCTACACCGACATCGGCAGCAGCGGCGCCAGCGCAGACCTGTACCTGAGCCTTGCGCACCAGGCCCGGCGCGCGCAGGCAGGCGCGCTGGCGCATCGCGCCTTGCAGAAAGCGCAGGCGCTGGCGACGGGACGCGAACAGGTCGAAACCCTGGACGCCCTGGCCCAGTTGTACGAGGATGCGCAGCGCAGCGATGAAGCGATTGCGCTGTCGCGGCAAGCCCTGGCCTTGTCCGGCGCCGCCGACCTGGCAATTCCCCTCGAATCGCGCCTGGGCCGCTTGTACAAACTGAAGGGGGAGGGCGCGCTGTCGCTGGCCGCCTACCAGCGCGCCACCGTCCATGTCGAAACGCTGCGACCGGATATTCCCATCGAATTCGACGACGGCACAACGTCCTTCCATGGCTGGTTCGAACCGGTCTACCTTGGCCTGGCGGCCGGCCTGATCGACGCGGCGAGCGCATCGCCCGCCCAGGCGCAGCCTTACCTGCGGCGCGCGCGCGACGCCGTGGAGCTGGTCAAGCAATCCGAATTGCAGGATTACCTGGGCGACCGCTGCACGGTCGATTCCGTCAAGGGCGGCAGCGCCACGGTCATTCCGAAAGGGACCGCGGTGCTGTACACGATCGTCCTGCCCGACAGGATCGAGCTGCTGCTTGAAACGGCCGGCGGCATCGCGCATTTCCGCAGCCGCGCGCCGGGCGCCGACGTGCGCCTGGCGGCGGCAAACTTCGCCGCCGAATTACGCAGCATCGGCCCGGGCTACATGGCCCGCGCGCGCCAGCTGTACGACTGGCTCCTGCGACCGCTCGAAGCATCGCTGGCCGCGCACGGCATCGATACCCTGGTGGTGGTGCCGGACGGCGCCTTGCGCCTGGTGCCGTTTGGCGCGCTGCATGACGGCACCAGCTTCGCCATCGACCGCATGGCCTTCGCCACGGTGACCGGCATGACGATGACCAATACCACCGCGCCGGCGCGGTCGTCCTACCGCGCGCTGGTTGCGGGCGCTTCCGAATTCGGTCCTGTGGTCGACAAGCTGCTACAGACGCGCATAGGCCAGAAAATGGATGCCGAACTGGCGGCGCGTGGCGGCGCGCGCGCAGTCGGTCCGCAGCGCAGGCTGCGCGAAATCGGCGGCGCGACGACCAGCGATGACCGCACCGAACGCATGCGCGAAGCGCTGGCCTTGCCCGGCGTGGCCAGCGAGGTGGCCAGGGTCAGCACGCTGCTGGGCACAAGTGCCATCCTTGATGCGCGCTTCACGGTCAGGAGTTTCAGTGGCGCCGTCCAGGGCGACAATTACGGCATCGTCCACCTTGCGTCGCACGGCATGTTCGGTGGCAGCGGTTCGTCGAGCTTCGTGCTGGCCTATGACGACCTGCTGACCCTCGACCGGCTGCAGGACGTGCTGCGCGCAGAACGCTACCGCCGCCATCCGATCGAACTATTGACACTGTCCGCCTGCGAGACGGCCGAAGGGAATGAACGGGCGCCGCTCGGCATGTCGGGCGCCGCCATGAAGGCCCGCGCCAAGAGCGTGCTGGGCGCGCTGTGGCCGGTGGAAGACCAGGCGGCCGTGACGCTGATGACGCGTTTTTACGGCGGCATGACGAAGGAAGGCCGCAGCAAGGCGCAGTCGCTGCAGGGGGCGCAGCGCGCGCTGAAGGACAATCCCGACCTGGCGCACCCGGGATTCTGGGCGCCATTCACGCTGATCGGAAACTGGCTATGAAGCGCGCCTGGTATGCAGCCATGTTTGCCGCACTGGCCGTTCACGCCGACGCCGACGGCCAGGTGCGCACCGACGCCAGCCTTGGCCAGGCGGCGCGCACCTTGACCGGGCCTGGCTACCTGATTCCCGAAACGCTGGGCCGGCTGGCAGGGAAGAACCTGTTCCACAGCTTCCAGGCCTTCAGCCTGTCCGCTGGCGACACCGCCAACTTCACCACAACCACGCCTGGCCTGGCCAACGTCATCGCGCGCGTCACCGGCGGCGACATGTCCACCATTCATGGTGAGCTGATACTGTCCGGCGCCAGCGGCAAGCCCGCATTCTTCTTCATCAACCCGGCCGGCATTACCTTTGGCGCCGGCGCCAGGCTCGATGTACCGGGCGCCTTCCATGTCAGCACCGCCGATTCGCTGCGCTTCCCGGATGGCGATTTTCACGCCAGCCTGGCCAGGTCCAGCACGTTCTCGAGCGCGGCGCCGGAAGCATTCGGCTTCCTGGGCGGCCCGCCAGCCAGGCTCACGATAGGCCCGGGCGCCGGACTGGTGACGCCCGCGGGAAATGCGCTCGGCCTTGTCGCGGGCGATATCGTCATCGACAACGGCATTGCGGGCACGTACAGCGCGCCACTGCGCATCGCCGCAGTGGGTTCGGCCCCTGCAAGCGTTCCGCTGGACGGGCCAATGCCGGTCCTGGGGGGCGATTTTTCGATGGTCAACGACGCCTACGTGCAGGTATCGCACATCGATGAACGCGATGCCGGCAAGCTGACCGTGGGCGCGGGCAGCGTCAACGTGAACTATTCGGCGATATCGAGCATCGCCACCGCCAGCGCCGGCGGAATGATCGACATTACGGCGGCAGGGCGCGTCGCGGTCGAGAACTTCGGCGTGATCGAATCACGTGCCGAAGGGACTGGGCGTGGAGGCGACATCAGCGTGCGCGCTGGCGATATCCTGATCACGTCCGGCTCCGAGGTGACCAGCGCCGTGACGGTTGGTGCGCCGGGTGGCGCCCTGACGCTGGCGGCGAGCGGTGCCATGCACATGGATGACGCAACGGTCAGGTCGTATGCCTATGGCCCCGGCACTGCCGGAACGGTAAGGCTGTCGGCGGGTGCGATCTCGCTGGCAGAAGGCACGCACGTCTACAGCGCTGCATTCGAGGGAGCGCGCACGGGGCTGGTGGAGGTATCGACACCTGGCCAATTGCGCCTGTTGGGCGGCGCGGGCGTAACCAGCCTGTCGACCGGGGTGGCGACCGGCACCACGCTGCGCGTGAACGCGGGTGAGATTCACCTGTCGGAATTGAGTTCGCTGCTCGCTGCCGCCAGCGGTGCCGGTGCCCGGGGCGGCAATGCGGAGATTGTCGCGGATGGGACTATCTTGCTCGACGCGGGCGGCAACATCCTTACCTACGGGATCGACGGCGGGATTGGTGGATCGGTCCGCGTAGCGGCTGGCGATGTCACGATCAAGGGCAGTGGCCAGTTAAATGGAAACAGCCATATTTCCAGCGGTTCCGACGACGACAGCAACACGGCGGGGGACCTTCAATTCGACGTGCGCAATACGCTCTCCATTTCCAATGAGGGCTTCGTGACAGCCGCGACGTTCTCGGGCGCCAACGGCGGGGACATCCTCATCAGGGCAGACAACGTCCGTCTCGACAAGGGCGTCGTGAACAACGGGACATTTGGCGGAACCGGCAATGGAGGAAGGATCGACATCGAAGCGCGCAAGGGGCTTGACCTCGTCAACAACGCGTACATCAGTACTTCCAGCCATACACTGGGAACTGCCGGTGATATTTTTGTGCGGGCCGGGAGCGTTTCGCTGGACGGCGAGTCCTCGATCGACAGCACGGCGGCGCTGCCCGGTGGCGGTGGCGCGGGCAATATCGGCATGGTCGTCGAAGGCAGGCTGACGCTGTCCGAACGCAGTTCGATCGATACCAGCACCGGATCGGCAGGCGACGGCGGCACGATCACCATTGCAGCACGTGACATCCTGCTTCAAAATCGGGGCGCCATTACCAGCCTGGCGATCACGCCAGGGCAGTCAGGTTCGGCCGGCGCCATCGATATCACTGCCAGCGGCCTGTTCGAACTCACCAACGAGGCGCGCATCCTGACCAATACGAGGTCGGACGGCGATGCCGGTTCCATTCGCCTGAAGGCGGGTGAGATGCGGATCAACGGGGGCGAGGTCCTCAGCGAGGCACGGCCTGGCAGCAATGGCAATTCAGGCGCGATCGACATCGCCGTGATCGGTGCATTGTCGGTGACAGCGGGGCATATTTCGACAAACAGCCATGCAGGCAGCGCCGGCACGGTATTGCTTCGTGGCCGGACCATCGCACTGGATGGCGCCGATAGCGGCATTTTTTCGGCGTCCCACGCCGGCTCTGCAGGGAAAACGGGAATCATCGACATCGGTGCTACCGAATCAATCCGCATCGGTGGCTTTGCCATCGTGGGAAGCCAGAATTTTTCCACTTCCGAGCCGGGAACAGTGTTCGACGCAACGGGGATCAGGATGGCCGCGCCGCGCATTGTGCTGGACCGCGCAAGAGTGACGACCGAGTCCACCGGGAAGTTCGCCGCCGGAACCATCAGCATCGCCAGCAGCGAAAGGCTGGACATGCGCGAGAGCGAAGTCAAGACCACGGCCAACAATGGCGACGGTGGCGCCATCGCGATCGATGGCGGTGCGCTGCTGGTCCTGGAAAATACCGGGATGACCACGTCCGTGCTGGGTAGCGAGGGCAATGGCGGGAACATCCGCATCGCCACCGGCATCATGCTGCTCAAGACTGGCTTCATTCAAGCCAATACCGCCGCCAGCAATGCCAGTGGCGGCACGGTCGACATCGACGTCGGCGCGTTGGTGGCGACCGGCGGGACTGTTTTTGTGGGGGGCCTTGAACCGCTGGCCTACTCGCCAGGGGTGTTCGGCTACAACGTCATCCAGGCCGCGGCGCCAACCGGCGTTAGCGGCACGATCGCCATCACCAGCCCGGTGCTGGACGTGTCGGGCAGCCTGCGAGGCCTGAACGCGCAGCTGATCGACACAGGTGGACTGGGACGTGATTCCTGCCAGGCCACGGCGGGCAGTTCGCTCACGCCTGCCGGACGAGGAGGTTTGCCGGCTACGGCGCGCGGCCTGCTTGGCGCACCTTCGAGTGTCGATCCGGCAGCGCGCGGATTCGGGCTGCAACTGGTGCAGATGGGGCCTGCATCGTGCCGCTGAAAATATCAATGCTGGCGGCATGCCTGCTGGCGGCCGGGGGCAGCGCGGCGCAGGATTTCACGCTGCCGCCGGCGGCCGTGCCGACGCAGCCCGCGCCGCTGGCGCAAGTTTTCATCGTGCGCATTGTCGTTCGCGGCAATACGGTGCTACCGGTGGCCGATATCGAAGCCGTTTCGAAGCCGCATGTCGGCCGCATCAACAGCGCCGCAGAACTGGAAACCCTGCGCCAGGAATTGACGCGCCTTTACACCAGCAGGGGCTACGTCAATTCGGGCGTGCTGCTGCCGGCGCGGGTGGACGATGGCGTGTTGATGATGACCGCCGTCGAAGGCCGGTTGTCGGCAGTGCGCCTGCGCGGCGCGGAACGGCTCGATGAGCGCTATCTGCGCGCGCGCCTGGCCGGAGACGCGGGCGAGATCCTGAATATGGAAGTACTGCGCGAACGGTTCCAGCTATTGCTGGCTGATCCGCTGGTGGCGCGCCTGAACGCGCGCATGATGCCGGGCGAGCAGCCAGGTGAAGCCATCCTCGACGTGGACCTCGTGCGCGCACGCGCATGGCAGTTTGGGGTCTTTGCCAACAATTACCGGCCGGTGGCGATCGGCTCGCAGGCCATTGGCGCCAGCGGCGGCGTGCGCAACCTGACCGGGCAGGGCGACGCGCTCGACGCCAGCGTCCAGGGATCCACGCAAGGCAGCCGCGGATTGCGCGGTGCGCTGAACTGGAGCATGCCGCTCGGTCATGCGGGTACGTCGTTCCAGCTTGGGCTGGACGCAGGAAGCTCGTCTGTCATTGAAGAAGCAACGCGCGAACTCGATATTCGCAGCCGGCTGGCCAGCGTCGACGTCGGAATCAGCCACGTGATCCGCGAAACGCTGCAGCGCAAGTTTGTCGTGGGCGCCAGCGCCATGCGGCGCGAGAACCGTACCTGGCTGCTGGACGAACCATTCTCGTTTGTGCCGGGCGAGCCGGATGGCCACGTTCGCGAAACCGTCTTGCGTGCCTGGGGAGACTATGCGCGGCGCAGCGCGACTCAGGTATTCGCGATTCGCGCGACGCTGACGGCAGGTCGCAACAATATCGAGGCAGTGGCTGGCCTGCCCGCGACCCGGATTCCGGCACGCCGGTTTCAGGTTTTCCAGGGACAGGTGCATTACGGGCGCCAGATGGGTGTTGCGGGCGGCCAGCTGGTGCTGCGCGCCGTGGCGCAGTACACGGGCGACCGTTTGCTTGCGCTCGACGGCCTGGCCATCGGCGGCGTGAATACGGTGCGCGGCTATCGCGAGAACCTGCTGGTGCGCGACCGGGGAGCCTACATCAACGCCGAATACGAGTATCCGGTGAATACGGACGCGCAGCGTTCGCTGGCCTGGGCGCTGGTGCCGTTCGTCGATGTCGGTCACGCGCAGAATGTGGGCGAGAGCGGCGTGACGCTAGGATCGGTGGGGCTGGCCAGCCGGCTGCAATGGGGCGGGCTGAAGATCGACCTGGCGGTCGCAAAAAAGGTGTCGCCGCCGGCCGAGGCGCGCGTTGGCGGGAGTAGTATGCAGGACCACGGTGTACATGTTCAACTGAAGTACCAATTCTGAGCCACTCATGTCGAAGCGATGGTGTATCTCGTATTACCTGTTCCTCATTTTGCTGATCCCAAGCCTTGCGACGGCGGGACCAAAAAGCCTGACGCGGATCCTGGTGGATAAATCCGATCACCTGCTGCATGTCTTCGTCAAGGACAAGAAGGTCGCCACGTTTCGCGTCGGATTCGGCACCAGGCCGCAAGGGCACAAGCAGCAGGAAGGCGACAAGCGCACGCCGGAAGGCTGGTATGTGCTGGACTTCAAGAAGGCGGACAGTGCTTACTTCAGGGCTTTCCATATTTCCTATCCCAACGCGGCGGACCGCGCCCGCGCAAAGCAACTGGGCGTGAGTCCGGGCGGCGACGTCATGATTCACGGCGAGCCGAATAACCCGCTTTCCAGGGCTGCAGTCCTGGCGTATCCATCGCCGGACTGGACGGACGGTTGTATCGCCTTGTCAAACGCCGACATGCAGCGCTTGTGGGATATGGTGAGCGTGCCCACGCCGATCGAGATTGTTCCGTAGAGACCTGGTCGCATGGCCTTGATGTACACTTGGCAACGATCCATGGAGGCATCTCCGGCAATTAATCTAGGAAATCGTATGTCCTGTCCTGTATGTAGTATGCAAAACTCCGCCATGTCCGCCCGCTGTGTCCAATGCCATACGTTACTGATTTCTACCGCTGAACCGCGGGCGCCGGAAGTTCAAGAACTCGTCAAGTCAATGGATCGCGACATCAGTGCCTTGATCGGATCGATCGTTGGTCTATTGATTGGCGCCTTGATCTTGCAAAATGCAGCCGGTGCGGCCTTGTTTTGCGCCATAGGCGGCGGTATTGGGAAACTGGTCGCAAGGCACCGGGCGAAAAATGGTTTGTAGGTGCAGATCCTTCCTCGACTAGAACAATGGACCAACACCATGCACCGAATCGTCAGTGCCATCTTCATGCTTCTTGTTGCGACTGCCGCCAGCGGAGCGGATGCGACGCTTGTCCGGAAGCTCGCGATGGAAACGGGCATGCCTGATGAAGTCATACGCATGACCACGTCGTTCGGAACCCATCCCGTAAGACTGGTAGGACGGAATCAGGATGATATCGAGGTGCCGGCGAAAGGAGTGTCGGTGAACGTCGCCGCGGCGAGTGTCTCGATGGTAGTTGCGCAGCTCAAGCGGATGCTCGGCAGCGGTTATATTGTTTTCGTTTCGAATCAGGGTTTTGGGATCAAGGGAAATCCGGACCAGGTGTCCGTGCTGATGTCGAATGACCAGTTCGACGTTGTGCGTGTCATGGGGACGAACGGCGACAATCACGAATTGTCCCGAGACGAGATCTTGCAGAAACTGAAGGAGTGGGACAGGAAATATGGGCTTGTGATCACTGGTGCCGGCTTCGATTGGGTTGAGGCGAAGTTCAAGAGAACACCGACGCCAATGCTTCCTTTTGCAAAAATCGTGTACAAGTTCTGCCCCGATGTTGTCGAGCAGGGTACTGAAACGGTCGAGAAGCTTGCACTCGCGATGCAAGCCTCTGACTCGGTCTACCTGTGGTGGGACTGAAGGCGATGCCAATTCTTTTCGATAGGGACTAAGCTGTCTTTGCGGACCTTGAATGTTCTTTCGGAGTTAGAAACGTCGCTCAGGGGAAAACCACGCCTGCCATGACGTGGGTAATTGGCTTGCCGGTATAGAAGATCGAAATGTCCTGGCCTGCGTCGTACAGGTCGCCCCAATAGGCATTGCCTTCAGCGCTGCGTACATTGTAGTAGTCGGTGGCCTGGCGTGCGCTTGCAACCGGTGTAATGCCAGTGCTGTACGAGTATGGGCTTGGATTGGCGCTGTTTTTCATGTACAGCGAGAACGTGCCTGCACTATCAATGTGCGGTCCGAGAAATGCGTAAGCCTGGGCGCCCAGTTGGTTCATTTCGGCCAGCAGTCCCGTCGTGAAGGTCTTGGCGGGCATGCGCAAGTAGCTGTAGGTTGCGCCGGCGGCGCTGTCGCGGATATACATGCTGTGCAGTCCCCCACCCACGAATAGCTCGCCACGGAAGAAGTAGCCGTCGGCGCCATTGGCATTGATCCGGGGCAGGCTGAGGGGCTCGGCCACCAGACGGTAGCTGTAGCTGCCCGCATGCGCGGAGCTGTTTACGAACAGATCGCAATACGAGAATCCAGCATACGGATAGACCATCGGGGCCTTGAAGATATACCCGCGCGCGCCTAGGGCATTGAGGTTTTCGAGGTAGCGCGCCGGGTTTTCGATTGTCGTGAGGAGCTCGTATTGGTAAGTGGCCGCCGGTCCCTTGACGAACAGCTCGCCAGCCCAGTTACCTACCCAGGAAGTGGTGCCGGAAAGGAAGGCATAGCCCAGCGCGCCTTGCCGATTGAATTGGGTGCGCGCTTCGTCCGGGCTGGCCGATGGCGCCAGCGTGGCGTAGGTCATACCGCCACCGCCTTGCGCAGGGTAGGTCACGCCGCTCTCGATGGTGACGATGCCCAGTTCGATCGTCGCGCGCACTGCTGCTTTGTTCTCCGGACTCTCGCTGAACGCCGCCAGAACGTCGGCGCGTGTGGCCTTGTTTTGGTTCAGCACATCGATCCAGAACGCAACACCTGCCGGTTCGCCCTCGCGCTGCAGGACATTGCGGTACAGGCGCTCGACAAGTTGGGCGTTGCTGGGCTGGGCCCCGTACAGTGTGCGGAATTCGGTGGACTTGATGAACTCCGCGGCAATGGCAGGCAGACTGTAACCCTTGTCCATCGCCTCGATCCAGAAGGAGAGGCCGGCAATGTCCGGCGTGCGGTTGAACGCGGCGCGGTATACCCGGTAGGACTTGCCAGCGTTTCCTTCGGTATCGAGCGCGAGCGAGACGTCGGTAAAGCGCAAGCGAGCGTCGGCCGCGACCGGAACAGTTCCACCGGAAGATACGGTGTCTGTGACGGTAAATCCTGTGCCTGACTTGCTGATGGAGTAGTTGGCGCGCGGGCCCCCAAACACGATGGCGTTGGCATACGAGGCCGCATTGAAAGCGCTTGGTGTTGCGGCGATGGCGGGTGCAGCAGTGGGAGGGGCGACGCTGGCAGGATGGCCACCGCAAGCACTCAGCAAAGTTACCAGAGGGAGCAGGACGCGTGGGTTCGATCGAATGCGTAATATCATGGGAATGGGTACTTGTCTGGTTGAGGTAACCAGAGTGTCCTGGATTGTTTTATTGATAATTTTATTCCGCCGCAAGGTAGCGCCTGACCTTGATCACGTAGTTGGGTTCTACAAGTGCCGATATGACATCTGCGAAAAATATCGGTTGGCCTGACGGCCGCTTGCTCAGAAGGCGAGCAATGTGCAAGAGCCATCTGGTAGTGTGGCGCGCAAGTGTTACCATCAACGCAGGCGTGAACGTCACCAACGATAAATATGACGGAAAAATTTCGCAGGATATTGTCTGTCATTGCGGTGCTGTGCTTCTTTTTGCCCCTTTGCCAATGCACGACGAAAGTCTTTTCCTCCGGGGCTTCAAGCGCGGTGACGAAACCCGCTCGAACCGACATCATGGTTCCCGCTGCGAGAATTGAATTCAAGGAATTATCAGAAGGCTTGCTGATCGCCGCATTCTGCTGGCCGTTGGCGGCATTGGCTGTGCGTCAGTTCTTGCGTGCGCCGTGGCAAACAGCTTGTCTCAGTGCCGTTGAATTGCTGGCAAGTGCGGCCGCATTGATCTACCTTGTTTCCATCATCCGGCTGTGGGGAGAAGTGTTGTATGGCGGTGTTTTGATTACGCTGTGCTATTTGGCCTATGCGCTGATTGCCGGGCTGGATATTGTTCGTTTTGCTCGAACGCGCAGTCGGACGTAGCATGAGACATACCACCTTCGCATGCGCGATCATTCTGTTTTCAATCGCTTTGCCTGGCGAGGCTGCTGAGAGCACCTGCGTCGGTACGCCGGGAAAAGGCAGGCTCGAAGGCGGGGTGCAGCTGAAAAAAGAGGGACCCAATTTCGCTCCCTACAGTACCTTGGGCACTGCCATCGGCCGCACTTACGTTCACGCCAAGGTGGCGAAGGTGACGGCTGAGGCATATGGCAAGCTTGCCCGGTCCAGTCCGGATAAATTCTTCGTGTACGGCGAGTCGGGCTGGGCCAAGGGCGGGCGAATCCGGCCCCACCGCACGCACCAGAACGGGCTTTCCATTGACTTCATGGTGCCGGTGCTCAATGCTGAAGGGAAATCGGTTCCGTTACCGGGTAGTGCCAAGAATAAATTCGGATATGGCATCGAGTTCGACAGGGCGGGGCAATATGAGCGTTTCGCAATTGACTTCGACGCTGTCGCGGAGCATCTTTACGCACTGCATACTGCCGCGCAGGCCAATGGCGTGGGCTTGGCGCGTGTGATCTTCGAACCTGACTATATTGCGAAATTGCACGCAACCAAACGCGGCGAGTTCATCCGCAAGCATATCGTTTTCATGCAAAAACCGGCCTGGATACGTCATGACGAGCACTATCATGTCGACTTTGCCTTGCCTTGCAGGCGAGATCCCTAGGCGCCTTTTTCGGTAACCCGCAATTCCATACCCAGCGAATGTATGACCCTGAGAATGGTTTCAAAACTGGGATTTCCGTCACCGGACAATGCTTCATAGTGACTCTCGCGTCCCAGCCCCGTTTCAGCGGCAATTTGCGTCATTCCATAAGAGCGAGCAACGTTGCCGAGCGCTTTCGCGATGAACGCAGCGTCAGTGCCGCATTCTGCGAGGCAAGCGTCCAGATAGAGTGCAACATCCTGCTTGGTCTGCAAGTGTAGTGCACTGTCCCACCTGTTTAGCTTTAGCATCACACTGCCTCTTAAAATTCACTTGCTAGTTTACCCTGAAATGTGGAGAGTTGCCGATCCAGGGAGTGAAGATGCAATTGCCCACCGATTGGGAAAATGGCCGGAAATGTCATGGCATGTTAAAATTCTGCCCGCTGCCCGGATGGTGAAACTGGTAGACACCCGAGACTTAAAATCTCGTGCTCGAAAGGGCGTACCGGTTCGATTCCGGTTCCGGGCACCAGCATTGAATGCACAATGAGTCTTCAACAAACCCGCCTGTCGTCACGTGAAGGCGGGTTTTTTGTTGCGCTGTTTCGATCGGCCCTGGGATGGTGTAGCATTCCTGTCGGCGCCGGCAGCCCGGCTTGCCGAAGTACTTACAAGGACACGAATTGAACATCACCATCAACGAGGAACTGCGTTCCTTCATCGATCCACTCACCGCCAACGAATATGACGCGCTCGAACGCAGCTTGCTGGCCGAAGGCTGCCGCGACGCGCTCGTGCTGTGGGGCGACACGCTGATCGATGGCCACAACCGCTACGCCATCTGCAGCAAGCACCATATCGAATTCCGCACCGTCCAGAACACCAAATTCACCTCGCTCGACGACGTCATGCTGTGGATGATCGATAACCACCTGGCGCGCCGCAGCGTGTCGGACTACCAGCGCGGCGTGCTCGCCCTGCGCAAGAAGGATATCGTCGCCGCCCGCGTGGCCCAGCGCGCGGCCGAGCCGGAAGCAGCTTCCGCGCCCGATGCGCCCAAGGTGCACGAATCGCCGCCATGGAACACCCGCGAGGATGTCGCCAAGGCTGCCCGCGTGTCGAGCAATACCATCAGCAATATCGAGCGTATCCAGAAGGCGGCCACGCCGCAACTGGTGGAAGCCGTGCGCTCGGGGACCATTTCGATCAACGCCGCGGCCAATGTGGCGTCGCTGCCGGAAGCGGTGCAGATCGCGGCGGTGGCTGGCGGTCGCAAGGAACTGCAGCAGGCAGCCAAGCAGGTGCGCGAACAGAAGGCAGGCAGCCGTCCGCCGAAGGAAGCGCCGGCCGATGCCGAAGCCGACCTGCGGGCCCAGGTGGCGGCCTTGCGCGAGAAAGTCGATGCGCTGACGGCGGAGAACAATGCATTGAAGGCGCAGCTGGGTATCGCGTAGTCACACTATCGGGAGATGTCAGATGTTGAAGTCACGTTGTTTCGTAGCGGTTCTCTTTGGCAGTGTCGCCTTCGGCCTGGCGCTCCCCGCATCGGCCGCTCCCTACGAAGCCGTTTCGGCCGAACAGCTGCGCTGGAAAAAGACCGCGCAGCGCGTGACGATCATGCGCGACAAGTGGGGCATCCCCCACGTCTTTGGCAAATCCGATGCCGATGCCGTGTTCGGGCTGATGTTCGCCCAGGCTGAAGATGACTTCAATCGCGTCGAGCGCAATTACATCAATGCGATGGGGCGCCTGGCCGAAGTCGAGGGCGAAGCCGAAATCTGGCGCGATCTGCGCATGAAGATGTACATCACGCCCGACGACATGAAGGCCAAGTACGCAGCCAGCCCTGCATGGCTGAAAAAGCTGATGAACGCTTTCGCCGATGGCCTCAATTTCTACCTGCATACCCATCCTGAAGTAAAACCCAAGCTGATCACGCATTTCGAACCCTGGATGGCACTGTCCTTCAGCGAAGGCAGCATCGGCGGCGACATCGAGGAAATCGATCTCGACGACCTGAAGCAGTTCTACGGCAAAGTGCCCAAGGTGGCGTCCGTCGCGTTCGAAGCCGAACCGCGCGGCTCCAACGGTTTCGCCATCGCGCCCAAGCTGACCAAGGCTGGCCATGCGCTGTTGCTGATCAATCCGCACACTTCCTTCTACTTCCGCCCCGAAGTCCACGTCGCCAGCGAAGAAGGCCTGAACGCCTACGGCGCCGTCACCTGGGGCCAGTTCTTCATCTACCAGGGCTTCAACGAACGGGCAGGGTGGATGCACACCTCCGGCGGTGGCGACGTGATCGACGAATACCTGGAAACCGTCACCGAACGCGATGGCAAGGTGTTCTACAAATACGGCAATGGCGAACGCGCCATGCGCGCCGTGCCCATCACGCTGACATACAAGACCGCCGGCGGCATGGCCAGCAAGACAGTCACCGCGTATTTCAGCCACCACGGCCCGATCGTACGCGGCGAAAACGGCAAATGGGTGGCCATCAAGCTGATGGAAGAGCCGCTCAAGGCACTCGTGCAGTCGTATTCGCGCACCAAGGCAAAGAGCTACAAGGCCTTCTACAAGTCGATGGAGCTGCGCACCAACTCGTCCAACAATACGGTGTACGCCGATGGCGACGGCAATATCGCTTACTTCCACGGTAACTTCCATCCGAAGCGCGACGCCTCGTTCGACTGGAAGCATCCGGTCGACGGCAGCAATCCGGCCACCGAATGGAAAGGCCTGCACGACATCAAGGATACGATCACGCTGTTCAATCCCGCCACCGGCTGGATCCAGAACACCAACAACTGGCCCTTCCGTTCGGCCGGCGCCAGCAGCCCGCGCGAGCAGGACTATCCTAAGTACATGTGGTCCCTGCCCGAAAACGCGCGCGGCCTGCATGCGCTGCGGGTGCTGGAAAACGCGAAGGACTTCACGCTCGATTCCCTCATCGCCGCGGCCTACGACAGCCACCTGACCGCCTTCGATCCGCTGGTCGCATCGCTCGCCGCGGCCTACGACGCGCTGCCGGCCGACGATCCTTTGAAGGCGTCGCTGGCGCCGCAGGTGGCAGCCTTGCGCGCATGGGACAAGCGCTATGCGCTCACGTCGGTGCCAACCTCGCTGGCCGTCTACTGGGGGCAGGACATGGTCGCCAAATCGACCGCCGCCGCAAAGGCGAAGGAAGTCCCGGTCCACAATTACATCCGCGACAGCCTGACGCCGCAGGAGCGCCTGCAGTCGCTGGTGCGCGCCACGGCGAAACTGGAAGCCGATTTCGGCACCTGGCAAACGCCCTGGGGCGAGATCAACCGCTTCCAGCGCGCCAGCGGCGACGTCTCGCAGGTGTATGACGATGCCAGGCCCAGCTTGCCGGTCCCGTTCACGTCGGCCGTGTGGGGTTCGCTGGCATCGTTCGGCATGTCGGCGCCGCAAAAGACCAGGCGCATCTACGGAGACCGCGGCAACAGCTTCGTGGCGGTGGTCGAATTCGGCCCCAAGGTGCGCGCCAAGAGCATTCTCGCGGGCGGCAACAACGCCGATCCGGCGTCGCCGCACTTCCAGGACCAGGCCGACATGTATAGCCGCGGCCAGTTCAAGGACGTGCTGTTCTACAAAGCCGAAATCGAGAAACAGCTGGTGCGCAAATACCATCCCGGTGACTAGTCGCTTGCTATAATTGCGCGCTTAATCGAACGGGAACGCGCAGTGGCAAAACTCTATTTCAGGTATTCGGCTATGAACGCCGGCAAGTCGACGGCACTGCTGCAGGTGGCGCACAATTACGAAGAGCAGGGCCAGAAGGTGCGCCTGTACACGGCCGTCATCGACAGCCGCTATGGCGTCGGCAAGGTCACGTCGCGCCTGGGCCCGCAGCGCCAGGTCGATACCTTCGACGCCGACACCGATTTCCTGGTCGAGGCGCCCAAGGTCGCCTGCGTGCTGGTCGACGAAGCCCAGTTCCTGTCCACGCTCCAGGTCCAGCAGCTGCACCAGCTGGCCCAGGTCAAGGGCGTGCCGGTCATCTGCTACGGCTTGCGCAGCGATTTCCGCGGCGAGCCTTTCCCCGGTTCGGCCTATCTGCTGGCCCTGGCCGACGATATCGAAGAATTGAAAAACATCTGCACCTGCGGCAAAAAAGCCACCATGAACGTGCGCGTCGACGACGAAGGCCGCCGCATCAAGGAAGGCGAACAGGTCAGCATCGGCGGCAACGAGCGCTATCGCCAGGCTTGCGGCCGCTGCTTCTACGCCGGCTAGCGAACCATGTACAAGGACTTGCTGGTCTACCTCGGTCCTTCGGTAGCGCTGGCAATCGTCATCCGGCTGTTGGCCGGCAGGCATCCCGTCTTTTTCCTGTTCACCGTGGCCGGCACGGTCTGCCATGAACTGGCCCACTTCATTGCCGGACTGCTCACCGGCGCCCGTCCCGCCGGCTTTACCGTCATTCCGCGCCGCAAGGCCGGCCACTGGGAGCTGGGCTCGGTCACGCTGACCCGGGTGCGCTGGTGGAATGCGGCCCCGGCCGCCCTGGCGCCGTTCGTCATCATCCTGATCCCGCTCGGCGTCGGCATCTGGCGCACCCAGCCCGGCTGGTCCTTCAATATGGCCGATATCCTGGTCGCTTTCGCGCTCGCGCCGCAGTTTTTGTCATTCTGGCCATCGAAGGTGGACTGGGTGATCGCTGCCCGGTCCTGGCCTTATCTTTTTATCATTGCCGGCATCGCATGGCTTGCCTGGCGGTTTTAGTTTCAATTTGTAACTGCTTCCCGCGTTCAACTGTGTAGCCCCTAAGCTGTCCTTAAGAGAATTGGCGCAAGCTGGCTCTACGCTTATGCCCTATCCTGTTAGAATCGTGCGAAGGCCCCAATCAATGCCTCAGAAACACGAAGAATGCCGCTCGGAGAGAATCAAATGAAAACATGTGCGTTGATGGTTGCATTGGCTTTTGCCTTGACAACCCAGGCTGCGGTACCGCAAGCCGACAAATTGCCGGCCCAGCTCAAGCCTGTTCCGGCACAAGCGCAAGCCGCCATCTGGGCATCCCAGTTGCTGGCGCATCGCCACTACAAGGCCACCCCGCTCGATGACGCGATGTCCGAGAAGATTTTCGACCGCTATTTCAAGGCGCTCGATGGTGAAAAGCTGTTCTTCCTGCAAAGCGATATCGACCAGTTCGATGGCGTGCGCAACAAGTTCGACGACGCCATCAAGAATGAAAACATTTCGCTGCCGTTCATCATTTACAGCGCCTACCAGCAGCGGTTTAGCGAACGCATCGGCTATGCGCGCGAACTGCTCAAGGGCAAGTTCGAATTCACGGCCGACGAGCGCTACCAGATCGACCGCGAAAAAGCTGCCTGGCCAAAAACCGACGAGGAAGCGCGCGACCTGTGGCGCAAGCGTGTCAAGAACGACTGGCTGCGCCTGAAACTGGCCGGCAAGGATGAAAAAGCCATCCGCGAAATGCTCGACAAGCGCTACGAGAATTATGAAACCCGCGCCCGCAAGGTCGACGGCGAAGACGTGTTCCAGACTTTCATGAACGCCTACGCCACCGCCATCGAGCCGCACACCAATTACCTGGGCCCCCGTTCGGCCGACAATTTCGACATCGCCATGCGCCTGTCGCTCGAAGGCATCGGCGCCGTCCTGCAGTCGCGCGACGAGTACACCGTCATCCGCGAAATCGTTCCGGGCAGCCCGGCTGCCGGTTCCGGCAAGCTGAAGGTGGGCGACCGCATCGTGGGCGTGGCCCAGGCCGATGCGCCGCAATTTACGGACGTGCTGGGCTGGCGCATCGACGAAGTGGTGCAGCAGATCCGCGGCGCCAAGGATTCCGTGGTCCGCCTCGACATCCTGCCGGCCGATGCCGGCCCTGACGGCAAGCACGTCACCGTGTCGCTGGTGCGCAAGAAAATCAATATGGAAGAGCAGTCGGCCAAGAAGTCGATCATCGAAGTGCCCGACGGCGCCGTCAAGCGCCGCGTGGGGGTGATTTCGCTGCCGACCTTCTACCTCGACTTCGAAGCGCGCCGCCGCGGCGACAAGGACTACAAGAGCGCCACGCGCGACGTTGCCCGCATCCTCGCCGAACTCAAGCGCGCCAAGGTCGACAATGTGCTGATCGACTTGCGCAACAACGGCGGCGGTTCGCTGACCGAAGCGATCGAGCTGACCGGCCTGTTCATCGACAAGGGCCCTGTCGTCATGCAGCGCGCTGCCGACGGCAAGGTCGAAGTCGAAAGCGACACCATTCCCGGCCTGGCCTGGGATGTTCCGGTGGGCGTGCTGATCAACCGTGGTTCGGCCTCGGCGTCGGAAATTTTTGCGGCGGCGTTGCAGGATTACGGCCGTGGCCTGATCATCGGCGAGTCCAGCTTCGGCAAGGGCACCGTGCAGACGCTGGTCGACTTCGACCGCAATGCGCAGGGCGAGAAGCCGCGCTACGGCGAACTCAAGATGACGATTGCGCAATTTTTCCGCATCAACGGCGGCACCACCCAGCTGCGCGGCGTCACCCCTGACGTCAAGCTGCCGGTGACGTCCGACATCGACAACTTCGGCGAGTCCAGTTACGACAATGCCTTGCCGTACACGGTCATCAAGGCCGCGGCCTATGCACCTGCCGGCGACCTGAAGGAATTGATCAGCCCGCTTCAGAAGCGCCACGAATCGCGCATCGCCAAGGACCGCGACTTCCAGTACCTGAAGGAAGACATCGCTGAAATCCGCAAGCTGCGCAAGGAAAACTCGGTGTCCCTGAACGAGGCCGTGCGCCGCAAGGAACGCGACGACCAGGAAGCCCGTGCCGCCCTGCGCGAAGCGCGCCAGGCCAAGGCGGGCGATGCCGCCAAGGCCAAGGTGCTGGCAGCGGCCAAGGCCAAGCGCATGCGCCAGGACGACGGCTTGCAAGCGGACGAACGCAATCTCCAGGCTGAACTTGCTGCCGAGAAAGCCGCCAAGGACGCCAAGGACATCATGCTGCACGAAGCGGCCAATATCCTGTCCGACGTGGTGGGCATGGTCAAGACCGATACCCGCATGGCGTCGCGCCTGATGCCGTATATGCCGGCCAAGACTGTAGGTAATTAAAAAAAATATACTGTTGCGTACGCCACACTTCGCGTCCTGAACCGGGCGCGACAATGGTCAAAAAGAGGGCTCCCGAGAGGGAAGCCCTCTTTTTTTGCGCCTGCCAATCGAACATTGTCTTTTTTTTATTGATGCTAGGATTGTTACTCAGTTGTTCTAATAATAATTCTATTGATCAGGAGGGTAGTCATGGTTACTCGTTGCATGTTAGTTGCAGGACTTTTAGCGTCTGTTTCTCTGGCGCAAGCCAGTGCCATCAGCACTTCCGGAGCGCCCGTCGTGGCCGGTTGGACAATGACCAGCGGTTCGGTCAATGTGCTCGGCGCGATGGACAGTATCGAGGCCATGCTGGCCCGTGGCGGCTGGGACTTGCACACCCAGCTCGGTGACGCGTCAGGTGCGACCGCTTTGCTGTATTCGCCGAGCGTGCGCCCCAGCTATGCGCGCATCATGGCGACGGCCGGCCTGGTGGCGCCTGTGGCCGCGCCACTGCCGGCCGGGGTGCCCCTGGCGGCGGGCGGCAGTGGCAGCGCCGGTAGCAGCGTTGTCGCCGGCGGCGCAAGTGGCGGCACGACGGGCGGCATGACGGGCGGCACGACCGGCGGCATGGCAGCCGGCTTTTCTGGTGGCATGTCTGGAGGTAGCGCGGGCACAATGGCGGGCGGCGCGTCAGGCGAAACCGCAGGCGGAACCTCAGGCGGCGCGTCAGGCAGCACGTCAGGCAGCACGTCTGGCAGCACGTCAGGCGGCACGTCAGGCGGCATGGCGGCCGGCGGCGGACTCCCGCGATCGCCTGTCCTCCAGCAGTCCGGCAACAGCCAGTCCGGCGGCGCTTGGGCTGGCAATGGCGGTACCGAGGTCCAGATTCTGCGCGAGCAGGGCGGTTCCGGCGGCGGCGATGAAAGCGGCGGGACCGATCTCAATATCCTGCCACTCGCCCTCGTCATGGAACTGAGCAGTGCCGACCCTGTGCAGCAACTCCTCAGCCTGGACCTGCTGGCGGTACAGGAAGTGCGGGAGCCGGAGTCCGACATCCTGTTCATCGCCGGCCTGTGCGCCGCCGGCCTGATGCTGCGACGCCGGAAATAATTAGCGCAAAGCCTGCCGCCCGCAGGCTTTTTTTTCATGTACAATTCTTGTGAACGGTCGTGCTTTTTTTTCGGGCGACGCATAACAAGGAGATTGCATGGACTTGAACTATACGAGCGAGGACCTGGCTTTCCGCGACCAGGTGCGCGCCTTCCTCGACGCACACCTGCCGGCCGACCTGCAGCAGAAGGTGCGCAAGCACCAGCGCATGTCCAAGTCCGACTACGTCCGCTGGCACAAGATTCTCGCAGCCCAGGGCTGGGTGGCGCCTGGCTGGCCGGCTGAATTCGGCGGCCCGGGCTGGACGCCCGTCCAGCGCCACCTGTTCGACGAAGAATGCGCGCGCGCCGGCACGCCCCAGGTGCTGCCCTTCGGCGTGAACATGGTGGCGCCCGTCATCATGGCCTTTGGCAGCCCCGAACAGAAAGCGTACTTCCTGCCCCGCATCCTCTCCTGCGAAGACTGGTGGTGCCAGGGCTATTCCGAGCCCGGTTCCGGTTCCGACCTCGCATCGCTCAAGACCACCGCCACCCGCGATGGCGACCACTACGTCGTCAACGGCCAGAAAACCTGGACCACGCTGGCCCAGCACGCCGACATGATCTTCTGCCTGGTGCGCACCGATTCCGGCGTGCGCAAGCAGGAAGGCATTTCCTTCCTGCTGATCGACATGAAGACGCCAGGCGTCACGGTGCGCCCGATTATCATGCTCGACGAAGACCACGAAGTGAACGAAGTCTTTTTCGACAATGTGCGCGTGCCGGTGGCGAACCTGGTCGGCCAGGAAAACCGCGGCTGGACCTACGCCAAGTACCTGCTTGGACACGAGCGCACCGGCATTGCCGCCGTGGGCCGCTCCAAGCGCGAGCTGGCCTTCGTCAAGCGCTACGCCGGCACCCAGGTCAAGAACGGCAAATCGCTGATGGAAGATCCGCTGTACGCGGCCAAGGTGGCCACGCTCGAAATCGAACTGATGGCGCTGGAAATGACCGTGCTGCGCGTGCTGGCCCAGGAACACAAGGCGCCGGGCCCGGAAGCGTCGGTGCTCAAGGTGCGCGGCACCGAGATCCAGCAAACCCTCACCGAGCTGATGGTCGAAGCGGCGGGCCCCATGGCGCTGCCGTTCGACGCGGCCTACCTGGAAGCTGAAACCGCCCACAGCGTGGCCGGCGACGACGATGCCGCGCCGCTGGCGGGCTACTACTTCAATTTCCGCAAGACGTCCATTTATGGCGGCTCGAACGAAGTTCAACGCAATATCATCACCCAGATGATTCTTGGCCTGTAAGAGGAACTGCACATGGATTTCAATTTCAAGGAAGAACAGCTGCAGTTCGCCGATGCGCTCAAGCGCTGGGTGACCAGGGACTACAGTTTCGAAGAGCGCCGCAAGATCATCAAGTCGCCTGAAGGCGTCTCCGACGCCGCCTGGGCCACGCTGGCCGAACTGGGCATGACGGCGCTGCCGGTCCCCGAGGAACACGGGGGCTTCAGCGGCAATGCGGTCGACATGTTCGTCGTGATGCAGGAACTGGGCCGCGGCCTGGTGGTGGAGCCGTACTTCGCCACCGTCGCTGCCGCGCGCTTCCTGGTGCTCGGCGGCGCCCATGGCGACCTGCTCGAACGCGTGGCCGGCGGCGAACTGAAACTCGCTTGCGCCCTGGGCGAACGCCAGTCGCGCCATGACCTCACCAACATCGCCACCAGCGCCAGGGCCGTCGACGGCGGCTACGTGCTCGACGGCGCAAAAAGCGTCGTGGTGCATGGCGCCCAGGCCGGCATGCTGGTCGTGTCGGCCCTGGTCGACGCGGGCATCGCGCTGTTCGTGGTGCCTGCCGATGCGGCCGGGGTCAGCATCACCGACTATCGCACCCTGGACGGCCAGCGCGCCGCCGAAGTGCGCTTCGAAGGCGTGCAATTGCCTGCCTCCGCGCGCATTCCCGGCGGCGCCGGCCTGCTCGACGAAGGCGCCGACTACGCGGCCGCGCTGCTGTGCGCCGAAGCGCTGGGCGCCATGGAAGCCATCTTTGCCGCCACGCTCGAGTACCTGAAAACGCGCAGCCAGTTCGGCGCGCCGATCGGCAAGTTCCAGGCGCTGCAGCACCGCATGGCCGACATGTACATCCACCTGGAGCAGGCCCGTTCGATGGCGCTGCTGGCGGCGGTGCGCATGGCCTCGCCCGACGTGACCGAGCGGCGCCGCACCGTGTCGGCGGCCAAATTCCGGGTCGGCCAGGCGCTCAAGTTCGTGGGCCAGCAGGCGGTCCAGCTGCATGGCGGCATGGGCGTGACGGACGAACTGCCCGCCGCCCACCACTTCAAGCGCCTGACCATGATCGAACTGGCCTTCGGCGACGGCGACCACCACCTGCAGCGCTTCATCGCGCAGCCGGGTTTCACCACGGGCAGCGAAGCGTGAACACCAAATACTGGTATTTCGAGGACTTCGCGCCCGGCCAGGAGCTGGTGCTCGGTTCGCACACCGTGACCGAGGAAGAGATCATCGCCTTCGCGACGCAATTCGATCCGCAGCCTTTCCATCTCGATCACGAGGCGGCGGAATCGTCGATCTTCGGGGGGCTGGCCGCGAGCGGCTGGCATACCTGCAGCATGATGATGCGCATCGTCGTCGACGGCATCCTCAATCACTCGTCCAGCCTGGGCTCTCCCGGCCTGGAAAAAGTGCGCTGGCTGTTGCCGGTGCATGTGGGCGACACCCTCACGGTCACCTACCTGACGCGCGAGGTCAAGGGATCGGTATCGCGCCCGGAACGCGGCGTGGTGTGGACCACCTGGCAGGCCGCCAACCAGCGCGGCGACATTGTATGCACCGTCGACGGCATGGGCATGTTCGGGCGCCGTCCGAAGGAGGGCGGCGATGCGTGAATTTTCCAGCCTGGACGAGATGCGTGCGCTGGTGGGCCAGGAAGTGGCGGTGTCGGACTGGGTCAACATCGAACAAGAGCGCGTCGATACCTTTGCCGACGCCACCGACGACCATCAATGGATACATGCCGACACTGAACGCTGCAGGCGCGAGTCGCCTTTCGGCGGTCCGATCGCGCACGGCTTCCTGACCTTGTCGATGCTGTCCGGCCTGTTCGAGCGGGCGATCCGCATGGCCGACGCTACCATGGTCGTCAACTATGGCCTGAACAAGGTGCGTTTTCCGGCGCCGGTGCCGGTCGGCAGCCGGGTCAGGGCGCGCCTCACGCTGGGCAAGGTCGAGGATATTGACGGCGGCGCCCAGCTCGAATGGCATATCGTGGTCGAGCGCGAAGGAGGCGCGAAACCGGTCTGTGTGGCGGAATTGCTTATAAGGCGATACCCATAGTCACCCTCAGGTCATGGCACTGTCATTTTGCCTGCATATCCTTTAGGATTGGCAAACTATTTCGACGAAAACGACCATGACCTTACATCGCTGCCTGCTCCTTTCCCTGACCGCCCTTGCGTGCGTCGCCTCCCTGGAGGTCCATGCGGCCAAACCGGCTCCCGCCGGCGGGCCGAAACTGGTGGTCGTGCTGGTGGTTGACGGCCTGCCGCAGGAGCAGGTGAGCCGCTATCGCAACCAGTTCGGCCAGGGCGGCCTGCGCCGCCTGCTCGACGAAGGCGCCAGCTTCAGCAGCGCGCACCAGGCCCACGGCATCACCTATACCGCCGTCGGCCACGCGGCCATCCTCACGGGCGCGTATCCGAACCAGCACGGCATCATCGCCAATGAATGGATCGATGCAAAGACCGGCGCCGAGGTGTACTGCACCGACGATATCAACCACCGCTACCTGAACGACGAGGCGCGTACGCCCAAGGATGGCACGTCGCCGGCCCGCCTGCGCGTGTCGACGCTGGGCGACGAAATGCGCTATGCCAGCGGCAACCGCGCCAAGGTGGTGGCCGTCTCCGGCAAGGACCGGGGCGCGATCCTCCTGGCCGGCAAGACCGGCACGGCCTATATGTACATGGAAAAGAGCGGCAATTTCGCCAGCAGCGACTATTACATGAAGGCCCATCCGGCCTGGGCCACCGAGTTCACGGCGACCAAGCCGCAGGACCGCTACTACGCCAAGCGCTGGCAAAAACTGCTGGCCGAAACAGCTTACGAACACGACGAGCATGACGATCCGCGTTCCCCGCGCGTGGGCACCGACGCCACTTTCCCGGCGTCGTACAGCAGCGTGAGCGGCGGTTTCGAGCCGGATTACTACCAGGCGCTGAAAAAGAGCCCCTTCCTCGACGAACTGACGCTCGACTTCGCGCGTGCCGCCGTGGTCGGCGAAAACCTGGGCAAGAACCCGGCCGGCGTGGCCGACCTGCTCGGCGTGAGCCTGTCGGCGCACGACTATGTGAACCATGCCTTCGGTCCGGAAAGCCAGCTCTCGCACGACCACCTGCAGCGGGTCGACCGCATGCTCGCCGGTTTCTTCGGCTTCCTCGACAAGCAGGTCGGCATGGACAACGTGCTTGTCGTGTTCACGTCCGACCACGGCTTCCCGAACATTCCCGACTTTTCGCACGCGCGCAAGCTTGGTGGGCAGCGCCTCGATGGAGACCTGATGCTCGATGAACTCAACAAGGCCCTCGCGGCCCAGTTCAAGGCTGAAAAGCTGGTCAAGAAATCGATGCTGCCGACCGTCATGCTCGACTACGACCTGGTCGAAGCGCGCGGGCTCAATCGCGAGGAAATCGAAACCTTCGCGGCGCGCTTCATCCTGAAATGGGATGGCGTATCCGAAGTATTCACCCGCTCGCAGCTCGAACGCGGCGAAACGTCGGGAACGCATGCCGGCATCCTGATGCAGCGTGCCTGGCACCGCCAGCTCTCGGGCGACCTGATCGTGGTGCAAAAGCCGAACTGGATCTTCAAATACGGGAAAAACGGCGGCACCACCCACGGTTCGCCGTATTCCTACGACACCAACGTGCCGCTCATGATCATGGGCAAACGCTGGATCAAGCCAGGCTACTACGGCGACTACACCGAAGTGGTCGACATCGCACCGACCCTGGCGCACCTGCTCAGGGTGCGCAAGCCGTCCGCCGCGTTCGGCCGCGTGCTGACCGAAGTGCTGCGCTAGCACATGGTACGGGTCCGGCAATGGCTGATGGCGGCGCTGCTGGGGGCGCTACTTGCGCCCGGCCTGTGCGCGGCCCAGGGCCTGTCCTGCGGATCGGGTGATGCCTGCATCAGCGCGCTGATGTCGGCGGCGCGCGCCGGAGACCACCTCGGCATGCTGGCCATCATGCGCGTGCTGCCGCGCGCGGACCTGAAAGCGGCCGTCCCGCCCGTGCGCCGCGAACGCCCCGACAAGGGCAAGGAAGCCATGCCGCGCGGGACCGTCGACGATACCCTCATCGCATTGCTCAACGGCCCCGAGCTGTTCAATCCCTTCATGCCGGAACCGCCGCGCGTGATCGCCTATGCCTACCTGCAGGCGAACCATCCCCAGGAAGCGGCGCAGACGCTGTACAAGGCCATTACCGGTTTTCCATCGTACGTGCCGTACTGGATCGACCTGGCCACCATATTGACGCGCCAGGGCAATACCTACGGCGCCGTGTCGGCGCTGGTGATCGCCCATGAATTCGCGGCCAGCCAGAACGCCATGCGCGCCAGCTTCGAGAAAGGCGCCGCCAATGCGCCGTACCAGGCCATGCAGCCGGTGTACCTGGAAGCGCTGAAGGTGATCGAAAAGAATGGCGTCGCGCTGGCGCAACTCGATGCGTCGCTGCCGCCGGTGTATCCGGGCGTGCGCGACGAAGGCGTGGAAACGCCGGCCGCGGCCGATTTCGCCAGCTGCGTCAAGCCGGAATGGCGCAAGCTGTCGCTGATGTACAAGGAAACCGGGCCGGTGACGCTGCATTTCTATCTTGACGCGAATGGCCAGCTGGTGCGCGCCAAGGTGGCCGCATCGTCCGGCTATCCGGACCAGGACAATGCGGCGCTGATCGGCATCTCCGGCTGCAAGTTCACGCCTGCCATCAAGGATGGCAAGCCGGTTGCGGCGTGGACCAAACTCAATTACGTCTGGTCGCTCGACTAGCTATTCCTGCCGCAGGCAGTAGCGGTTGCGGCCACCGGCCTTCGCTTCGTACAGCAAGGCATCGGCAGTCTTGACCAGCAGGCCCGGCTCGAAGCGCTCGCTGGGCGTGACGCTGGCCACGCCCAAGCTCACCGTGACGACCGGCCCGGCGCTGGAGCGTTCGTGCACGATCTCCAGTTGCGCGATTTCGTCGAGCACTTTCCTGGCCACGCTTTCTGCGCCGGCGATATCGAGGTGCGGCAGCAGGATCGCGAACTCTTCGCCGCCGTAGCGGGCCACCATGTCTTCGGGACGCATGGCCGAACGGCGCATGGCGGCGCCGGCCTGCTGCAGGCAGGCGTCGCCGGCCTAGTGCCCGTAGGCGTCGTTGAAATTCTTGAAGTGGTCGATATCGACCATGATCAGCGACATGGGCACCTGGGCCCGCGCGCAGCGGCGCCATTCGGCGTCGAGGTTTTCGTCGAAGGCGCGCCGGTTGGCCACGCCGGTCAGGCCGTCGGTCAGCGTGAGCGCGCGCAGGGCGTCGCTCTGGCGCTTGACGGTCAGCTGGGTGCGCACGCGCGCGCGCACCACGGCCGCGTTGACGGGCTTGCTGATGAAGTCCGCCGCGCCCGATTCGAGCGCGCGCGTTTCGTCTTCCGGGCTTTTCAGGGCGGTGACGAAAATGATGGGAATGTCGCGCGTGGCCAGCGAGGCGCGCAGGGCGGCGCAGACGGCATAGCCATCCATGTCGGGCATCATGGCGTCGAGCAGGATCAGGTCGGGCAACTGGTTGTGGGCGATATGCAGGGCCTTGGCGCCGTTCATCGCAAACAGCACGTCGTGTTCGTCCTGCAGCGCCTGGTGCAGGATCTGGATGTTCTCCATGGCGTCGTCGACGATCAGGATGCGACCGTTCTTTGCCAGGCTGAGGGCACTCATTGCGTTACCTTTCTATTTAACAGGGCATGCACCTGCGCCGCCGCACTGGAAAACGCCAGCGTGGCGATGGCGTCGGACAGGGCCGAGACTTCCTGGGGCGCCAGCGCTGCGTCCAGGCCGGCCCGCATCGACTCGAACTCGGCCAGCGCCTTCAGGTTGTTATTCTGGAGTAAGCCTAACAGATCCGCCAGCCTGTGTTCAACTGTCCGGCTGTCGGCGCCGACAGCGGGGGCGACGCCGGCGCGCGGCATATCGAGCTTGCGTGCGGCGACCATCAGCATCGCCAGTTCGTTTTCCAGCTGGTCCAGGCGCGCCAGCACGTCGACCTGGCCTGCCACACGCAAGGCATGCTCGAAATCGAGGGCATTGGCGGCGAACACGGAAGCGCCCAGGTTGGCGGCCACGCCGCGCAGGCGGTGCACCAGCGCCAGGGCCGCGTCGCGCTGGTCGGTGCGCAGCAGTTCTCGCACTTCGTTGAGCGTACTTCCCTGCGAGCGTTCGAAGCGCTTGAACAGGGTCACGAAATTGGCGAAGCTGCCGCCGAAGCGGGGCAGGGTGGAGCGCAGGTCGATGCCGGCGATCTCGGTATCCTGCGGCAGGTCGAGCACCGGCGCGGAGTAGCCGTAGCTGGCCCGCTCGGACTGCTGCAGGTCGCGCAGGTCGCCGCCGCTGGTCAGTCGCATCAGCGTGGCCACCATGACGTCGACGTCGATCGGCTTGGAAATGTGGGCGTTCATGCCGGCCTCGATGGCGCGCGCGCGGTCGTCTTCCATGACGTTGGCGGTCATGGCGATGATCGGCAAGTCCGACAGGCCCATCTTGCGGATGCCCTCGGTGGCCTCGTAGCCGTTCATGACCGGCATCTGGATATCCATCAGCACCGCGTCGTAGCGGGTCGGGGCGTCGCCCAGCATGCGCACCGCGATCTCGCCATTGGCCGCGATATCGACGGCCGCGCCGGCGTGCAGCAGCAGGTAGTTGGCCACTTCCTGGTTGATCTGGTTGTCTTCGACCAGCAGCACGTAGATGCCGTCCAGTTGGCCGGCCAGCGGACGGGCCGGGCCGGCGCCGGCCTGGGATTCGCCGCTGTGCATTTCCAGCACGGCCGCCACCAGGGCATCGCGCGTGACCGGCTTGCAAAGGATGGCGTCGTAGGCCAGGCCGTCGGTGGCGCCCATCAGCTTTTCGCGCGATTCTTCCGACACCATCAGGGCGCAGCGGGGCAGGCTGATCGAACGGTCGGCGCGCGCATAGGTGAGCACCGAAATGCCGTCCAAGTCCGGCATGCCGACGTCGAGGAACAGGAAGTCGTAGGGGCGCCCGGTGGCCGTGGCGGTGCGCAGCATGTCGAGCGACTGGGCGCCGCCGGCGGCGCAATCGACGTGCCAGCCATACCAGCGGCACTGGGCCGCGATGGCGGCGCAGGAAGTCGGGTTGTCGTCGGCCACCAGCACGTGGCAGCCGGCCAGGTGCGGCAACTTGGGCAGGGCCACAGCGGCGCCGCCCGGCACCAGGCCGAAACTGGAATCGAAATGGAATTCGGCGCCCTTGCCAAGTTCGCTGGCCACGCCGATGGTGCCGCCCATCAGGCCCACCAGGCGGCGGCAGATGGTCAGGCCCAGGCCGGTGCCGCCGTACTTGCGGCTGGTCGAGCTGTCGCCCTGCGAAAAGGGATCGAACATGTGGGCGTGGTGGGCGGTGTCGATGCCGATGCCGGTATCGCGTACTGAAAAGCCGAGCGTCATGCTGTCCTCGGTCTCGGACAGCTTGCGGATCGAGAGCACCACTTCCCCTTTTTCCGTGAACTTGATGGCGTTGCTGACCAGGTTCAGGAGCACCTGTTCGAGCCGCATCGAGTCGCCCACCAGTTCGGACGGCAGGTCAGGGTCGACCACGAACACCAGTTCCAGGCCCTTGGCCACGGCATTCGGCGCCAGCAGCACGGAAATGCTGCTCAGGACCTGGTCGATGCCGAAGGCCGTATATTCGAGCATCAGCTGGCCGGCTTCGATCTTGGAAAAGTCGAGCACGTCGTTCAGGATGCCGAGCAGGGAACGGGTGGAGGTCTTGATCTTGGCCACGAAGCTGCGCTCGCGCCGGCCCAGCGGCGATTCGTCGAGCAGGCGCGCCAGGCCCATGATGGCGTTCATGGGGGTGCGGATTTCGTGGCTCATATTGGCCAGGAATTCGCTCTTGGCGCTGCTGGCCATTTCGGCGCGGTCCAGCGCGTGGGTCAGTTGTTCGTTGAGCGAATGGAGGCGCCGCTCGGCATCGATCCGTTCGCTGATGTCGCGCACGGTGGCCTGGATCACGCCCTTGCCGCCCATGTTCAGGCTGGTGAGCAGGATGTCGGCGTGGAACAGGGTGCCGTCCACGCGCCGGTGCACCCATTCGAACTGGTGGCTGCCCGTTTCGAGCGTGTAGCGCATGAATTGTTCGGCCTTTTCGGCCGAGCGGCGACCGTCGGGCTGGAATTCGGGCGAGGTGGTGGCCGGCGACAGCAGCATGAATTCTTCCACCGTCTGGCAGCCGAAGATGCGCGCGGCCGCCTTGTTGCCGCTGATGAAGCCGGCATTCAGGGTCACCAGCATGTGGGCGTCGCCCGACATTTCGTACAGGGCGTGGAACTGGGCGTTAACGTCGCGCAGCTGGTCCGACAGCACCTTGCGTTCGCTGACGTCGAGTACCACGGCGCTGATGCCCAGCATCTTGTGCTCGTGGTCGAACACCGGATGGTAGCTGACCACCCAGTGGTGCTCGATGCCCGGCTCGCGCGGTACCTCGCCGCGGCCTTCCACCGCCACCAGCGGCTGCCCGGTATCGCGCACGTAGCGGTAGGCCTTTTCGAATTCAACGCCCTGCTGGCCCAGGATTTCGGGCAGGGTGCGGCCCAGGTGTTCGGACACCGGCTTGTCGTTGATCGCGGCCAGGTAGTCGTTGACCATGATCACGCGCAGGTCGAGGTCGAGCACCGCCATGCCGGCCGGCGCGGTGGCGTACACGGTTTCGATCAGGGCGTTCATGCGCTCCAGTTCGCTGGTGCGTTCGCGCACCAGCTCTTCCAGGCCGCTGCGGTAGCGCGTCAGTTCGGCCTCGACCTGCTTGAGCGCCTCGCCCACCTCGGCCGCCTCGCGGATCTCCAGGCGCGGCACCAGCACCGGTTCGCCCTTGCCGAGCGCCACGGCCGGCGCGCTCAGGGCCCGCACCGCGCGCCCGATCATGCCGCCTATGCTCCAGGCCGTTACAAAACCGATCATCAGCAGGGCCGCCACGCTGAGCAGCACGTTCGACAGGGAGCCGCGCAGGGCCTGGTAGGCGGCGTCGCGCGGGACCCCGATGGTGGCCGACCAGCCCCGTTCGCGGGAACGGCTGAACACCGACAAGACCGTGAAGCCGGGGCGGATGTTCAGCTCCACCACGCCCTGGGTCGTCTGCGAGATGGCGTTGGCCAGCAGCGGATGGGTCTTGCGGCCCACATATTTGTCCGGTTGCAGGGTGCGCGCCACGATGGTGTAGCTGGCATCGACAATGCTGGCGGCCCAGTCCTTGGGCAGCGACAGGTCCGCGATCAGGCTGCTCATTCGGGCCGCCGACAGCTGTGCCGACAGCACGTAGATGACTTCGCCATTGTGCAAGACCGGCACATCGACCGAGGTGGCGAAACTGCCGTCCGGGCTCCGGCTCAGGTCCGAAGTGATCACGTCTCCGCTGAGGAATGCCTTGCGCAGGTTCGCGGCATTGCTGTTCGGCGGCAGCGCGTGCCCGTAGACGTAGCGGGTATTGAGGAGCGGCTTGCCGGCGGCGTCGGAGAGGACGAAGGCGACGGCCGGCAATTCCGGGCGCAGCACGCTGCGGGCCTGGGCGTGGAAGGCTGCCAGGTCGCCGCTGGCCAGGTTGGGCGAACTGGCCAGGGCGCGGGCCGCGGTTTCGGCGGTGTCGAGGTCGCGGTCGACCGACATCTGCAGGGCCTGGGCCATGCGCTGGGCCGCGTCGTGCAGGTTGGTGCGTTCGCGCTGGAAGGCATCGTAGGAGAGGGCGGCGAAACCGATCAGGGTCGGCACCATGCAGGCAAGCACCAGGGTTGCCGTTTTTGAACGTATCGAAGGAAGGGTGTTTCGTGAAAAGAACCGCACTGCCAGTGCCTCCGCCGCAACATGAACGGCCAGGAGGCCGCGTTATGGTCGATGGTAGCCGAGCACACCGTTTCTTCAAAGTACTTTACGCCGCCGCGGCAGAATTGCCGCGGCGGCCATGGGGGATTATCCGCGGGTGATGGGCGCGGCCAGGCTTTCATCGAGCTTGATGTGCTTGGAAAGTTCCAGCTTGGCAATCGCGTTGCGGTGCACCTCGTCCGGGCCGTCGGCCAGGCGCAGGGTGCGGTTGCCGGCCCACTGGTAGGCCAGCGGGAATTCGTCGGACACGCCGGCCGCGCCATGGGCCTGGATCGACCAGTCGAGCACTTGCTGGGCCACATTCGGCGCCAGCACCTTGATCATGGCGATCTCGGCCTGCGCGTGCTTGTTGCCGACGGTATCCATCAAGGAAGCGGCCTTGAGCGTGAGCAGGCGCGCGGTATCGATCTGGATGCGCGACTCGGCAATGCGTTCGCGCCAGATGCTCTGGTCCGAAATCTTTTTGCCGAAGGCAACCCGGCTGCCCAGGCGCACGCACATCAATTCCAGTGCACGTTCGGCAACACCGATGGCGCGCATGCAATGGTGGATGCGGCCCGGTCCCAGGCGGCCCTGGGCGATTTCGAAGCCGCGCCCTTCGCCCAGCAGGATGGCGGACGCGGGCACGCGCACGTTCTCGAAGCGGATTTCGCAATGGCCGTGCGGCGCATCGTCGTAACCGAACACCGGCAGCGGGCGCACGATGGTGATGCCGGGCGTATCGGCCGGCACCATGATCATCGATTGCTGGGCATGGCGGGCGGCGGTCGGATCGGTCTTGCCCATGACGATGAAAATCTTGCAGCGCGGATCGCCGGCGCCGGAAATCCACCACTTGAGCCCGTTGATGACATAGCTGTCGCCATCGCGTTCGATGCGCGTTTCGATATTGGTGGCGTCGGACGAGGCCACGCCCGGTTCGGTCATGGCGAAGGCCGAGCGGATCTCGCCGCGCAGCAGGGGTTCCAGCCATTCACGCTTGTGCTCTTCGGTGCCGTAGCGTTCGATGGTTTCCATGTTGCCGGTGTCGGGCGCGGCGCAATTGAACACTTCCGGCGCCCACACCACGCGGCCCATGATTTCGCACAGGGGCGCGTAGTCGAGATTGGACAAGCCTTCGGGCGCGCGCGCCGACTTGGGCAGGAACAGGTTCCACAAGCCCTGCTCGCGCGCCAGCGGCTTGAGGCGTTCCATCAGCTCGGTGGGGATCCAGCGGTTGCCCTTGTTGACGCCGTTGTCGTCGATTTCCTTCTTGAAGGCTTTTTCGTTCGGGTAGATATGCTGGTCCATGAAGGCCAGCAGGCGGCCCTGCAATTGCTTGCAGCGGTCGGAATAATCGAAATTCATGTTTGTTCCTTCAGTGAGATGGCGCGCTGCGCATAAGTCCAGCCGAGTTCCGACATCGGCCGGGCGGCCTTGCCGTTCTGCAGCGCCTGGGCGCTGGACGCGGTCCCGTCCACATAGCGCTTCATGATGCCCTGCATGATGCCGGCCAGGCGGAACATGTTGTAGGCCAGGTAGAAATTGAAATCTTCGATGCGGATGGTCTTGCCGGTGCGCGCGCAATAGGCGGCGATATACTCTTCCTGGCTGGGGATGCCCATCTCCTTCAGGTCCAGGCCGGCGATGCCGCGGAACTGGCCGGGCTCGATGTGCCAGCTCATGCAATGGTAGGAAAAATCGGCGGCCGGGTGGCCCAGGGTCGACAGTTCCCAGTCCAGCACGGCCAGGATGCGCGGCTCGGTCGGGTGGAAGATCATGTTGTCGAGCCGGAAGTCGCCATGCACGATGGACGTGTCGTCGCCGGCCGGAATGTTGTGCGGCAGCCAGGCGATCAGCTTGTCCATCGCCGCTATGGTTTCGGTGGCCGAGGCCTGGTACTGGCGGGTCCAGCGTTCGATCTGGCGCGCGAAATAATTGCCGGGCTTGCCGAAGTCGGCCAGGCCGATGGCGCCGTAGTCCACGGTGTGCAATTGCGCGATCACGCGGTTCAGTTCGTCGTAGATGGCGCCCCGTTCGGCCGGCGTCATGCCGGGCAGGGACTGGTCCCACAGCACGCGGCCTTCGATGAATTCCATGACATAGAAGGCGCGCCCGATGACCGCCTCGTCCAGGCACAGGGTGTACTGGCGGGCGGCGGGGAAGCCGGCCTTGTGCAGCGCGTCCATGACCCGGAATTCGCGGTCGATGGCGTGCGCGGACGGCAACAGCTTGGCGGCCGGGCCCGGCTTGGTGCGCAGCACGTAATGCCGGCCGCCGGCCGTGATCTTGAAGGTGGGGTTGGACTGGCCACCCTTGAACTGCTCGACCGCCAGCGGTCCGCCGGGGTAGCCGTCGACGTGCAGGCGCAGATAGGCGTCGAGGGCGTCGACGTCAAATTTCTGGCGCTCGGATACGGGCTTGGTTCCCATCATTTCTTCGAACATCTTGTCTCCCGCGTAAATGGTAGAAGTATTCTAGTCGATTAATAGCACGCCCGTACTATTTATTTGCGAACGCGTTCAGCGCGATTTGCGGTACTGCTCGTATAACTGCTCCATCGTGGTCGCGCGCGTATCGTCCTGGAGCGGGGCGGGCGGGGCGTAATTCATGAAGCGCAGCACCCAGTCGCGCGCGTCCGTGCCCACGTCGAGCGCATTGATGCAGCCGGCCGTTTGCGCCAGGCCGCCCAGGAACATGCGCTGCCCGGTCAGGGCCAGCGACAGGATGGCGCAATTGACCCCGCCGTGCAGGACCAGCAGCACCGTATCCCAGTGGGGGGCGGCGCGCAGGCGTTCGATGGCGGGGTGGATCCGGTCCATCAGTTCGCCCACCGATTCGCCCCCGAGGAAGCGCTTGTCTTCGCCGACCATGCCTTCGAAAGCGCCGGTGAAGGCGGCCAGCAGCTCGCTGTCGGGAATGGCGGCCAGGCGCCCGCCGCGGATTTCTTCCAGCTCGGGCCAGGTTTCGATGGGGATCGCTTGCGCCGTTTCGGCCAGCACGCGGGTGGCCGTTTCCACCGTGCGCGGCAGGCCGGACACGATCACGCGGTCGAAGCGGACCTGTTCGCCGGCGAACATGCGCCCGGCGGCCGTCGCTTGCGCGCGGCCCAGTTCGTTGAGGGGCACGCTTTCGGGCAGCACAGGCTTGCCGGCGGCATCGAAGTAGGTGACGCTGCCATGGCGCATGAGGTAGACGCGGCGGCGCTGCTGGGATGGTTTGGTCATGGGTGTCCGTGAGAAATTGTCAAAGTTTCGTCCCTGACTGTAGCGCATTCGACGCCAAATCGACAGTCCCGGGGCGTATTGCATAGACAAAATGATTCCAAATGTAAAAAGTTCGTGCTTTCTGCCTTAGAATGATCCGTCACGTTCACAGATCAGGGTAGTTATGGCAAGGCCGGAAAAAGTACGTCTCGGGGAAATCCTGGTCAATCAAAAGCTCCTGTCCGACGACCAGCTGACCTTGGCATTGCAGGACCAGAAACGCACCGGCCGCAAGCTGGGCCGCGTGTTCGTCGAAAGCGGCTTCGTGACCGAGGAACAGATTTCCGGCGCGCTGGCCAAGCAGCTCGATATTCCCTACATCAACCTCAAATTTTATAACATCAATCCCGAGATCGTGCGCCAGCTGCCGGAAACCCAGGCGCGGCGTTTCCGCGCCCTGGCCCTGGAAGAGCGGCGCGGCGCGCTCCTGATCGGCATGTCCGATCCGACCGACCTGTTCGCCTACGACGAGATCGCGCGCCTGGTCAAAAAGAATATCGAACTGGCCGTGGTCAACGAGACCGAAGTGCTGGCCGCGATCGACCGCATTTACCGCCGCACCGACGAAATCACCGACTTCGCGCGCGAGCTGGAACAGGACGTGGGCGACACCTTCGTCGACTTCGGCGCCCTGGTGTCCAACCCGGGCCTGGAAGAAGCGCCCATCGTCAAGCTGCTGCAATCGGTGTTCGACGACGCCACCCAGGTGCGCGCCTCGGACATCCATATCGAACCGCAGGAAGCGCGGCTGCAGATCCGCTTCCGCATCGACGGCGTGCTGCATTTGCAGACCGAGGCCGACATCAAGATCGCCACGCCGCTGGCGCTGCGCCTGAAACTGATGTCCGACCTCGACATTTCCGAAAAGCGCCTGCCGCAGGATGGCCGCTTCAATGTCAAGGTCAAGGGCCAGCGCATCGACGTGCGTATTTCCACCATGCCCACCCAGTACGGCGAATCGGTGGTCATGCGCCTGCTGAACCAGGGCGGCACCACGCTGCGCCTGGACGCGATCGGCATGCCGGACGCGCTGGTCGAGCGCTTCCGCAAGATCGTGGCGCGCCCGAACGGCTTGGTGCTGGTCACCGGCCCCACCGGCAGCGGCAAGACCACCACGCTCTACAGCGCGCTGGCCGAACTGAACTCGGTGGAAAAGAAGCTCATTACCGTCGAGGATCCGGTCGAATACCGGCTGCCCGGCATCAACCAGGTGCAGGTCAACGACAAGATCGAGCTGACCTTCGCCAAGGTGCTGCGCTCGGCGCTGCGCCAGGATCCGGACATCGTGCTGGTGGGCGAAATGCGCGACCAGGAAACCGCCCAGATCGGCTTGCGCGCCGCCATGACCGGCCACCTGGTGCTGTCGACCCTGCACACCAACGATGCGGCCAGCACGCCGCTGCGCCTGATGGACATGGGCGTGCCGCGCTACATGGTGGCCAGCTCGCTGCAGGCGGTGCTGGCGCAGCGCCTGGTGCGCGTCATCTGCGAAAGCTGCAGCATGCCTTACCAGCCGGCGCCGGCCGAACGCGAATGGCTGGCCCTGGAACTGAAGGAGCATGCGGCGACCACCCCGTTTTTCCATGGCAAGGGCTGCTCGCATTGCAACGGCATGGGTTACCGCGGCCGGACCGGTGTCTACGAACTGCTGGAAATGACGCGCGAAGTGATCAATTCGGCCAACCATCCGGATCCGGCCCACTTCCTGAAAGCGGCGCAGGCGCAAATGGCGGGCGACACGCTGCGCCGCCACGCCGTGCAGCTGGCGGTGCAGGGGCGCACGACGATCTCCGAAGCCATGCGCATCAGCAACCAGCTCGAGGATTAAGCCGTGCCTTTCTACGCTTACAAGGGCCGCAACGACAAGGGCGAGCTGATGCAGGGCGTGCTCGAAGGCGCCGATCCGGGCGCGGTGGCCGACCAGCTGTTCGGCACCGGCGTCACGCCGCTCGACATCGCTCCGACCACCCGGGCCGTCACGTCCGGCACGGGCGAGCAGGAAAGCCTGCTGACCCGCCTGTTCGAGCGCAAAGTCACGTCGATGGACGTGCAGCTGTTCAGCCGCCAGCTGTACACCTTGCTCAAGTCGGGCGTGCCGATCATGCGCGGCCTGGCCGGCTTGCAGGAATCGGCCATCAGCAAATCCTTCGGCAAGGTCATCAAGGACTTGCGCGAATCGCTCGACGCGGGCCGCGAACTGTCGGCCGCCATGCGCCGCCATCCGACCGTGTTTTCCAATTTCTACCTGTCCATGGTGCGGGTGGGCGAAATGACGGGCCGCCTGGAAGAAGTGTTCCTGCGCTTGTTCGACCACCTGGAGTTCGACCGCGAAATGCGGGCCCGGGTCAAGACCGCCACGCGCTATCCGACCTTCGTGGTCATCGCCATGATCCTGGCGATGGTGGTGGTGAACATTTTCGTCATTCCCCAGTTCGTGAAAGTGTTCGAGGGTTTCAACGCCCAGCTGCCATTGATGACGCGCATGCTGATCGCCACCTCGAACTTCATGGTGACTTACTGGCCGGCGCTGCTGGTGCTGACCATCGGCGGGGCGCTGGCCTGGCGCTCTTATATAGGCACGACACCGGGACGGCTGTGGTGGGACCGGGCCAAGCTGCGCATTCCCGTGGCCGGCAAGATCATCCTGAAAGGCACCATGGCGCGTTTCGCGCGCAGCTATGCGCTGTCGATCAAGAGCGGGGTGCCCATGGTGCGGGCGCTGACGGTGGTGTCGCAGACGGTCGACAATGCCTATCTGTCGTCGCGCATCGACGGCATGCGCGACGGCGTGGAGCGCGGCGAAAGCATCCTGCGCACGGCCGTCACGGCCGCCGTGTTCACGCCCGTCGTGCTGCAAATGATCGCCGTGGGCGAAGAATCGGGTTCGCTCGACGACTTGATGGATGAAATCGCGCAAATGTACGAACGCGAAGTCGATTACGAGCTCAAGACCCTGTCGGCCCAGATCGAACCGATCATGATTGTGTTCCTGGGCATCATGGTCCTGGTCCTGGCGCTGGGTATTTTCCTGCCGATCTGGGATTTGGGCAAAGCAGCATTGCATAAATGAGACACCTTGCCACATCGTCAAGCCGGCGACGCGGGCGCGGCTTCTCCATGCTGGAGCTTGCCGTTGTGACAATCATTTTCGCGGTGCTGGCAGGGGTACTTTTGCAACGCCTATTTAACTATCAGCACGACGCGGAGCTGGCTGCCGCCGAACGCATCGCCGCTATCGTGCGTACAGCATTGACGCTGAAATCGGCGGAATTGCAGGTGCGCGGAAAAAGCGATGAAGTGGCGGCCCTGGTCGACAGGAATCCGATGGAGTTGCTCGCAGAAAAGCCACAAAATTACCTCGGAGAATTCTTCGCCCCGGACTTGCGCACCCTGAAAAAGGGTAACTGGCTGTATGACAGAAAAGACAAATCTCTGGTGTATTTGTTAAATAACGGGAAAACTTTTCCAGCAGGCATGCCGAACTCACTGAAATACAAGGTAAAATTAATTCGTCCCGAACAATTGACAGTAGGCCCGTTACAACAAAACATTGTAACAAATGTTTCCCTAATTCAAGTCGAAGGCTAGTACTGCCGTAATATGTCATGACTGCGCAGTCACTGGCCCGCATGATCAATTCATAGTTGTAACAACTATATAGTCTGGAGATTCAAATGAAGATGCAATCGCTGAACAGCGTCCGCCGCGGCACCCAAGCCGGTTTCACCCTGATCGAACTGATCGTCGTGATCGTCATTCTCGGCATTCTCGCAGCGACGGCACTGCCGAAATTCGCTGACCTGGGTTCCGATGCGCGTGCCGCAAGCCTGAACGCCGCCAAGGGTTCGCTCGAGTCCGTCTCCGCCATGGTGCACGGCAAGTTCCTGGTCGCCGGCGCCGGCAACGTCACCATGGAAGGCGTGACCGTGGTCCAGGCCTTCGGTTATCCGAATGCCGCCACCACCACCATGGATGCCGCCGGTATCACGTCCGCCGACTACACCATCGTGACGGCGACCGCTGCACCGAATACGCCGACGATCGCCGCCACCGGCCAGATCGTGGCGATTCCGAACAGCGCGGCCGGCACGACCAAGGGCGCCACCTGCTACGTCAGCTACACCGCGACGACGGTGGCCACCACGCCGCCAGTGATCGCCGCCGTCACCACCGGCTGCTAAGCCGACGGTTTCGGGCAATGCCAGTTCCGGCTGGCAGCGCAAATGCAGGCCCGGTCCACCACCGGGCCTGTTTTCGTCAGTGAGCCAGGAAAACGTGATGTCCATCCGTCCCAAGTCACGCAGCATGCAGGAACGCGGCTTTACCTTGGTCGAGCTGGTGGTTGTCATTGTGATCATGGGCATCATGGGCGCGGTCGCCGCCTCGCGCTATTTCGACCGTTCCTCGTTTGATGCTTCTTCGTACACCGAGCAAGTGCGCGCCATGCTGCGCTACGGCCAGAAGGTCGCCATTGCGCAGAACCGGCCCGTGTTTGTGCGCCTGGACGGGACCAGCGTGGCCCTGTGCTTTACCAGTACCTGTGCGGGCCAGCAGGTGATTGCCCCTTCCGGCAACAACAGCGGCAGCAGCGCCACGGTTGCCGCCTGCGTGTCCGGCACCTGGGCTTGCGAAGCGAAGCCTGCCAGCGTCACCATGACGTCGGCCAGCACCTTCTATTTCGATCCCCTGGGCGTGCCTTTTGCCGGCACCGACGCGGTGGGCTCGGTGACGTCCACCTTCGCCAAGCTGCTGGTCACCATCGCCGGCGACGGCAGCAACCGCATCGTCACGGTGGAAGCGGAGACCGGCTATGTCCACTAGGGGCCAGCGTGGCATCAGCTTCCTCGAACTGATCCTGTTCATGGTGATCATCGGGGTCGGCCTGGTGGCCATCCTGAGCGCCATGAACGTCACCACCAGGACCAGTTCCGACCCGCTGCGCCGCAAGCAGGCGCTGATGATCGCCGAAAGCCTGATGGAAGAAGTCCAGCTGGCGCGCTTTACCTATTGCGACGGCAGCGATCCGAATGTGGAAACCGCGGCGAACGTTGCCGGCTGCACCATTCCGGAAGGTTTCGGTCCCGAGCCGGGCAATACCCGGCCTTTCGACAATGTGAACGACTACGTCAACGTGGCCGGCACGCCCGACACGGACGCCTTCAACAATGGCGCCGGCGCCCTGGCGGACGTGTCCGGCACTGCGCTGCCAGTCACCGGCTATACGGCCACGCTGACCATACGCCAGGACACGCTGAACGGCTTCACCGGCGCGGACGTGCTGCGCATTACCATCGCCGTCACCTACGGCGGCGTCGACGAAATCATCACGCTGGACGGCTACCGCCTGCGTTACGCCCCGAATGCCTCGCCATGAAGACTACGGCCCACAGCGCGCGCGGCTTCACCCTGGTCGAAGTGATCATCGTGATGGTCATTACCGGCATCATCGGCGGCATCATTGCGATCTTCATCCGCGTGCCGGTCCAGAACTATGTCGACACGGCAGGTCGCGCAGAGCTGAGCGATATCGCCGACACCGCGGTGCGCCGCATGACGCGCGAACTGCGCCTGGCCGTGCCCAATTCGATCCGCCTGAACACCACGCCCCAGACCATCGAATTCGTGCCCACCAAGACCGGTGGCCGTTATCTCGCGTCGGAAGACGGGGCGCCGGCGGCCAATCCCTACCTGAGCTTCACCAGCACGGCCAGCCTCGCCTTCACGGTGGTCGGCGCCATGCCCACCGGCCGCCAGGCAATCATCGCCAACGACAATATTGTCGTGTTCAACGAAGGTTCGGGCTCGGCCGATGTATGGGCCGCCGTGGGCAACCGCGCCGTGGTCCAGTCGGTCCTGGGCAATGTGGTCACGCTGGCCAGCAATCCCTACGCCATTCCGAACCCGCCCATCCCGCATCCGCTGCACCGTTTCCTGGTAACCAACGGGCCAGTACGGTATGTCTGTTCCGGCAACAACCTGCTGCGCTTCGAACGTTATCCCTTCGCCACGGCGGTCAACGCCACCCCGCCCACCACCCCGGCCGTGCTGGCCAGTAATGTGAGCAGCTGTACTTTCGCGTACACCGCGTCGGAAAACAATACCCGCTCCGGCCTGGTGACCCTGACGCTGGTACTGCAGCGCACCGGCGCCACCGGCCCCGAAACGGTCACGCTGCTCCAGCAGGTTCACGTGGACAACACGCCATGACAAGGATACCGACCCGCATGCAGGGCGCCAGCCTGATCACCGCCATCTTCCTGCTGGTGGTGCTGGCCGGACTGGGCGTGGCGATGGTGACCCTGTCCACCAGCCAGCAGAAAAGCTCGACCATGGATGTGCTGGGCACGCGCGCCTACCTGGCCGCGCGCGCCGGGGCGGAGTGGGGCGTGTACGGAGTATTGCAGGGCGGAGGGGCCTGCGCCACCAGCACCTTCAGCATGCCGGCGGGCGCCGGTACGCTCTCGCCGTTCAGCGTGACGGTCGCGTGCAGCACCGTGACGCAGTTCGGCATCGAGCGCCGCCAGGTGACGGCGACGGCTTGCAACCAGGCCGGCGGATGCGGCAATGCCAGCAACAATCCCGACTATGTGCAACGCATCGTGACGGTGGAGTTTTAAGATGAGAATGCGCCTGGCCACCTGGCTGCTGCTGATCCTGTGCCTCGCCTGCGGCGGCGCCCGCGCCGACACGCCGATCGCGCTGTTCAAGAGCGTTGCCGGCAACGTGAATTTCGTGGGCACGCAAAAAACCATGCGCACGGCGTCGAACACCGTCAACGCCTGTTCGGTTGCCACGGCGGCTACCACGCTGACGGCGGCGCTGTCCGGCATTCCCGCCAGCGCGACCATTGTCAGCGCGCATTTGTACTGGGCCGGTTCCAACACCGTGGGCGACTATACCGTCACCTTCGAAGGCGCGTCGGTGACGGCGCCGGCGGGACGCCAGTTCACCTCGAACACCGACGGCAGCAGCGTCTATTTTTCGGGCGCCGCCGAAGTGACGGCCCAGGTCATCGCCAAGCGTAATGGCAACTATACGTTTTCCGGGCTGACCATCAACAGCAGCGCCACCTATTGCGCCACCCAGGAAGTGCTGGGCGGGTTTTCGCTGGTGGTCATCTTTTCCGATCCGGGCCAGACTTACCGCGTGCTCAATCTGTATGAAGGCTTCCAGTACATCCGTACTTTCGGCACCGAGAATTCCCAGGCCGCCCTGAGCCTGAGCAATTTCCAGATCCCCAATCCGATCGGCGCGGCCACCGGGCGCGTGGGCCACATTACCTGGGAAGGCGACACCTCGCTGTCCGGGGGCGGGGAAGAACTGCGCTTCAACGGCACCGAAATTGTCGACGGCAACAATCCCACGGGCAACCAGTTCAATTCCTACAGCAACATCAATGCCGACGCGGCATCCTACGGCATCGACTTCGACGCCTATACGATCGCCAGCCCCATTATCCAGTCGGGCCAGACGGCGGCGACCACCACCTTCAAATCCGGCCAGGACCTGGTGTTGCTGAGCGCGGAGATCATCGCCGTGCCGAACGTGCCGGTGGCCGATTTGCAACTGACCATGGTGCGCGCCGGCACGCCGGACCGGGGCGCCAGCGTCAACTTCACCTTGACCGCCACCAACCTGGGACCGACCACCGACACCGGGCCCATCCGGATCCAGACCACCTTCGCGACCGGCCTCAGCTATGTGTCCGGCGCGGGCACCGGCTGGACCTGTTCGGCGGCCGGCCAGGTGGTGACCTGCACCAATCCCGCATCGCTGGCCATGGGCGCGTCGCTGCCGACCGTGGTGCTGAACGCGACCATCGACAGCAATGCGCCGAATGTCATGTCCACCACCGCGGTGCTGTCGGGTGGGCTGTACGACAACGTGGCGGCGAATAATTCCGTCGAAGACAAGATCTCGCTGCAATCGGATTTGCAGATCTCCATGACGTTGCTCGATTCGCCGCTGACCCTGGGGCAGCAGAACGCTTTCCTGGTGACGGTCAAGAATAACGGACCGGTCGCCGAACTCGGCCCGGTCCAGGTGACCAGCACGTTGCCGGCGAGTTTGCGTTTCCTGTCCGGTAGCGGAACCAACTGGTCCTGTTCGGCGGCCGGCCAGGTAATGACCTGCGGGTACGCGGGCCAGCTCGCCAACGGCGTCACCGCGCCTTTGCTGACAGTCAATTTCACGGTCCAGGGCTATGCCGCCACCGTCGTCGCCACGCTGGACGTCGACGGACCCGGCGCGGATTCGAATACCACGAACGACAGCGCGACCCTGTCCATGTCCATGACCGTGCCGCGCTGGGTGTTCACCGACGTCGCGTGCACCCATAACCGCGCACTGCTGCTGGCCACCCAGCCATGCAAGATCCTGAGCTGGGGCACCCAGATCGGTGGCACGACCGTGCCGGTATGGCTTACCAACCTCAATGCATCGGGTGTGCCCACCAGGTTGAGCGGCAGCAACGACACGATACTATCGATGTCCTTCGCCCTGACTTGCCACAATCCGGTCAATTCTGGGGGGACATTCGCCACGTTTGGCGGCACTACGCTCAAGGCTTGCAAGGCGAACGGCGCCGATCCCGTCTTCACGACGGCCACCGACTGGACCGCGATCAGCCTGACCATTCCTGAAGATTCACCGAGCAGCGGGCCGCACAACTTTACCTACGAAGACGTCGGCCGTATCGAATTGTTCACGAAGGAAACCAGCACCTCGGCCAACCGGGGATCGAGCGGGCAATTCATTTTCAAGCCGCTCAAGCTGGTCCTGTCGACGACGGGCAATGGCTATACAAGCGGCTTGAACCACTTGAGCCCGGTGTTCGCGCGCGCCGGCGCATTTTTCCCGCTGACCGTCACGGCCTATACCAGGAACACGCCGTCGGCCAAGAATTTCGGCCGGGAGATAACGCCGGAAACGATCGCCATCACGGCGAGCGCCGCGACCGATACGGCGACGTCGGCGCCGTTTACGGACATGGTCAATGTGCCGGCCGTGAGTGGCAGCTTTGGCACGTTCAGTACCAATAACGGCGCGGCCACGGGCGCGGCGTTCAGCTGGAACGAGGCCGGCATCCCCAACTTGACGGCGTCTCTGGCCGATGCCGACTATCTCGGCAGCGGTCCCGTGGATGGCGACCCGCTGACCGTGGGCCGTTTCGTGCCGAGTCATTTCACGACCGTCGTCACGCTGGGCATGGCGTGCACGACGACGCAGAACACGGCCAGTCCCTGCAACGGGCGCGGCATGCACTATTCCGGCCAGCCGATCGCCACGACCGTCAGTGCGCATGCCGTGGCCGGCACGGTATTGCGCAATTTCCAGGGCAAGTTTGCCCGTGCCGTGACCCTGAGCCCCACCGCCAGTTCGGGCGGGGCTGTGCTGGCCGCCGGCTCCGGGACCCTGAACAATACGGCGCTGGCCGCCACGCTGTTCTCCGAGGGCGTGGCATTGGCGACGCCGGCGCCAAGCTACGCGCTGCCGTTGCGCTACCTGAACGATGGCGTCAACGGCGGCTTCAGCGCGCCGCTGGACGTCTTCTTGCGCGCCGACCAGGTGGAAAATCCGACCAGCCAGAATGTCAGCTCGCTGCGTTTTCCGGCCTCGGCGTCGGTCGAAGGCGGCACGCGGATCCTGGTAGGGCGCATGCATGTGCCGCACGGTTACGGCTCGGAACTGCTGGCGCGCCAGGTGGAGGTCAAGGCGCAGTACTGGAACGGCAGCGGATGGGAAAACAGCGTCACGGACAGCGTCACATCGAGTGTCTTCACGGCGGTCTTCAACCCCTGCGAAGGCGCGCTGATACAGGCGGGCACGAGCTGCAAATCCATCCTCGACGACGACATCGTGGCGCCGCTCGTGGCCACCCTGGTCAACGGCGGCGCGGTCTACCGTTTCCGTTCCAGCGGCCCGGGCAATATCGGCGTGGCCAATGTCAGGATGAATGGACCGGCCTGGCTGCCAAGTTCGACCGGCCGCTGGCGTTACGGGATCTACAAACCCACCCCCGTGATTTACATAAGGGAGGTGTTTTGAACGATTTAGTTTCCGTGTGGAATTTGTATGCGGTGGAAATCCCACGCTTTCCGTTGCTTTAAACAAATTTCGTCGAATAAAGCATCGAAACTTGAATATAATCAAGGCGCTACGGCGTGATCTTCACGTCTTGCTATTCATATAGATTGTGGGCATGGGATTTTTCTCTAAACCAAAAAAGACTGATGGCTGGCTGGCATTCGCGCTCCATGGCGATGGCATCAGTGCGGCCCATGTGAAGCGTGCCGCGGGGGGCAAACCCCAGGTCCGGCTGGCCCAGTTTTTCTCGACCGACAAGCGGCCCCTGGCCGAAGTGCTGGAAAAGATCGGCAAGGAGTTGCACGCCAACAGTTTCAACTGTTCCACCTTGCTCGGCGGCCGGGAATACAACCTGATGGCGGTCGAAGCGCCTGCCGTGGACGCGAGCGAGATGCGCACGGCCGTGCGCTGGCGCCTGAAGGACATGCTCGATTTTCCGGTCGACAAAGCGACCATCGATATCCTCGACATCCCGGTCGACAAGGCCATGCAGGCGCGCGGCAGCACCATCTTTGCCGTGGCCGCCAACAACAAGACCATCGAAGAACGTCAGCACCTGTTCGGCGACGCCGCCATCCACATGCGCGTGATCGACATTCCCGAAATGGCGCAACGAAATATCTCGGCCTTGCTGGAGCCCGATGGCCGCGGCCTGGCCATGCTGTCCTTCAATGCCGACGGCGGCTTGCTGACCGTCACCTACAAGGGCGAGCTTTACCTGTCGCGCCGCATCGATGTGGCCATGGAATTGCTGGCCGACCCGGACCATGAGCGCCGCCACGCCCAGTTCGACAAGATCACGCTCGAACTGCAGCGTTCGCTCGACCACTTCGACCGCCAGTTCAATTTCATCAATGTCTCCAAGCTGGTGCTCACGCCGAGCGGCGCGGTCGGCCTCGATGAATACCTGTCGAGCAATCTGTACACGCCGGTCGAAACCATGGACCTGGCGACGGTGCTCGACTTCACGCAGGTGCCCGAACTGGCCGACGTGGCCACGCAGCAGCGCTTTTTCATGACCCTGGGCGCTGCCCTGCGGCAGGGAGGGGCGAGCGCATGAGCCAGCAAATCAATCTGTTCAATCCGGATTTCCTGAAGCAGAAGAAAGTCTTCACGGCCGCTACCATGGCGCGCGCCCTGGTCTTGCTGCTGATCGGTTCGCTGGCCCTGGTGATGTACGGCCGCCAGCGCGTCAGTACCCTGGAAGCGGAGGCAGCGAACGGCGCCAGGCAGCTGGCCATCAAGAAAGCGCGCCAGGCCACCGTCCTGGTCGAATTCGCGCCGCGCAAGAAGGACCCGAAGGTCGACGCCGACCTGGCCCTTGCCGAGGCCGAAAAGAAAAGTTTTGACGACGTCATGCAGATTCTCGACGGTGGCGAGCTGGGCAACACGCAGGGCTATTCGCAATACTTCAAGGCGCTGGCGCGCCAGGTCAATGGCGACCTGTGGCTGACCGGTGTCACCATCCATGGGGCCGGCAACCAGATCGGCCTGCGCGGGCGCGCCATGGAACCGAGCCTGGTGCCGGCCTACATCAGCCGCCTGACGCGCGAGAGTTCCATGCGCGGCAAGGGGTTCGGGGCGCTGCAGATCAGCCGCGCCACGCGCACGACGGAAGGCAGCACCAGCGTCGAGCTGGCGCCGTTCATCGACTTCAGCCTGCAGGCGGTGCCTGAAAAGGCAGTCCAGGTTGCGGAGGCCGACAAATGAAGGCGCGCCTGACCAAGCTGGGCGAACAGATCGACGCCAAGAGCGTGCGCGAGCGCGCCCTGATGTTTGCCGCGGCCGCCGCCTTCATCGTGTTCCTGGTATTTTCAACGCTGCTCAATCCCCTTGTGGCCCGGCAGAAGGCGCTGCGCGCGGAAATCAGCCAGCAGCAAAACAATATGACCGGCATCGACGCCGAAATTACCGCCACCGTGCTGGCCCACCAGCGCGATCCGGATGTCCAGGCCAGGGCCCGGCTCGCTGCCGTCAAGGGCGATACCGCCGTGCTCAATGCCAGGCTGCGCGGCATGCAGGCCGGGCTGGTGCCGCCCGAGCGCATCGCCCCCATGCTCGAAACCATCCTGCGCAGCAACGGCCGTCTGCGGCTGCTGGGCTTGAAGAGCATTGCCGTCAGTCCGCTGGTGGCCAGGCCCGACAACGTGGCCCTGAATGCGCCCGTCGTGCCCGCCGCCAGCGCCATCTACCGGCATGGCGTCGAATTGACCGTCTTCGGCAATTACCTGGACATGGTTGCATACATGAATGCCCTCGAATCCATGCCGACCCAGCTGTTCTGGGGCAAGGCCAACCTGGAAGTGCAGGAGTATCCCAACGCACGCCTGACGCTGACGCTGTACACGCTCAGCCTCGACGAGAAATGGTTGACATTGTGAACCTGCACCTGATCGCCGGCGCCGCGGCCCTGGTCGCTGCCGCCCAGGGTTTGCCCGACCCCACGCGGCCACCGGCCAGCGTGCTGTCACCGGCCGTGGCCGGCAGCCTCGTTGCGGCGCCGCAGTCGTCGGGACCGCAACTGCAATCGGTGCTGATCGCGCGCCACCCGGGCGGACGCCACGTGGCGGTGATCGATGGCCAGACTGTGTTGCTGGGAGAAAAATACAAGGGTGCGCAGCTGACCCGGATGACGGACACCGAAGTGGTGCTCGTCAACGGCAAGTCGCGCCAGGTGTTGAAACTGTATCCAACGGCGACGCCGACAAAATGATAAAAACCGGTAAAAGCATGCATAAATTCATAGCGATGGCAGTGGGAATGGCGAGCCTGGTCGCGTGCGACAGTACGCCCAAACGCGATACCTACGATGCCATCAGGGCCCAGGTGGCCAGCGCTGCCGCCCGGCCCGCGCCGGTCGCCGTCGACGAAGCCGTGTCCCAGGCCTTGCTGCCGCCGGTGTCGTCGCTGTCGAACCAGTTGCCCAAGGCGCGCCAGGTGCTGGAAGAACGCTTCAATGTGGCCTTCAGCAATGTGCCGGCGCACCAGTTTTTCAATTCCATCGTGGCCGGCACGCGCTACAACATGCTGGTGCACCCTGACGTGGCGGGCAATATCACCGCCAACCTGAAGGACGTGACCCTGGTCGAGGCGCTCGACGCCGTGCGCGACATGTACGGCTACGATTACCGCATCGACGGCACCCGCATTTCCATCCGTCCGCTGACCATGCAAACGCGCATGTTCCAGGTCAATTACCTGGTCGGCAAACGCAAGGGGCAATCGAACCTGCGCGTGACCTCGACCTCGGTCTCCAGCGTTGGCACCAGCAACAGCGGGGGGAGCAACAACCAGAACGGCCAGAACAACAATAACCAGAACAATAACAACCAGAACAATCCCGGCCAGCCGGGCCAGAACACCCAGCAGCATATCGACAGCGCGAATGTGAACACCACGTCCGACAGCGATTTCTGGGTGGAGCTCAAGGCGTCGATCGACGCCATCGTCGGCCCGTCGGAAAAAGGCGGACGCAGCGTGGTGGTCAGCCCGCAGTCCGGCGTGCTGGTCATCCGCGCCATGCCCGAGGAACTGCGCAATGTCGACCTGTTCCTGAAAGCGACCCAGCTGTCGGTCGACCGCCAGGTGATCCTGGAAGCGAAGATCCTGGAAGTGGAGTTGAACGACAGCTTCCAGGCCGGCATCAATTGGGCCGCGTTTTCAAAGTTTGACAGCACCAACCGCGTATCGACCGGCTTCCTGCAGCCAGGCACCACCCTGTCGCCGCTGCCGGTCGCGGGCGGCGCGCAGCCCATCATCAGCGACGGCACGCTGTCCGCCAGGGCCGGCTTCCTGCTGTCGAACGCCGCCAGCGCAGCCGGCTCCATGTTCGGCCTGGCTTTCCAGACCAGCAATTTTGCCGCCCTGATTTCCTTCCTCGAATCGCAAGGCACGGTGCACGTGTTGTCGAGCCCGCGCATCGCCACCCTGAACAACCAGAAGGCCGTGCTCAAGATCGGTACCGACGAGTTTTACGTGACCGGCGTGCAAACCACCACCAACACCAGCACCACCGGCAATACGGTCAGCCCGAGCGTGACGCTGACCCCGTTCTTCTCCGGCGTGGTGCTGGACGTGACCCCGCAGATTGACGACAAGGGCAATATCCTGCTGCATGTGCACCCCTCGGTCAGCCAGGTCACCACCATCAACAAGTCCATCAACCTGGGCGCTGCCGGCAATATGAGCCTGCCGCTGGCGGCCTCGTCCACGTCCGAGATCGACAGCATGGTGCGCGGCCAGGACGGGCGCGTGGTGGCGATCGGCGGCCTGATGCGCCAGTCCTCGACCGCCGACGGTTCGCAAGTGCCAGGCGCCGGCAATGTGCCTGTGCTGGGCAACCTGTTCCGCAACAAATCCAACGTCAACCAGAAGCGCGAACTGGTGGTGTTGATCAAGCCCACCATTGTCGACGGCGCCAGCAGCTGGAACCAGGACTTGCTCGACACCAGCCGCCGCATCGAGCAGCTCGATCCTCGCGCCGCGGAGAAGAAATAATCATGTACACCGCGCATTTCGGGCTCAGGGAAGTGCCGTTCGGCATAACGCCGGACACCAGCTTCTTTTTTACCAGCCCGCATTCGCAGGAAGCGCTGAACACGCTGCTCGTTGCCGCGCGCACCGGCGAAGGCTTCATCAAGATCACGGGCGAAGTCGGCACCGGCAAGACGCTGCTGTGCCGCAAGTTCATGGCGACCCTGGGCGACGAGTTCGTCACCGCCTACATTCCGAATCCCTACCTGGAACCGCGCACCCTGATGCTGGCCCTGGCCGACGAACTGGAACTGGAGCTGGAGAAGGATGTCGACCAGCACCATTTGCTCAAGGCGATCACCCTGCGCCTGCTGGACCTGGCCACCCAGGGCAAGCGCGTGCTGCTGTGCCTGGACGAAGCGCAGGCGATCCCGGTGGAAAGCCTGGAAGCCCTGCGCCTGCTGACCAACCTGGAAACGGAAAAGCGCAAGCTGCTGCAGATCGTGCTGTTCGGCCAGCCGGAACTGAACCGCAAACTGGAACTCGATGTGATTCGCCAGCTCGCGCAGCGCATCACCTTTCATTACCATCTTGGTCCGCTCACGCGCGACGACCTGGAGTATTACCTGGCGCACCGGCTGCGCATTGCCGGCTTTACCGGCGCGCGCCTGTTCAGCCGCGCCGCCATTTCCAGGCTGTACGCGGCCAGCGGCGGGATTCCCCGCCTGGTCAATATCCTGGCGCACAAGTCGCTCATGCTCAGCTACGGGCAGGGCAAGCAGCAGGTCAGTGCGCGCCACATGCGGGACGCCGCCAAAGACACCGTGTCGATCAAACGCCGCACCTGGCCCTGGCTTGCAGCAGCAGCGTTGCTGCTGGCGGCCGGCGCGGGCATTACCTGGGTATTAAGTACATGAGCCTCATCAACAAGATGCTGCAAGACCTCGATGCGCGCGGCTCGCACGGCGGCGGCCATGCCGAAGCGGACATCAAATCGGTTGTGCGCCCGGAGCCGCGTGTCAGGACACCGGTGGTGGCCGCGGCACTGGGGGCCGCCATCCTGCTGGCCTTCGCTGCTGTGTACGGATGGCGTTACCTGACGCGGCCGGCGCCGGC
>Ga0187844_10000045_pt1 | contig 79000 bp, 61 predicted proteins | sample SpaLakP09_SKY_50_FD_134517 | JGI IMG/M metagenome (GOLD analysis project Ga0187844, IMG submission 134517) | Oligotrophic lake water microbial communities from Sparkling Lake, Wisconsin, USA - SP09_SKY_50 | ecosystem: Environmental > Aquatic > Freshwater > Lake | place: USA: Sparkling Lake...
GAACAACATCATCGGCATGCACACCGATAGTCCGCTGGACATGGAACGCACGTCAGCCAGCTTCCAGCGTGGCGACCTGCACGGCATCGCCGGCTACCTGTACCAGTTCGGCGCGCACCGTCCGACGCCCGAGCTGGGTCGCAACACAGTGCCTGGCGTGGACCGCTTCTACCTGGTCGGCCCGTTCCAGCATCCGGGTGGCGGCGTGTTCGGCGCGGGCCGCGCGACGGCAATGAGGATGTTCGAGGACCTCAAGATCAACTTCGAGAAGACGGTGCGGCAATGAGCGCGAGCATGAAACTCTATTCGCCCGACAACAGCGAACTAATGCAGATCAGTTCGCTTGAACGGGACGGCGACCAGCTTCTGATCAAGGGCACTGCGTTCGGCGCGATGCCGATCACGGCGCAGTTGCGCGCTACGGAAGCCCGCGCTGCGTTGCGACTGCTGAACTGGCGCACGATCCTCTTCCTGCTGACACTACCTTTCCGCCGCTGATGGCGCGACCGGGCTGCGATTGCAGCCCTTTTCAATACGGAGACACTATGAACGACAACAATGAAGCATTAGCCATCGATTTCCTGCGCCATATGGAACGGAACGACCTGGACGGCGCACTTGCCCTCGCAAGCGACGATTTGGAATATTGGCTGGCGGCGCCCGGCACGATGAACAAATCGCAGTGCCGAAATTTTTTTGGACCTGTGGGCGAGGTGGTGAGCAGCATGCATTTTACGATTACCGGCAGCACCGTACAGGGATCGCGCGTGGCTCTGGAAGCAGAAGGCGCTGCGCACCTGAAGAATGGCCGTGAGTATCGCAACCGTTACCACTTCTTGTTCGTGTGCGAGGATGGGCGTATTCGCGCGGTGCGGGAATACACCGATTCGGCACCGGCGGTGGCAGCGTTTTTCGCCCCATGAACGAATGGCACGTGTGGCGTAAATAAAATAACGACTATAGCGCAACATGCTTTAGCAGCCGTCATTGCTCCACCGTGCAGGTTGACACACATGACTTGTGTGTACACGGACAGAGTTCATCCATACGCTAGCGCTTCCCGATGTTCGGGTAATACGGACGAAGCAAAAATAGCTGGACGCCCCACCTTTGGCTGTGCTGGGCAACCCTTAATCGGTTGGCTTGGAGTAGTCTCCGTGAAAGAGAACGTATGACAAAGATTTCCCCTTCGCAAATTCCTTCACTGAAACACAGAGAGCTTGAGGTGCCTCCATACCATGGGTTGACTTTGCCACGAAAATTCACCAGATGTCGAATGGACCGATCTCACGCGAATCATGGGCCTGAAAAAAAATGAGTTTGCCGCTATCGTTTGGGCGAATCCTGACAACTGCACAGTGACCATTGGGCTCACGGCCGACGGCTTTTGGGGTGTGACCATAACGCTGTGGGCAACAGGCGTTGAACACGAACTTCTAACTGAGCGTGGCCAAGTAAAGTCTTGGCGCGATCCGGCTGCTGCGGTTCAGTTGGTACAAGATCTTTGCCCGGAGCGTTGTGCTGTGCTACTTGCAATAAATGATTGGGTTTTCGCGCGACAGACAACTAAGGCTCGATCACTCGGAACCGTATCGCAATTCTAGTTAGTTCCGCAATGCGTTCTGTACGAAACTTCTGCTTTATGCTCATACTATAGTTGCTAATCGATTTTAGCGACAAGGCCAACTCATCGGAAATCTCTTGGTTGGTGTATCCGAGAGCTATAAGTCGAAAAATTTCAAATTCTCTGCCATCTAGAAGATCTTGAGGACAGTTATCCCCTCGAATCTTTATACTTGCCAAATGCTCGGCAATGTGCGGCATAAAGAAAAGACGCCCAGCGTGAGCCTGATCGATAGCTAGCGCCAAGTCTTCAGCGTCACGGTCTTTGGTTAGATAAGCTAGCACCCCAATACGGTAGGTTTCCCTATAAATCGCTTCTTGGAGCTCCTGCGCCAAAATCACGATCTTTGCGTCACGATGAGCCGACAAAAGCTGTCGTGCGCCTTCAATCCCTCCCCCCTTCCCTCCTAAGTCAGCGTCGATCAGCACAACGTCTGGGCACTCTGTCTGGTAAGCGCTTACCAGATCTGCAACCGTCCTCGCTTCACCAATTAACTTAATTCCAAAGTGCACTAAAGCTAGCGCACACCCGACGGCATAAATTGGATTCCCATCAGCCAGCATAACGCGAGTTGGATCGGTTGAAGCATCGGTGTTCATACTAAATCCAATTGGCAATTTTTAAAAACAGACCGCGGGAAATTTCCAAGTTGAAAGAGCGCAGCTGAAGACGTCCAGCTGGAGTGGTTTACTCATTGAGTCTCATCTCACCTTCCAAGTCAAGTTAAGTCATGATTTGGCTTTGGCGAAACGCCATGGGTATCGCGCAGCGATACCCTGCAGCAAAAGACATATCCACATCAAAAGAAGCGTGGATTACTGCCCACGTGAATTGCGAACATCATCCGAAGAGAATAGACTTTTACATCGATTTCTGGTTACTCATTTCTATTTCAAATGCGAAATATATATTCGACTAGCGGCCCTACTCTGAAAAATTGCTGCAATAAACAAAATTCAAAAATGCGTTTTGTTCGACAAACTATGACTTTGCACAATATATGCAAAAAGCATAAAAAGTAATCTCAAGCTGTCACACCAGCGCTCTGCTTTCAAACCGAATAAAAATTTTGCCTGCATGGAATACACAACGTTGGGCTGGATTCCCTCGCCCAAAAGGAACCGTCATGCGTAAATTTAAACTAATAAGTCTAGCGAGCCTGACTTTCGCACCGGTGCTTTCAATGGCAGCCAGTGATTGCGATCCGCATATACGAACTCCTTTGGACCAACAGCTGGTCAAAATCGAATCGGGCGGCAATCCTTTTGCGATCGGCGTAGTAGGCGGCAGACTGCTCCGGCAGCCACGGAATCTGGACGAAGCCATCGCTACAGCATTGGCCCTTGATGCCCAAGGCTTCAATTTCAGTGTTGGATGCCGCCAAATCAACAAACACAATTTTCAGCGTTACGGGCTAACGATTTATTCGGCTTTCGACCCAAAGACCAATTCTGAGGCGGGCTCGGACGTACAAAAGGAGTGTTTAAGGCGCGCTGTAAAACAGTCTGGTCAGGGCATCCGGGCGGAACGCGCCGCCCTGTCGTGTTACTACAGCGGCAATTTCACAACGGGTCAAAAAATGGAGGGCAATAAAACAAGCTACGTCGACAAGGTCCTAGGTTATGCAAAATCAGGCGAGCCGAGTACTTCGACGCTCGCAATTCCAGTCATTCCGACTCAGTCGCAAGGTGCCCGGAAAACCGAAGCCAGCAAGTCAGGACCGACGGCTTCGATCACTCTCCAAGCCGAGGCTGCGGCCGACTGGGACGCCTTCAACGAACAGTGAACACCACGGAAAGGTATGCCATGAAAAATATTCTCCCGATTCTGCTATGCGTCTCCGTTGCCCTCGCTCCCGAGCTCGCAACGGCCGGCGGTCTGGATTCCGCCAAAACCGAAGCCACGAACTGGCGCCTCTGGTTTTACGGCGTTTGCGGTATCGGTGCAGGCGCCTACATCTTGTACGAGTTCGTGCAGGCTTGGGCCAAGCGCAATACCTGGATGGACGTCGGCACGGCAATGATGTGGGTCGCCGCTGCAGGCGGAGCCATCGGGCTCGCTGACTATCTCTGGAATATCTTCGTCTGATCATGGCGGACCAGAGCGATCAGGAGGTTTACCCCTCGTTTAACGCCCTTGGACGGGTCGCGATGCTTGGTGGCGTCCCGCTCCTGGCCGTCATCTTCATCGGGTTGTTCAGCCTGATCGCCGGCGCGGTCGGCGCGGTGTTTTTCGGCCCAGGCGGAATGCTGTTTGGCGCTGTCGGTCTGCCAGTCTATCTGTACTGCAAGAAGGTATGTGAGACGGATGACCAAGCGTTGCGAATCCTGGCCCTGGAATTCTGGTGTTGGCTGCAAAGGCTTTTCAGCAACGCGAAGCTTTTCGGCTGGGCCTATACGTTGTCACCAATGAAATATGGGCGGAGTCATCATGTCTATCAGCGCTATTTTAAAAAACCAACCGGCGAGTGAAGACAAGCTGCCGGATATCGGCCGCCACGTCACGCCGCGCGTAGTGAACTACGAGGACGGCCGTGCCTTGGTCGTCATCAAACTCGCCGGTATGCCTTTTGAGTCGCTCCCCGACAGTGACGTCAAGGTACGCTTCAATTCACTGAATCGGGTCTTCGCGGCGCTGGCCAAGACGAAGGGCAAGCGCTTGAGCTTCTGGACGACCTTGCGCCGCGAGAAAGTCCGGTTCGCGAATAAGTACCAGTTCAAGTCGGCATTCATGCGTCAGTTCTCGTCCTCGTACCTCGCACGGTTCAACACCGGGAATTTCTACGAGAACACGTTTTATATCTCGGCACTGCTCAAGTACGACAATCCTGATGAAGGCGCGGCCGAACTGGAGGATGTCGCTGACCAGCTACTGAAAGGACTGTCGGCGTACGATCCCGAACCGCTATCCACCTACGAGCGGAGCGGCATTATGTTCTCGAAGGTGTATAGCTTCCTTGGCTGGCTGCTTAACGGTGTCGAAGAGGAAATCCCAGTACTTGCGTCGCCGGCGAAGGAGCTGATCCCAAGCTCGTGGCTACATTGGGGTTATGACGACCAGGAGATCCGCGGCGACAGCGGGACTCGCTTTGCTACGAACTACGACTTAAAGGAATTTCCATCGACGAAGAGCGGTGTGTTTGACAAAGTGCTCGCGTTGCCGGCGGAGTTCACGTTCACCCAAAGTTTCGCCTGTCTGCCCACGCACGCAGCACAGGAGGCGATCAAGGCGCAAATAAGCAAGCTTGAATCGGTGGGGGACCAAGCCAAGCATGAAATAGCCGAGCTCAAGCAAGCGCTCGGCTACCTCTCGTCGGGCGAGCTCGCTTTCGGCGAATACCACGGCGCGCTAACAGTGTTTGGTGATACCGAGGCCAAGGCGCTTGAGGCCGGAACCTTGATGTCGACAGCGTTTCTGACGGACTGCGGCGCCCGCTTCGTCAAGGCGGTGCTTTCTGCGCCTTACACCTACCTCTCACACATCCCCGGCGCCAAGATCATCCCACGCCCGGTGCCGAAATCCACCCGTAGCCTGGCGGCGGCTTTTGGCATGCACAACTATTCAACTGGCAAGTCATCGGGCAATCCACTGGGCGATGGCTCGGCAATCATGCCGCTGGAAACGCTTGCCGGGTCACTCTACAGCTTCAATTTCCACTATACGAGGGAGGGACAAGACAATACTGGCGAGAAGGTCGCCGGGCATACCATGATCCTCGGGACGACTGGATCAGGTAAGACGACGGTCGAAACCGTTGCCGTTGGCTTCACGGAACGGTTCGACAACAAGCTCTTTGCGCTCGACAAGGACGAGGGTCTAAAAATTTACATCCTGACCCGCGGGGGCGTGTACTACACCATCCGGGCTGGAGAGCCAACCGGCTTCGCGCCCTTTCAGCTGCCAGACACCCCCTTTACTCGAGAGCATCTTTATGACCTGGTGACCACCTGTGGCCGGGACGGCGACGGCAAGGTAACAGCGGAGGAAAAAAAGCAGATCAAGTCCGCAGTCGACGCTGTTTTCGGTCTGCCGCTCCACCTTCGCCAGTTCAGCAGACTGCTTGAAAATATCCCGAACCTGGGCGGCAATTGCTTGGCCGAGCGCCTTGGTCAGTGGTGCCATGCCACAGACGGTCGGTTTGCCTGGGCACTCGACAACGTAGGCATCGGGTATGTCGGGGTGGCGAATGAACACATCGTCGGCTTCGACGTTTCTGACTTCCTCAAGGATGGATATGAACCGACTGAACCAGTGCTGGCTCATTTATTCCACCTGAAAAAGCTCATGCAGCGTCAAGGCGGGTTGCTGACGACAATCGTAGAAGAGTTTCAGGTTCCGGTTCGGTATCCAACAACTGCCAAAGTCATGCTGGACGTGCTCAATACGGGTCGCAAGCGTGATGAGTGGCTTGTGATGTTATCGCTGTCGCCGGAAAACGCGATCAAGTCGGACATCTTCGAGGCCATCCGTGACCTGACGCCAACAAAAATATTCCTTCCGAATCCACAGGCCGAGTTCGAAAGCTACAAACGCTGCGGACTAACGCAAAAAGAGTTCGACAAGTTGCGGGAACTGGACCCGACTTCCCGCACCTTCCTGATCAAGCAAGGGCACCAGTCCTGCTTCGCGAAGCTCGACCTGTACGGAATGGACGATGCGCTTGCTGTGCTTTCCGGCAGCACCGAAAACGTCGCGATCCTCGACGCCGTCATTCAAGAGGTCGGAACCGATCCCGAAGCTTGGATGCCCCTATTCCAACAACGCCGTGCAGGAAAGAAGCAACGTACCCCTAAGGCAAGCATGCCTGCCGACGGGTGAGAAGTTTTCCCTTCCGCGACAAAACCAACTCAATGGAGATTCAACGATGAGACCCGTGACGATGATGCGTCGAGCTTTGGCTTTTGTACTTCCGGTGTCGCTGTCCATGAGCGCGCATGCCCAATGGACAGTGAACGTCAATTCCGACATCCCGGCCATGATCAACCAGATGCAAACGATGGCCCAATGGGGCAAGCAGTATCAACAGATGATCGAGCAGATAACGCACATGAAGAACCAATACGCTGCCCTGACCGGTAGCCGCGGACTCGGACAAATCCTGAACGATCCATCGCTGCGCACGTATCTGCCGGATGGATGGGCCTCAATCTACGACCAAGTGCGTAGCGGCCGGCTGCAAGGCATCAGCACTAAAGCCGCCTCGATCTATTCAGCCGAACAGTTCGATCCCAACGCTACCGGCGGACGCAAGCGCCAGCTCGACGTACTTGCTGCGAACAAGGCGATAACGATGCAGGCCTATGACGCGACGGTCGCGCGCGTCAACAACATCAATGAGCTGATGAAGCAGGCCGACGCCACCGGCGACATGAAGGCAGCCGCCGACCTGCAAAACCGTATGGCGGCTGAGAGCGCGATGATCCAAAACGAACAGGTCCGCCTGAACCTCGCGCTCGAGCTCCAGCGCGTCGAGGCCCAATTGGCAGCCGAGCAGCGAGGCCGTGAATTCGACCAGACGTTCACCAGACGCTAGGGAGTGCAGTGCCGGCCGCCTGCTGCCTCGGCGGTCGTTTGACGAGGACAAGGAGATTCGAACATGCCATTCGCTCCCTTTACAAAGGTCTACGACTTCTTCGACACGGCGGTGTCGAGCGTTCTACTAAATGGCTCCACCAACATGATTGCCCTGATAAGCCCTTTGGTTGGGGTGTGTTTCAGCATCTACGTGCTGCTCACGATTGTCGGTTACTGGCGAGGAAGCGAAGGCAGTCCGCCTGTAGATTTCCTCAACAAGCTAGCGGCCTGGGGGACGGTCATCGTATTCGGACTGAACATTGACTACTACAAGCTCTACATCGCTCCTCTGGTTACTGGTTTGGGTGATGACCTGGCAGGCACTGTGGGCACGAAATACAACTCGGCGGCAGCACTCGATCAAATGGGAAGTGCGCTGTTGGACTGCTTTCTCAACATGTACGACAAGGCGGACGGCATCAAGCAAACGATCTTTGCCGCGCTGACGATTTTCGTGCTCTCGATTCCGATGACAGCGTTCATGGTCGTGGCTATCGGCTACATCATCCTTGCGAAGGTCGCTTTAGGAATCCTGGTGGCGATCGGCCCGCCTTTTATTGCGGCCGCGCTGTTCCCGGCAACACGGGACTTGTTCAAAAACTGGACAGGGCAGTGTCTCAACTACGCTTTCCTGGTCATGCTTTTTTCGTTTGCTGCGCAGATAGAAATTGCCATGGTCAGAAGCATCATCCCAAGTGACTTCGCACTGGTTGATGTGTTCATCTGCATCCTGGCGTGTTGTGTGATGGTTTTCGTCTCGATCAACTTTCCCGGCTTGGCTGCAGCTCTCGCAGGTGGCATCGGGATCGCCACGATGGCCCGCAAACTGCCGGGCTTACCGAAGCGCAATCCAAAGATCGAGCCGGGTAAAGGCGGCGGTGAGATGTCGCCAGCTGGCGGTGGCGGCGCCCTGCAACCAGAACAAAAGTGAGGACCTCATGAAAAAGCTGATTCTAAAAATCGCGTGCGTCGCTCTTTTGGCCGGCTGCAGCAGCCCGCCGAAGGCGCCCCAGCCAGCAGGCGACTGGACACCAGTGAACCACCCGTTTGCATCCAAGGAGTAACGAAAATGTTCATCATCGACAAATTACGCAAACAGCCAGTGGACAGAATGGGCGAAACTGCCCTGATTGAGCAAGGCGCCAGGGGCCGCGCCCAAGTAGCGGTCGAGACGCACGACGGCGACGAGGCAAAGTTGAGGCCCGAGCAGCTTGGGATGTGGTATCTCAAGCAGGCGATGGACGCGGAGCGGTCCAAGGTCAGGGATGGGAAGAGATCAACGAAAGTGGCGTGGCGCGTCGCGACTGCCTCATGGGTGATAACCGGCATCGCAATTGCCACCGGTGGCATTGTCGCGCTGAACAATAAGCCCAACCCGCCTGCCGTCCTCTTGATGAATGAGCACAGCGGGGAGATCCGCCAACTGCGCACCTTGGCAGACGGGAAGATCCCGCTCACTCAGGCCAACGACATCTTCAACCTGCGGCGATACATCGCCTACCGGGAATCCTACGATTGGGAGACCGTTCAGGATATGTTCGACGCAACCGTACTCTTGTCGAGCACGGAGGAAGCGAAGCTCTACAAGGCTGACAACAGCGAGCAGAACAAGCTTTCGCCAGTGAACATCCTGCGGGACAAGTACCGCGTGATCGCCACAGCCGGGACTGTTTCGTTCGTCGGCAAAACGGCCATCGTGTCGTTTTCGAAGAAGACCATCCCCGTTGGCGGACTGGTCGATAAGCCGCCTGTCGAATACTACCAAGCTACCATCGCCTACGAATATGCGGACTCCCCAATGGATGACCGCGACCGCGGCATCAACCCGGCCGGGTTCAAGGTAACGAGTTATCACGTGTCGCGTGATATCACGAAAAGTTCGGCGGTTTCAACTGCCAGCCCCGGAGGTACGCCATGAAGACCAGGGCAATCATTACGGTACTGCTAGGGGTCGCATGCGAGCTGGCCTACGCCGGCCAAGCACCGCGCGCCCAAGTGGTTGAGCCGCGGGACCCTACTGTGGGTCGCGATCCGCGTATCCGCGTCGTTCAGTACGATCCAGACAAGGTCGTGACGATCTACACGGACGTCGGAAACCCAACGATCATTCAATTCGAAAAGGACGAGCAAATCGTCCAGACACCGGAAGGCCAGATCGGCGTAGCCGACAAAAAAGCATGGATCACTTCGCCCAAAGCCAACCACATCATGATGCTGCCGAAGGCAAAGAAGCCGGACACAAAGATGTTGGTCGTGACGAACAAGCGCAGCTACGTTTTCGAGATCATTTCTGTCACACCGTCGATGCGAGTTGAGCCGACACTAGCCTTACGCTTCGAGTATCCGGACGCCTGGGCGAAGCAGGCGCAGGTAGAGGCGGCAAAGCGGCGCGCGGTGGCAGACCGGCTGCAGGAAATAGCGGCCAAGACCGACGGTAAGTCCACAGGAACGCCTGGCCGCAACGATAAGTACAGCAAGCGCGGCGATTCAGCACTGTCGCCCAGTCGGGTCGAGGACGACGGCCGCTTTACTTTTTTCCGCTTCGATTCGACGCGCGAGCTCCCGAACGTCTACAAGGTGCTCCCTGACGGGAAAGAGGCGCTGTTGAATTTTCACGTCGATCCCGATACCGGAACGGTCATCGTCCATGAAACACGCCCTATGTTCATCCTCCGCTATGGAAATGCCGTGATGGCCATTCGTAATGATGCCTACAACCCGGACGCGGCACTCAATCCAGTCGGCACCACCCTCCCCCATACCCTCCGCTTAACGAAGGAGTCGGAATGAACACCATTAATCCTGCTGCTTCGGACACACCAGCCGACGGACCAGCAACGGACACCGGCAACGCGGCAGCCCCTGTCAAAGTCGACCGCGACATCCCTCAGTTGAAGTCGAAACGAAAGACCAAAACTCCCATCCGGCTTGCTCTCCTCGCTGTTGCGATCTTGATGATCCTGCTTATGGGAGCTGGTGTTGGCACCTTCATGAAACGTCTCAAGGAACGGAAAGCTGTGGAGGTGGCGGCGCGGACAAGCATGAAAACTGACGCATCGGGCGGCCCAACGAAGGTCGACTTCGACGGGGCGAAAAAGCGCATCAGGCTTGAAGAGGCGACAACGGCTGTGTCCGATCCTCCGCTGGCGCAGGATACCAACGGACTCGTGGCGCCGGAGAGCGCTCGATCGAATCCCGCAGACGCGAAAAACGCCAACGGTACCGGTGCTGGTGGATCTGGTTCGCACACTGGAGGGCCAGGTAACGGTGGCGCGAGTCAGTCGCAAGCCGCACCGCCGCGACCGGAAACCAAAGAACAGCGCTTGATGTCGAGTGACCTCATTGTTGGCGAGGGCAACACCGGCATAGCCACCTCAACATCCGCCCTGCCGGCGGCAGCACCGCTGTTGCCCACGTACCCCGGCGCAACGCCACGCCGCACTGCTCTGGAACAGGATCTCACGCCATCGAAAATCACGGCCGTGGCAGCTGGACGCCGCCGTAATCTCAACATGTTGATGCCGGCCGGGACGATCATTCCTTGCGGCCAGTACACCTATATCGTCAGCGAGAACCCCGGTCAAGCACTGTGCGTGGTATCGCAAGACATCTATTCCGCCGATGGCTCGACGCTCCTGATCGAGCGCGGAAGCAAAGTGCTCGGAGAACGAGACCAACCGCTTCAGCTTGGGCAGTCGATGATGAAGGTGCTGTGGACCCACATCGACACGCCGCGCGGTGTGCCCATCGAAATCAATTCGCTGGCCACCGACTCCCTCGGGGCGTCGGGCTTGCCGGTGAACGTCGATACGCACTTCAAGGACCGGTTCGGCGCAGCAATTTTGCTGAGCCTGATTACGGATGCCGGAGACGCTGCTGCAAACGCCGCCAACAACGGCGGCAACACAATCCGATTGACGACAACGGCCGGAGCTGGCCAGGAGCTGGCCAACAGAGCTCTTGAAAAGACGATCAACATTCCGCCTACGGGATATAGCGTGCAGGGCTCAGCCATCAATATTTTCGTCGCCGCGGACGTCGACTTCGGGAGAGTCTATGAACTCGTCCGCTACTAATGTCGCCCAGTACGACAAAAGCGTCACGGTGCGGGAAAAGCTCAAGCAAGCGGGCATTCAAGCATTCCTCGACCGGACGGATCTTACGGAAGTAACGGTCAACTATCCTGGTGTGGTCTTCACGGAGTCGCCAGCCGGATGGATCAAGCACGCGGTGCCACAATGTACCTTGCAGCTGCTGCGGGAACTGGCCAACGCCGCATCGATCTATCATGGCGGCACTGCCCTCGACCTGCGTTCCCCAATGAAGCGGGTCAAGCTACCTGACGGCCAACGCGGCATTCTACTGATCCCGCCGGCATGCATGGACAACACCGTGTCCCTGACGTTTCGCATCGGCTTTGACCAGCGTTTTCCAATTGCGACTTACGAGGAGTCAGGCCGGTTCTCCAGCTTCAAGGACTTCTCGATTTTCTACTCGGTGCCGGATGATGTTCACCTGCAGGACTACGAGTTCGAGCTCTTAGATGCCAAGCAAGCACGTGACATGCTGCGGTTCTTCCAGCTATGTATCGATCACCAGCTGACGATCTGCATAGCCGGCGGAACTGGCAGCGGAAAGACGGCATTCACGAAGGCGCTCAGCGACCTGATCCCAATCGACACCAGGATTGTCACCATCGAGGACGTGCACGAACTCGACCTGCCGCTGCACGAGAACAAAGTCCACCTGTTCTACGGCGACTTCGTGTCGCCAAAAGACGCGCTGGCGTCGTGCATGAGGATGAAGCCCGACCGGATCTTTCTGACTGAGCTGCGAGGCGACGAAGCGTTCGACTTCATCGTTTCCCTGAACACCGGGCATCCAGGCGCATTGACGACCGTGCATGCCAATAGCCCTTTGGCGGCGTATCACCGAATCGCGACACTGATCAAGCAAAGCGAAGTGGGACAGTCGCTCGGCTGGGACAACATCGTGCGCGATGTGACTACCTCGATCGACGTCGTGGTCCAGTTTTCGCGGACCAGAATGACCGGACTGTATTACGACCCGGTCAGGCGCGCAAAAATGCTGAGAGGAGATCGCGATGTCTAACACGACCAGGAACCTCATTGGTGGAACGGTCGCCCTCGCGCTCCTTGCCGTCGCAGTTGGCTTCGGGCTTTACATGGGCGGTCGCGCCTTCGCGCAGCTCCAGCACGTGCCGGTCGACAGCGTTTCATTGACCACGCTTCACGATTACTGGATTGCATACGGTGGCAACAAGAAGGTGAAGCTGGCCCTGCTTGTCGGCTGCGCAGTCGCGGTTTTCATACCGGCTGTGCCGACCATCGCCCTTGTCGCTGCGTTGCTGATCGGACCGAAACGGGAGTTGTACGGTTCAGCCCGATTTGCTTATAAACGCGAGGTAAGGCAAGCAGGGCTGTTCGGTGACGACAAAGCGAAGTGGCCCGCCGTCCTCCTCGGTAAGGTAAATGGCGAGTACCTGATCTATAACGGGCAGGAGTTCGTTTCGCTACGGGCACCGACGCGAGCATACAAGGGCGTGGGATGCGTGATCCCGAATCTGCTGACGTATCCACACTCAGTCGTCAATACCGACATCAAGCTGGAAAACTGGGTAAGGACAGCTGGGTTCCGTTCAGACAACGGCCAAGAGTGCTATCTGTTCGCGCCTACGCATGAAAAAATGATCTCGGATGAGTTGAGCCATGTGTTCAACAAGGAGTTTCAGTCTCATCGTTGGAACCCTCTTTCGTATATCAGGCCCGAGTACGAATACCGGATCGGCGACATCCAGAGCCAAGGGACGATGTGGTGGCCCGCTGGTGGGAAAAATGCCTTCTTCAACGACAACGCGAGAGACCTCTTCCTCGGCCTCACGCTATACGCGATGGAGACGCCTGGGGAACCGGTAACGATGGCCAACCTGCTGCAGCTGACGACGCCAGCGGACGGCTCTGCACTTCACGACTGGATCGCGACAACAATCAAACAACGGGAAGCCCCTGACAGTCCTCTTCCGCGTTTGTCGCCCGAATGCGTTGATGCCCTCCGCACCTTCGCCTCGAACCCTGACAAGACCAGAGGCAACATCCTCAGTACGTTCAGGACGCCTTTGGCCATTTTCCGCGATCCACGTCTTGCAGCTGCGACGTCGGGCGACGATTTCGACCTGCGCGACGTCCGCCGCAAGAAAATGTCCATCTACATCGGGATGACGCCCGAAGACCTGCTGAAATACAACACGCTCATGAACGTGTTTTTCAGCCAGCTCCTTAATGAGAACACGCGCGTCTTGCCCGAACACGATTCGTCGCTCAAGTATCAGTGTCTGCTGCTCCTGGACGAATTCCCCGCGCTGGGCCGCATTGGGATTATTGAGAAAGCTGTCGGCTATATGGCCGGTTACAACATGCGCCTGGTCCTGATCTATCAAAATAAGGGGCAGCTGATCGGCCAGGAAGGGCAAGGGTACGGCGAACGAGGCGCTCAGAACATCCTTGGCAACTGCAGCATAAAGATGCTGTATCAGCCCGAGGACGAGGAGGATGCCGAGGAGTATTCCAAGGCCCTTGGTACCCAAACCGTCAAGGCCCGTTCGCGCTCTCGCGGCACGGGCCGCGGCGGCGGCAGTACCAACACGACCGACAGCGATCAACGTCGACCGTTGATGCTGCCGCAGGAGCTCAAGGAAATGGGCCTCGACAAGGTGATCATCACATCGAAGCTCTGCAAGCCGATCTTCGCTGACAAGATCATGTATTTCAAAGATGACGAACTCAAGGACCGCGCTGACCTGCCAACGCCGCCGGTCCCGCGCATGGAGATCGTGCGCTTGCAGCACCGTACCAGGCTCCTTACGGTCAGCGAAGTAGCTACCGTCAAAGCCGACGATATCGCGAACAAGGCCGAGATCCTTGCTGCCGTTGGTAAGGCCATCGGCTTTGACTTCTCCGCTTTTGTAGTGGCAGCACCCGCAGCACCTGCAGATCAGGTGAACGTAGCCAAAGCAGCATAACTTGGAGAATGTTCATGAACAGCATTGAAGCAGTGGACGAACTGGAGCGACGCGGCCCGGCCGCAACGAGGATCGGCCAGCGCCCGGCGGTACCGACGCCGGCCGAGGTGATGCGCCTGTACACGAAGGAAGCGAATCGCTACGTCCTGCAGCATGAAGGCGATTTTCAAACGGTGATGAAGAAGGCGGAAACGCTCTATCAGGCGAACATCGACGTGCTCGTCAACGAAAAGGCGAACCCGCTGCATGTTCACGTGAAGTCGAACCTGCACAACGACGTCGACGTCGGCCGGGAGGTCCAGCCTGCCGAAAAGGACGGCATCTACGTGCAGGGCAAGGGCGAAGTCCTGCTGGAGAGCTTCTATCAGAAGCTGCCGCTGGTGGACAAGGCCCAGCCGGAGCGCTCAGCCGTCGATGAGCGCAAACCATTATTCCGTGCACCAGCCGTCGAAACGCCCCAGCCAGACGCGCAGGATCCGGGTAAGCCGGGCGTCGACCTGGATAAAACGGCGACGGGCACGGCCGACAAGGATGCCGAGCGTGCCGACGGCACCACTTCGCTCGGCAAGCCAATTCTGAAAAAGACCGGATACGAATTGCCGGCGCACGTGGCCAGCGCCTATTCGGTCGAGGGTGGCCTGTTCAGGGACAAGGACTCTTACAAGGTACGCTTCGAGGATCACGGAAAGAAACTCTCTACATCCTTGGAAGATCGGACCGTTATTGTCCACATGGTGGACGTCGCCGCAGCGAAGCAATGGGATCACATCGAGCTCACCGGGACGCAAGCCTTCCGCCAAATGGCCTGGCTTGAGGCAGAGTCGCGCGGCATCCGCACCAAGGGTTACGAGCCATCGCCACAGGACCTGCAGCAGCTTGCGCAAGCCAAGAAGGAGCGTGGCGTCACCATCGAGGCCGGCGCCGGCCAGGCCAAGAACAATGTCGTCGTGAGCACGGAGCACGAACTCGACGTCAAAGACCAGAGCACCGAACGTTTCAGTACCGAACAGCCGGCCACCGACCGTACGAACAGCGACAAGAAGGTGGCAGTCGAGCAGCAGGCAAGCGCGGCGGACAGATCCGGCGAAAAAGGCGGACCAATCATCGGTCGCCTGGTCGCGCATGGCCGCGACAACTACAACCACGACCCCGATGAAAAAGCGAGCTACTTTGTCGTCCTGCAGACGCCGGCCGGCGAGCGCAAGATTTGGGGCAAGGACCTGGAGCGCTCGATAGCCGGCGACGACTTCAAGCCGGGCGATGCCATTTCGCTTGAGCGGAAAGGGTGGGAGCCCGTAACGGTAGATGCGAACGTGCGCGATGATGCCGGCAAGGTGGTTGGCAAGGAGGAGATCGCAACGCAGCGGTACGTATGGGACGTGCAGCCGGCCGGGCTGGTCGTGATGCGCACCTTGTCGGATAACGAGAAGGTCAAATACGAAGCAGCTTACAAGGTGCTGGATCAGGCAACGGCGAAGTATCCAACGGACATGCGCCGGGATATCCTCAACAGGTTCGCGGACGGCGTCGAAAAGGGCGACATGGACCTCCCAGCACCTCAAGTCGTTCAAAGGTCGGTTGAGCGATCACCAGAACCGGCCATGGAACCGGAACCTGAGCTGGACCGCGGCTGATTTTCGCGGCCGCACGGCGATGCCGGCTGCTGGCCGCCAATCAGCTGGCGGTCCGCTCGCGCCGGCATGGCCAGCACTTGATGTCGCGGCTGGTCGACCCAATCGAGGCACCAGGGCCGCACGGCAGCGGCTCCGGCCCGCACATTAGTGCCTAGAACGCGCCAGAACGGCGCTGGAGCGGCGATCGCGTAGATCCTGGCGCGATGGCACACACCGCCCATGTTGCCGTGTCTTAGAGCCGCATCACCCACGACTGGTGCCAATGTTGGGTCAGGATGCGGCTACTCGATCTCCGGCTCGTCCGGCGCTTGCCCGGGATTAGCCCTATCCGGTGCTTCGCGTGCCGGTCGCAACGGATCAGGAATGCCCTCGATGCGTCTTGACTGCGGTTTTGTTTGGCTCTCCACGTATCGACGCCCAGCATCACGTTGCGATGCCAGCTCGGCCGCGCGCTGCTCCCTGATGTCCTCTGCATGTTTGTTTTCGAAGTTAACGTCTAAACCTGCCTCGGCAGCGAAGCGAGCAGCGCGTTCCTGGAACTCGGCTGACCCGGACAATTTGAGGCTGCTACCAAATTTTCCCTGCGCGAGCCGTAGGGCCGTTTCGATCGCAAAGCGGTCGGTCTGTAGGAGCACGACGCTGTCGCCCTTGTCGTGAATGATCTCGCGTCCAGCGACTGAGTAGACCACGTCGCCGTCGAGATGAATACGGTAGTGCACCTGCCGACCGCGATAGAGCAAAGCGTTAGGTTCTCGGCGTGTTTCGGCCGCACAGATATGTCCGACGGCCGGATCAACGCGTTCCGGTGCGTTACGCGACCGTCGGCGCAGCTCGGTCAACGCAACGTCGTCGCCGGCTTGGGCTCGCTCCTGCAGGAATTGGCGGTACTGGTCGGCCACTGGCAATCGGAAGGGAGCGCGTTCAGATCGGATGGTTGATCGCAGTATATCCACCGCCGCAAGATATTCCATCCTTGCAACTGACAGGGCAGCTTTACGCTCGCCGGCCGACAGCCCCGTCGTCGCGCGCCTGGCCTCATCGTACCGTTCCTTCAGGGCGTCCTGTCTTGCGCGCTCGCTGGCCAGCTGCGCGGCCAGCTGCATGCGCAGGCCGCCACGTTCGCGTCGCGTGTCTTGGAATTGTCGCCACAAGGTCGGGCTGGGCGGCACCTTCGGCGTGACCTCCGGATGCCGGTCAACCTGGCGCGAGTACGAATGCTGCAGAATCGTCGCCGCCTCGTCCCACGGCAATCGCATTTCCTTGGTCATGAAGTCGCACACGTTCAGGTTGCGGCTGCCAGCGCGAATGCGCGCGCTGCCGTCTGCGGCGGCCGTTACCTGGTACTTGGTGACGATGACGCCGTGTGAACGCGAAAGCTCGGCCAGGAGGCGTTTCGCGTCCAGCTTTTGCTTGATTTCCTGGAACTCCGAAAGCCTGCCGGCGCCGTCGCTACGCCGGCGCTCCCCGAAGTCCCTCGCGATCTGGCTAACGACCGAATCGTTGACGCGGCCGGTGCCTCTTACTAACTGGGCTGACTGGCGATGGCGGGACCGTCGCACAGCGTGATTGGATCCGCCTGGCCAGTTTCCCAGCTGATCATGTGCATGAGACGGCAGTAAGTCATCACCTTCTGCGTGCGCTGGTACCACACGGCCGCCGGGCATCCTTCGCAGGCGGTCGAGGGTACGGGTTTTTTCGACTGAGGCAAGCGAGACAATGTCGTGCTGCCGATCTGGATGAGTGGCGAGCCGGTAGCTCCCGCCCGCGCCAGGGTTCCCGACCGCGCTGCGGCCACGCTGTCCCTCTGTTCGTCCAGAAAGTCCTCCAGCGTGTCCGAACCGGCGTCCTGATGTGCTTCCGGTGCCGGCGCCGTCCCTGCCGGCCGTGCCTCCTGGTCGCTTGTATCCGTATTCGTGCCCGACGGGGTTTTTCCCTGCGTATCTTGCTCGCTCATGGTTTGGCTCCTGGTGGTGAAAGGGTGCTGCCGGCGCCGTATGCGCCTGGGTGAGGGTATGGGTCTGTTCGAAGGCAGTGAGCGCCGTGGCGCCCTGCTGTTGGCCAGCACGGGGCCAGCTGCCGCCTTCGCCAGCTGGCCCCTTGAATGCGTAATCGTGGTCGACGTGGTTTTTGCCAGCGCGCGCCCCGAGTCCGAGGACCGACGCTGGCATTTCCCAACTCGGGTTGAGGGTATGGTTTTGTTCAAAGTCCGTCAGCGGCTCCGTTCCGAACTGTCGGCTAGGGTGTTCGGCCCGGCCGTTGACCTCCACGGCCGGCCCTTTGATGCCGTAGTCCTGATCGACCGGGTTCTTACCGCTGTGCTGCAGCGCCTCGGTCCACGCAGCTGAATCTCCAAGGCCGCGGGCCTGCTCGAAGACGGCCACCGGCATTGGCTTTTGCTGGCGATCTGGATGCGGCGTGACCACGGAACGTTCGGTGCCGGCTGGCCAGGGCTCGTCGGTGCCCGGTCCCTCGACCGTAACGCTCTGCCCGCCAGCCAGCCGCATTTCCTGCTCTGGCTGGGCGCCGTCGACGTCGAGCAGCGACATCTGCACAGGCTCACGCGTCGCTTGCTTGAAACCGTATTCAGGGTCAAACGGGTTCTTCCCTGTAAATAGCTCGCGCTCCGTCTTCGGCCCTGGATATTTGTCGTAAAACTTGGTTGCCAGCTGGTCCAGTATTACTTCGCGCTCGTCCGGAGTCGCGGCGCGATAAGCTTTATACAGCTTCCTGTTTCCGCTGTTGACATATTTAATTTCGTGGGCGCGAAAACGGTGCCATTCTTCCAGCGTGGCCGATACGCCGGCCGGGTCTTTTCGCGCTTGACCTTGGACGTCGTAGGTACGTTGAATTTCAGCCGTTAAGATGCGTTTCTTTTCCTCGACCGGTAGCTCTATGAATTGGCGAGTAAATGGATAATCTTTGAGATTGACGCCTTTGGCCTGTTCATCGGGCTTGACGTTGAGATATTCGTTCCCCCGCCCCGCATTGCGCACCTTCGTTTCGCCAAACTCGTCTATCAGCCTGGAGAAGTCTTCGTAACTGGTGATATTCCGATCTAAAACCGCATCTAAGATGCTTTTCTTGAGCTCCTTGTTAGAGCCCGTAAAATTATCGTCCTTGTAGCGTTGAATCATATCGCTCGTGTCTGTGAAGTGGACGCGGCGATTGTCCTTCGGGCTGGCTAAACCGTACTTGTTATTAATGTGTTCTTGAAACGCGTCTAGATGCCTTTCGCTTTTCTCTACCAAGCCAAAAGGATTCAATGCGCCACCGGTACGGAGGTTTATTTTTGGCACGACGAGATGAATGTGCGGTTTTCGCTCTACGATCTCGCCAGTTTTTTGATGCTCATAGCTCTTGATCTTTGGTAGATGCGCCTCGGCGTAGAAGTTGTACTCGTCTTCTATATACGCCGTGAACATAAATTTCCGGAAGTCTTCCGTGATCGCCAGCAGCGTATCCTTCGAGATTTCATCCTCTTTGAAAGAGAGCGTGATATGCAGATAGCGCTCTCCGTCGATTTCGATACGATCAATGATTTGCTGTGTGAAGTCGAGATCGCCCGCAAGAATTACACGCTCGTCCAGCTGGTCGCGATGGAATTCCCGGCCTTGTTTATGGCCGTTCTCCAAATACTCCTTGATGCCTTCTTGACCGCCGCTAACCCTAGTCAACATGATCCAGCGCCGCCTTGAGGTAAGTCGTGATGTCCTGGAGGCCCTGAACAGCCTCGCGGAAGAGCTGGTCGGTTAGCCGGTGGGTTTGATTCGCCGCATTTAAAACGTGTGCGATCTGATTGAGATTATTGCCCGCTTTATTGAAAACGAATTGCATTCGTTGTTTTTCGAAGCTGGCTTTAGGTTTCGCAACGATAGTTATGCGATTCTTCAATACGTAATCGCGAAGATATACCGACGCTGTTCGTAAACCGCTCGCTGCGATTTTCTCATCCAGATCCTTCGCCTCGTCGTCTGTCAGGCGGAACGAATAGGGCACGGTCAAGGGCTTATCGCTGGTTCGTGGTCGGGCCATAGCTGCTTCTCCAATCAGGCCGCGTAGCGGCTCATGATCTGGTCGCCTTAGCGACCAGATGCCAGGCGCCCGCAGGGCGTCGGGGTTTCAAAGGGGGTACCCCTTTGGCACGTGATATGTTGAACGAATCCGCGAGGATTCGGTAAACATATCTGTCGTGCCTGCGCTCGATCAACTGCAAGCTCCCTAAGGTTGCAATTGGGTTGCAATTAAGTTGCAATCAACCCGGGGTTGCGCTAATCGATCTTCCGAACGAGACAACCGCGCTATTGTGGTTGCAAATCGGTTGCAAAACAGTTGCGTAAAGTTGCAGCAGCCAATCGGCTACATCAACAATATCCTGCGGACAACAATATGCCGGAAGCGAAACATGGATGTTGAAGATTTCACACGTCAAGTTAAGCCGCGCAAGAATGGATCGCAGCTTCTCCCATTCCAAAAAGAGATCAGCGACCTAAAGCGGCAAGGCTACAGCGACGAACAAATTCGTGAATGGCTCGCTCAAAATAACATAGCTGTATCGCGCGAAAACGTGCGCAAATTTATCAAGCGGCATCTACCAAATCTAAGCCAGGAACACCAAACGCAGTCACCAGCAAATCCTGCATCGACAACTAAGTATGAACAAGCACCCGCCAAGAAAATTCTGATAGCACAGACAACTAGCGACGCAGGGATTAACGAATCCGTCGTCGAGAAACTACGCAGATTAACGGAGGAACAGCGAAGTGAAGCGGAAAAGGCTCGATTTAAACACGACAAGACCGGAAATAATCACTAGGGATGAGATTATGATGAATAGTGTGAAAATGGAGAACAGCGTCCATATCGGACTACAAGGCAAGGGCGGCTGCGGCAAGACTTTTGAGGCAGTTTTGAAATCACAATGGATTGAAGAGATCGCGCCGGGAACACTGGATGGTTACGACTGTGACCAAGAAAACGCGACGTATCATGGCTACAAGGGCTTGAACGTCAAGTTGGTCAATGTAATGAACGATGATCGAACCATTGATAGAAAAAAGTTCGATGCGATGTTACTTGGGATTCTCAATAATAATGGGCGAAATGCCGTGATCGATGTCGGCGCAAATACCTTCTCTCCGTTGATTTCATATTTGATGGAAAACGACTTTTTCGCACTTTTGACAGATGCAGGAAAGAAGGTTTACATCCATACCATTATTGCTGGGGGAGATAACCTCAAGGATACGACCGCAGGATTTGTTTCGTTAGCAAGTCAGACTAATTGCCCGATAGTTTTGTGGCTTAACGAAAATGCAGCATGGGGGAATACCGGAAACTTCTTGCAAACGGAAGCGTTTGCAAAACATGCCACCAATATACGCGGTGTTGTTCTCCTCCAGGGCCGCAACTCCGATACGTTCGGCGACGATATCCGCCGTATGACCAAAGCCCGACTTACGCTAAAGGAGGTCATGGAAAGCACGGATTTTAATATGCTTGAGCGTAGCCGCTTGAATACGGTTGTGCGTGACGTATTTAACAAATTAAATAAGGTTGAGTGGTAATGGATACCTCAAAGCTTCAGGTTGCCGTCTTTGAAAAGACGGGAATCCGTCTCGATCGCACTGACCCCGTTTTTGCTCTTGTCGCGTTAAACGAAACAGTAATTGAGGAATTATTTTCCTCCGCTCAAGATCATTGGGCACGAAGCAGTACCGAACTGGATGCCAAAATAGGCGCACTCGTAAAAATTAACGAGCAGATCCTCGCAGCTTCGAAAGATCTTGCCACGCGGGCCAACCAAGCGCACATGACTGCAGCTCTCAAAGCCTCGGCTGAAGCAAAAACGGAAATTTTTAAAGCGGCACGCGACGCTGTGAGTGTTGAGGTAGGTAAGTCGGCGTCAGTCATCAAGGAGGCGGTCACCCAAGTCAATGCAGCAAGAAGGCCCGCCATGCTCGATACCTGGAGCATCGCAATAGTTCAAGCCATCATCGGTGGTACGGTTGCGGGATTGATCATCTTACTTGCAACGTTGCACAAATAGCGTCTCCGGAGGAAACATGCGTAGAACAGCACTTGTGGCCGTCATCGTCGTCCTACTCTCTTCGGTTGTTGGGTATTTGGCTTGGGATAGACACGACAATGAGGTAGAGAAGCAGCACAACAAAGCATTTGATGACATCTTCACGCGTCGATAGAAATGGCTATTGTTGACACGATCTCGCCAGCGATAGGGGGGGCATTATGTGCATGCGTCATACGCGAGAAAGGATACAATGAACATAATTTTGAAGGCTGCTCGCACGATTTGCAGCATTGGCTCGTTCGGCGTACACATTGTCTTTCCTGCGTTTGGCATTCCGCGCCCATGGAATTACTTCGCCGGCGCGTTTTGGGTGTACTGGGTTTGTGTGATCGCGTACAACATTGCCAATAGGTGAGAAAAGGTCTTCGCCTTTTCACAACGTAATGCCGGACGGCTCGTTGGTCGAGGTGATACAGTGTCGGGCGAGGACAGCACGATTAAGTCGACAGGGATCAATGCTGGTAGCTCGACAAAGATTGCAATATCTTGGAAACGTCGCAAGACGCCGCGACAGTGTTCGTCATAAGGCGATATAACCTCTCAGTAAGTCGGTCATACTCGTCTGCCCGCTCAATAGCTTCAAGTGCTTCCTGGACCTTTACTTGGTCTCTGCCGATGTACTTGCGCGGCCTTTTCCCGGTGGCGTCGGCCGGATAGATTAGCGTCAGGTGTATGCCCTTCTTTTTCCTGCTCATCCGCCAGTCGGGAATCGCCCGTATTAAGCCTTGGTTTGCCAGCACGCGCAGGCGCGCTTCTATTTGCTCAATCTCAACACATACAGCGGCCATGCGGCCAGGAAGTTCTAAAGCGAGCAGCGAGAACGAGTCGACAAACTCGGCAAGCGCAGGTGTCAGCGCCCACTCCTGGCGTTTCATGGTTTACCTCAGTTCGTTATGCCGTAGCCCCTCTTCTTATGTTAAGGCTGAACTAGCTTGAACGTTGTCCTGGTAGCCGACGCGCCTGCAGCTTCTCAAGTAGCCGTTGGAAATGCTCGTTGCGTTTGTTCAGCTCTGATTGTGCGTGCACTGTGCCGATGAATTGCATTAACACCGCCTCCTCATCGGGGCCTGCTTCAGTTACTAGCTGAAAGGCCTCGATCAGCATAAGCGTCGGCCAGAACAGGTTACGCACGACCTCAGCACGTCTTGTTTCGGTTAATACCAACGGCAGTGCGCTCATGTGGGTGGCTATCGTGGTCAGGGTATCAGACGGCTTCGGGAAGACCAATGTTGAGGTTCTCATAATGCCTCCAGGTGCGGCTACTGAATCTGGCTGGCGCTGACGCTCGGCAGAAAGAGCTGTCGACGTTCGCCGCGGTCGACCATGATTACCTGACCTACGACGTTGGATTGTCGACAAACGGCCGATCGAGCTAAGGCGGCTGCCTCGTCGAGTCGTACATGGTCCACCGAAGCCCGCTCTTGCGTGCACGCACGTCTGTTAGCCGGATAAGCAAAACCGATCATTGCGGTTTCCATGAATCAACTCCCACGTTTTCCAGTAGGCCAGTATCAAGCAGGAGGAGCGGCAGCCCCTCCCCTACTCGTTTACGTTTTCAGCTGCCGCATTTTCTCTGCCAAAACCCACAGCGCACGATTGAGCTTAATGTCGCTATCAATTCCAGTTACTGGACGTGTAGTCATGCGCCGGCCGCTTACAGTGCGTCCATTCAGGCCGCCTTTCGTTATACGTTCCTGAACGCGATTAAATGTGCTCCAGAGGTCATCACCCATGTCCTCGCGGCGCTTTGGCTGCAGCAGTTGGTCTTCAGTAACCGGTGCGGCGCCGTTCTCTGTGTCGTACTTAAGTTCCAGGGCGGCATGTGCGAACGCCTGCCGTTCCCCGGAATTCAGGGGCAGTGACTTCATGCCGTCAACCTGGCCATTGATCAGCTCGAAATCCTCGACCACGCGGAAGCAGCCCTCGATCACGTTGTCAATGATCTTGCCCTTGTGCGGCACGCGAATATCGTTGACCGACTCCCCCCAGACCATGCCGTTGGTGCAAACGTCGCGGAAGTAGCCTGAAAGCATCTGATAGCAGCTAGTCCCGTCATGGCTGTTCAGCAGAATTATCTCGTTCGCCTCGCCTTTGATAATCTGGTTGGCGTGACGCAGACGCACCAAGTGTTTGGTGAATTCACGCTTGCCTTCGTCACGGCATTTCGACTGGGCGACCATAAACGGCTGAAAGCCTTCTACGCGCAGTTTGTCCAGGATATTAATGGTCGGGATGTAGGTATAACGCTCCGATCTACTATCGTGTTTCTCGGAGGCGAAAATGGATGGTGCAACTTGCAGGATCTGCTCGTTGGTGAGCGGTATATTCGAACGGGCGGAAGTCAGATTGCGGCCGAAACGGCTAGCGAGCTTCATGACAATTCTCCTTTAATTCACGTTGATAAAAATTTCTATACTTTGGTAGATCGTTCTTCCTTCTTGATTGCGAATAGAGCAGATATTATTTTTCCCGCCGACCAGATATAGTCAGATTGAGGTGACAAGTCATGCAACCTCCACGCAGAACGGCATTACATCTGCCGATCATCCGGCCTATATTCCTTTGGAATATCATCGTGCTCAACCCCTCGCGCGATTGCTTGATTGTAGAAACCATGTGGGTGTTGATCGCACATTGGATGGCTTGGCTTGTGCGGGTAAGACATTCCATTTTTCGGATTAATTGGGCCTTCGCAATAGCACAAATTGCGCTTGTTATAGGTGCGACTCTCGATTCTCCATCCAGCAACGCGATTGCAACATTCGCATTTGGGTGTAACTTTGTAATCAAACGGATGAGTTTTAGCAACTCGGCGATGACGGCACTTACTATTACAGCAGCGAACAGAGTATGTAGGCACACCAACCTCCGTGCACATCACAATCTTAAACTCACAAATTCATTATAAACAGTGAAGAAATCCAGTTATTGACGATAATCGAAAGTTATTAAAGTTTCTATTAGAAAATTAGGCCAAAACGATATATTGAGATCTGATCCAATTATCAATCCCAACCTAATTCGAACCCTAAACGATGGCTACATCACGCAAAAGAAATCACGATTGGAAGCCGCCCAACTAGCGCGTGATTATTCGAAGGGGGCGCGCCAGCGGGCCGATCGTCTTCTTTAGCGGCCTGCCGCCCGTCTAGGGCGGCACCCCGGCCTCCCCGGCGCTCCTCCAGAGCGTCCGGCCGTCAACGTTAATGGACCTGGAGCGCCAGATTTACCGTGGCAGCCTTAACGGAAGTAAATCTGCAGGACATAACCGCGTCTGCCCTAAGGTGTCTAATTCACCCCTGATCTCGGCGACGCCGATATCGGGCGGTGCATGCGTCAGCCTTCGTAGATGTAGTTACCTAGCAACTGCGGCCGTATGACCTCGCGCAACGGCCAGAGCCGGCCGAGGCGCGGGAAAGCGACGTTCCGGCGTCGAACGGGAGAGAGGCAACCGACATCGGAAGAATCCCGACTGGGTTTGACAGCACGAGTGCGTCGGAAGCTGGTCGACGTCAGCCATGTGTAAAACGGCGGCAGCCGCCAGTTCGGTTTTCGAAGTTGCTTTGCGGAGCTCGGCAAGGGGGGGCCTAGAAGAGTGGTCGCCGGAGCGACCGGTCGCGAAGCGACCAAGCGTGACTACGAGAGGTTCGTAAGGACTCCTCAGTTTTCGTGGACGCGTTTCGCGTCCGCGCAAATGCACTTAGGTGAATCGCCGCAATTCTTCTCACCCATTGTTTACTGGTATGAATGCATACTCAACAACCAAAGGCTGCGTCGACCGCAACCCTCACTATGCAAATGGAGCGCTAGCCAGCAATACCGGCTGTCACGCATGTTGAAGCAACGACTTGCTGACCTCAGGACCGGCTCAACTGGTAAAATTGGCCTCCTAATTACGCAACCAACCCTTGGCGCTGTCAAACGTCGCGCCGCTCGACATCGACCATGCTCCAAACGCTTCACGAACCGCTCTCGCTGTTGGATCCTTCGGATCCCCCTTCCGAAATCGCTCAAGCGATAAGGCTGCTCTCTCAGTCGGAGGGAACGGAAGATCGCGGAGCGATTTTCACCCGCCGTCCTGTGGTCGAGTTCATGCTGGACCTGATTGGCTACACATCCGACCAACCTCTATATGAACGGTCCCTGCTTGAGCCATCATTTGGAGGAGGCGAGTTTCTTTTGCTCGCCATCGACAGGCTTTTACAGTCGCGTGCCAACGCTGTGGCCGCAGGCAAGGAAGTGGGTTCAATCGCCGAGTGTTTGCGCGGCGTCGAGCTTCACGAAGGCTCATTCGACGCAACCCGTATTCGCGTCATCGACAGGTTGGTCGATGACGGATTGTCTGCGTTGGAAGCGCAGTCGGTCGCGCATACTTGGCTCGTCCATGGCGATTTCCTCTTGGCGTCGCTGCCGCGCAGGTTCGATTTCATTGTTGGCAACCCTCCCTACGTCCGACAAGAGCTCATCCCTGCGGCTCTGCTGAACGAATATCGTCGGCGCTTCGTCACCCTATATGACCGAGCAGACCTCTACGTGCCATTCATCGAGCGCTCGCTGGGCCTGCTAGCGGACGACGGGCAGCTTTGCTTCATCTGCTCGGATCGCTGGATGAAGAACAAATACGGCGGCCCTTTGCGGCACTTGGTCTCTCGCCACTTCCACCTTCGATCGCACATCGACATGGTTGACGCCGACGCTTTTCATTCCGAGGTCAGCGCCTACCCCGCGATCACAGTGATCGCCCGAGGCGAAGCAAAGCCAACTCGCATCGCGCCGCGCCCCGCCCTGGACGAAGCGACGCTCGCCGAGCTGTCGTCCGCAATGCGTGCCGAGGCCAGCGCCCCGCACCTGTTCGCCGAGCTCGAAAACGTGGTCAACGGAAGCAACCCTTGGATCTTGGAAGCCGCCGGACGAATCGAATTGATTCGTCGTCTAGAGGCAGATTTCCCCACGCTCGAAGAAGCTGGGTGCAAGGTGGGCATTGGCGTCGCCACCGGCGCGGATAAGATTTTCATCGGAAAGTTTGACGAGCTCGACGTGGAAGATGACCGCAAGGTGCCGTTGGCTATGGGCCGCGACCTAACGACCGGTCACGTGGAATGGCGAGGTTACGGCGTCGTAAATCCCTTCACCGACGAAGGGCCGCTTGTCAACCTTGACGACTACCCGCGACTCAAAGCCTATTTTGAGCAACACCGCGAGCGGCTCGAGGCGCGACATGTGGCCAAAAAATCCTCGTCTTCTTGGTATCGCACGATCGATCGCATTACTCCTTCTCTTGCTTGGAAGCCCAAGCTACTGATTCCCGACATTCGGGGCGACGCCCAAGTGGTGTTCGACGAAGGCCGGCTCTATCCCCACCACAATCTCTACTTTGTGCTGTCGGAGCAATGGGACCTCCGGGCCTTGCAGGCAGTTTTGCTGTCCAACGTGGCCAAACTTTTTGTGGAGACCTACTCCACCAAGATGCGCGGCGGCTATTTGCGGTTCCAAGCTCAATACCTTCGCCGCATCCGAGTTCCGCGCTGGAATACGGTCTCGGCCGACGTTCGCGAGCGCTTGATCGCTGCCGCGTCAGCGTTGGACTTCAATGCGTGCGACGAGGCGGCCGCCAAACTTTATTCCTTGAACCCACGCGAGCGCGAATCGCTCGCCCAGAAGAACTGAAATGGCAATCGACCTAGCGGATTACGAAAACAAAGCACGCGACGCGATCAAGGCTTTTTGGGGGAACCGCGAGAAGGCGCGGCAAAAACAGATCGAGGCCGGTGTCATTGACCAAGGCGAACGCGCCGGCGTCACAGGCGGCAAGAATCTCGATGGCTTTATTACACTCATTCTCGACATCGTTCGAGCCAACGGCCTGCATGCGGCTGACGTTCACTTGACCAAGCGTCTCGTGACGCTGCCAGGCTACTTTCGTCCCACGAAGCAATGGGACCTGTTGGTCATCCATCAAGGTCGCTTGATCGCCGCCATTGAGCTCAAGAGCCAAGTCGGCCCGTCATTTGGCAACAACTTCAACAACCGCACAGAAGAGGCTATCGGCACGGCGGCAGATTTTTGGATCGCATACCGCGAAGGTGCGTTCGGCCAACAGATCGCGCCGTTCGTAGGCTGGCTAATGGTGGTCGAGGACGCGCCCGAATCAAGAAACCCCGTGCGCGACGCGACAAACCATTTCCCGATTTTTCCGGAATTTCAAGGCGCGTCCTATCAAAAGCGGTATGACATTCTGTGCCAGAAGCTTACTCGGGAAAAATACTACACGTCCGCCGCGGTCATTACGACACCGCGCGAAGCCGTCGCAGATGGAGCTTACGCGGAGCTTTCGCAGTTAAGCGGACTTCGAACCTTCGTCACCGCCTTCGCGGGGCACGTCGCTATGGAAGCAGCGCAGTTTCCGTCGCCACCGTCCGACTTCGGGTTCTAGGCCGAACAAGGCTGTCGCCCGTCGTCCAGACAAAACAAGACGGACTCGCGCCGGCCTTCACGTTCACACATCCACGCAGGAGGAGACCATAGTGCTTCCCTTGACCGACACAATCATCGCTGCCATTGCCCAACTGATCGACGACGCGAAAGCCAACGGTCAATATCGCGAGCCGACGCATTCTGATATCGACTTCTACATCGCGAAGGTTGGACTAACCGCGCACGACCCAAAAAGCCAAGGTCAAGTCGCCGGCAAAGCTAAACGCTTGCGTGCAGTTTTACACGCTGCCCTCATCGACGACGAGGCTGCGGGGTCTGCCTTGGTCACTTCGTTGCTCGCCAAGGTCAGGGCCTGTGGCGGGTTCCGCCCTGGTTCTCAGAATTACGTCGGCGCCGAGGCGATCGCCAATGCAAAAGACGCTTTTGAAACCGAAGGCTACACGCTTGCCGCCGATGGCTCCATCAGTCCCAAAGTGCTCGATTCATTGCGTGGCTCGGAACTCACGGCCGCTCTGCGGGCCTACTCTGAACGCGCGCGAAAAGGCTCGCAGGACGCGGCGCTGTTGACAGGAACCGGCAAAGACTTGCTGGAAGCGACTGCGGCGCACGTGCTTCTAACCGTCAACGGAAGTTATCCATCGGGTGCGCATTTTCATCCCCTACTCGGCATGGCCTTTATGGCTCTCAACCTGGCAGTCCCAGAGCAGCCAGAACAACAAGGCGAGTCGCCAGTGAAGGGCATGGAACGAGGCATGTTTACCTCCGCCATAGCCGTCAACCGCTTGCGCAACAAACAGGGTACCGGACATGGTCGTCCTTTTCTCCCAACGGTAACGGCCGACGAGGCCAAAGCGGCCGTCGAAATCATGGGCGGCGTGGCCAGTTACCTCTTGGCCAAGCTCAGTGCTCGGTCACGCTGACCAGCTCTGAGAGCCTCGGCACGGATTGGAGCTTTTAACTAATACGGAAGACCTACGTGCGAACTCTAAGCAGATGTTTAGACATGCAGATTTGAGGTCTTTAGTCTGCCCCACTGACGGGACCGTAAACTTCCCCGCCGTTATCCGATTCGGTTAGAGCGGGGCTCATCGGCTCTAGATTGTTTTCGGTGCCACTTAGCCGATGTCTAAGTCCTGCATGACTAACTTATGACGGGCGACCTGTGGAATGTGGCTTGATGTCTAATTGAGTCAGCCACGACGGGGAAGCGCCCGAGCAAAACGATTACCAGCCCCATTTGAGCCGATCATATAGAACAACCAGTTTCCTAAAGTTACTCCAATAAACTGATCCTTCTGGATTCATTTTTGTTTCGTTTTCAAGCACAAAACGATAAAGCAAGTCGACATCAATTTTATCTTTAGGAAGCAGAGGTATAAAAACAGCAGCATTTTCTGGCGTGCACGCCTCTACAAGTTCGCCCATACTCAGGTGACGATGCTTAAAGAATAACTTAGCGGTAGATTTTACCCTAAAGTCCTTGATGTCACGTAGCACCCACTTATCAAGATCGTACCCAGTGGCCTTATACTCTTCAACAGAGTTTATGCCAACTTTTCGGAGATACTTAAAAACTGGGACGTTCGGTGTACTACGCCCAACAATCGGCACAACACGAGAAACCACTTGATCAGCGTCAAAGTTTCCATCATCGTGCAAAACATCAGTGAGCAGATTAGGAAGGGTAATATGGGAATAACCCTTTTCGGCTATACTACTTTCTCCGCTAACCTTTTCCGCAACCCCGATTCCGACAACGAATTCTATATCTTGCGACTTCCCTATCTCATCTATACTAGACACATAGATTTTTTCAGTAGGCGCAGTAGATTTAACAACTTCATAAAGCTGTTCTTTACAATACCGGAGAACTCGGGCAGGAATCTTTCGCTTAACTGTCTGGATCGCTCGATAAATTTCCGAAAAGTCATTAGTAATCACAGACACTAGCGGGATTTGCACGCCTTCTATTGTTAACGCAGTATGAGATATTCCCACGGCTTGCGCTTCTCGCGGACGTTGCACAAAAATTAAGTTCCTTCGCAACTTTTCAATATTATCGGAGCCGATGCAAGAGGCAATTGCACGCAAAATTCCTTGGATGTTAGGATCCGAGAGACGATAACCTATGAAGATAACCGGGTGCTCTACGAAAAGGGTTATTAATTTCGCCGCAAGGTAAGGATTTTTGGCGTTAAAATCCACATAATCCTCTTGTGTCAACACAAGGGATTCAGGCTTACTAGCACAACCGTGTATCTTATATATTTCAGCAATCTGTTGAGGATTCGAAAAAAGTAATTCTTCCTGCCCAATAAAGGTTCGATACTCCGGAAACAGTTGCTCAATAAAAAGATCCCAATTAGTGGTTATAATCCCATCGACACTAAGTTCCGAAAGCAGAGCAACCTCTTCAGCATATCCCGAAGTTTTGGCTTTGGATTGATCTAACGTCGCCAAATATCCCGCGATCTCAAGCCTTAACGCACTAGTTACGTTTCTAAGCTTTGTCTTATATCTCTCCCTGGCGGATAAATACTCATCCGCACTCCAGTAATACTTATTAAAGTCCTCAGCAATCAGCGATGCTGTCGTTGGCAGACTTCCATCAGCCATGGTCAAGTAATATTCAAACGGCTTTCCCATCTTGCAATATCGCGCAAGCAGGCCTTCCCAGTCTTCTAAGCCAAGATACCGACGAGAGAAACCGGACCCCAAAAATAGAAATGGGCCCGAGGGGGCTTCTCGAAAAACATTGATAAGCTCTTCTTTAATCATCTGAACCTATGATGTCGCGACATTCAGAAATATCTCGACCAGATATCAACTCTATTAAGCGTTGAATTATCGAGGAAACTGCACCAGAGATAAATAACAACTAAGATTTTGATTCGAGCTGATCGACTAAGCTCAACAAATCTGCGTACTCATGTTTCCCAGAGATCATACGTAATCGCGACAACATATGTTCAGGGCATCGTAAAAACGTCGCGACATCACTTGGTGAGTCTCGCATAATCTTGAGTGCACCCTCTGTTTTTGGATACCCGGAAGCGATATCTTGACTCGTTGGCTCCGGTATAAAAAGATGTCTTCCGTACTGCAAAGCGGCCCGACTAGCGTGCCAACTGCCGCCACTCACATCTGACTGAACCATTATTACAGCCCTGGCCAACGCTGCCTGAATGCGATCTCGCTCTACAAAGTTTCCCGGAAAAGATTTCGTAAAATATGGATACTCCGACAAAAGCAACCCACCGCTTTCCACGATCGCATCCGCCAATTTTACGTTCTCCTTAGGGTACACATGCTCTAAACCATGTGCCAACACCGCAACAGTACTTGACCACTTTGTTACTGCGGTAGCGTGCGCAATAGTGTCGATCCCCTTAGCTAAACCACTTATAATTTGATACTTAGAATCGCAAAAAAAACTAGTGATCCTTTCTGCAATTCGTATCCCATGCTCGGATGGCTGCCGGGTTCCGACAACTGCAATAGCTCGGTCTGTCAGATTAGCTACGTTCCCTCTTACATAAAGTAATGCTGGTCGATCGCTAACCCCTGACATTAATCTTGGGTATTTTGGGTCTACGATCGAAAGAATAAAATGCCCGCGCCTTGACGCTTCATCAACGTCCTTGTCCGCGCGCTCGTGCGCTTCCTGCCATACTCGCGTACCTGGCCGAAATGACGCGAGTTGCCGGAATTCTTCGTGAAGCAGTTCGACTGAAAGCTCGTACAAAAGGTTATCGCGAGCCAACGCCTGTAGAGCTTTACGCCCCACACCGGGAACCTTACTCAACAATAACAACCGGTGTGTGCGAGATGAAATCATAAAGAATCGAGTGGATTAAAATCCATTGTAAAGTTACATTGAGGAGTAGCGTGGTAACCGGTACAACCCCAGAATTTCTCTTTCGTGTTTCTATTTGTCTTAACACGCATATCTCGGTGGCATGCTGGGCACTTCTGAACGTAAAATGGTTCTGTATGTTTGCATGCACCTTCGGCATACCCGGTGCAACTCCAAAATCTTTCCGCAGTCTTACTATTTTTAACGACACGCATTGGGCGGCCGCAATCTGTACACTCTTTTTCGTGAGCAGCAATGCTGACAGTCTTTGCCAAGGCGACAGCATATGACGAAGTTGCACCAGCTTCAAGGGCCAATCCACGTGCGCGCTGAATAGTTGCCCCTGTCGTAACGACATCATCAATAATCAGGATTCGGGCGCCACGTACTTTATCTAGACCTCTTTTTGTTAGATGCAACGAACGCTGAGCTTCGTAGTGCCGCTCGTTTCTCTGCAGAGTCTTCTGACTACGCGCGTCATCGGCGTAATAAAAAATGTCAGGTTCAAATAATGCAGTGCTACCAGCGGCCCTAGCAACATCTTCGATTCCTGCCAACAAGCGTTCAAGCCGAGGATCTTTTCCTTGCTTCGCAGGAATAACAGTCACAATGTCAAAAGGTCTCGCACCCGTGTAAGTTGACTCACCCGCCCTTTGAATTACATGTGCAAACAAATCAAACCAATATGCCGGGATATCGAAAACCGGGGCATCTTCTTTCTTAATAATTTCCCGCGATAACGCGTGGGCGTCATGCATTACAGCACTTACTGCGGACTTTTGACCAAAATAGCGACCAAAACACAGTGTTGCAATTTGATCTTCCATCGTTACGACGTTTGCATTATCGTCCAACGGCAAGAAATATGTTTTTTTCCGATCAAATCTTATACTCTTTCTCTCTGCGCATCGCTCACCAAAAAGAACATGCTCATAAGGGGCAGAAAAGTGTTCGCACAACTCCTGAGAAGAGAGCTCAATTGCCGGGGCCATCGAAGTAGACTCTTTCGATGCCCAGGACGGCAGAACTGGAGTAACGCCAGCTTGATAAGCTGCCTCGATATCGGCATTTGTATCACCGACGTATAACACATGAGGAGTCGCTTCGATTCCAAGCTTTTGAAGTGCGAGGCGAATTCCTGTTGGGGATGGTTTCATCCCGATGGCCTTTACATCACTATAGGTTACTACGACTCCGAAAAAATGCTCAATCGCAAGGTGCTTAAGCAACCTCCGAACGTACATCGCTCCTGAGTTTGTGACAATCCCCATCGTAACGCCCTGTGCCTGAAGAGCGCTCAGTGTTTGGCCAATCGGACGATACAATTTAACCGAAGCCAGCCGTTCATCAGTCAGCTGATCATAGTCTTGCGTTTCCCGAATATCGCGTAACGATTCGGTGTTTGCTAAAGTGTTATCAAAATCAAACAATATGCAGCGTTGTACCACGGCTGGCCTCTCGCAGTTAGGAACATATGAAAGATACAATAATCTTTCATCATGATTCCTGCAAGAAAAATTTCTTGTCAGCCATTTTCACGCTCAACAGTCGCGCACACGAACGAAACAAACAACGCTGTAACTAGAAACAATGTCTTCGCTTAGCTCAGTAAAAAGTTCTTACCATTTTTCTTACCAACCCGGCCAAAAACGAAAAAGGCCAGCTCGCAAGCTGGCCTAACTCTTTGATTCTATTGGTCGGGGCGAGAGGATTCGAACCTCCGACCACGTGCACCCCATGCACGTACGCTACCAGGCTGCGCTACGCCCCGACTCGGGCCACAATTATAACAGAGGGACGCAGGATGACTAGCTTTTTTGTCACGTGACACTATTTCCAGTCGCCACGTAACGCCAGTACTTCGTCGTACAGCACCTCCGGCGTGGCCTGCTGCGGCGGCACCGGCCGCCCGACCGCGAGCGCCAGCTTCGACCGCAGCCCGCGCGCGAAAGACCGCTCGAACACGTTCGACGGATCGCGCGAAAACACGCTGCCCCACAGCCCCCGCAGCGCCATCGGAATCACGGGCACGTGGCTGCGCGCGACGATCTTGGCGATGCCGCCGCGGAATTCGTTCATCTCGCCCGTGCGCGTCAGCTTACCCTCCGGGAAGATGCACACGAGTTCCCCTTCGTGCAGCGCCTGGGCGACGTCGATAAAGGCCTTTTCCATCAGCCACGGGTCTTCGTGCGCCGGGGCGATCGGGATCGCTTTGCCGGTGCGGAAGATGAAACCCAGCAGCGGCGTCTTGAAAATACGGTGGTCCATCACGAAGCGGATCGGGCGCGGGCTCGCGGCCAGGATCACGATGGCATCGACATAGCTGACGTGGTTGCAGACGAGGACCGCGGGGCCCTCTTCCGGGATGCGCTCGACGTCCACCGTCGACACGCGGTGGATCGTGTGGATCAGCAGCCAGGCCAGGAAACGCATCAGGAATTCCGGCACAAGCGAGAAGATGTAGACGGCGACGACGGCGTTCAGCAGCGCGGTGGTCAGGAACATCTCCGGGATGCTGAAGCCGCGGCCGATCAGGAAGACGGCGACGCCGGCCGACGCCACCATGAACAGCGCATTCAGGATATTCATGCCGGCGATGGTGCGCGAGACGTGGGCCGGATCGCAGCGTGTCTGGATCAGCGCGAACAGCGGCACGATGAAGAAGCCGCCGAAGACGCCCAGCAGCAGGATGTCGGCCAGGATGCGGACCGTGCCGTGCCGCGCCAGCACGCCGACGAAATCGACGGGGGCCGTGTTGGTGTAGCCGAGGCTCGCGAAATACAGGTCGATGCCGAACAGCGACAGGCCGATGGCGCCGAACGGCACGAGGCCGATCTCCACCTTGCGGCCCGAGAGTTTTTCGCACAGCAGCGAGCCGGCGCCGATCCCCAGCGAGAAGATGGTCAGCAGCAGCACGAACACGCTGTGGTCACCGTGCAGGTACTCCTTCGCGTACAGCGGGAATTGCGACAGCACGAGGGCGCCGTAGAACCAGAACCATGAATTGCCCAGCATCGACAGGAACACGGTGCGGTTCTTTTTCGAGAACGCCAGGTTGCGCACGGATTCGGCGACGAAATTCGCGCTGATCTTCAGGCTGGGCGCGGGCGCCGGGGACGTCGGGATGCGCCAGCTCGTAACGAGGCCCAGCACGGCGACGGCCAGCGTCCCGAACGCGACGAGGTGCACGCCGGCGGCGCCGTGGCCGGCCAGGATCGCGCCCATCACTTCGCCCAGCAGGATGCCGACGAACGTGCCCATTTCGATGACGCCGTTGCCGCCCACAAGTTCCTCCGGCTTCAGGTGCTGCGGCAGATAGGCATATTTCACGGGGCCGAACAGCGTGGAGTGCACGCCCATGCCGGCGACGGCGGCGACGAGCAGCCACAGGTTGTGCGTGAGCCAGCCGATGGCGGCAATGCCCATGATGCCGATCTCGAGCAGCTTGACGAAGCGCGCCAGCCGGCCCTTCTCGACCTTGTCCGCGATCTGGCCGGCGGTCGCGGAGAACACGACGTACGGCAGGATGAACAGGCCCGGAATCAGGTTGTTCAGCAGCGCGGCGGGCAGCGTCGTCCACGACAATGCGTCATAGGTCAGCACGACCAGCAGTGCCGTCTTGAACAGGTTGTCGTTGAAGGCGCCCAGGAACTGGGTCCAGAAAAACGGGCCGAAGCGGCGCTGGGTCAGCAGGGCAAACTGGCTGGTGTGGTTCGGGTGGCTCATGGTCAACGGTGCGGATGTCGGCGATGCGACAATCTACAACACAACCGCCACGTTGAACACACAATGTTGCTGTGCGTGAATCAATGGTCGCGCATTCCGCTACCCGAGGGGACTGAATATGCACCCGGACTCCTATCACGTCGCGCCTGGCGTCACCCGACCCGCGTCCACGCCCGGTACAACGGCCCGATCCCGAGCACGACGACGACCATGCGCGCGACGTGGAACGCCGTCACGACGGGCACACCCAGGTGCAGCACCCGCGCCGTCAGCGCCATCTCCGCGATGCCGCCCGGCGACGTGGCCAGCACCATCGTGCCCGGATGCACGCCCGTCACGGCCGCCACGCAGAACGCGAACGATCCGGCCAGCAGCAACGTGATCGCGGTGCACACGGCCACGCTGGCGAGGAAACGCGGCGCCGTGTGCACGAACGCAGGCGTGAAACGGGTGCCGAGCGAGACGCCGATGAACAGCTGTCCGGTGCGGATCATCCACTCCGGAAGACGCGAGAGCTGCACACCGGCCGCCGTCAGCATCAGCGCGACGACCAGCGGGCCGATCACCCAGGCGTTCGGCACGCGCAGGCGTTTCAGCGCCAGCGCGGCGCAGCTGGTGACGGCGATGAGGATGCACAGCCCGGCCACGTCGACCCGGCCGGCGAGCGGCACGAACGCATCGTGGCCGCCGCCCCAGCCGTGGGAAGCGAGCCAGCGTACGACGAAGGGGATGGTGCCGACGACCATCATGATGCGCAGGCTGTGCGCGGCCGCCACGCGTTCAACGACGGCGCCGTGGCGCTCCGCCTGCACGGCCATCTCGGACGCACCGCCGACGGCCATCGCGAAGAAGGCCGTCGCGTCGTCGCTGCCGGACAGCTGGCGCAGCAGCGCGCCCCCCGCCATGCCAAGGCAGATGGCGAAGCAGACAGCCAACGCGATCCAGCCGAGGTGCCGGGCGAGAACCGCCAGCACGGGCGCGCTGAAGTACAGGCCCAGCGCGGTGCCGATGGCCCACTGGCCCGCTTCGCGCGCCTGCACGGGGGCACGCAGGCGCGCGCCCAGCATGCAGGCGATCGCCGTCGAGAACAGCGGGCCGATCATCCACGGCAGCGGCGTGTCGAGGAAGATGCAGAGCTGCGCCGCCGTGAAGGCCAGCGCCACCGCCGGAACGAACGTGCTGATCAGAACACCCAGAGCTTCTCGGCCGGCATCTCGAGCCAGTAATTGCCCGGATCGACGCGGTGCTTGGAATACGCGCGCACGCTCGAATTGCCGTGCTTGAACAGGCATTCCCAGCGGTCGCCCAGGTACATGCACGTGGACAGCGGCAGCTGGATACCGTTGTCGACGGGCGTGCGGCCGATGCGCACTTCTTCCACGCGGATCAGCGCCGACGCGTCCACGTCCGGATTCGATGCGCCGGTGCCGCGCGCCGTCGCGTTCAGCGCCATGCCTTCCACCTGCACGCGGGCCGTGCCGCCGTTGCGCGCCACGACTCTGGCCGGCAGGCGGTTGTTACTGCCCATGAACTCCGCGGTGAACAGCGTGTCCGGCGACTCGTACATCGATTGCGGCGTGCCCTGCTGCTCGATCTTGCCGTTGTTGAGCAGGAGGATGCGGTCGGAGATCGCCATGGCCTCGGCCTGGTCGTGCGTGACCATCAGTGCCGACAGCCCCAGGCGCACGATCAGCTCGCGCAGGAACGCACGGGCTTCCTCGCGCAGCTTGGCGTCGAGATTCGACAGCGGTTCGTCGAGCAGGATCACGGGCGGGTTGTAGACGAGCGCGCGGGCGATCGCCACGCGCTGCTGCTGGCCGCCGGACAACTGGTGCGGGAAGCGTTCGCCCAGGTGGCCGAGGCCCAGCTGCGCGAGCACTTCGCGTACCTTCGGCTCGATGTCGCGCGCAGTCATCTTGCGCAGCTTGAGGCCGTAGGCGACGTTGTCGAACACGGTCTTGTGCGGCCACAGCGCGTACGACTGGAACACGAGGCCCAGGTTGCGCGCTTCCGCCGGCAGTTCGAGCTTCTTGCTGCCGTCGAACACGCGGCGCTCGCCGATGTCGATCGTGCCGGATTTCGGGCTTTCCAGGCCGGCCACGGCGCGCAGCAGCGTGGTCTTGCCGCTGCCCGAGGGGCCCAGCAGCGCCACGACTTCGCCGCGCTGCAGGTGCATCGACACGCCCTTCAGGATCGGGTTCGCGGTGGCGCCATGGCCGTAGTCGAGGTGCAGGTCGTTGACGGTCAAAACGTTCATGATATGTCTCGTATTGGTTTAGTTATGCAGCTTGACGCCGAAGCGCAACGCGATGCCCAGGCCGATGGCCACGAGCGTGATATTGATGAACGAGAGCGCGGCCACGAGGTCCGTCGAGCCGCCGGCCCACAGCGACACGAGCATCGCGCCGATCACCTCGGTGCCGGGCGACAGCAGGTACACGCCGGTCGAGTATTCGCGCTCGAAAATCAGGAACACCATCAGCCAGGCGCCCAGCATGCCGAACTTGATCAGCGGGAGCGTCACGTCGCGGGTCACGCGGCCGCGGCTCGCGCCCACGGCACGTGCCGCCTCTTCCAGTTCCGGCCCCACCTGCAGCAGCGACGTCGACACGAGGCGCATGCCGTACGCGAGCCACACGACGGAGTACGCGAGCCACAGCGCGAAAATCGTCGAGCGCAACTGGCGCAGCGCCGGAATGAAGTGCTCCGACAGCCAGGCCGCCACGCTGTTGTCCATGCCGTGCAGCATGCCGTCCAGCCAGCTCGGCACGAACAGGAACACCCACAGGAACGACAGGCCGGCCAGCAGGCCCGGCACGGCGCGCGGCACGAGGACGCTGTAGTCCAGCAGGCGCGTGATGCCGTCGTTCTTGCGGTGCATGGCCAGCGCGATCGCGGTGTAGCACGCGACGGCCAGCGCGCCGCCGATCACGCCGATCAAGACCGTGTTGACGATGCCGCGCACGAGGGACGGCTGGGCGAAGATGTCGCGGAAGTGCTGCAGCGTGAGCACGTCGGCCAGTTTCACGCCCTCGCCCCAGTACTGGACGAACGAGCGCAGCACGATGCCCGACAGCGGCAGCACGATGGTGACGAGCAGCCACACGCCCAGCACGGCAAAGGCCATCCACTTCCACTTGCCCAGCGCGAGCGGTTTCTGGCGCGCGCCCTTGCCCTTGATGGACACGTATTTGTTCGCCGACTTCAGGAGCCAGCGCTGCAGCATCACGAGCGGCAGGGTCACGGCGACGAGGCACACGGCGACGGCGGCCATCAGGTGGTACGACGGCGTGCCCAGTTTATTGGTCAGCTTGTACAGGTACGTGGCCAGCACGAGGTGGCCTTCCGGGTCGCCCAGCACGAGCACGAGGCCGAACACTTCGAAGCCGAGGAAGAACACGAGCACGCCCGCATATGCGAGGGCCGGCATGATCATCGGCAGCGACACGTTGAACATCACCTGCCACGGCGAGGCGCCCGAGACGCGCGCCGCTTCCTCCACGTCGGAGCCGAGGCTCTTCAGCGCGGACGAGGCGTACAGGTACACGTGCGGCACGTGCGTGAGGCCGGCGATGACGACGATGCTCGTGAACGAGTACACGTTCCACGGCACGAAGCCCAGCAGGTCGTGCGCCCACGTCGAGTAGAAGCCGACGGGGCCCATGGAGACGACGTAGCCGAAGCCCATCACCATCGGCGACACGAAGATCGGCACGAGCAGCAGCGGCGCGATCCAGCCGCGGCCCGGCAGGTCGGTGCGCACCATCAGGAAGGCGAGCATGCCGCCGAGTGGCACGGCGATGGCGGCGAGGCCGCCCGCGAGCACGAGACCGTTCTTGAAGGCGAGCCAGAAGTCGGAGTCGTCGAAGATGAAGCGGTACGCATCCAGCCCGATCATCTTGTCGGGCATGAAGAACGGCGCGGTCAGGAAGCTCTGGTAGAAGACGAGGTACAGCGGCAGGAAGATGGCCACGCAGGTGAGCAGCACGACGAGTCCGCGCGCCCAGTTGAAGCGCGGCGCGCGCACGGCCGGCAGGCTGCCGGCGCCGGCGTCCTTGGATTCCAGTGGCATGGTTGAAGTAGGCATGGGAGTGTCCGATTGAGATAGAACCTGAATCCGTCGTCCCCGCGCAGGCGGGGACCCAATTCTTGAGCGGACCAGGACACTCACTTGGGGGGGAACGACGGTCTTTGGGCTAGCTTATTTTTTGCCCGCAGTGGCTTTCCACTCTTTCAGGAACGCGAGGCGCAGCGCCGGATCCAGGTATTCCGCGACGGCCGGGCTGACCGGCAGCGGCTTGACGTTCTTCTCGCCGACCAGCTTGATCAGGTCACTGGACGTCGTCTCGCCCGTGACGTCGGCGCGGATCGCATACAGCTTGGAACCGTTGGCGACGATCGTCTGGCCGCGCTGCGACAGCATGTAGTCCGTCCACAGCTTGGCGGCGTTCGGGTGCTTGGACAGCTTGTTGATGAACTGGACGCGCGAGATGATCAGCGTGTAGTCCTTCGGCAGCACGACGCCCAGCGACGGATCGGCCTTGGCGCGCACCAGTGCGTACGAACCGAGCACGTTGTAGCCGATCAGGTTTTCGCCCGACGAGATGCGTTCCAGCATGGTGCCGGTCGACGACTGCACGCGCACCTTGGCGGCGCCGAACGCCTGTTCCAGCTGCTTGTATTGCGCGAACGCGTGCGCGTCCTGCGTCATGAACATGAAGCCGACGCCGGATTTCTCGATGTCGTACGTCGTGACCTTGTCCTGGAATTTCGGCTGCTGGATGATGCGCACGAAATCGGCGTGCGTCTGCGGCACTTCCTCGGGCTTCAGCAGGCGCTTGTTGTAGACGAAGGCGGCCGGCTCGAACGTGGTGCCATAGGCCATGTCCTTCCAGACGGCCCAGGCGGGGAGCTTCGCCGCTTCGACCGATTTGTACGGCAGCGCGTAACCACCCGCGGCCAGCTTCATCTGCAGGTCCATCGCCGACGACCACAGCACGTCGGCGGTGTCGCCGCCGGCCGCGTTCTCGGAGAAGAAGCGGTTGTAGACTTCGGTCGAGTTCATGTCGTTGTACTCGACCGTGATGCCGGGGTACATCGACTTGAAATCGGTGATCAGCGGTTCGGCCGCCTTGCTGTCGGTGGCGCCGTAGATCACCAGCTTGCCTTCCTTCTTGGCGCCGTCGATCAGTTGCTGGTAGTTGGCCGGGTAGCCTGCCGGGACCTGGGCCAGCACCGGTGCGGTCATTGCGAAGATGGCAGCAGCAAAGGTGGTGGCAAATGCGGTCTTCTTGAAATTCATGGTTGTCTCCTAGGGTGTTGTCAGTGTTCGCGGACCAGGTTGAATTCCCTGGCCTGTCGGTTGTAATCGTTGATGGCCTGCTTGACCCAGCGCGTGAGCGCGTCGCCGGTAAGGGAGAACGGGTACAGGCCGGTCTGGCTGCGCAACGCCACGAAATCGGGGGTGGCCTGGGCGCGCGCGAACGCGTCGACCCAGCGGCGGTAGTCGGCATCCGGCACGCTGGGACCCATCCACACGCCGCGGATCACGGGCCACACGATGTCGTAGCCCTGCTCGCGCGCCGTCGGCACGGAGGCCAGCACGCCGGGAAGCCGTTTCTCGGCCAGCACGGCCAGCACGCGCACCTTGCCCGGGCCGGCGTACAGCGCCGCCTCCGACGCATCGCCCGACACCACCTGCACGTAGTTGGCGCTCATTGCCGTGAACGTCTCGCCGCCGCCTTCCAGCGCGACGAAGCGCAGGCGGCGCGGTTCGATGCCGGCGCGGCGCGCCAGCAGCGCGACCTTCATCCAGTCCTGGCTGCCGATGGTGCCGGACACGCCGATCAGGACCTGCTGGGGATTCTTCCTGATCGCATCCATCAGTTCGTCGAGGCTGTGCCACGGCGCGTCGGAACGCACGGCGATCATGCCGTAGTCGACGCCGAGCGCCGCCACCCAGCGCACGTCGTCCGCCGTCGCCTTGCCGAACTTGCCTTCGGCGAGATTCAGCAGCGACCCGCCCGAGAACGCGACGAGCGTGTCCGGCTCGGCGCGCCGCTGCGAGATCAGCGTGTGCCACGCGACGGCGCCGATCCCGCCCGGCAGGTAGGCCAGCTTCAGCTTCGTGTCCGGCAAGGCTTTCTGGGCCAGCTTGCAGGTCAGGTCCATGGCGCCGCCCGGTTTGGACGGCACGACGCATTCGGCGCCGGCCGCTGCCGCTGCAGCTGCCGCGAGCAGGCCCGCGGCGGTCAGGATGTGGATGGCGCGCTTCATGATGTTGCGGCCAGAGGTCGGTCAGAACCGGTACTGGATGCCGGTGGTGATGCCGGTCTGCGTCGTCGCGAAGCCCGGATCGTCACGCGACAGGCCCACCAGCTGGCCGTGGTCGGCACTGGCGTGCGCCACCGCCGTGTACAGCCAGACGCGCTTGGACAGCGAGTACATGGCGCGGGCGACGTACATGGTCGGATCCGCGTCCTTCGCGGCCGGCAGGTTCTTGGTGTTGACGTGGTAGACGGCGCCGGTCAGGGTCCACGGGTACACCAGGTAGGTGGCGCCGGCCCAGTACGTGTCGCCACGCACGTCAGGCGTCGCGGCCTTGCCCGCTTGCAGCTTGTAGCCGCGCATGCCGGCCTGGTAGATCATCGGACCGGCCTTGTACTCGGCGCCCAGGTGGAAAGCGGTCGTCCTGTCGCGGTTGCCGGTGGCTGCAACCGTGTTGCCGTTGACCTGCTCGTAGGACGCCATCAGGCCGACGGGGCCGCCGAACCAGGAGCCGCCGACGGCATACTTGCGGCCGTCCGCGCTGTTGCCGGCCTGTTCGCCCAGGCCTACGGTGGCGCCGTACGTGAAGCCGCCGGTCTTGCCGGTGTACTTGATCAGGTTGTCGAACGCGGTCGTCATGCCGTACTTCGACGGGCCGGTGGCGTTGCCGCTCGTCGCCCACGAATAGTTGGGCGCGAAGCCCATCGGATCGAACTTGATGACCAGGTCGTAGGTCGTCGTGAACGAACGGCCGAGCACCACCTGGCCGAATGCGCCTTCGAGGCCGACGTTGGCCTGGCGCTTGAACAGGTTGCCGTCCTGGGCGCCGGTATCCATCAGGATGCCGCCTTCCAGGTTGAAGATGGCTTTCAGGCCGCCGCCCAGGTCTTCGCTGCCGCGGAAGCCCCAGCGCGACGTGTTCTTGCCGCCCGAAACGACGCGTACCTGGCTGCCGTCGTTGGCGGCTGCGTGGTTCACGTATTCGACGCCGGCGTCCACGATGCCGTAGACCTGGACATTGGTCTGGGCGGATGCGTTCAGGGAAAGCGCTGCCAGGACGGCGAGCGCGAGGGCCGATTTCTTCATACTGTCTCCGTTGTTGTAATCAAGGCGGTCACTGCCGCTTCGTGAAGCCAAGGATAGGGGCGCTTAGCTTTCATTCAGCTTTCAATAAACCTTTCAGCGGCGGTATTGTGGAAATTACGTAACAGGGGAGACACGACGCGGAACGTCGCTTACACTGGCGCGATGCGAATCCTGTTAGTCGAAGACCACGTCGAGCTGTCCCACTGGGTATCGAAAGCCCTGCGCGACGCCAATCTCACCGTCGAATGCGCGGCCACCGGCGCCGACGCCGACGCGCTGCTGCACACCCAGGACTACGCCCTCGTGATCCTGGACCTGACCCTGCCCCGCATGGACGGCCTGGAAGTGCTGCGCCGCCTGCGCGCGCGCGGCGGCACGCGCGGGCGCACGCCCGTGATGATCCTGACCGCACGCGGCGGCCTGGAAGAACGGGTGCAAGGTCTGAACCTGGGCGCGGACGATTACCTCGCCAAGCCGTTCGAGCTGGCCGAACTGGAAGCACGGGTGAAGGCGCTGCTGCGGAGGAGCGTCGGGAACGAGGCGCTCGTGCACACCTGCGGGCAGCTCAGCTTCGACACCGTGTCGCGCATGTTCACCTACTGCGGCGAGCCGCTGGCGCTGACGCCGCGCGAGCACGCCGTGCTGGAAGCGCTGATCTCGCGTCCGGGCCGCGCCGTATCGAAGGAAAAGCTGTTCGACGAAGTGTTCGCGCTGGACGACGACGCCAACCTCGACGCCATCGAGCTGTACATCCACCGCGTGCGCAAGAAACTGGACAAGCGTCCGGACGGCGGCGCCGCCATCGCCACCCTGCGCGGCATCGGCTACCTGCTGCAGGAACGGCCGCCGGCCGCGTCCTGACATGCTGCGGGCGTCACCGAAGCTCGGCAGCCTGCGCAACCAGCTGCTGCGCTGGCTGATCGTGCCGCTCGTGATCCTCGTGGCGGCCAATGCCGTGTCGCTGTACCGCGATGCGCTCGACGCCGCCGACATCGCCTACGACCGTTCCCTCCTCGCCTCCACGCGCGCGCTCGCGGAGCGCGTGTCCGTCCGCGACGGCAAGGTCGTGGCGGACGTGCCCTACGTGGCGCTCGACAGCTTCGAGACGGACACGCTGGGCCGCATCTACTACCGCGTGGGCGGGCTGCACGGCGAGACGGTGTCCGGCTACGACGACCTGCCACCCGTCCCGAAAGACACGCCCCGCTCGGAACTGTACCCGGCCCTCGTGCGCTTTTATCACGCCGACTACAACGGCGAGCCGGTGCGCATCGCCGCCCTGCTGCAGCCCGTGTACGACGACTCCATGCGCGGCATCGCGCTGATCCAGGTGGGCGAGACGCTGGACGCGCGCCGCGCGCTGTCGCGCCGCATCCTGGTCAATACCCTGTGGCGCCAGGCGCTGCTCGTGCTCGCGGTGGCCACGCTCGTGTGGTTCGCCGTGCGCCTCGTGCTGCAGCCGCTGATGCAGTTGAAGCAGGTCGTGGAGACGCGCGCGCTCTCCGACCTGTCCGACGTCGACGAAGCCCTCGTGCACCGCGAAGTGCGGCCGCTCGTCGCGGCCATGAACGGGACGATGGCGCGCATGCAGAACCTGATCGCGAGCCAGCGCCGCTTCATCGCCGACGCGTCGCACCAGCTGCGCACGCCGCTGACGGTACTGAAGACGCAGGCCGAGCTGGCGCTGCGCGAAAACGATCCGGCCGCGATGCAGGCCATCGTGCGCTCGATCGCGGCGACGACCGATTCGACGGTGCACCTCGCGAACCGGCTGCTGACCCTCGCGCGCATCGAACACGGCGGCGCGAACGCGGTGCTGGCGCCCGTGGCGCTGTCCGAGGTGGCGCGCCAGGTCGGGCTGGAACTGGCGCTGCCCGCCGTCCAGAAAGGCATCGACCTGGCGCTGGAAGCGGAAGACGACGGCGCCACGACGATCGACGGCCAGGCGCTGCTGCTGCACGAACTGGCGAGCAATCTGGTTGACAACGCGATCCGCTATACGCCGCCGGGCGGCACGGTGCTGCTGCGCGTGCGGCGGCTGATCGGCGTCGTCGTGCTCGACGTGCAGGACAGCGGGCCGGGGCTCGATCCGGCGGAATACGACAAGGTGTTCATGCCCTTCTACCGGGCGCAGGCGACGCTGGAGAGCAATCCGGGCGGCACCGGCCTGGGCCTGGCCATCGTGCGCGACATCGCGACGGTGCACGGGGCGACGCTGGAGTTGGCGAAGGCCGAAAGCGGGCGCGGGCTAAAGGTCAGCGTCACGTTTGCTGCGTTAGTCCGCTAGCGTAAGAACGTCGTCCCCGCGCAGGCGGGGACCCAATTTGCACGCATTATCGTAGCGCATGCAAAATTAGGTTCCCGCCTTCGCGGGAACGACGGTCAAAATTAATCTAGCGGTAGTCGTCCGGCGTGATCCCATACTTCTGCATCTTGTAGTACAGCGTCTGCTTGGGCATCCCGAGCGCGGCGGCGACGTCCACCACGCTGCCGGCCGCCCTGCGCAATTCCTGTTCGATGACGGCGCGTTCGAACGCGCCCACCTGGTCCGCCAGCGGCACCGGCGCCGCCGTGCGCGCGGCCAGCAGGCCGTCCGCGCCGCTCGACAGGCCCAGCGCGAAACGCTCGGCGATGTTGCGCAGCTCGCGCACGTTGCCGGGCCAGTCGTGCGCCATCAGCGACTGCATCAGCGGTCCCGGCACCGTGGGCACGCTGCGCTTGTAGCGCGCCGCCGCGCCCAGCAAGAAGTGCTCGAACAGCAACGGAATATCCTCCCGCCGCTCGCGCAGCGGCGGCAGGTTCAGCACGATCAGGTTCAGGCGGTAGTACAGGTCGCTGCGGAATTTCTGCTGGTCGGACCATTCCTTCAGGTCGACCTTCGACGCGGCGATCACGCGCACGTCCACCGGCACCGGGTGGTTGGAGCCGAGCCGCTCGACGTAGCGCTCCTGCAGCACGCGCAGCAGCTTCACCTGCAGCGACAGCGGCAGGCTTTCGATCTCGTCGAGGAACAGCGAGCCCTTGTCGGCATGCTCGATCTTGCCTACCTGGCGCTTGGTCGCGCCCGTGAACGCGCCCGGCTCGTGGCCGAACACTTCGCTCTCGAAGATGTTTTCCGGGATCGCGCCGCAATTCAGCGCGACGAAGTGATGCGTACGGCGGCGGCTGAACTGGTGCAGGCAGCGCGCCACCATCTCCTTGCCGGTGCCCGTCTCGCCGTAGATCAGCACGTCGGCCGATTCGTCGGCCAGGTCGAGGATCAGGCGGCGCAGGTTGCGCATCGCGGGCGAGTCGCCCAGCAGCATCGCCTCGATGCCCTCGCCGTTCGCGATGCGGTCGCGCAGCGTCTCGACTTCCAGCATCAGGCGCCGCGTCTCCAGCGCGCGCTGCACCGCCTCGACCAGCTGCTCCGACGAATACGGCTTGGGGATGAAATCGTAAGCGCCGCCGCGCATCGCGCCGACGGCCATCGAGATGTCGCCGTGGCCCGTCACGAGGATCACCGGCACCTGCGCATCGATGGCCTTGACGGCGGCCATCAGCGCGATGCCGTCCATGCCCGGCAGGCGCACGTCGCTGACGACGACGCCGGCAAATCCGTGTTTAATCTGCCCCTGCGCCAGCGCCGGCTCGGCGGCGTCGAACGGCTCGACCTGGAAGCCGGCGAGATCGAGCGCCTGCGCGCTGCCCGCGCGGACGATGGCGTCGTCTTCGACGAGCAGGACTCTCATGGATTCGTACATTGTGTTGTCTCCTACTCCGCCCGGGGCAGATCGATGATGAAGCGGGCGCCGCCCTCGGGTGGCGACTCGGCCCGCAGCTGGCCGCCGGACTCGCGCACGATCTGCTCGGAGATCGCGAGCCCGAGGCCCAGTCCCTTGCCCTGCGGCTTGGTGGTAAAGAAGGGTTCGAACAGGTGCGCGCGGACGTCCTCCGGAAGTCCGGGGCCGCTGTCGGTCACGGAGATCAGGACCCGCGCGCCTTCACGCCCGGCCTCGACGACGAGCTGGCGCGGCGAGCTTCCCGCCATCTCCATCGCGTCGAGCGCGTTGCTGAACAGGTTCACGAGGACCTGCTGCAGCCGGTTGCTGTCGCACAGCGCGTACAGGTCGCGCGGATGCGTCGTCATGCGGAATCCCACGCGCTCCTGCGCGATGCGGCGCTCGACGAGGAACAGCGCGGCCGTGACGGCGTCCGCCACCGGCACGGCGCTCGGCCGGGTGTCGGACTTGCGCGCGAACTGGCGTAGCTGCCCGGTCAGCTGCCCCATGCGTTCGACCAGTTGCGAGATCGTGGCCAGGTTGTTGCGCGCATCGTCGAGCCGGCCCCGCTCGATCAGCACGCGGGCATTGTCCGCCATCGTGCGCAGCGCCGTCAACGGCTGGTTCAGTTCATGCGTGACGCCGGCCGAGAGCTGGCCCAGCACGGCCATCTTGCCCGCCTGAACCAGTTCGCTCTGCGCCTTGCGCAACTGCTCTTCCGCCTGGCGGCGCACGGCGTTCTCGTCGCGCAGCTCGCGCGTCATCTGCTGCAGGCTGGCGGTGCGTTCGGCCACCAGGCTTTCCAGCTGGTCGTAGGCGCGCTGCAGATCCTCGCGTGCCCGCCGACGCTGGCGGCCGAGACGGTGACGCTGGCGCGCATACAGCACCAGCATGACCGCCAGCGCTTCCGACAGCACCGTCAGCAGCGCCGCCGCGCGGGCGCTCGCGCGGGCGGGCGCGAGGTCGGACAGATAGACCATCTGCCAGTTGCGCGTGACCAGCCCGCGCGACTGGCTGAGCATGGGCCCCGTGGCCGGCGGCGGCCCGGTGACGATGCGCGCGCGCGCATCGAGCGAGCGCACCTCACGCAGGCCCAGCGGCGTGAGCGCGTGGGAAAAATACTGGCGCGACTGGTCCAGCTCCTGCCGCGCGGCCGGCGACAGCGGCGCCAAAGTCCGGTATTTCCATTCGGGCACCGAGCTGAGAAACACGACGCCATGCGCATCCGTGAGCAGCGCCCTGCCCCCGGCTTCGGTCCAGCTGGCCTCCAGGCTCTCGACATTGACCTTGACGGTCGCCACGCCCAGCATGAGGCCGTCGTGATAGATGCCGCGGGCAAAATAATAGCCGGGCTCGCCCCGGGTCGTGCCGACGCCGTAGAAGCTCCCCGGCATGCCCCGGAGGGCGTCGCGCACATAGGGCCGGAACGCGACGTAGTCGCCGACGAAACTGTCGGGCGCACGCCAGTTGCTGGCAGCCTGCGTCACGCCCTTCAGGTTGACGATGTAGATGCTGGTCGATCCGGCCAGGCGGTTCACCCGCTCCAGGTAGGTGTTCACGTCCCGGCGCAGCGCCTCGTCGCCGGGCTGGCGCAGCAAGGCGATGACGTCCTTGTTCAGTTCGAACGTCCCGGGCAGGAAATCGTACTTGGACAGCAGGTGTTCCAGGCCGGCCGTGTAGGCGTCCAGCCGCTGCGCGCCGGACAGCCGCAGCCGCTCGATCGCCGCATCCTCGGCATAGCGGTAGGCCATGGCCGCCAGCGCCGCGCACACCAGAAGCAGCATGACGGACAGCCCGAGCCGGCGCGGCCAGCGGCCGGCCGGGCGCGGGTTGACGGTGGGTGCGGCTGGGGGCATGGCGGTCCTGGCGTGTTTACGTCATGCGATTAAAACACATGACGCACGCCCAGGTTGATGCCCGTGGTGCCGGTGCCCGCGTTCGTGGCGTCGCCGACCGTGTACGCGGCGCCGCCGCGGTTGACGATATGGCCATAGGCCGCGTACAGGTCGGTGCGGCGCGACAGGCTGTACTCGTAGCCGATCGCGCCCTGGCGCGCATGCGCATCGCGGCCGGAATCGTCGCGGTGGACGATCACGGAGGCCAGCACCCTGCCCGCGGCGCCGGCCTGCACGGCCACGCCGAGCAGCGCGTCGCGGCTGGCGTGACCCGGCATGTCGCGGTTGCGCGCGAACGCGGCGTGCGCCGTCACGATGCCGAAGCGGTAGCGGCCCACCAGCATCGTGTTGCGCTCGTGCGCGGTGCCCGTCGCATCGTTTTGCCGGTGATGCGTCAGCGCCAGCGTCAACGGACCCGCCTCGTACGTGGCCGACGCGTCGACGGTGCGATTCTTCGCGGCGTCGACGGCCACCTCGCCCGCGCCAACCAACACGTCGGCAGACAGGCCGTGCCACTTCGGCGACTGGTACGCGACCGAATTGTCGACCCGGCCGAGTCCGGGGAGGATGTTCTGCGCATTGCCCGCGAGGCCCGTGCAGAACGGGTCGGCGATGTCGCGCATGACCTTGTAGTACGGCGCGTACTGGCGGCCCAGGCTGATCGTGCCGGCCGCGCCGGACAGGCCGACATAAGCCTGGCGGCCGAACAGCAGCCCGCCCTGCGCCGCCTTGCCGGTGTCGATGTTGTAGCCGTTTTCCACCACGAAGACGGCGCTCAGGCCGTCGCCGAGATCTTCCTTGCCCTTGAAGCCCAGCCGCGAGCCGGACGCCACGCCGCTGCCGATGTTCTGCGACGGGCCGGCGGGGCCGCCGCGGTCCAGCACGATGCCGGCGTCGGCGACGCCGTAGACCTTCACGAACGATTGCGCCTGCGCGCAGGAAGCAGACATGACGAGCGCGCACGCGCCGGCGATATGACGATATTTCAATCGAAGTCCCCGTTAATTTGAATTGTTATGTGGTCAGCCGGCTTGCGCGGCGACGGGTGCGACCTGCTGCGGCTTGTCTTCCAGCGCGCCTTCCCAGTTGGCGACGACGGCCGTGGCGACGGCGTTGCCGACGGCATTGGTGGCCGAGCGGCCCATGTCGAGGAACTGGTCGATGCCCATCAGCAGGAGCAGGCCCGCTTCGGGGATGTGGAACTGGTTCAGCGTGGCGGCGATGACGACCAGCGACGCGCGCGGCACGCCGGCCATGCCCTTGGAGGTCAGCATCAGCAACAGCAGCATCGTGATCTGCGTGCCCGGCGACAGGTCGATGCCGTACGCCTGCGTGATGAACAGCACGGCGAAGGTGCAGTACATCATCGAGCCGTCCAGGTTGAACGAATACCCCATCGGCAGCACGAAGCTGGAAATCTTGCGCTGCACGCCGAACTGGTCCAGCGCCAGCAGCAGCTTGGGATAGGCGGCTTCCGAGCTGGCGGTGGAAAACGCGAGCAGGAACGGTTCGCGGATCAGTACCAGCAGGCGCAGCACGCGCTTGCCGATGAACAGCGAGCCGCCCAGGATCAGCAGCACCCACAGGGTCAGGAGACCGAGGTAGAAGCCGCCCATGAATTTCGCGAACGTGAGGAGGATGCCCAGGCCGTTCGTGGTGATGATGGAGGCCATCGCCGCGAACACCGCGAGCGGCGCCAGGTTCATGATGACGCCGGTAATGCGCAGCATGACCTGCGCCAGCTGGTCGATCACGGCGGTGAGGCCCGCAGCCGCCTGGCCCAGCGCGCCCAGGGCGCTACCGAAGAACAGCGCGAACACGAGCACCTGCAGGATCTCGTTGTTGGCCATCGCCTCGATCGGCGATTTCGGCACGAGGTGGGCGGCAAAGTCCTTCAGGGTGAACGCGGTCGTCTTCAGGCCCGTGGTCGCGTCGACCGGCGGCAGCGGCAGGTTCAGGTGCGCGCCCAGCTGCATCGCGTTCGATAGCAGCATGCCCAGGCTCAGCGAGACCAGCGACGCGATCACGAACCACGCCATGGCCTTCATGCCGATGCGGCCGGCCGCGCGGCCGTCGCCCATGTGCGCGATGCCGACCGCGAGGGTCGAGAACACGAGCAGCGAGATGATCATCTTGATCAGCCGGAGGAATACGTCGGTGACGATGGAAATGTGGGCGGCGATGTCGGCGCTGATCTTTTTATCGGCGACGGTTTCGTGCAGGCCGTAGCCGACCGCGGCGCCCAGTACCATCGCGATCAGGATGTACAGGGTCAGGGGACGCTTGTTTTTCAATTTGATCTCCAAGAATCGCGGCGTTTCTTGGCGCCGCGTGTTGTCGTGACCCGGCGGGAACCGGGTGCGACCACAACAGCAAACCGCATGCCAGTGAGATCTTTTGAATATTTACGCCGTAAGTGCCTGATTATTAGAGTGTTTTATTTAGGAAACTGAAGTTTGCCAGCCCGGAGCGTCCAACTTTCCGGATGCCTCCGGCAGGGGTCGTATGAATAGTTGGACGGCCTTTTGCCGCCCTGTATGCGGGGCATCGAATGGCCTTACAATGCCGCGATATTCAACAGCGCGGGACGCGGCATGGAAACCAAATGGCTGGAAGATTTCATTTCACTCGTCGAGACCAAGAACTTCAGCCGCTCGGCCCAGCTGCGGCACGTGACGCAGCCCGCGTTCTCGCGCCGCATCCGCTCGCTGGAAAACTGGCTCGGCACGGACCTGATCGACCGCACCACGTTCCCCACCCGCGTCACGCCGGCCGGCATGGTCTTCTACGAACAGGCATTGGAGATGCTCGGGCAGATCAACGGCGTGCGCGAGATGCTGCGCAATAACCGCGTCACGGCGACGAAGACGATCGACCTGGCCGTCCCGCACACGCTGTCGCTCACGTTCGTGCCGAAGTGGCTCGCCGCGCTGGAGCGCGACTTCGCGTCGATCAACAGCCGCCTCATCGCCCTGAATGTCCATGACGCCGTGCTGCAGCTCGTCGAAGGCGGCTGCGACCTGCTGCTGTGCTACCACCATCCGCGCCAGCCGGTGCAGCTCGACCCGGGCCGCTACGACATGCTGCTGATGGGGCGCGAAGCGCTGTGCGCATATGCCCGCTGCGGCGCGGACGGCGAGCCCGAATGCCGCCTGCCCGGCCGCAAGGATGCGCCGCTGCCGTTCCTCTCCTACACGACAAACGCCTACCTGGGCCGGATGGTGGACCTGATCCTTGCGGACGCGAAGCCCGGCCTGCACTTCGACAAACGCTACGAGACCGACATGGCGGAAGGCCTCAAGATGATGGCGCTGGACGGCCACGGCATCGCGTTCCTGCCCGAATCGGCGGTCACGCGCGAGGTCGCGCAGGGGCAGCTGGCGCGCGCGAGCGAACCGGGGCAGTGGGAGATCGAGATGGAGATCCGGCTGTATCGCGAACGGCCGTCCGATGCGCGGCCGGGGAAGCAGATCGTCGCGGATTTGTGGGAATACCTTGTTGCGGAACAGGCGGCTACGTGATGCAGCTGGCTGTGCTCGCGTTTGGTCGGTCACTCTGCTACTTGGAGCGCTAACTGAATCTCTCGCTTGTTCTAGCGACAACAGGACCGTACACTGAACCTTGCTGAGGGTCCGCTATCGGCTGCGCATTCAATCGGTGCTCGCAACAACCGGCTCAGTTTTGTGGCAAATATGTTTATCAGCTCAGCTCAGCTCAACTCGCAATATGCCCTCGATACGGCCCTGGGCAGGAACTGATGAAAATACCGTGCAAAGCATATGGGCCACGCATTTGCAAGCGCGCTGAAGCGTCACTGATCGATCATGGCCGAGCATCAACCGTACGGCGTATAAGCAAACCCATCCCCGATCACCGCCGCCAGCGCATCCCGATTCTCCGGGCTCTCGCTGATAGCTACGAGCACATCGGCCAGGCCCGCCGCGTGGTTGTCCAACACGCCGACCCAATAATCGAAGCCTGCCTTCTCTGCCGGCCGGTGCAGCACGTGCTGATAAAACTTGCCGACCAGGTCCGCATTGGTCGGCGCGGCGCCGTACAGGTCGCGGAACTCCGCTGAATCGACGAACCCCTGCGCGACCGACGCCAAGGACGTCCCGTGGTCCATCTTGCCGATCCAGAATCCCAGTCCCACCTTGTCGGGCTCGCGGTCGAATGCGGCCTGGTAGATGCGATACGTCTGCCCGCCAGTGCCGTCGATGTCCAACGCGACCGTCGCGTCCGCGAACTTGATGCGATCGACGTCGACGAGCGTGTCCACTGCGCCCGGGCCGCCATGGCTGATCGTGAATCCCGCGCCGCCGTGCGCGATCCTGTACGCGCTGGCTGAGCCTTGGTAGATCACGGTATCGAGTCCGCCGCCGCCGTCGATCATCCCGCCATTGGCCCCGCCGTGCAGTGTATCGGCCAAGGCCGAGCCGCGGACGGCCTCGCCCGGTTTCGGAGCGACGTACACGTGGCCGTTGGTCATCGAATTGTAGAGGACGTCGAAGCCGTTCGGGCTCGACGCGATGAGGTCCGGCATGCCATTGCGGTCCGCGTCGGCCACCGTCAAGTGCGCGCCCACGGGGCTCTGGTAGCCGGTGGTAAACACGCCGTGGCCGTCGTTCATCAACACCTTCGAGGAGGCACTGCCATTGGCGTCGTCGACGACGATATCCTGGAAGCCGTCGTTGTTCAGGTCAACGATCCGCATCGACAGATACCAGGCAGGCACTGCGCCTGCGACGACGGTCTTCGGCTGCGCGAAGCGCGCCTGGGTCTCGTCGTGGAAGTGACCGCCGCCGTCGTTGACGAGGAATTGCAGGTACGGTACCTGATAAAACTCCTTGTTGCTTCCGCCGTTCGTGACCGAAAGGACGAGGTCGGGCAACGCGTCGCCGTTCAGGTCAATGGTTTCGATGCCGACCACGATCTCCCGGTCCACGCCGCTGCGCGGCAGGTCGATCGGGACGGCGGCCACGAAGCTTCCGTGGCCGTCGTTGAGCAGCACTTGGCTCGGCGCCGGGTTCGCATCCCATGTGCCGAGGACCATATCGGCCATGCTGTCGCCGTTCAGGTCCGCCAGCATCGACCACGTGTGGCCCGGGATGTTGGCGGACGACTTGAGGTAAGCCGGCAGCAGCGCCGGCGATGATACTAAGTGGCCCGTGCCGTCATTGACCAGCAGGTCTTCGGCGTGCCCGGTCGATTCATTCAGCGCGTCGACGAGGATGTCGGTATAGCCGTCGCCGTTGACGTCGCCGAGCGACGTCCCATGGTTACCGCGCAGCGCCTGCGGCAGGGTTGCCGTGCCGTTCACCAACTGGTGGCTCGCCGGCGATGACAGGAACAGGCCATTCTGTCCGCCGGGAAAGGGCGGGCCGTCGACGCCGAAGTCTGGGGTGAAGATGTCGGTGACGCCGTCCTTATTGAAATCGGCGACGAAGATGCGCGGCACGTAATGCACGTACGCCGACCCGGCCGCGAACACCTGGGATGTCCCGTCCGTGTAGCCGCCCTTCCCGTCCCCGAGGAAGACCTGCAGCGCCACCGGGCTCACGCCGACGTCGCTCCAGTTGATGCGGCTCACCAGCACGTCCGTGATGCCGTCGCCGTTGAAGTCGCCGGCCTTCAGTTGGGCGGTTCCGGCCATGTTGTCGACTGTCGTATGCTGGGCGCCGCGACGAAAGCCCGCCTGATCCACGTACATGTCCCTGGTGACGGCGTCGATGGATCCGTTCGGATCCTGGAGCCAGATGGCGTCGACGCCCTGCACCGTGTCCGTGCCACGGTCGCCGTTGGCCGGATTGCGCACGACGGTAAAGGTGTCGGTGGCGGCGCTGTACGTGACCTTCGCTTCGCCGGCTTTCACGCCGTAATAGATCACCTTGTCGTGGCCGCCCCCGCCGGACACGCTGTCGTTGCCGCCGCTGAGCCAGAACGTCTCGTCGGCGCTGCTGCCGATGAAGCGGTCGCTGTACGGCGACGCCTGCACGGCATAGATGCCGGACAGGTGGTCGGTGCCACCGAATCCATCCTGTGCGATGCCGGTGGCGAGGTTGACCGTCACGCCGGCCGGCGAACTCCAGTAGGCGACGGTCGAATAATGAGTGGTGCCGATGATCGTGTCGTCGCCCGCTTCGCCGATCGCGGTGGCGTTGCCGACCGTGATCGTGTCGTTACCGGCTCCGCCGTAGATATTGGTCCAGTCCGCGAGGCCGAGGGCCTGTTGGTCGAGGTTGTCGTTGCCATTGGTGCCGTGGTAGTCCATGATCTATTTTTCATAACGTTGCCTCATGGCATCATACAGCAACGCGGCGCCGCCGTGGGCGGGTGCTGCGTCTCTTCGTACGGCTCGGCAGTTTTTACTTCTTCCTGTGAATGATCCGTGCGATTGCACGACTGCGCTAAACACGTCCCGTCTAAACATTGAGTGCCTCCCGCGCGGCCGTGCGCGCCGAGCAGAAAGTCATGCTCGCGGCCGATGCTGTTCAGCGCCATTCTGTAAGCGTGATCACGGCAATGCTTTTTGCGCATGACCGCATGCGCAAGCAGCATTGGCCAGCCTCCGGCAGCCCATCCTATGATGCGCTCAGCCTTGAATCACACACCGGAGACCGCCATGAGCACCGACTACATCCCTTCCTACCTGAACCCGAACGACCTCGGCCCGTGGGGCCAGTACCTGCAGCAGGTCGACCGCGTCGCCCCGCACCTGGGCAGCCTGTCGCGCTGGATCGAAACGCTGAAGCGTCCGAAGCGCATCCTGACCGTGGACGTGCCGATCGAACGCGACGACGGCACCATCGCGCATTACGAGGGCTACCGCGTCCAGCACAACCTGTCGCGCGGCCCGGGCAAGGGCGGCGTGCGCTTCCACCAGGACGTGACGCTGTCGGAAGTGATGGCGCTGTCGGCCTGGATGTCGGTGAAGAACGCGGCCGTCAACGTGCCGTACGGCGGGGCCAAGGGCGGCGTCCGCGTCGATCCGGCTACGCTGTCGAAAGGCGAGCTGCAGCGCCTCACGCGCCGCTACACGAGCGAGATCAGCATGCTGATCGGCCCGACGAAGGACATCCCCGCGCCGGACGTGAACACCAACGAGCAGGTCATGGCGTGGATGATGGATTCGTACGCCATGATCGAAGGGAATCTGTCGACCGGTGTCGTGACGGGCAAGCCGGTGTCGCTGGGCGGCTCGCTGGGACGCCGCGAGGCAACGGGCCGCGGCGTCTTCGTCGTCGGCCAGGAAGCGGCGGCGCGGCGCGGCGTCGCACTGGCCGGCGCGCGCATCGCCATCCAGGGCTTCGGCAACGTGGGCGGCACCGCGGCCACGATCTTCGCCGACGCCGGCGCGAAGATCGTCGCCGTGCAGGACCACACGGGCACCATCGTGCGCGACGGCGGCCTCGATGTCGCGCAACTGCACAAGCACGTGGCCGAAGCGGGCGGCGTGAAGGGCTTCCCCGGCGCGGATGCGACGCTCGACCGCGACGCGTTCTGGGACATCGCCTCCGACATCCTGATCCCGGCCGCGCTGGAGCGCCAGATCACGGCGGACGTGGCGGCGCGGCTGCAGACGAAGATCATCCTGGAAGGCGCGAACGGTCCGACCACGCCGGAAGCGGACGACATCCTGGCCGACAAGGACGTCCTCGTCGTGCCGGACGTGCTGGCCAACGCGGGCGGCGTCACGGTGTCGTACTTCGAATGGGTCCAGGATTTTTCCAGCTTCTTCTGGACGGAGGACGAGATCAATGCCCGCCTCACCCGCATCATGCAGAGCGCGTTCGGCGCCGTGTGGGACGTCGCGCAGGAAAAGAAGGTGAGCCTGCGCACCGCGACGTTCATCGTGGCCTGCACGCGCATCCTGCAGGCGCGTGAAGTGCGCGGCCTGTATCCATAACGCCGCCACGACGCGACGACCGCGTGGGCTCGGGGAGCCCACCCTACAGGTCGCGTGGCGCGCCTCCCGGCACGACGCCACGCGACTTTAAAAAAAAGTCCAGTTTTCAACGCACATTGCGCGCAGATAAGCATGCGTTGCGGCACATTTTCACATCGTTGAGCGAACGCAGACCTGCCTTCGGACACCATTTCTTGTGCGCCGCAGCACAGGTAAGATGGCTGGATGAAAACGACCCACTTCCCTCCCCCCTCTCCAGGCGCGGACGACGCGCTGTTCGATCACATCGAGCGCCGCCTGCTGGCGCTCACCACCGCGCCGCTGTACACGCAGACACAGGTGGAACGCCAGTGCGTGGACGAATTCGCGGACGGCTTCCTCGGCCACATCGGGCTCGCGCCGATCCCGCTGGCACGGCGCTGGCGCACTGCACCATGAGACGAAAAAAGCCGCCGGCCGTTCGCACGGCGGGCGGCTTCGATTCAGCCAGGAAGATCAGCCCAGGCTTTCCAGGCGAATGCGCACCACCTTGCCCACGGTCGTCGCCAGGCTCTCGATCTTGGCGATCGCGGCGTTGACGTATTTTTCGCGGGTCTGGTGGGTGATGATGACGATGTCCGTACGCGCCTTCTCGCCCGGCTCCTTCTGCAGCACGGCGTCGATCGAGATGCCGGCGTCGGCCAGGATGCGGGTCAGGTCGGCCATCACGCCCAGCTGGTCCTGCACGGTCACGCGCAGGTAGTAGCTGGTGCGGATTTCTTCCATCGGCAGGATCGGCACGTCGGCCAGTTCCGTCGGCTGGAACGCCAGGTGCGGCACGCGCGAATACGGGTCGGCGGTCGCGAGGCGGGTCACGTCGATCAGGTCGGCGATGACGGCCGATGCGGTCGGCTCGGCGCCGGCGCCCTTGCCGTAATAGAGCGTCGCGCCGACGGCGTCGGCCTGCACGAGCACGGCGTTCATCGCGCCTTCGACGTTGGCGATCAGGCGCGCGCCCGGCACGAGGGTCGGGTGCACGCGCAGTTCGATGCCCTCTTTGCCGTCGACCGTCGTGCGGCGGGTGATGCCCAGCAGCTTGATGCGGTAGCCCAGCTGTTCGGCGTAGCGCAGGTCCACGGCCTGCAGCTGGCTGATGCCCTCGATGTGGGCGCTGCCGAACTGCACGGGGATGCCGAACGCGATGGCGGACATGATGGTCAGTTTGTGCGCCGCGTCCACGCCTTCGATGTCGAAGGTCGGATCCGCTTCCGCATAGCCCAGTTCCTGCGCCTGCTTCAGCACGGTGGCGAAGTCCAGGCCCTTGTCGCGCATCTCGGACAGGATGAAGTTCGTCGTGCCGTTGATGATGCCGGCCACGGATTCGATGCGGTTGGCCGAGAGGCCTTCCCGGAGGGCCTTGATGATCGGGATGCCGCCGGCGACGGCCGCTTCGAACGCCACCATCACGCCCTTGGCCTGGGCCGCCTCGAAGATCTCGTTGCCGTGCAGCGCCAGCAGCGCCTTGTTGGCGGTGACGACATGCTTGCCGTTGGCGATCGCCTGCAGCACCAGTTCGCGCGTCAGGTCGTAGCCGCCGATCAGTTCGACGACGATGTCGATGTCCGGGCTGTTCACGACGGCGAACGGGTCGGCGACGACCTCCACTTCGCTGCCCACGATGCGCTTGGCACGTTCGAGGTTACGGACGGCGACCATCGCGACCTCGATGCCGCGGCCGGCGCGGCGGCGGATTTCTTCCTGGTTGCGTTGGAGGACGTGGTAGGTGCCTGCACCGACGGTGCCGAGGCCGAGCAAGCCTGCTTTGATGGGTTTCATATGCGTTTACTGTGTATCGTTCTCAGCGCGCGTGGCGGCGCCGGTAGCCGTCGAGGAAGCGGGCGATACGGCCGCACGCATCCGTCAGGTCGTCGGAATTGGGGAGGAAGACCAGGCGGAAATGGTCCGGCGTCTTCCAGTTGAAGCCGGTGCCTTGCACCAGCAGGACTTTTTCCTCGGACAGCAGCTCACAGATAAATTGCTGGTCATCGGCGATCGGGTAGATCTTCGGGTCGAGGCGTGGGAACATGTACAGCGCCGCTTTTGGCTTGACGCAGGTAACGCCCGGGATATCGGTCAGGAGTTGGTGAGCCAGGTCGCGCTGGCGTGCGAGGCGGCCGCCTGGGGCCACGAGATGCGCAATGCTCTGGTGGCCGCCGAGCGCGGTCTGGATCGCGAACTGGCCGGGCGCATTCGCGCACAGGCGCATCGAGGCCAGCATGTTCAGGCCTTCGATATAGTCTTTCGCATGGCGCTTTTCGCCGGAGAGGACCATCCAGCCGGCACGATAGCCGCACGAGCGGTAGTTCTTCGACAGTCCGTTCAGCGTGACGAACAGGACGTCGTCGGCCAGCGAGGCGATCGACGTGTGCTCTTCGCCATCGTACAAGGTCTTGTCGTAGATTTCGTCGGCGTAGACGATCAGCTGGTGCTGGCGCGCCAGTTCGACGATTTCCAGCAGCACGTCGCGCGAATACAGCGCGCCGGTCGGGTTGTTCGGGTTGATGACGACGATCGCGCGCGTGTTCGGCGTGATCTTCTTGCGCATGTCGTCGATGTCGGGCAGCCAGCCGGCCTGTTCGTCGCAGACGTAGTGCACCGGGTTGCCGCCGGCCAGGCTGACGGCCGCCGTCCACAGCGGGTAATCGGGCGCGGGCACGAGCACTTCGTCGCCACTGTTCAGCAGGCCCTGCATCGCCATCACGATCAGTTCGGAGGCGCCATTGCCCAGGTAGATGTCGTCGATGCCGACGCCACGGATGTTCTTTTCCTGGGTGTAGTGCATGATCGCTTTGCGCGGTGCAAACATGCCCTTGGAATCCGTGTATCCGGCCGAGCCGTGCATGTTGCGGATCATGTCCTGGACGATCTCGTCCGGCGGATCGAAACCGAACACGGCCAGGTTACCGATGTTCAGCTTGATGATCTTGTGACCGTCTTCCTCCATCTGGCGCGCGATCTGCAGCGCCGGGCCACGGATCTCGTAGCAGACGTCGTCGAGCTTGTTGGATTTCAGAATCGGTCGCAAAATATCACCTTGGAAATAATGGCTGCGGAAAAGTGCCTGTTAAGCGGCCTGATCTGGAGCGCGTTGTTGCAATGCGAAAAATTCCATTCTGCCCAAAGCGCAAGGATTAAGCAACCCGCCATTGCTGGGCCGTGGCGGAAACCAGTTACAATACGCGCCCTGTGCGTGTCATTACCGGCTTGCCATCATGAAGCTCCATTCCAGCAGCACCGAAAAATACCAGACTGTCACCGGCTACGACCGGTCCGGCGTCGAGATCAACGCCCAGCGCTTCGACTATAGCGTGCTCGTGATGCCCGAGGTGGCACCGCGCCCGTGGCCCGTGACGCGCTTCGAAGACCTGAAAGCCGAGCATTTCGAGGCGATCGCCGCCGACAAACCCGACGTCGTCATCCTCGGCACGGGCGAGCGCCAGCGCTTCGTGCATCCGCGCCTCGTCACCAGCCTGTCCAATCAGCGCATCGGCGTCGAGAGCATGGACAGCCACGCCGCCTGCCGCACCTACAACATCCTGATGGGCGAAGGCCGCAAGGTGACCCTGGCGCTGATCATCGACGGGGACGCGAAGTCCGCATGAACGACCTGCACCGGAACAAGACCCTCACCTGGACCCTGCTGATCGCCTTTGCCGCCGTCCTGCTGTATGTATTGGGCGCGCGCACGCTCGTGCCGCCGGACGAAGGCCGCTACGCCGAGATGGCGCGCGAGATGTTCGCCAGCGGCGACTGGATCACCACGCGCCTGAACGGCATCAAGTATTTCGAAAAACCCCCGCTGCAGACGTGGATGAACGCCCTGTCGTTCACCCTGTTCGGCCTGGGCGACTGGCAGGCGCGCCTGTGGACGGGCCTGTGCGGCCTGCTCGGCGTCGTGCTGACCGGCGTGGCGGGCACGCGCGTGTTCGGCGCGCGCATCGGTTTCTATGCCGCGCTGGTGCTGGGCTCCTCGTTCTACTGGGTCGCGTGCAGCCAGATCGATTCGCTCGACATGGGGCTGTCCGGCATGATGACGGTGGCCCTGTGCGCCCTGCTCATCGCGCAGCGCGACGACGCGTCGGCATCCGAGCGCCGCAACTGGATGCTCGTATGCTGGGCCGGCATGGCGCTGTCCGTGCTGGCCAAGGGCCTGATCGGCCTCGTGCTGCCGGGCGGCGTGCTCGTGTTCTACACGATCTTCGCGCGCGACTGGGCCATCTGGAAGCGCCTGCACATCGTGAAGGGCCTGATCCTGTTCTTCCTGATCGCCACGCCGTGGTTCGTGCTGGTCGGCCTGAAGAATCCGGAGCAGCCGCACTTCTTCTTCGTCCACGAACACTTCGACCGCTTCCTCAAGAAGGAGCACCACCGCGAAGCGGCGTGGTACATCTTCTTCGTGCTGCTGGCCGCCGGCAGCGTGCCGTGGGTCGGCGTACTGGTGCAAAGCCTCGTCGGCGCCGCGCGCCGCGACGGTGAGACGACCGCCTTCCGCCCGCGCCTGATGCTGCTCGTGTGGACCGCGTTCATCACGCTGTTCTTCACCAAGTCGAATTCCAAGCTGCCCGGCTACATCCTGCCCGTGTTCCCCGCCGTCGCGCTGCTGGTGGCGGTTTACCTGGACGCCGGCACGCGCCGCGGCCGCATGGTGACGGCCGCCCTGACGGCGCTGCTGGGCGTGGGCTTCCTCATTACCGTGCCGTTCATGCACAAGCTCGCCAAGCATGCGGGCGAGGACGTGCTGTACGCGGCGTATCAACCGTGGGTGCTGGCCGCGGGCCTCGTGCTGCTGATCGGCGGCTGCCTCGCCCTGCTGTACGCGCGCCAGATGCTGCGCGACCTGTTCGTCGTCGTGCTGGCCGTCGCCGGTTTCGCCGGCACGCAGCTGCTGCTCGTCGGCTTCGAGCCGATCGGCCAGGTGCGCGCGGGCGTCAACCTGCTGCCCGCGCTGAAAGCCGCCGGCGCCGCGCATCCGGCCGTGAAAGTCTATTCGGTCGGGATCTACGAACAGTCACTGACGTTTTATCTGGGCCGTCCCGTGACCCTCGTCGATTACCGCGACGAGTTCGACTTCGGCCTCCAGCAGCAACCGGAACTCGCGATCCCGACGATTCCCGAGTTCGTCGCCCGCTGGCGCGCGGATGCAGCCGCGGGCGTGCGCGACGTGGCGATCACCCGTCCCGAGATTGCCGCCGAGCTGAAGCGGCAGGGCGTCCCCCTGCGCATCGTGGCGGCGGACGCGCGTCGTACCGTCATCGCGAATTTTTGATAGCCCTACATGAACCTCACTACCTTTGCCTTCATCATTTCCGGCGTGATCCTGAACGCCTGTGCCCAGCTGCTGCTGAAAGCGGGCACGAACGCCCTCGGCGGCGCCATCCACATCACCATGAGCAACTGGTTCTCGACCTTCATCAAGGTCGTGACCCAGCTGCCGATCCTGGGCGGCCTGGCGTGCTACGGCATCTCGCTCGTCGTGTGGATCATCGGCCTGTCGCGCACGGACGTGACGATCGCGTATCCGATGCTATCGCTGGGCTACGTCGTGTCGGCGTTTGGCGCGTGGATGTTCCTGGGCGAGGCGATCTCGCCGCAGCGCCTGGTGGCCATCGGCGTCATCATCATCGGCGTCGTGTTGCTGACAAGAACCTAATTTAGCGTCGGACAGGGCGCTGTTACAATGCAAGCTTTGTCCGCATACATCTTTACAAGAGAATAACGAGCTTCCCATGACTGCCGAGCTGCCTTTCCTGCCCTTTTCCCGGCCCACCATCGACGAAGAGACCATCGCCGCCGTCGGCGAAGTGCTGCGTTCCGGCTGGATCACGACAGGCCCGAAAAACCAGGCATTCGAGGCCCTGCTGTCGGAATACTTCGGCGGCCGTCCGGTCCGTACGTTCAATTCCGGCACCTGCACGATGGAGATCGCGCTGCGCATCGCCGGCGTCAAGCCGGGCGATGAAGTGATCACGACGCCGATCTCGTGGCCGGCCACCGCCAACGTGATCATCGAAACGGGCGCGACGCCGGTCTTCGCCGACATCGATCCCGTCACGCGCAACATGGACCTCGACAAGCTGGAAGCCGCGATCACGCCGGCTACCCGCGCCATCATCCCCGTCTATCTTTCCGGCCTGCCGATGGACATGGACCGCCTGTACGCGATCGCGAACAAGCACAACCTGCGCGTCGTCGAGGATGCCGCACAGGCCATCGGCTCGCTGTGGAACGGCAAGCGCATCGGCTCGTTCGGCGACTTCGCATCGTTCAGCTTCCAGGCCAACAAGAACATCACGACGGGCGAAGGCGGTTGCCTCGTGCTGAACAACCTCGAGGAAGCGCGCCTGGCCGAGAAGTACCGCCTGCAGGGCGTGACGCGCAGCGGCGTGGACGGCATCGACGTCGACGTCCTGGGCGGCAAGTACAACATGAGCGACATCATGGCGACCATCGGCCTGGGCCAGATGAAGAACCTGGAAAAGCTGACGGCGCACCGCGCCGCGCTGGCGCGCCACTACTTCGACTGCTTCGGCCCGGACTTCGAAGAACAATACGGCGCGCAGCTGCCGATCCAGGCCTTCGGCACGAGCAACTGGCACCTGTTCCAGATCATCCTGCCGGACAACGGCCCGGGTACGCGCGCCGACTTCATGACGCGCATGCAGAAGGAACACAACATCGGCACCGGCTATCACTACGCGCCGATCCACCTGTTCACCCTGTACCGCGAGCGCGGCTTCAAGGAAGGGATGTTCCCCGTCGCCGAGAAGATCGGCCGCCTGACCGTCACGCTGCCGATGTTCAATGCGATGACCATCGCCGACGTGGAGCGTGCGGTCGCTGCAGTCAAAGCGGTGCTCGCAAAATGACGACGGCAGCCATGAAGCCGGAAGTCTCGGTCGTCATCCCGGTCTATAACGAGGAAGCGGGCCTCGCGAACCTGTTCGCGCGCCTCTATCCGGCGATGGACGCGCTTGGCCTGCCGTACGAAGTCATCTTCGTCAACGACGGCAGCCGCGACAACTCGGTGTCGATCCTGGCGGAGCAGTACCGCAAGCGGGCGGACGTCACGCGTGTCGTCCTCTTCAACGGCAACTATGGCCAGCACATGGCGATCCTCGCGGGCTTCGAACAGACGCGCGGCCAGATCGTCATCACGCTCGACGCCGACCTGCAGAACCCGCCGGAAGAGATCCACAAGCTGATCGCCAAGATGCGCGAGGGCTACGACTACGTGGGCTCGATCCGCCGCAAGCGCCAGGATACCGCGTGGCGCACGGTGGCATCGAAGGCGATGAACCGCCTGCGCGAGCGCATCACGAACATCCACATCACGGACCAGGGCAACATGCTGCGCGCGTACGGCCGCAACGTGATCGACCTCGTCAACCAGTGCGGCGAAGTGAACACCTTCGTGCCGGCGCTCGCGTACAAGTTTTCGCGCAAGCCGACGGAGATCGTCGTCGAGCACGAGGAACGCGCGGCCGGCGAATCGAAGTATTCGCTGTACAGCCTGATTCGCCTGAACTTCGACCTGATGACGGGCTTCTCGCTCGTGCCGCTGCAGATGTTCTCGCTGCTGGGCATGACGTTGTCGCTGCTGTCTGCGTTGCTCGTGTTCGTGCTCGTCGTGCGCCGCTTCCTGCTGGGCGCCGAGGCCGAGGGCGTGTTCACGCTGTTCGCGATCGCGTTCTTCTTCATGGGCGTGATCCTGTTCGGCATCGGCCTCGTGGGCGAATACGTGGGCCGCATCTACCAGCAGGTGCGCGCACGGCCGCGCTACGTCGTCGCCACGATCCTGGAGGGCGTGCCGCCGGACCTCGCGGAACTGGACGGGATCGAGAAGCGGCAAGTCGCGCGCTGAGCGTTCCGCCGGCGCACTAAAATTCGTGCGTCGAGCGCATCGCCGACACAAACCAACGTCGCCCCTGCGCAGGCAGGGGCCCAAGTTCGACAGCGCGGCGACGCGTAAGACTTGGGTTCCCGCCTGCGCGGGAAAGACGGCCAATCACCTATCACGGTCCAAATAACATGACCCAACCCCGCAAACGCGCCGTCGTCTTCGCCTACCACAACGTGGGCGTACGCTGCCTGAAGGTGCTGCTGGCCGGCGGCGTCGACGTCGCCCTCGTCATCACGCACCAGGACAGCGCCACCGAAAACATCTGGTTCGAATCCGTCCTGTCGCTGTGCGAGACCGAAGGCATCCCCTACCTCACGCCGGACGACGCGAAAGGCGCCGACCTGGTCGAGGCCATCCGGGCCGCGCAGCCGGACCTGATGTTCAGCTTCTACTTCCGCCACATGCTGCCGCAGGCGATCCTCGACATCGCCCCCGCGTACAACATGCACGGCTCGCTGCTGCCGGCCTTCCGCGGCCGCGCGCCCACCAACTGGGCCGTGCTGCACGGCGCCACCGAGACGGGCGCCACCCTGCACGAGATGACGGTGAAGCCGGACGCCGGTTCCATCGTCGCGCAGCAGGCCGTGCCGATCCTGCCTGACGACACCGCGTTCGAAGTGTTCGGCAAGGTGACGGTCGCCGCGGAGCTGGCGCTGTATGACGTGCTGCCGGCGCTCCTCGCCGGCACGGCACCGCGCACGCCCAACGACCTGACGAAAGGCGGCTACTTCGGCGGCCGCAAGCCGGAAGACGGCCGCATCGACTGGACGCGCCCTGCTAGGGAAGTCTACAACCTGCACCGCGCCGTGGCCCCGCCCTACCCCGGCGCCTTCACGGACGTGGGTCCGCGCCGCTACGTCATCGAACGCGCTCGATTACAGAACGGTAATGTTCAGGGTGTCTCGCCGGGCCTCGCGGTCGTCGATAATGCCATCCTCGGCGTCTGCGGCGACGGCCGCGCGCTGGTCATCCACAGCCTGCTGGCCGACGGCCTGCGCATCTCCCCTGCCGAACTGCGGGCACAACTTGCAGAAGGCCAGGCCTGAACAAGCATCCAGGAAAACCCATCATGAAAAAAGTCCTCATCCTCGGCGTCAACGGCTTCATCGGACACCACCTCTCCAAGCGCATCCTCGAGACGACCGACTGGGACGTCTACGGCATGGACATGAGCTCCGACCGCATCAGCCACCTCGTCGACAACCCGCGCATGCACTTCTTCGAAGGCGACATCACGATCAACACGGAATGGGTCGAGTACCACGTCAAGAAGTGCGACGTGATCCTGCCGCTGGTCGCCATCGCGACGCCGTCGACGTACGTGAAGGAACCGCTGAAGGTCTTCGAACTGGACTTCGAGGCCAACCTGCCGATCGTCCGTTCGGCCGCCAAGTACAAGAAGCACCTGATCTTCCCGTCGACGTCGGAAGTGTACGGCATGAGCCGCGACGCGGAATTCGATCCGGAGAACTCGGAACTGGTCTACGGCCCGATCAACAAGCCGCGCTGGATCTACGCCTGCGCCAAGCAGCTGATGGACCGCGTGATCTGGGGCTACGGCATGGAAGGCCTGAACTTCACGCTGTTCCGTCCGTTCAACTGGATCGGCGCCGGCCTCGACTCGATCCACACGCCGAAGGAAGGTTCGTCGCGCGTGCTGACGCAGTTCTTCGGCCACATCGTGCGCGGCGAGACCATCCAGCTCGTCGACGGCGGCCACCAGAAACGCGCCTTCACGTACATCGACGACGGCATCTCGGCGCTCATGAAGATCATCGAGAACAAGGATGGCAAAGCGACCGGCCAGATCTACAACATCGGCAACCCGGTCAATAACTATTCGATCCGCGAACTGGCCGACATGATGCTGAAGCTCGCCGCCGAGTACCCGGAATACGCGGCCGGCGCGGAGAAAGTGCAGATCGTCGAGACCAGCTCGGGCGCCTATTACGGCACCGGCTACCAGGACGTGCAGAACCGCGTGCCGAAGATCGAGAACACGAAGAACGACCTCGATTGGGCCCCGACCGTGACGATGGCGCACGCGCTGCGCGGGATCTTCGACGCCTACCGTGGCCAGGTCGCCGCGGCCCAGGCCCTCGTCGATTAAGGAACCGGCCTTGGCACCGCTGCTCGTCCTCAAGATCGACGTCGACACCTACCGCGGCACGCGCGAAGGCGTGCCCAACCTCGTGCGCATGCTGACCGCGCACGGGGCCGGTGCGACGTTCCTGTTTTCGCTGGGCCCCGACCACACCGGATGGGCGATGCGGCGCGCGCTGCGTCCCGGCTTTTTCCAGAAGGTGTCGCGCACGTCCGTCGTGGAGCACTACGGCGTCAAGACCTTGATGTACGGCGTGCTGCTGCCCGGCCCGGACATCGGGGCGAAGGCGGCGGCCGAGATGCGCGCCGCGCGCGACGCCGGCTTCGAATGCGGCATCCACACGTGGGACCACGTCTGGTGGCAGGACAACGTGCGCGGGCGCGACGCCGCGTGGACGGACCGCATGATGCAAAAGAGCGAGCAGCGCTACGCGCAGGTGTTCGGCGAGCCGCCGCACACGCACGGCGCGGCGGGCTGGCAGATGAACCAGCACGCGTTCGCCCGCCACGATGCCGTGGGCTACCGCTACGCGTCGGACGGCCGCGCCCAGCTGCGCGACGACGGGGCGCTGGCCGATCCGCAGTTCGGCCCCTACCGCTACCGCGGGCTGGCGCACATCCAGATGCCCACCACCCTGCCCACCCTGGACGAGCTGCTGGGCCGCGAGATCGACGGCACCGTCATCGACGAGAACAACATCGCCGCGCACCTCCTAAAGCTGACGGCGGATCCGCAGCGCGATCACGTGTATACCTTGCACGCGGAGCTTGAAGGACAGAAACTCGCCCCCATATTCGAGCAGCTGTTGTCAGGTTGGAAAGCCCAAGGTTACCGACTTGCCTCGATGGCGGACTATTATGAGAAGATTCAAGGCGACCCGCTGCCCGAATTCCCGGTCCAGTGGGGAGAGTTACCGGGACGGTCAGGGGAACTGATCATCCTCGACACCGTGAAGTGAAACGTGGCTCAACAGGCCACGATCCAACAGGAGAATAACCGTGGCCGAAAGCCCAACCGCAGCACCCGCAACCGCAGACGGCGCCACAGCGCCTTTGGCGAACTTCAGCGCGCCAATGACCGGCGAACAGACGTTTCAACTGAACGGTCGCGCGGCGCGCTACACGGTGCTGTACTTCTATCCCAAAGACAATACCCCCGGCTGTACGACGGAAGCGATGAACTTCCGCGACCATTACGACGAATTCAAGGCACTGAACGCCGACGTCTACGGTATCAGCCGCGATTCCTTGCGCTCGCACGAAAGCTTCAAGTCCAAGCTGGGCCTGCCTTTCGAACTGATTTCCGATCCGGACGAAGCCGTATGCACCCAGTTCGACGTCATGAAGATGAAGAATATGTACGGCAAAAAAGTGCGGGGGGTAGAGCGCAGTACGTTTGTCATTGACGCTGACGGCAAGTTGGTGAAAGAATGGCGTGGCGTGAAGGTCAATGATCACGTCCAAGAAGTGCTGGAATTTTTAAAGAGCCAGCCTTGAAAGAGCGGGCTGGCGATGGTTACTGAAAACCTTTAGCCGAGCGTACGCCTATTTTGAGTCACTGTTTTACCTCACCGCATCATTCCAATCTGGCTGCCGGCCAGGGCCCCCGTCCGGGCTTCGCCGGCGCCTCGCAGCTCCCCCCAGTTGCATCTGTCTGCCCGACGGCGCGCGCGTGCCGTGCGGTGCGTTTTTCCGACTTCTTTTCTGGATTGAGAACCTGATGCCACTGCCTAAACTCCCCACCAAGCCGGCCACCATTTTGCTGGCCAAGGATTATCCGAGGGCCGAACCGGGCAAGACGCCTGTGCGCGCAGCCGCGAAAGCGGAAAACGACCCTGTCGAAGACCTGATCAGCGGCCCGGCCGTGCCCGCGCCCAAGGCCACCAAGTCGCGCAAATCGAAAGCCGCGCTGCTGGCCGAGGCGCCTGCGCGCGAACAGACGCCGCCTGAAGCACCCGCGATTGCGCCGATGCCCGCTCGCGGCGAAAAGCCCGCGAAGCCGGGCAAGGCGAAGGCCGAAGGCGCCGGTGCCAAGCTGCGCGAAACCGACATGAACGAACCGCATCCGGCCAAGCACAAGCCGGTCGAGGTCAACGTCAAGTCGCAGGCCAGCCGCAAGGCCGACACGTCGGGCACGACGAAGGTGTTCGTGCTCGACACCAACGTGCTGATGCACGACCCGACCTCGCTGTTCCGCTTCGAGGAACACGACGTCTACCTGCCGATGATGACGCTGGAAGAACTCGACAACCACAAGAAGGGCATGTCGGAAGTCGCGCGCAACGCGCGCCAGGTCTCGCGCACGCTGGATGCCCTGATCGCGAACGTCGACGACGACGCCATCGAGACCGGCATCCCGCTGGCCAAGCTGGGCAACAAGGATGCGAAGGGCCGCCTGCACTTCCAGACGCGCCTGAACGGCGCCGCCCTGCCCGAGGGTCTCCCGTCCGGCAAGGCCGACAACCAGATCCTCGGTGTCGTGCGCGCGCTGGAAGCCGAGCAGCCGGGCCGCGCGATCGTGCTGGTGTCGAAGGACATCAACATGCGCATCAAGGCGCGCGCGCTGGGTCTCGCCGCCGAAGACTACTTCAACGACCACGTGCTGGAAGACACCGACCTGCTGTACTCGGGCATCGTCCAGCTGCCGGACGACTTCTGGACGAAGCACGGCAAGGGCGTGGAATCGTGGCAGGAAATCAAGGGCGGTTACTCGTCCACGTTCTACCGCATCACGGGCCCCCTGATCCCGACCCTGCTCGTCAACCAGTTCGTGTACCTGGAACCGAAAAACGGCGAAGCGCCGCTGTACGCCCAGGTCAAGCAGATCAACGGCAAGACCGCCGTGCTGCAGACCCTGCGCGACTATTCCAGCAACAAGAACAACGTGTGGGGCATCACGGCGCGCAACCGCGAGCAGAACTTCGCGCTGAACCTGCTCATGAATCCGGAAGTCGACTTCGTCTCGCTGCTCGGCCAGGCCGGCACGGGCAAGACGCTGCTGGCGCTGGCGGCGGGGTTGGCGCAGGTGCTGGAGACGAAGGTCTACAACGAGATCATCGTCACCCGCGTGACGGTGCCCGTCGGCGAGGACATCGGCTTCCTGCCCGGCACCGAGGAAGAAAAGATGTCGCCGTGGATGGGCGCCTTCGACGACAACCTCGAAGTGCTCATGAAGGGCGACGGCGACGCGGGCGACTGGGGCCGCGCGGCGACGCAGGACCTGATCCGTTCGCGCATCAAGATCAAGTCGCTGAACTTCATGCGCGGCCGCACGTTCGTGAACAAGTTCCTCATCATCGACGAGGCGCAGAACCTGACGCCGAAGCAGATGAAGACGCTGGTCACGCGCGCGGGCCCGGGCACGAAGATCCTCTGCCTCGGCAACATCGCGCAGATCGACACGCCTTACCTGACCGAAGGCTCGAGCGGCCTGACGTACGTGGTCGACCGCTTCAAGGGATGGGGTCACGGTGGCCACGTGACCCTGGCGCGCGGCGAGCGTTCGCGCCTGGCGGATCACGCGAGCGACGTGCTGTAACGGTCGTACGCTCCCACAAAAAAGCCTGTGCGCCGGAAGGTGCACAGGCTTTTTTTTCGCCGTCGCCCCTGTGAAGGCAGGGGCCCAATTTTGCAAGCAGCGCGGTAACGCCGGCAAAATTGGATCCCCGCCTTCGCGGGGACGACGGTCTTACTGCCGCGGATTACCTCACGATGCAGTCGACCGTATTCTGCAACGCCGCCGCCCCCTGCGACGCCAGCGGTCCACCCGCACCGACACTGAACGTCGGCGGCGGCGTGAACTTCAGTCCCGGATTTTGCGGGAGCACGACCGGTGGCACGGTCATGTTGGGCACGAAGCCGAACTGGCCGGCCGGGAAGTTCTGCGCGCCGCCCGCGTTCGTCACGACGATCAGCCCGTCCAGCACGGCCACGTGCAGGCCGGGCGCCAGGTTCGGGACCGGTGCCGCGGGGAGCGCCGGTTCGACCCACTGCGCGATGAACGTCGTGCCGCGGATCCCGATCGTGGCCGCCGGCGTCTTGAGCTGGAATTTCTCCTTGTTGCGCTTGCCCAGCAGGCCCGTGATCGAGCGCAGGCCGCCCTTCACGAGGCTGAACGCGGCACTGTCGGCTTCCGGCTTGTCGGCGTCATAGGCGAAGTTGTCGATCTTGAAGGTGGTGCCGGGACGCAGCGTGATCTCGCTGTTGTCGATGAAGCGGATCTGCGCGTACGTGTTCTTCTCCGCCACGAGCGTGTCGCCGCTTTCCACCTCGGACTTCGCCGCGAGTACCTTGACGGTGCCGTCGGCCTTGCGGTCCATGAGCGGGCCGCTCAGGTGCTCCACGACGCCCACGACCGACCCCGCCCAGGCCGCGCCGCCGGCGAACAGCAGCACGGCGCACAGGAGTGCCCGGGCCAGCGCCTCAATTGCAGTACAGTTTGGTCGCAGGTTTTTCATTCTTGACTCCAGATTGTTCCGCTTGCGCGAGGCCCGTCGCGCGTTCGCCCGGCTTGGCGGTCGATGTGCCGTTGCCGCTCGCGCCGGCGCCGCCGCCGGTGACGGAAGGCGCCGCCGTGTTGATGAGTTGGACGACCGTCTGCACCGCCTGGGCCACCGGCGTGCCCTGTGCGCCCTGGCCGCTGCCGGTGCCGCCGTTGAACACCACGCAGACCGCGTCGCCCGGATGCGTGGTGCAGAACGACGCCGTCGGCAGCACGGCTTCGCAGCCCGCCGTGGACGGCGCGGCCGCGCAGACCGCGAGGCTCGGCAGGCGCACGTCGCAACCCTGCAGGCTCGGGCTGCCGATGCACTGGGCCAGCGTCGGCAGCACGACGTCGCAGCCGGACAGCTTGCTATTGCCCTGGCATTGCGTCAGCGTGGGCAGGATGCCGCTGCAGACCGGGTCATGCGGATTCGCGAGGCAGGCCTGGAAGCCCAGCGCCAGCACCTGCGTACAACCTTCCAGCGACGGCGTCAGCTTGCACACGTCCAGCTTCGGCAGGACGTCGCCGCAACCGGGTCCGGACGGATTCGCGAGACATGCGTCGAAGCGGGCGCGTGCCAGCACGGCCACGCAGCCGTAGGCGCTGCCGTCCGCGCGGCACTGGTCCAGCGGCGGCAGCGTCGTCGTGCAGCCCGGCGTTTTCGGGTCGGCGATACAGGCGGTGACGGCATCGTGTTCCTTGATGACGACCGAGCAGCCATACGTCGACGGCGTCGTCTTGCAGACGTCGTACACGGGCAAGGTTGCTCCGCAGCCCGGTGCCTTCGGGTCGGCGATACAGGCGGTGATCGCGTCGTGTTCCTTGATGATGGGACCGCAGCCCGGCGCGGTGGGCTGGGCCGAGCACGTCTCGTACGTCGGCAGGATCTCGCCGCAGTGCGGGCCGGATGGATTCGCGGTGCAGGCCTGCTGCGCGGCCGCCAGCACGGGGCCGCAGCCGGCAGCGGTGCGGTTGGCGAGGCAGGCGTCGAGCGTCGGCGTGGAGGCCGGCGGCGGCGTGCCTGCGTCGGTGCCGGTGGTGGTGACCTGCAGCTTGTCCGGGCTGGACACGCTGATGCTGTCCGCCGCGATCTGCGTGGAGCCGCCCTTGACGCTGACGTTGCCGCTGACGGACATCACGCGGGCGGTCGAGGAAATCGTGACGGCGCCGCCGTTGTCGGCCAGCAGGCGCACGTTGCCGCTCGTCGTCGCCACGCGGCCGTTGATGGTCAGTGGGCTGTGCGTCGTCAGGCTGATGTCGCCGCTGTTGGTGCGCACTTCGCCGGCCCCGTTGGTCACGTCGAACGCGGGCACGGTCATGCCGCCCACGCTGTCGATGACGATGGCGCCGCCGTTGCCTTCGCCATCCTGCACGGCCCGGCGCAGCAGCAGCGGGCCGTTGTTGGCGATGTTGATCGGGACGCTGTTCACACCCTTGTTGGTCGCCGTCAGCGTGCCGGTGCGGGTCTTGAACGGCGTCGTCGTGGTGCCGATGCCGGCGCTGGACATCAGCGCCAGCGTGCCGGCCTGCACCTGGCCGCTGCCCGCGATGCCCGCCGCGTCCAGGGTCGCGCCGGCGCCGCCGGCGATGCCCGCGTCGAGCATCAGCAGGCCGCCGCTCGTGAATTGCACGCTCGCGTTGGGTGCCGTGACGCCGCTCATCCCGTCGACGGTGCCGATGCGCAGGCCGCCCTGGTTCACGACGTGGAACAGGTTGCCGCTCGCGCTGCCGGACAAGGTGCCGATCACGTTGGCGCCCGTGAGCACGACCTGGCCGCCGCGCACCGCAACGTCGCCTACCCGGATGGTACCGCCATCGCGCTCGTAGATGCCAAGGGTCGACGCCAGCGCCAGCGCGCCCGTCGCGCCCAGCGGCGCCTTGATCGCCAGCTCGCCGTTGCCCGCGTCCAGCGTCAGCTTCGCGCCCGCGAAACTCGCGGCGCCGTCGACGTCGATGCCGCCAAAGCCGCCCGCGAGGCCCCCGATGGTGAGATCGTTCGCCTGCACGTTGGACAGAGCGCCCTGGCCGACCGCGAAGCCGTCGCCGGTGCCGCCGATGACCATGTGCGTGCCCGCGCTGTTGGGTTGCAGCTTGACCTTGTCGGCGGACACGGTCGCGCCGATGGCGAGACGGTCGCCCTGCAGCAGCACGGAGGCCGATGCCTTCACGCCACCCGCGACGTCGATCAGGCCGCCGTTGGCGTACTGGCTCGCGATGAAGCGGCTGCCCGCGTTCGCGGTCAGGTCGACGGGTGCGCCGATATGGATCGTGCCCGCGTTTTCCAGCACGACGTTGGATGCCGCTTTCAATGCGCTGTCGACGGACACGGTGCCCGTATGCGCGCTGTTGCCCACGTTGATCTCGAAGAGATTCTTGCTCAGGCGCTGGAGGGATGCGGGGTCCAGGGACAGCCCACCCGTGCTGCCCGTCCCTGTGCCGATGCTGATGGCGCGGCCCGGATCGGCCGACGTCAGGGTCAGGATCGGCAACTGGCCGCTGCCTGCGATGCTGCCGGCGAGCGTGATCTGGTTGTCGCTGACGTCGATGTAGTTCCCGGTTGTGAGCAGGCCGTTGGCGCCCAGCGTGAACGCATTCTGCGCGCGAAAATCGAGGTCGCCGCCCGCGCTGACCTGGGCGTCGACGCGGATGTCGTTGCCCGCCTGCGCGCGCACGCTGCCTTTCGCGTTCAGCGCGTCCGTGACGGTCAGGTCGTGCTGCGCTTGCAGGATGACGTCCGTGCCGGCCGCCGTCAAGGTGATCGGGGCCACGCGTGTGACACCCGTCGCCACGCCGCCGGCAGACGTCTTGACGTCGTTCGCGTTCGCCGTGCCGCCCGCCACGACTTCGATGTCGTACGGGTCCAGCAGCCACGTGCCGTTGTTACCCTTGCTGCCGGATGCGTCGACCGCGATGCCGTCCACGTCGAGCGCATGGCCCGACGTCTCGACCTTGCCGCCGACCGCGCTGCCGCGCGCGGAGACGACGCCATGTGCCGTCGTCGCGCCATCGGACCACAGCACGACTTTACCGCCGTTTCCGTTGCTGCCGTCGGCGCGGATGACGGCACCGCGCGCGACGCTGGTGGTCTGCGCACGCAGGACGCCACCGCCGCCCTGCCAGTCGCCGCCGACGAGCACCGTGCCGCCGCTGCGGCCGCTCGCATCGACGCTTGCGCCGGCAGCGACATCGACTTGCTCGCCCATTACCTGCACGGTGCCGCCGTCCCCATGCGGGCTGCCGGCCGCGCGTGTGACGCTGCCCGCGTCCAGCGCGACCGCGCGGCTCGCTTTCAGGACGACGCGGCCGTTCGCGCCCATGACGGCGCTGTCCGCGTTGACGACGCCGCGCTGGTTCACCAGGGCGCCGTAGATGCCGATGCGGCCGCCCTGCGCGATCACCTGGCCCAGGTTGACGGCCTGCCCGGCCGGGGCGGAGAGCTCGACGCGCAGGTCCGGGTCGTTCGAATCCACCAGTTGCACGCTGTGGCCCGCCGCGAGGATCACGTCGCCGTTCGGTGCCGTGACGATGCCCGTGTTCTCGACGTGCGGCGCGATCAGGAAGACCTGGCCGCCGGACGGCGTCGCGATCGTGCCTTCGTTGCGCACGGTGCCCGCGACCGCGCCAGCCTGGAAGCGCTTGCGGCCCGCCTGGAAATCGGCGTCGCTGATGTTCAGGGTGGACGCCACGAGGCCGTTCACATCCACGCGCGCGCCCTGGCCGAACAGGATGCCGTTCGGGTTGATGAGGAAGACCTTGCCGTTCGATTGCAGCGCGCCGAGGATCTTTGTCGGATCCTGGCCCAGCACGCGGTTCAGCACCGCGCTGTCCGCGCTTTGCTGGATGAAGCGCGTGACCTCGCCGGCTTGAACATTGAAACTCTGCCAGTTGATGATCGCGCCGGGCGTGTTCGTGATCGAGAACACGTTGCCCTGCTGGTGGAACGTCGCCTGGCCCGCAACGACTTGCGGCAGCATGGGCGCGGCATTGCCCGTCGCGCCGTAGCAGGCCGCGAGCAGAAAGGCACCCAACCGTCTTTTGATGGATGAAGTCATGATGAAATCCTCAATACGCCAGCGCCACGCGCACGTGGAGCTTGTTCCGGCTGGTGGCCGCCGCCTGGCCGACGTGCAGTCCATGGCCGTAGTCGAGCTGCACGCTGGCCGCGCTGCCCGCCGAGACACGCAGGCCAAGGCCCGTGCTGGAGATCGCGGTGCGATGCAGTTCGGCCGGCAGCGCGCGATTGCGCTCGCCCCAGGCCGTGTCGTAGAAACCGAGCACGCGGCATTGCCAGCCCGCGCGGCCGCACAGGTCCGGCGTGGTCAGTTCGATGTTGGAGACGATGCCCGTGTCCGTTGCGAGATCGCGCTCGCCGAAGCCGCGTACGGTCGTCGCGCCGCCGGCGCCGAACTGCTCGCCCGGCACGAGCGCGTCGTGCGTCCACTGGCCGTTCAGCAGCACGCGCGTCTGCCAGTCGGCGGCGATGACGTTGGTGAATGCGGCCGCGAAGCGCACCATGCGGTAGCCGGCTTTGGCGCCGCTGCGCACGGCCGCGAAATCGGCGGCACTGCCGCGCGAACCGCCCGGCACGTTCTGCAGCAGGGCGATCGAGAAGTCGGTCTGGCCGTCCGGCGCCGCGACACTGCCTGCCCAGCCGATGCTCAGCGGACGCACGGTGATGTCGTTGCCGAAGTTCTGTGTGCCGAAGACGACGTTGTTGCGGTAGGCCTTGACGTCGAAGCCATAGACGATGCGGCTCTCCAGGTTGCCGCGCTTGGTCAGCACATGGTTGTAGCGGCCGCCGTAGACCGTGCCCTTGCCGCTCACGGCGAGGTCGAACAGGCCGGCGTTGACGGCGCCCGAGTCGACGTCCGAATAGCTCGCGAACAGGTCGATGGAATCGCCCAGCGCGTACAGCGGCACGTGGTAGCCGGCAGCCCACACGGCCACGCGGTCCGGACGCTCGGCCGTCGTCGTGTACTGCACGGTGCCCACATGGTCGCGGCCCCACAGGTTCGCATGCTGCAGCAGCACGCCCGCGTGGGTCTTGCCGGTGGACTCGGTGCCCGTGTTGTCGGCGTTGAACATGACCTTCCACGGGCGCTCGTCGGCCACTTCCACCTTGGCGTCGACCACATCCTCGCCATTGGCATCGGCGCCGGCGAGGCTCAGCTTGACCTTCTTCGCCGGGTTCTCGTTGACGAGCCTGAGGTTGCGCGACACGTCCGCCAGGTTGGGTGTCGCGCCCGGTACCAGCGTGGGCAGGCTGGCGCGCACGTTCGCATCAAGGAACCAGCGGTTGCCCGTCACCTCGACCTGGCGCACCTTCGTCTGGATGACATGCAGGCGCACGACGCCGCCGTTGAGTTCCTGTTCGGGCAACTGGACGGTGACGACATTCCAGCCGCGCGCGTGGTACAGCGCCTCGAGCGCTTCCAGTGCACGCTGGACGTCGCCGAAATCGCGGCCCGCACCCGTGTACGGCGCGACGGCGGCCTGCACGTCGGCAGCGGGCAGCAGGGTATTGCCGCTCACGTCGAAGCGGCTGATCTCGAACCGGATCGCATCGTCGGCCCAGGCGGCGCCGACGGCGGCAGCCAGCACCGAGCCCGCGACCAGGCGTGCCAAGCGTAATTTCATGTTGTGGATGACCATATCGTTATTGTTCTGGCCCATGCATCCCCGGGCCCGCGGCAATGACGCCGAAAGGAAAACCTCGATTGTTACGAGTGTAAAGAGGTTTTCCTTGCCTGAGAGAAAAATAATTGGAAATCAGAAATCTTCCCTACGGGATGGGGGGTAATGGCGGCCCGCGCGTTGTGCGACCGAGACAGCCAGTGTTTTTGGGCTATTTGGTCTCGAACGTCGTTACCCCATCCCACCCAGCCCCCGGCGGATTCTCACGCCAGTGCGCGATCCGCTCCAGGTACAGGGTGTAGAGGGGACGCTGCGGATGTGCCGCCTGCAGCGCCGCGATGGCGTCTTGCGCACCATCCCAGTCCTGCGCCCGTACCCTGGCCAGCGCCGCGTCCCACGCGGCCAGTTCGTCCAGCACGGCGGGGGCGAGATCGGCCGGCTTGCCGAGCGGTTCGAAGATCGCCACCGGTTCGTTCTTGCCTTTGACGCGCACGAGATCCAGTTCGCGGTAGACGAACTCCGGCGCGGCCAGGCGCGTGGCGACGCCCACCGCGATGCCGACGCCGTACACCTTCGTGATGCCCTCGAGACGCGAGCCGAGGTTCACCGCATCGCCCATCACCGTGTAGGCGCGGCGGATCGCCGAGCCCATGTCGCCCACGTGCATCAGGCCGGAATTGATGCCGATGCCGATGGCGAGCGGGGGCCAGCCGCGCCGCTGGAAGTCCTCGTTGAGGCGCGCCGCGCTGGCCTGCATCAGCAGCGACGTGGCCACCGCGCGGCTCGCGTGGTCGGCAAAGGCGACGGGCGCCCCCCAGAAGGCCATCACGGCGTCGCCGATGTATTTGTCGAGTGTGCCCTGGTGGCTGCCGCGGATGTCTTCCGACATCGCGGTGAGATACAGGTTGATGTACTCGCGCAGCGCCTTCGGCGACAGGCCTTCGGAGATCGTCGTGAAGCCGCGCACGTCGACGAACATCACGGACAACTCGCGACTCTCCCCTTCCATCGTGTACGCTTCCGGGTTCTCGGCCATCTGCGCGACCAGTTCCGGCGCCACGTATTCGCCGAAGCGCGAGACGAGGGCGCGGCCCTTGCGGTGCTCGAAGAACCAGCCCCAGGCCAGGTTCAGCACGAACAGGACGGCGATCAGCAGGAGGCAGATGAACATGTCCGTCGTCCAGCCGAGCGCGCGGTACGCATACAGATTGAAGCCCGCGACGGCCGCGAACGCGATCGCGGATGCCAGCACGGCCGCCAACGGCGCGAGGGCCGGCAGCAGCAGGGACAGGGCCGCGCCCACGGCGAGGACCTGCGCGATCTCTATACCCGTCGCGAAATCGGGCCGCGCCTTGAAGTGCTGGTCGATGATCGACTTGATGACGTTGGCGTGCACCTCCACGCCGGGAAAGTCCTTGTTGACAGGCGTGGCGCGCAAGTCCAGCAGGCCGGGCGCCGTCGTCCCGACCAGGACGATCGCCCCCTCCAGCACCTTCGGGTCGACCCGTCCCGCCAGCACGTCGGCCGCCGACACGTAGCGGAACGCCCCACCCTGCGGGCCGCCCGGGCCGCGGAACTGCACGGCCGTGACCAGGCCTTCGCCGGCCGGTATGCGGAGCGGGCCGGCGCCCGTCGACAGCACGATGGCGTCGGCGCCGCCGCTGTCCGCGCCGTACTCGCCGAAGTCCGGCGCGAGCTTGTCGGCATGCAGGTAGACGGCCGCCGTGGCCAGCGCAAGCGTCGGGTAGTAACCGTCGCCGATGCGCTGCAGCAGCGAGCTGGATCGCACCATGCCGTCGTCGTCGGAAATCACCGTGAAGCTGCCGGCGCCGCGCGCGGCGGCCTGCAGGCGCGCCAAGTTGGCCTCGTAGCCGGCCGCACCGTAGGCCAGCAATTCGCGGCCCTTCAGGTCGGCCGCCGTGAACGCGGGCGGTGGGAGCACGCCGCGCC